>Ga0070741_10002930_pt1 | contig 44037 bp, 61 predicted proteins | sample Coa_R1_4_FD_66440 | JGI IMG/M metagenome (GOLD analysis project Ga0070741, IMG submission 66440) | Surface soil microbial communities from Centralia Pennsylvania, which are recovering from an underground coalmine fire - Coalmine... | ecosystem: Environmental > Terrestrial > Soil > Unclassified ... | reverse complement strand
AGGAACTGAAGGCGTGGTGCAAGTACCGCGCTCCGCACGAGCCGTCGCTCTTCGGTCTCAAGGTCGGCGGGAATGTGGACACCGCGTGGAACGGCGCGAAGCGTCAAGCGAAGGTGAAAAACCTCCGATTCCATGATCTCAAAGGAACGGCGGTCACGAGGATGCTCTCTGCCGGCATCCCCGGCGATATCGTGTCAAAGATCGTCGGACACGAGTCGCTCGAGATCGTGCAGCCTCGCGCTCCTCGCGCGGCGGCGATCACACGAAAGCATTACATCCGGATCGATCTGTCAGGCGCACAAGACGTCGGGGCGAAGCTGAATCGCAGCCAAAGAAAGCCGACTTCGAAACGTCCCTGAAGAGATCAGGGCGCTGGTTGCTCCGCGAGTACTCCGCGGATTATTGACTGCACCGCTTCGTGCTTCTGCGCGTCGAGAACAGCCTTATCTACGTACACCTGCAGCTCCTCGGCGAGCGTCATACCGATCGTGCTCAGCGGATGCGAGCGAAGGAGCTCGGCCACGCGCAAGAGCACGTGAGGATCGATCGGAATGCCAGGCGGCAGGATGCGGCGAAGGAGCCCCACGTTCATGGCCGGATGCGCCGCCGTAATCGGCTCATACTTCGGAACGTCGCGGCTCGCCTGTCGTTTGATGCTGCGTACTCTGCTCAATGGTGCATCCTTTCGTGCTCTTCCACGCGCCGTTGAGATATTCGATCGCTCGTTGTAACAGCGTGGCATCGTCACCGAGCAATCCGATCGCCGAATTACACGACCTGCACAGAGCACCTCTGACTTCACCCGTTACATGGTCGTGATCGACTACTAGATCGTGTGGGAATGGCTGTCTGTTCCTTCGACAGATCCAGCAGCGCGATCCTTGACGTCCAATGATGGTCTCGAAATCACGCTCGCTGATGCCGAGAAGTCGAAGCCGTCGGTTCCGCGCGTCAATACGTGCTTTGGTTCGCACGAGCTCTGGATTCGATGCGCGCCGTTCACGCTGCGAATAGCGGGCGCGTTCAGCGTGACCCCTCGATCGCTGATAATTGCGAACACAGTCCTTGCAGTACGGAGATCTTCCGTCGCGGCGATTCTTGTCGCGATGGAACTCGTCAAAAGACAACTCACATTGGCACGAAGCGCACTTTTTCATCAGGCTAACACTACGCTTTTCCATGCTCCGTTATAGACATAGAGGCGGTTGTTTGTGGTGTCGTACTCCATCGCTACCTTGCCGGTGAATCCCGTCGGAACGCCAGTCGGCGCGCCCGCGCTCGTCGGGACGTAAACGAAACCATCGGTTGCCGTCGTCGTGAGCGCGGCGAGCTTGCCGAACACCCACGATCCTGCAGCGCTCAGCTGACCCATGATGTTCGAGCCGTTGTCGGCCGTGAAAAGCATGCGCTGCACGCTGCCGATGACGAGGTCGTCCGAAGCGCCGTTCACGACCAGCTGACCACCGCCCGTCGCTTCTGTTCCGACGTATCCCTTCCGCGTCGCGTTCTTGTAGAAGGTGATGTACGGCACACCACCCGTTCCGTTGCCGGAAGCGATTCGGAGCTCCTCGGTGTTGGTCCCGGTGCCGCCCGCCCCGACGGTGAGTCGCGCCGAGAGCGAAGAGACATTAATGCCGACGTTGCCGGCGGTATCGACGACGATTCCGGTGTTCGCCCCTGTCGTCAGCTGCAGGTTTCTGGCGGTGCCCGTTCCAGCGGCCTCCGCGAAGATTTTCGCGACATTCGACAGATAGCCGATCTGAATGCGCTCGTAGTTGCTGCCCGACGGCAGCATGCCGTTGCCGATGAGATACGACGCGCCGGACTGCTGCACATATCCCTGCGAATCGATCCGCAGACGCTCGGTCATTGTCGTCGAGTTGTTCGGCTTCGTCGAAAATCGCAGCTGCCCGCCGCGAACGTTCGCCGTGGCGCCATCTGTGTACACGTCGAACGCGACGATCGCTTTGTGCGATGCGCTCTGCTGTTGCGCAAAGAACGCGACTGCAGCCGTGCGCGTAGCGTCTGCGTCCGTGCGATTCGAGCCGATCTCCAGCGTCTCGTACGTCGTTCCGCCGGCGGAGTCGTACAACGTGAAACCTTTGCCGCTCGCGGCCATGTAACCGGAGAGATTCTGTCCTTGCCACACAGCGCCATCGCCCTGTGCAAGAGCTCGAAAATTCTCACGGATGTTCCCCGCGAACGTTGACCAGTCCGCGTCCGTCATGCTCGGCTTTGTGAGATCGAACGCCATATTCTCTCCTCAGGGCATTGCGATGTTGCTGACACGGCCGTTGTCCCACACCTCGTAGGTGAAGGGTTTGCTCGCCGCGACCGAGCCATCGCTGATGTTGTATGTTTTGACGCGGAATGTGAGTCCGCCTGTATACGAATCGACGACAGCGATTACGTTTGTACCTGCTGCAGTCAGCACCACATCGAATCGTGCTGACGACGATGGAGACGGGTAAGCAGGATAGGAAAGCGTCACTGTCGCGAGGCCGCTTCCATCCGTGGTTGCTGTCCCTGATGCGATCTTGAATGATTTCTGATCCCAGACCTCACCGAAAACGATAGCGCTCGGCAGCGAGCCTCCAGCGGCCGCTGGTGAGGCTTGCGATTGAACGATCTGCTGATAGGTCCGGCTGTTCGACGTAAGGAGCATGCCGAACTTGATCGCTAGATTCGCGTTTGGTCCTACAGCCGCTGTCGGTCCCTGCGTTTTCACAGTATCGACTTTGATCACTGGGAAGACATGAGCGACAGCGTAGGGACTCGATCCATCTCCCGAGTCCGCGATTCCGACGATGCGCGAGCGAACCTCAGCGAGTCGCCCAAGTGATGCATTGATGCCGCACAGAAACTCGCCGCTGTTCATCTGCGCGCCGCTGAACGCTGGCAACGGTGCCCAGATTGGAGCGCCACCACGCCGCGGATCGTCGATGCTGCTGGCCCACGCGCCGACGGACGTAAGGCTCGCAGCCGTTTGCTCGGTCGCAGCGTCATTCGGTGAGTCCTGCCGACACAGAAACATGACGCACGACGCGTCTGTCGCGATAGGTCCGTTAGGTGACCACGCGAGCACGGTTTCTTCTGCGACGATGCAACCAGTGCCCTTCCAAACGCCTCCGCGGGCAAAGGGCGTCGACACGCTGCGCGTTGCTGAAGCGTCAGCCGTAAAATTCGCATCCCATCCTTGCTCGGTCGTCGTGCTGTCACTCGAACCGACTGGAAAGAATGCAACGTCTGCATATGCGTCGTTCGTCGAGTAGCGACCTGCGACGTCGATCGCCTTCACCCGATACCGATGATTGCCAGCCGGCGGCCGATCGATCAGCGTGTGTGCCTTGGTTTGCGCGATGTACACCATCGACGCCCACGGATCACCTGTCGCGCCGCGCCGCACCTCATACATCGTGATGTCTTCATCGGGTGGCACTTGCCAGGCAAGATGAACGCCGTCGTAGTTCGCTCCTGCGACGAGGAGAGGCACGTCAGCCGGTGGCGAGACCTTGCCCAAAACGTCTGTTGTGTACGTGACACCCGACGACAATTGCTTCGTCCGCGATCGCGTATAGAGAGTGAGCCGATACTTCCCGGTCTCGAACATCGGCGGCGTAAGCGTGCCGGAGTTCGGCGCCTCGAACCACTTTCGCTGTGGCCCGTAACTCGAACCCGTGCCGGTCGGATCGATCTCGAGATAGACCTCCACCGTTTCGAAGAAAACAAAATCCGGCGGCGTATAGGTCAGGGTTCCGCGCTGATACTGAATCCCGGTTTGCGCAGTCCAGATCTCCAGAGCCATCGCGATGCCCGAGACGTTCGGAGGCGTGGAGTAAGAGCTCGGCAATCCCGATGAGCCAACCGCGAGGGGAGCATCCGCCTGCACGACTTCGTCGGAATAGCTCGCATCGTGGTACTCGGTGCCGGAGATGACGAAGTCTTCGCCGTCGCTCTTGATCCGACGAATGCGCACATCCTGTCCGGACAAGCCAGCTCCGGTGAAACTGACCACGTCCCAAGGGAGACACGCGATCGCCGAGCGGTCTGCCTTCCACGAGAATTCGGCATCGTCCCACGCGAGATTGAGGAGCTGAGTCGCGATGCGTGAGGCATACGACGAGTCTGGAACATCGGCGAGCTCATAGACTGCGCGTCGCGGCACCTCTGTTCCAGCAATCACACTCGCTCGCTGCTTCACGATCGATCCGCTGCCGAAATCGTTCTGGATGTCGGTGTAGCGAACTTCAACTTCGTTCGGGAGCTCGTGCCGCGGTTTGCGTCCCCATGTGATCGAGTCGGGGTCGACGTTGGGAGGCGTCGCTCCGTTGAAATACTCGCTGAATGGCTTGCGCGTGTAGCCACCTGCGAGCTTCGTGTTGATCTGCAGTTTGAACTTTCCGTTGTCCCAGGTGAGAACACCGAGGCATGACGCGCGAAGCGTATTCAGCCAGTCGCGGCCCTGCGTCTGCCGCGAGATGATCAGACCACCACCTTCATAACGATTGGGGTTATAGGGAGCGACCGTAGGAGGAGTGGCACCAGTCGCCCATGTTCCGCTCGTCACGTTGTCGGTGAACGTGCCGCCGCCATTTCCCGCGAGTTCGCCAACCTTCCGACGCGTAGCGAAGTCGCCGTTCGCGCTTCGATAGATGACACGCTTCGCTGTCACCGAGTCCGCGGCCGGCAACGTCACGTTGATCTGATTGCTGCTCGCGATGATGAACGTCGAAAGAGGGCTCTCGGTCGATTCGACGCCGTTGCTGTTCGCGCACGTGAAGGTGTACCAGACGGTGCCCGTGATGTTGCCAGCGCCGTTGAGCGCGAGCGTCGGTGCGGCAGTAGGCGTGGCCGGGAAGATGGCGACGGCGCAATCGTTCGCCGCCTGGCTGAACGTCGTATCGTCGATGTTGCCAGAGAGAACCTTCAGTCCCCAGCGTGTGTTCGTGAGAACCTCGCGGATCCAGAGCGATCGATTCTCCGAATACTTTCTGGTTGTATCGCGCGGGTCGTAGAGATCCCGATATCCCTCCATGTCGAAGGTGAAGTCAGGAATCGACGTCTGTGTGCTTTGAAAAAACGTTACCTTGATGACGGCGAAAGCCAGCTTGTTCCACTCGCTGCCAGTTGTGATGAACGAGGGATCTAGCGCCGAAAGACCTGACGCCGTCTCCTGCGTACCGTCAGCCTGGCTGCCGTCGTACACCCACACCTGCACGCGCCCGTTGCTGCTCTGGTAGAGCGTGCCCTGCGGATTGATGTCAGTACCCGACAGCCGCGGAATCGCAACACGATCAGCGCGAGGAATCGCTTTGCGGATCGGTCCCTCGCCGAGAGCCGCGACCGTGTAGTAATAGATGCCGTTGGGTCCCCACGCGTTCTCGTAGAGCTTCTTCAGCCCTTGGAGGCATCTGCCCAATGGGATATCACGCGGTTGTCCTGCAGCGCTCTGATTGCTGACGATTGTCCTGGGATCGCGAACGGTCTGACGCGTCGGCCGAGCCGGCGGAATCGGACTCGCTGTCGGCGGAGGATCGCTCTGCACGGGCGGTGGATCCGTGGCCGGAGGCGGTGATGCTGCATGCCGTCTCGTTGGAGGAGTTGTCGTCTTCGGTGGCGTGGGAGTGTGTGGATGGAAGGGTTTCATCCCGCCCGTGTCGACGGGCGTGTCCGGCGGCGTTGGAGAAGGTGACGTTCCGCCACCCGCACCATGAGTGGGCTCTTCTGTTCCGCCGCCACCGTGCTCTTTCTCGACCGGATCGATATCGCGATTGAAAGGCGACGGCATCACTTCACCTGCCTGAGCCGCGATGAAAACTGGTAGTAACCCGTGTCGAGCAGCCGCGTAAGCGGCTGATGATCATCCTCGAACGTGACGGTGAACAGCCGCCTCATCGTCGCGTTGCACCAGATCGAAACGCCGTTTCCAGGAGCAGATGTGAGAGTGAATCTGTCGCACCCGTTTGCACCGGTACCCACGGAGGTCGACGAAACTGCGGCAGAGCTTCCCGTTCCCGTGAAGACCTCGAGATCCGACGAGTTCTTACCGGGCAGATCGAATGTCGTTGTCGATCCGTCACCAGTTCCCACAGGGACCCACAACCAATGGAACGGCGACCAGTCGAACCATGGGAACGTCAAGCCCGCGCCGGCGACAGCGATCACATGATCATCGATCGATGACGCCTGTGCACTCGTGAGCAGATCGAAAGCGATATCGAACGCAAACCGCGGCCGCAGTGACTTCCGATATCGGGCAAATTGATTCTGACCGAGACGCGTGGTCTTGGTGGTGAAGAGCGGGCCGATGCCCCGCTCGGATCCGATGACATCAGGAAAGAGAGCCATCAGTCTGACGCTGCCGTCTCAATGAGAGCAGCAGAGCCAGTCCAGCGGCGCAGCGAATCGGCGGGACGCTCGCGCAGCTTCCACGACGCACCATCCTCGAGCCTCACGTTGCGCCGGCGTCGACCAGACGTCCATGACGCGCGATAGGTCGCACCGTTTACGTTTGCGGCAGCGGCAATCGTCACGACATGCTCCGTATAGTTCACGCCGGACGATGTGCCCAGGGTGAAGTCGGTCGGATACGTGAGTGGTGTTCCGTTGCGTGTGATTACCAGTCCAGACGCGGCAACCGTTCCGCCATAGAGCAAGCCGTGTACGGCGAATGCGAGCGATCCACTTCCAGTGCCCGTTCCGATCACCACATTGCTTGCCGGGGTGTTTGGCCACTCGAGGAAATTCATCCCCTCGACATCACCACCCATGAACTCGAACGCATGTAGGAGCGCCTGTGCTTGCAGAGTCGTAAGCGTGCGCCAGCCGAGGGAGTAGGCCCAGAGGAGATTCGTGCCGGCCATGCTTCGCCGTTGATCACCAGCCGTGTCCCATGGGCTGCGAAGCGTGCGATGGACTCGTCGACGATCCCATGTCTGTCCAATGAAGTCCGGCAGCCACGTCGAGTCGTATGTCGGCGGCATCAGACTGTCTTCTCCGTGTAACCCCACACGATCTTCGTACCTGCGACGGGGAGCTTCGTGAAGCCCGGCGGTCCGTACGTCCGCCACGGCAGCGTCATGTTGAAGGGATCCGGCGGCTCGAACTGTAGCGTCGCGATCTCGCGCGTCGCTTGAACATGCACGAGCTTTCCCGCCCACATCGTGACTACTCCCTGAAAGGTGACGGCGTTCGGATTCGTGCCCGGCGAGAGCGACAGATTGCCCTGCCAGATGGTGGCCGGCGTCTCTCTGTACGCATTCGCCGCCATGATCGTGAACCACGCCTCGTCGACATTCGAGACGTTGATGCTGACCTGCCCGAGCGGCTCCTCCTCACCGAGCTCGATCTGTGGAACCGACAGGCCCGCGTACGGCGTGAAGTCGAGAAGGCCTGCGCCCGGCGCGATGCTCACGGCATTTGTCGACGGGTTGAGATAGAGCGTAACGTCGAGATCGTGCATCCGTTTCTCAGCGCCCGGGATCTCGAGGCGCACGAGCGAAACAGGAATCTGCGCGGCGCCGCTCTCCAATCCTCCGAGTGCTGTGATCGTGCGTGGCATGGTCAGAAGGCCTGTTGAAATGCATCAGGGTTCTTGCGCATCGCAGTGCGCACGCCGGAGATGACTTTGTTCGTAAGGTCGTCAACGCCAAACACCGAGGCGTTAATGTTTACGACGACGCCCTGATTACCGGTGTCGGGGTTATCCGTCGACGGTTGGTGAGTGCCTCCTCCTCCACCACCACCAGGTTTCGTCTGTCCAGCCGCGGCCGTGTCGCGAATCGCTCGCGCGAGATCGCCGAGGGCGGCCGCCGCTCCGCTGATCTGTGTGTCGAGTGCGTTCCACGCTGGCGCGAGGTTGACGGGCAGACCGAGCATCCACTGACGGAACGGATCGAGCGACGTGAGGAGCGCTGTCACCTGGTCGGTCGCATCCTTCGCCAGCTTCTCGAGCGAGCGCGTAGAGAGCTCCTCGAGGTTGTCCATCTGTCGCTTCCACCAGGCATACACTTCGTCGGATGGATCGAGCTGGTAGATCTGATTCAGAATGCCGACGCCGCGCTTCGTGAGCGCTTCGACTTCCGCCGGCGAGAGTCCGAGCGAAGAAGCGTTGTTGATCTGGTTCAGCGTGTTCTGATACGCGCGATAGAGCAGATCGGCCGCGGCCTTCTTGTCCGGCGCGCGTTCAACTTCTTTTGCGAGACGTTCGTCATCGAACGACTGACGAAGGTTCCTGATCGTCTCGCCGATCTGCTGGATGTAGGACTGCAGCGAATCGGTCACAGCCTGAATCCCCTGGCCCAGCGCCTTGAAAGCTGCGACGCGATCGGGACCGGTGAGATTCACCATCTGACGGCCGAGAGCAAAGAGTCCCTCGCCGCTCTTCCTCACATCAGCTGCGAAGTCGCTCGTCCCGGTTTCCTGCACTGCGCCGTTTGAGAACTTGTATCGGCCCGCGAGAATCCCTAACTGACCGCTGCTCACATCGTCGTACACGACACTTCGCACGGCAGCCATCTCCTGCCGCGCGCGATTCCACGCGTTGATGCCATCGGCCATGTCAGTCCAGAACTGAACGGCTTTCGACGGATCAAGGCCTTTGGTCTGGGCGAGATACCGGTTGAACGCGCTCTCGTCCATTCCGGCTGCCGCAAACGCCGAGCGCATGCCGCTCTCGAACTGAGCCGCAATCTGTTTCGGCAAGGTGTCTGTCAGCCACTGCTCGAGGTGCTTGAGATAGTTCTGTGAGGGGTTGTCTTGGAATCTCCCGTCGATCGTCTTCAATGCCGGAATGATCGAGTTAGGAAGCTTGAGCAAGATGTTCACGTACGAGTTGCGCACGCTGTCGAATGTGTTCTGCGCACGCTCGAGGATCTGCTGCACCTCTGCCGGCTGCATGTTCTTCGGCGTGTACATGTAGGCCTGGCCGAGCGCGTTGATGCCAGGAGCACCGTACTTGTACTGAGATTGCGCTTCCTTTTCTCCGAGCCAGCTGCCGACAGCGCCGACTACGGCGCCGATCACGGCACCGATCGCTATTCCGTAAGGGCCAGCTGAAGATCCTAGCTGAGCGCCAATACCGGCTCCGGCCGCTGCTCCGCCCAGTGTGCCGGCAGTGCGCCCGCCCGGCTGGGCTCCACTTGCGTATGCCGACATCCCGATCTGCGCAAACCCCATGGCGGCGCTCAGCCCGCGGCCCGTTTTCGTCCAAGCCGAAGCTTCCTCGAAGGTGTCGAAGCGCTGACCATTGGCGAGCCAGTGATTGTCCGCGGTCTGCTTGATTGAATCGCCGAACAGTCCCGCGATTCCGATCGTCAACTTCTGGACGATCTTGTCGGTGCCGGAAGAGACGAGAGATCCGAAGGTCTGGCCCGCGATCTGTCCGAGATTCTTTCCACCGGTCATCGCCGCATCGGCGAGCGCGGAACTGAGTTGCTGGTTCATCGCCGCGCCGAATTCGACAGAAGCGCCGAGCCAGTACTTGCGCATGTCGTCGAGCATCTTCTTTCCGCGATCGCTCAGCGCTGCGAGATTGTGGTCGAGCTCTTCCTGAAAGGCTTTCTGGCGGTCGGCGCGCCACTTCTCGTTGAACTGTTTCGCGGCATCGTCGAGTGCTTTCTGATTCTCGGCTTGCACCGCCGACGAGTAGGTCGACATGATGTTCTGCGTCCACCAATTCTTCTCGTCCGGCGTGAGCTGCTTCATCTTCGCGATCGCATTGAGCTGCGCGTCGCGCTGCGAAAGGAGTCCGTTGATCTTTTTCTCGAGCTCGGATTGGGCGCTTGATGCCCCGAGTACTTTCTGCATCTCGAGCTGAATGCCGATGAGCGAATCAAGTTCGTGCGCTCGTTCGGTGGCGGCCATCTTCGCTGCCGCCGCTGCTCTGGCTGCGGCCTCTGCTGCTGCGGCATCGATCACATGTCTATTCGCTGGCGCCGCAGGAGACGACGCCGGTGAGGCAACAGGACCTCCGAACATCCCCTCGAGCTGCTTCTGGAGGTCAGGGCTCTCCATGAACCCTTCCTTGGTTTTCTGCCAGAGATCTTTTAGCGAATCGACGAATCCGAGCGGCGTGCCGTCTTTGTTCCGACCAGGATTCTGAAGAGCACCGAGGAAGGCGCCGATCGCTGTGCCGGCAATGGCGGCAGCGCCGGCAATGCCGCGAATGGCTTCCCTGATTGCACGGAGAGGATTCAGCCAACTCGTCCACGAGTCCGAGTTCATGGCTTCGATGGTTTGATTCAACGCCGGCAAGAGAGCGATAGCGAAATCCTTCGCCATCGCGGTCAATGGAGCTTTGGCTTTTTCGAGGGCATCATTGAACTGGTCTGACGCGCGCGCGAAATCAGTCCCGACAACAACTCCCGCCTTCTCTGCTTCTTGGCGGAGCTTCCCATATCCGCCATTCGCGAGGTCCTCAATGAATGGAAGGAGATCCTGCGCCGACCGCCCGAGAATCTGTTGCGCCACAGCGAGCCGTTGCGTCGGGTCCTTGACGTTTGCGATGCCGTCGGCGAGCTTGAAGAAAAGCTGCTCAGGCGTCTTCGTGCGCAGATCGTCGAGCGTCACCCCGACAACACTGAAAGCACGTTGCATTTCCTTCGAACCTTTCGCTGCTTCTTCAAGCGCCATCGACATGTGACGGACACCGATCATCACGGAGTCGAGCGATGTATCGGCCATTTTTGCGCCGTACGCGAGCGTCGAAAGTGTCTCCACTGCCATGCCGGTACGCTTGGACATGTCATTGAGAGAATCCGCAGCGTCGATCGAATGCTTCGCAACTGCGGCCATGCCAGCCACCACACCAACCGGAAGCACCCATCCCGCGAACTTCGCGAGAGCACTCACAGCTGGATTCAAACCGCCCTGGACCAAGTTCTCGAGTGTCTTCTGGAATGACGTCGTCGGCGGCGTCATACCTTCAATCGACTTGGCCGCGCTGCCCGCCGTTGTGCCGAGTACCTTGAATTTCTCCGCGCCTTTCTCTGCACCAGCCGCGGCGCGATCTGTAGATTGCGTGACACGATCGAGTGCGCCCACGAATCGTTCGATCGCTTCCGCACCCTCGACCCGGACTTTTATCAGGACACCCTGAATCACTTCCAAGCGCGAGCCCTCCCAAACGTACGAACTCGGTGGCAGTTTCTGCACACCAGATCGCACTTCTGCAGCTCGGCAAAGAACACGTCGAGCCGGCCGAACAGCAACTTCGATAACGGAGCGATTTTCAGCGCCGGATCACGGTGATCAAACTCCATGACCTCGGACGGAAAACGACGGAGACAGTCCAGACATGGCAGGGAGCGGAGCGAATCGAAAAGATTCTTCCGTTGTTGATTGCGACGCTTGCTGCTCGCCATGTGAGTATCGCGGTACCTCGCGTACGCTGGGGTGACATCCTGGCTGCGTTGTCCACGTTTCCAATTAGGTGTGACCTTTTGCTCGTGCCGCTGCGCTGAACGAACGGCGTGACAATTCGCGCAGACAACATCGCACTTGGCCATCTCCGTGAACAGGCGATCGAGCGGCCCTTGCATCAGATCGGAGATGATCCCGACCTTTCGCTCTCCCGGCCGGTGGTCGAAATCCATCACGTAGGTAGGGAACGATTCGCCGCAGTCCATACACGGCTGTGACTTAAATCCTTCGAGCAACTGATATCGACTCGCAAGAAATGCGTTCCGTTGCGCAGCTACCTTCTCATGCTGGGTTTCCCGATGTCTCTTTTGAACCTCGCGAAATTTCTCCGGATTACGCTCACGCCACGCTTTCGACCGCGCGTTGACGAGATCACGATTGCGCTCGTAATAGCGGCGCCACGGAGTTTTCTCGATCGCGACGCTCTCCATTTACTTTCTCGCCTTCCGATCCTGCAGGCGCTCCGCGTCGACGAGCACTGCGAAGCGTTCGAGGAATGTCGGGTCCAGCGGTTCGCCGTGCGCAGCCGCGACGACCTCGACTTGACGAAGATCGCGACCCAGGAGAACGCCATCCATGCCGGCGACTACGAGCGCGTTACGCGAATCTCGCCAGACGCTCCAAAGGCCAGCCAGCGCGGGAAGTGTGTCCGGTGGTGGATGCAAACACCGGCCATCGCCACGATTCGAGAAGCAGCCCTCACCGAGATTCATGCCGGTCTCCGCCTCGAAGTCCCTCTTACGCAACCTGCAGGCGTCACACGCCGCCGCTCCACCCCAGGTGATCAACCTGGCATCCTCGCGCTCTGGCACCAGCGGAGCGACGAGCTTCACGAACTCTTCTTCAGAAAGGCCGTCGCCGAACTGCCAAGCTACGGCCTCTGCGAGTTTTTTGCTTCGCGCTTCTCCTCTTCCGCGGCAAGAGCACCGACGTAATCCCACAACGACTTCGTCTCTCCGTCGACTTCGACAGGAACCTCGAGCAGCAAGAGCTTCGTCTCGTCGGCTTCGGGATCCAGCGGCGCGCCATTCTGCGTCGCACCTTTAACTCGCACGATCGCGGTGCAAGCCATGTCGCGCAGCACCTTTTCGAGCTTGCCCATCGTCTGCTTGTTGCCGGGGTTGTAGCCGTGCCGGTCGTAGATTCGATTCATCTCCGACGAAGACAGCTTCCGCATCTCGATTGCAAAGTCGGGATCGGTCTCGGGAAACGGATGAATCGTCCTGACTCTGTATTCGGGCTTTACGAGTTCCACAGTGCTCCTTTCGAACGAAGGTGAGCGGGACTCTCCCGCCCACCCTCTTCGCCGATCAGGCGGCGACCTTGTTCAATAGCCAGGCTTCGTGCGAGACATTCGACAGTCCGCTGTGCACGTTGTTGTCGATGCCCATCAGCGCATCAGCCGTGGACGCGGCCTGCACTTCGATCGAGCTCGTCGTGCCGGTCGTGTTGCTCTCGATCACAACGACTCCGCCAGTCTCTCCGGCCATGCGTTCGACTCGCGCGACAGCACCAGTCAACGTTGCGTTGATCGTCGTCACCGCTTCGTCGGGGGTGTCGTCTCCGCCGGCAAACGTGATCGTCTGCGGCGCGCCGCCGTCCACCTTGATCAAGAGATTGAGGCCGGCAATCCCGAGCGTCGAGAACCAGAGCGAGCGCACCGAGCCCTTCGTTGCGCCGTTGCCTTGCGCGTCGTATCCACCCTCGAGCGTCACGAGTCCGGTGCCGTTCGTAGTGACCTTGAACGGCGTAAATTTCGCCGTCGGGATCGAGATGATGAACGCTTGGCCCTGACCGTACGGGACGAAGAACTCCAGCGAAGTGTCTCCACCCGCCAGGGCATCGTCATACAGCGTTGGGGCGCTGAAGAGTGCTGTGATGGAACCGTTGATCGTCGCAACTTGCGAGAAGATCACGGCGATCTCATTCGTCTCGTCTTGGGCAACATCCTTATCGAGACCGCGATTGATCTCGAACGTTGCCATCTTCACGTAACCGATTGTCGAGCCACCCTTCTTCACGCGCCCGTAGAGGTACGAGAAGGGAGAAAGAATCGTGCGATCGGTGATGGTGCCGTTGACAACAGTCGCGCCGGCGCTGGCCAGCGCCTTTCCGCCGAGTCCAGAGAAGCGCGCGGACATCACGCCCTCGGCCGCGAACGAAAGGGCAGAACTGCCGACGTAGAGGCCGCGGTAGCCCAAGAACTTCGTCAGGTCCGCATGACCATCCTCGGCACCGAACGAACCAAGATCAGCAAGATTGAAGCGATGGTGATAGAGACCCGTGGTTCCGTTCACCTGCCAGCCGTTGGCGCCGTACGTATATTTCATCCACGGCATCATGCTGGACGGGTTGCACTCGGCCTCGCAGTCCCATTCCACGCCGATCTTGCCGGTGACGACCGCGCGTGGTTCTGGTGAGCCGGTCAGCGCTTGGGAAGAGAACTTGTTGCGCGTTGGCCGAAAGCTCGGATTGATGACAGGCACCTTGTCCGCGGTGACGGTGCCAGGCAGCGTCTTGAACGAGGTTTCCCCCATCAGGAGGATCGTCTGACGCATTCCCTGTGCGTATGGCATGGCCCTAACTCTCCAATGTCAGATGTCTGTTGGACCCGCCGCGCCTCCCCAGAAGCGATGCGAGACGTTTTCAGACGCTCCCCAGGAGCACCGTCTGGCCCAGCCTGGCGCGCGCTCCAGCGTCACTTCACAGGGCTGAGTGTGTCAGTGCGACTTCTCTGGGGATGAGGGAATGGGCGGGACAACACGCCGGGCGTGAATGAACACCGCGCGCAGACTGAAGAGCAGCGCCGCGGCGTGAATCCCTGCGTCGAGATCAATCTTCCGCGATCGCAACACGTTGTAGGTGAGCCCGAGCGAATGAATGACGACTGCGCCGCCGTGAGCCGCAACAGCAAGCACCTCGAGCAGATCTGCGTTCATGCGGATGGCTGATCTCGGACGAACTGATTACGAAACACCACTTCGTAGATCACGAGGTTCGGTGTGATGTTGTAGCGCCGCGCACGTTTGTAGAACGCTTTCGCGAGTGGCGCGAGTGAGAGCGCGCGACCGTCCACCGCTGCAATTACATCGTCGATCATCTGATAGATGCCGACCGTCCCGAGACGCCCTTCACCATCGGCAGCGAAGCTCGAGGCGCCGAGAAAGAACGACCATTCCATCTCAGTTTGCTGCACTGCTCCGGTGCCGACACGATCAGACGGTCCTGCGATCTCACCATTGAAAACGATCACTGCGAAGGGCGGAGAAATCGTCATGATGTCGAGCAGCGTCGCGGCATCCGCAGCGGCGACGACCGTTCCGCCACTCGCACTCGCGAGATAGGAGATGCCGCTCAGGAGTGATGTGTAGTTCGACTCGAGCGATTCAATGATCGACGTCATGCCGCGACCTCAAACGCAAGCGTGATGTGCTTGCCGATCACGCTACGAATTCCGTCTTCGTCCTCCGCGCGGACACCGATGAAAGTGCGCGGCGGCACACCACGATGAATCGCGCCCTGGTTCTGAATCGGAAAGTAGGGCGATTCATCCAGAGACGGACCAGCGAACACCGCATCCGTTCCCCTGAGTTCGAAGTGGATCGAACCGTCCATCGCACCCGTGTCGACGAGCGGCTTTGGGTCTTGGTTGTGCCCGCGCGGGCGCGGCCGCTTCAGCGGCGGATACGGTACGCCATCCGGCGTGCGCGACTCGTCGATGTTCTTCCGAAGCGATTCGACCGCCAGTCTTCCGAGGTCTGGAAGGACATCGGAGAAATCCGCCAGCCGCGTGAACATGCGCTGCAGGTCTCCCGCCGCATTTCCTTCCCGGATGACCTCGATCATCAGAACCTCTGGAGTGGAATTGACGCGAATGGACCCGTCGAGCGCACACGCGCAAATGTACGATCGCGCGTGATGGCATCGCGCCAGCTTGCGAACAGCGCGGCGCGGTTCTTCTCGTCAGCGATCGATCCTACAAAGCCAGGATCTTCCATCATCATCTGTCGAGCCTCGGCGCGGATGACACGGAACTTCGCCTGATTGCGTTCAGCTGCAGCCGCTGTGGCCGCGGCGCTTTCGTTATCGCCGGCGAGAATGCGCTCATCGTGCTTTTCGTCGTAAACGCCGCCGAGCTCCTCCGCGAAATCCGTCTCGACCCGCGAATTCAACAGCTGGAGGTCGTCATCCGAAAAGAAGTTTGCCTTCACCGCGCGGTTGTAATGCGAGTAGGTCACAAGTGGACTGGCGACGTATTTGTCTCGCAGATACACCGTGCGAAGTTCATCGAGCTCGTCGTTCGTGAGATCCGGCATCAGCTCACCTGCGAAGCGCGCCGGCGCCGTGGTACCACTTCGGCGGATACCGGCTCTGGCTCAATGGTTTGTCCAGCGACATCGTCAGGCGCGATCGACACCGGCTCCGGTTTCTCGCCAGGGGGATCGCACTGCAGGTAACCGAGGCCGAGCGCATAGGTGAGCATGTGCTCAAGGCACGGCTTGGGTTCGCCATCCGGAGGCATCCGAACGTAGACAATCGCTTCGCTCAATGAGTGCCTCCCGCGAGAGGGTCGCCGTAGAGATGCTGAAAGCGAGAGTCTGCGGCGGCGAGATCGTCCGCGCTGATGCCTGCTGATGCTGCAAGCTCTCGCGCTTTCTGATACGCGTCGATCGCGTGAGTCGCCGCGGTACCGAGCACCTCGAGCAGCTTGATGATGTCCTCGGTCTTCATCGCTTCACCTCGGAGAGCACACGCGTGATGTCTGCGACAGCGTTCAAAAGGCGCACGATCAGATCGTCATATGACGTTGGCTTCGCGCCATTCGCTTCCCAGAGTTGCAAAGCGCTTCGCACCAGCGGCTGATACCGCCGAACCTCACTCTGCGCGGCTTCCACGCGCTGCCACTGCGCGTCTGTCACGAGATGCGCAGCTCGAGCGTCCTGCACTGAGAGCATGCCCGCTTCATAAGCGAGCGAAGAATCGACATACGCGAGCTTCGCAGTCTCGAGCGGCGTGCGCTCAGGAGCGTGAGTGGTGACACAGCCAGAAACGAAAATGGCCGCGAGCAGGAACATCGCGGCGAACTGTCTACGCATTTGAACCTCCGAAGGTGATGCATGACTCGACGAGTCGCGCCTCTGCTTCTCGCCGACGAATGAGGCCGTCGAGCCCCTTTCCTTCCCAAAGCCGTTTCATCGACCGCAACTGTTTCGCGATCTCGTGCAGGTCGCCGCGCGGAATCGCGTCGCGAATCGCACGCATCTCGCGGCGATCCTCGAGCACCTTGTTGTTGTCGGTCATGTCGCTGCCGCGGTTGTAGACGAGCGAGACGAGCGCACCCTGCGTGTCGAGCGGAAGCTGATCGAATCCAGTGAATGCCTCGCGAGCCTCATCGATGTACGCCGGCAGCGTGAAATCCATGAGGACGGCGAGCGCGTCGACCTGCGAGACGATGATGTCGCCGAGCTTCTTCGAAGCGACGTGCGCTGACTGCCCATGCATGCCGATCGTCGCGCGAAGGCGATCGGCATGTTCCGCAGACATTCGGCGCGACCATGCCGCATCGAAGTCCTCGCGAGACTCGTAGCCGAGATCGAAGCCGTAGCCGATCGTCACGCCACTGTGGCCGCCTGGCCAGTGCCCCGGCTGATCGACACCTTCGAAGGTGACGATCAGATCGAGCGCGCGCTTCGAGAACTGATTGCTCAACTCACCTCCGAACAACGTGATGGCGGGCCGAAGGAGGAACGACCCGCCATCACCAGAAGCATCAGACCTGACCGGCGATACGAACGGCGAGCTCCGGTCGAACGACAGCGCAGCCGATCAGGAGATCGGCGACCATCGTTTCCTGCATTGCCGTACCAGCGCCGCCCGCGATCGCGGACGAGAAGCTCAGACGGAACGAGAGCCCACTCTCCGGATCGGAGAACTGGTACGAGCGCACACCCGAGCCTTCGATGAAGTCAGCCTGCGGACGAACGACCATGAGGAACGCGTCCGGGTCATAGGCGAAGCCGACGGAACCTGCGGCGGAGTGCGTGAAGCCGGTAACAGTGAGCGGATCGTTGTCAGCGACAGCAGTCTTCAGCGGCGGCGTGATCGTCAGCGTCGCTGCATTTGTGGTGATCGTGGCGTCGGCCGCGACGGAATAGTTGTTGCCGCCCAGGACGAAGATCGACCCCTGCTTGATCGTGCCGGTACCGAGTCCGTCAACTGCGATCGACGTCGATCCGATTGCATAGCCAGAGGCGTTGTTTACGAGTGGCGTGCCCCACGAAGCCGCGGTCGTGAGTGTGACCGTGGCAGGCGTTGCCTGCGACTCGCGAACACCAAAGCCCATCACGCGACCGAGGTTGCCATCACGCAGGCCTGTGGTGTCGCCGCGCTGCTGCGCCTGCTGAAACAGGTCGAGCGTGCGCAGGTTGTAGGACTCGGTCGGACCAAGCACCGCCTGAAGACGATCGAGAGGCGCCTTGTTGTTCGTGAGGACTTTTCGCGCTGACGCGAAGTAGTTCATCTTGTCGGTCGAGTTGAAAGTCGCAGTGCCGTCAGTCTTTCCCGTCTCATACGGGATGTAGTACCAAAGACCGGTCAGCTGTGCGTCGGCGCCATCGGCGAGGATGATCGCCAGGCGCTTCGCGGTCTCGGTGATCAGGTCGATGTTCGAGAACGTGCGCTGGAGGTTGTCGAGCTTCACGGCCTTGTAGACCTGCGTCATCGTGACCTGCACATTGCCGGATGACATGTCGTCGACCGTCACTGCACCGTTGATGGCGCGAGTGCGCGCGGAGCCGCTGATCGCGAGGCTCGGGACGTTGATGATCGACCCGGCCGACGTCGGTTCAGCAGCTCCTGGGTAGTTGCTCGCAACGTTGCCGACGAGCGCCAGCATGTTGCGGAGCTGAGAGAGCACGAGCATCCCGAAGATCTGGATGTTCTCGCTGATGTTGCTGATGCTGTTCGCCATTGCTGTGGTTCCCCTCTAATGTCAGCGGTTCTCACGCGCTCCGGCGTCTCTCGGCGAGGATCTTTTCCTTGTTCGCCTCGAAGTACGCGAGATCGGTGAGTGCCCGGTTCATGTCTACGCCGCTGGCGCCCGCACCTCGGGCACCCCCACGTGAACCACTGCCGGCGACTCCTTCGGCGGGGAAGAACTTCTCGGACACGAGCTTGTGCTGACGGATCGCTTCAGCGGTGATGACCACCTCGCGCTCTTCGCCGTTGTCGCTGATCACGAAGACGGGCTTGCCGTCGTCCGCGATCCGCGCGCGGCCCTTCGCTTTGAGGAGGAGCGTCGCCTCGTCTGGATCCACCAGCTTCGCGTCGGAGACTGCCTTCAGGAGCGCGTTATCGAGCTTCTCCTGCTTGCTCATCTCTTCCGCTTTCGCCGCCCGGTCCTGCTGTTCTTTGAGGCTCTTCTGCAGGTCGGACATCTGCCGCTTGAGACCAGCAACCTCGGACGCGCTCTGATCACCACCTGGGGAAGCGGTGTTCTGCGTCTTCAGCGCCTCGATCTCCGACGTCAGCTGCTCGATCTTCTTCTGAGACTCGCGGTACTGAGTGCGCCACTTCGCGGCCTCTGCTGAGAGGCGTTGATCCTGCGCGCCCTGTCCCTGCTGCTGCGTACCTGCCGCACCAGCGCCACCGTTCGACGCATCACCACCAGACTGTGCGCCGCTGGCGCCTGCCTGGCCTTGATCGTCGGTCGTCGTTCCCGCCCCTGACGGATCCGGCATGAATTGCTCCTATCGTTCGTGGACGATTTGCCGGACACGCACAACGCGGCCGGCTGCTCATTCCGGAGTGTGCGTCGCGAGGAAATCTCGTCTTGGCGGAAAAGGGCGGGACACCAGATCACGCGTACATGGCAACTGCGCGCTGTCGGCCATCTCGAATCGCAGCGCTCACGTCGACCGGATTCAACACCTTCGGCTCGGAGGCCTCATCGGTGATCATGAGCACGCACCGACAATTCGATCCAGTTTTCGAGAACATCGAGCAGATGAGTTGCGGCGCGCCAGGACGACCAGCGTCATCCCATTCCGCGAGCGTTTGCCGTTGGGCATGCCGCGGCGCGCATGAATTCTCGAATGCGTCATCGCAGGTGTGACCATCCATCACCGCAACCCATTCGAACAGTGCTTGCGCGTCCTGCCCAGCCTTCAGCTCAACCGCTACGGTGACGACCGCGCGCACGAGCTCCTGCAGGTACGCTGAGGCGGCACTCTTCAATGCTGCCTCCAACGTGGAGAAGAGCGCCTCCTTGGTGGCGTCGCTCGAGAGCGCAGTCTCCAGCGCATCGGCACTCACGCCAGAAGCAATCATCGATTCAATGCGCGTTGCGACCGATTCGGCCGCCAACGTGAGCGACGGAAGCGCGACGAGGATGAACTTGTGCTCTTCATCGTTCACAACTGCTTCGATGTCTACCGCGTCGACAAGATCGAACCCGAGATTGACGGCATAGGTGCGTGCGGCTTCGGCGATCTCCTGCGCGTACTGATCGAGCGCCGCGAGAAGCGCCGCGAGCATCGCTTCGATCGCGCCATCCGGGTCGTCGAGGAACTTCTCCGCGTCGACGTCATTTACAAGCTGCGACGCTTCCTGGCGCGCGATCTCTTTCAGATACTCGGCGCGTTCAATGAAATCGAGGATCGTCTGCTCGTAGTTCTGGTCCGCCATCGGGGCTCCTCACGTCGAACGGTGACGCCGCAACGCAGCGGCTGATTCGATCCTTCTCTTTGACCCACTGAAATCCCTGATCGCCGGCGCTCCGATCGTCGTACTGAAAGAGAAGCGATCCGTCATCCTTCTCCGCAATCACAGTGCCTGTGCTGAAGAGCCGCGGATTCGACTGCGATCGAAGACACGCGCGGTAGGGAGGCTCGAGGATCGATGCGCACGACGTGAGCAGAAGCGCCAGAATGCAAACGAGCCGCATCGCACCCTCCGCTCCTCAGCGTAGAAGCGCGGTCTCGTCGCAATGCGGTGGTGATGGCGGGACACGCTATTGAGGCTCGGCGGCGTCAAGAGAATCGCGACGTGTCATCAACTGGGAGGGTGTCCGTCCCTGCATCTGTGATTGCGCCGGCGCCTGTTGGGCTTGCGCCTTCATCGCGCGAATGCGGTCGATGGGATTCTGAGGAGTCGCGACTGCTTTGCGAACATTCATGGCGGATTCGACCATCGACGTGATCTTGTCTTCGGCGAGCCGCGGGTTGCGCGCGCGGAAGAGACGCGCGAGCTCGACGCGATTGCACTCGTCGCCGAGGTTCATATCGAGGAGGTCCGCCACATCTTCCTTCAGCTTCTGAAGATCGCGCACACCGAAGTCGCGTGGATACGTGATCGAGAAGAGGTCTGGCGTTTTCAGGGCATCGATGCCGAAGTACAGGAGATAGAGAATCGCGATCTGCTTCTCTGCTCTTTCGAGCTGCGAAGCATGGCGCGCGATGCGCCGCTCGGTCTTCTGGAACTCGACTTCGGCATGGAAGCCGGATGATGTTTTGATCGTCGCCGCAGAGCCATTCAGCGCCCGCAGGTGTGCCATCTCATACGCGCTGTCCTTCTTCTGCTCGCGCTTCTTGAGCAGATGATCGAGCACCGTGAGATCAGGCGATACCCAGCGCGGCTCGCCGGCTTCGCCGTCGTACACCATCGCGCTGTCGGTACCGATGACTATCTTTCCGCCCTCGTAATCCTTCGTGTTCTTCACTGGGATCGCGAGAAACAAGGCGCACTTCCGCTCGATCTCGCGCGCTTCGCTGTCGATGTTGTAGACCGTCTGCGCGAGGCGGGCCACGTCCGGCATTTCCGATTCACCGAACAGGTGCCCCGGGTCCGGCTGATCGTTCCAGATCGGCACACACGGAATCATCCCGAGGTTGTTCGGACCGGAGGCGCTGACGTCGTACGCATCTGCGCTGTTCGACTTTTCGGCCTCACGCGGCGTGAAGAGCGCCCAGGCGTCCATCGTCCAGACTCGCACCGGGCAAGGCGCACCAATCGCGTGCTCCGTTGTCGGCTCGAGCACGGCGATCGCTACGAGTTCGTTGTCGTCGTCGAAATCCCAGTCGACGACATTGCGCGTCGGCACCGCATACGCGTAAGGGCGATTCTCTGGTGCACGATCATCCGCGCGCGTTGCGAGCTCCACAGCCTCACGATCAACGAACACGAGTGAGAATGTGTATTCGCGCGCCTGGCGAAATGGATACTCGAGGAAGTCCATCATCGACATGCCGTGGTTGTCGACGTTCGCCCAGAACTCGGCGAGGAGCTGCTCAGCTTCGCCTGTCGCTTTCCGTTCGATCATGTCTTTCGCGGACACGATGAGATCCCACGGCGCGTTGCAGACCGTCTCGGCAAATCGGTCGTAGTCCGCCTCGACCTGACGTCGCTGATACTTCTCGGTGAGCTTCTCGTTTGCGATCTCTGCGGCGAACGGAAAGAGGTACGCACCGTTCGAGAATCCGCCTTTGCCCGTCACCGCGTCATTGATCAGGTCCCACACACTGACTGCGCGTCTTCGTCCGTTGGGTCCTGCGGCGACACGAGCTTCGAACTCTTTGTATTCGGGATGAGGGCCGCGTTTCAGATAGCGTTCGAAGAGAGCCCTCACGCTCGGATCGGCGGTCGGCTGATCAGGAATATCGACCATGCACGTTCAGCGTAGGAGTTGCCCCGCCGATCGGACTGATCCGATGGCGGGACATTCCGAACATCTCGCAGACCAGCTCCCGGATTTCCGCGCTGCGAGACATAGCCCCGTCCCCTCACCCTTTTGTGCAGACGTCTGCACGCCTTATTCAGGCGTGACGTTTGTGATCTTGTTGTTGGCCACAAGCCATGCAGTGACGCGCTGTCGAAAGCGCTTTACTGACGATCCACTCTCACCAGGCACCGACGATTCGACAGTCGATAGAAACGAAACGATTTCCGCGTTCGTGAGTATCACCACTTGCGTTTGGCTGGATAAGATGTTGCCAGCACCGTCGAAGTAAAAGATGGTGATCGAAATCCCTGCAGGTCCATCGACGGCTCCGGTAGACATCGAGACGTTCCCGATCTTCCAGGACGTCGCCGTCACACTAATGGGCGTCGTTACTGTCCCATCAGCAAACAAGGGCACTGAAAGCACTACGACCAACGCGAGCATCGCCCACACAAGAATTCTTTTCATCGTTCTCTCCCTTACGAGGTCGGCGCCGTGTACGTTTGAGAAAAAACAACAACACGAGCCGCACCGGCTCCCGGATTCGCGTCGAAGGTAAATGTCAGTGTTGCTGCAGCCGCCTGCTGCATATCGGTGATCGTGCACGGTGCTAGGTAGTAGGTCGTACCAGACGTCAACGTAGTCAGTGACGTCGTTGCCGAACCCTCGACGCACAGAACGTTGCCACCGGTTGGCTTGACCGTGAAACTCGTTGCAGTGGTTATCGTCGTCGTGATTCGAACGACGACGCGACGAGTGTCAGAGTGTGCTGCCGCGAGATTGCCAGACGTCGCTGTCGTTGTTGCTCCGGTGTTGAACGTAACCAGCTCGGGACTTCTCAGAAACGGCTTCGCGTCGGCGCCGTTTGCGCCAGGCATAATGATGTCGTTATAGGGATTCGTGCTCGATCCCAATGCCATCTCGTTGTTGGTGGATGTCGAAGCCGATCTGCCGATCGCGGCGGAATCCGTGCCTGTAGAAGACGCAGAGTTCCCAATCGCGATTGCGCCCGTTCCACCATTGACGCTCGCGGAATTTCCAAGAGCTACGCCGTTCTGCCCACCGCTACAGGCGTTCCCGACACAGGTTCCCGATCCGCCGCCGCCGCCTGCCCCCTGTCCAACATAGGTGTTTGCGGTACCGCCGTTCGGACCCGTCGCACCCGCTCCAACAATCGTGTTGCTGCCGCTGGACGAGCCCGCGATGGTTGCGTTCATCCCGAAAACTTCATCTTTCGACCCATAGAGACCGAGTGTCGAAATCGGTCCACTGAACGTACCGTTCGGATTAAGCGCGACCGTGTAAGCACCGACCGTGTACGACAGCCCTGACGCTGTCGTGCCATACGTTGTGACCGTCCGCATGTCGGTGTCGCTGTTGACCTGACCGAGCGTTTTCGCGGCTTGCCCACTGACCGTAACCGTGTCACCGACCCTCATCTGAGAAAGAAACTTTGTTCCTGTTCCGGTGATGACAGTCGATCCATTTGTAATTGCGACTGTTCCCGTTCCAGTCGTATTCCGAACGATCGACAATCCTGCCGTGTTGCCCGGCGCGTTGATGGTTTGTCCCGCCGTGAACGAATTGTCTGAAGCTGTCGCCGCGATTCCCGTTGTATCAGCGAGCGTCACCGTCGCACAGGTCGGAACCGCAGAGCCAGAGAGCGATCGCACAAATTGATTTGTGCACGTACCGCCTGGCGTCGTTCCGTTAAGTTTGGTGACCGTTACAGAAAGGCTAGAGCCCGAAGTTGACGCATCACCGCTGAGAGGCGCCGGCGTCTGAAGCGAACCTGACGATACGGTAACAATGCCGGAGCCGGATGGCGCAGGACCCGTGGCACCTGTTGCCCCCGTAACCCCGGTCGCTCCTGTGACGCCCGTTGCGCCAGTTGCACCTGATGCACTGCTGCCACCGCCGGACACAGTCGTTTGCGCGGACGTAAAAGACACGCCAAACAAAGCGATGGCAGTTAGAACAACAAGAGCGATAACAAGGTTCGCAAATCCCTTTCTCATCGCTGCTCCTCAGTGGCAATACGCCACGGTCACTTCTGCGCCAGATGAAGCCTCGATGAACGCGAACACGGACAGCTGCGATGCATCAGCTGCCCTGAACACGAGCGAAGTTCCAGCAGGAACCTGCACTCCCTCGCTCGCAGTGGGATTCGTCCCATCAGTGCGATAGCGGATCGGCGCCACGTTGACGAAGATGACGGCCCCAGTCGTTCCAGCAGGCAACGAGACGCCTGCCGTCGGCGCGTCGGTGAGCTTCTTCGCTGTCGTCGGCAGATACCGCGCATAGCCGAGACCTCCGGTGAACGGCTGGCACTGATCTGCGATCGCGAGAGGCGCGATCAGTAGCGCGACAAGAATCAGAATCGATTTGCGCATCTCTGGACCTCCGCACGCGATTGTTCGGATTTCGCAACTCTCATTGCAGAAAAGATGGCGTGACACCCTTGACAGCCGCCCCCAATCGGTCCGCGGCAAACGACATCAGGCAGGAGTCCGCGTTATCCGGAGAATCATCCGGATCCACGATCTTGGTTTTCCCCGCGGCGGTGAACTCCGTCTTCCAACTGCACAGCTGCCCGATCAGCAGCGGAATGTTGGGGATCGAGATCTCGTCGTTGAGGAATCGCTCACGGAGGAAGAAGACCTCCTCGGCCTTCACGTTCGCGTAACGCTCTTTATCTCGAGCGGAACGGCTCGCGTTGAAGCCGAAGACGAGGATTCCGGATTCCTTGAGCAGCTCGCGAATGCGCGACCGAACGCCAGCGCCGATGCCGATCTCGTCGACGACGACGATCTGCGCGCCGAAATCAGCGGCAGCTCGCGCGACACGTGACGCCGTCTGCATCGGGTCGACGCCCTGCCATGATTCCTGGCGAAGAATGACCGGGCCCCAGCGATACGTGAGCACGTTCTCGTCCGCACCGCCGTCAGCGACGTCGAGCGAGAGAATCTTCTTGAACGTGGGATGTGCGTCGAACTTCCGCCCGATCGCGCGCTCGACGTACTGGAACGGAATCACGACACCGTCTTCGGCACCCGTGAACTCAGCAAGCCACTGCTGCCGGAAGAACGGATCGCTCTCACCGAGCCGCAGCCGCTCTGATTCGCACTTCTTCGCGAGCCGCGGGATCTCGTCAGCTCGAACGCGTTTGACGAAATTCCACAGCGTTCGGTCCTTCGTGAATGCGCGATAGAAGAAGCCGAGCGGAACGCCGGGCGTGCCGATCGACAGGAGAATGCTGTCGCCTTCAGACAGCATGCCCTGCAGTGAATCGAAGAAGCCGTCGCCGATTGCTTTCGACTCGTCGGTGATCACGAGTGTTGGCTGGCCCGCTGCCGGGTGACGTCCCTCGAGGTTCTGCACGTCGTTCGATGCGAGTCCGTACGCGCGCCACTTCGGCGTCAACGGATGCGTCTGGATTTCATGGGTGAGGACCTGCCACGTCGGAAAGATCCGCGGCAGTTTGCTCACGGCCCAGAGGTGGCGGATATCGGCCCACAGCACCTGGACGACCTGAGACCAAACCGGCGCGATCGTGATGACGAGAGAGTTCGCGCGAGTACACAAGAACCAGAGCACCAGGAATGCGGCGAGTCGAGTCTTTCCAGCCTTGCGGCACGCCGCGATCGCAATCCACGGCGATCGCTTTGCCGCCTCGAGCACTTCCGGCTGCCACTCGCGCGGCCGTTCGTTCTCCGGAAACATGTCCATGCAGAACGCGAGCGGATCCCATTGGTACCGACGGAACAGCGTGACGAGCGCGGACATCAGCGCTCCCGCGCCGCGAAGTTATGACCCACATGGAAGCCTCCGCAGAAATGGCAGGCGTACGGCTTCGCCCTGCGTCCCTTCTTCTTCGGTGTGCGACGAGCAGCGCAGACAGCTTCAGCGCGAACGGGAAACCTGATCTTGCTGGTGCACGATCTCCAGCGGAACCATTCGTCTTCGCGCATTCGCGCCGGTCAGGGCTTCGCCGAATCGGAGAATCCGTGCTCGAGCAGCACGCCCTTGACCGCCTCCGTCGCCTTCTCGAGTTTCTGACGGTCCTCGTCCGTGTCGTCCTTCGTGAGATCACGCGCCAGAGCCCAAAGCGATTTCTTCGTGACGTCCTTCATCGCCTCGATTACCAGCGCGGCAGGTGAACCGGCCGGGAACATCAGCGCGATCCTCGCCGCGGCCGTGGCTTTCACCTTCGACCATGCGGAGTGCCCGAGCGTCGTCGCAATCACGAAGACGCCAGCCGTGAGCCAAATCGCAGCAGGACCCGAGAAGTGCATTGCGGTCTGCTCGCTGATCCACCCGTGCTGCACCATGAGAGTGCCGAGTGAGAGCAGCGCGCCGCGGACGAGAACGAACAACAGCTCGAGCCAGATATTCACGGTCTTCCTCTTCCTTGCTGCGATTGCTGCTGCGATTGATTCGCCTCAATGCGATCGAGGCGCTCGGTGAGTCGCTTGTCGAGCTCCTCGAGCTTCGTGATGACAACTTTCAGATCGCTGTCGGCGGATTCCTTCGTCTTTGCGGACGACTCCAGCCGGCGAATGGCTTCTGAGTGGGCCTGAATGTCCGCCTGGGTCTTGTAGTAGAAGCCGAGCACCATCACGAGAGCGCTGAAAAACGTCGTCGCGAGCGTGATGAGATGCCCGATATCGAGGCGCCACCGGCGGTCGGCCGTACGTGCGTGCTCGTAGTTTTCGCCATCGTGATCGGTGGCGCGTGCATGGGGATGGGGGGTCACGAGGTCTGTTCCTCCGAAGAACCTGGCAGTGTCTGATTCGCGAGCATCAGCAGGATTCCCTCGGGCGAATCGGGATCGATGCCGGCACGCACGACAACCGGCGCCTTCCCATAGGCGCGATCGGCTAACCATTCGATGCACCGCATCTTCACGACGTCGTTGTCGCCGTGAAGGATTGAAAGAATCTCGTCAGGGCAGTGCTTCTCGAAGAGTTCACGCGCAGCATCCGCGAGCTTTCGCTTCTCCCAGTTGAGAGAGCCCTTCGGTCGGCCAGGATTCCCCTTACCGAAGCGGCCTTTGTCCTCGCGCGTGTAAGCGACAGCCGTCTTGCCTTCCGGCGCGTGCGTTTTGCTGAGCCTATCGGCCATTGCCGGTCACTTCCTTTGGCTCGCGCAGCGACAGAGCGACAGACGTGTGCTCTTTCCCGTTCATCGTCACGACCCATAGCCGGCCGACGAACAGGAAGCGAAGTCGATCGAGGACCCCGAAAGCGCGCGAACGTCCGACGCGGCAACGCGCCGTCAGCTGCGCAGTTCCGCCGTCATTCGGCACGACACGCAGCCGCTTTCCGCCCTTCAGCTCGCGATAGGTTTGATCGGTCATGGCAGTGCGAAATAGATTTGCTCGGAGCCCATCTCGACACGCGGGCTCCCGCCGTCGTTGAACCCGACGAAAGCGACGCCGTAGATGTCGGTGATCACGCTGCAATCAGGGCAGCCGATCACCACTACGACACGCTTCACCTGGACTCGACCGATCGTCACGGGTGTCTGCAATCGGTAGAACGTGAAGCCGGCGTTCAGCGCGACGTGCTCGACACCGAGAATGTGATTGTCGCCATCGAGCACGTTGAGATCGATCGATGCGGCCTTCGCGGTGAAGAATCCGAAGTAAGTCGAGCGCGTTGGCCCGTTCTCGATGCGTGAGAACGTAAGAACTGGTCGTGTGGGCGGAGTGACGCTCGCCTCGAGACGCGAGTTCGTGATTGCGGGGATCGTTACGAGCGCTCGGTTGCCGCTCGGATCGAGGAACACGGCTTCGGTCGCAATCCGCGCTGTGCCACTGACGCGCACATCGGCGAGTCCGACAGTGGATGGCGAGCACAGAAAGCCATCGAAGTTCGCGATGATGCCGCTGCCGTACTGCGCAAGCGAGTACGGTGTCGCGGGTGATCCGAGAGTCAGCAGTCCGCCAGGCGATCCGAGGCATCCGATCGAGATGCTTGCGAGCGCATCGGAGGCAACGAGGTTCACTTCGGTCCAGCCAGTAGCGCCGTGGAGGTAGACGACCTTCTCGTCAGCGAGAGCGCTACTGCAGAGAAGAAGAATCAACCCCACCAGCCAGCTGCGTCGCATGAGTCCTCCCGAGTGAATCGGCGCGAGGACCAACCCGCGCCGTTTCTGGGAGTGTCAAACGCTGTGTGGTGGAGGGACGGCAGGAAAGGGCGGGACAGCGAGTCTCCACGCAGCGTAGATGCCGCGCACATGGATAGGCTCAACCTGTGACGCCTGATCAGAAGCGCGACAAAGTCGCGCAGCTCCGAACGATTCTCGCTAGGTTTCGCGGCGGACGATTCGAGGCGACTGGATCAGGCGGCGCAAACGGAATGATGTTCTTCGTCGATCGAGAAAGCCGCGAGTTTTACATCGGCGGGATGAAGCCAGAGATTGCGGAACGGGTCGCGCGAGCGCTCAACGGGCTGCTCGAGCTGCTCTACCCGGAGTAGCTCGCACGCCGCCGTTCCAGTCGGAACGGGTGACGTCAGCAACCTCCGAATAAGGGCGTAGCCGCGAGTGCATACCGGCGCGGCGTCTGTTCACCGCGCCGCCATGTGGCCGGCGAGTTGTATGCCTCGATGCGATCAGCGAGAACAAAAGCTCGAATCTCGGCCGACTTCGGAACATAAGGACCATCCCATCGTGACCCGGTCTTGTTCTGCACAACATTCGTTGAATCAGCAGAGGCGAACGGGATCTCAGAGAAGATTGCCGGATTCAACATGCGCAGCCCATGTAACTTCACTTTGGGCCTACCTACATCGTCGCAGATTGCGTCTAACGCGTCGGCCATTCGGCCCCACCATGTATCACTCCCCACTTTTGTGCGTACTGGCCAGACGATCCGAAAGCGACGCGAGGCCATTCATCGCACAGCCGCTCAAGGCGCGCGATCGACTCGTGCAGATGCCATACGGGAACGCCAACGTGATGCGGCAAGGGCCACTCGGTGAGCAACGCGTCATTCGCTGGCTCGTCACCATCAATGACGTCCGGAATCAGTGCCCACTCGCATCCTGGATGCGCGAGCCACATCTCCGCCCACGCATAGAAGCGAGACCAATTGACGGTTTCACGCTGCTTCCACGCTGTGAATGCCCCGTTATCCAATACAAACGAACGAGAGACCTCAGCAATGGTCGGCAACTGATCAGCGCCTCCGCGATTGATCGTTGCAAACGAGACCATCGCATGACGACCAACAAAGAAACGAGCTGCTTCGTGCGTCGGCGTCAACGGAGTGCCGTGGTATGGGATCACTTCGGTCAGTCCCTATGGGCGGATGGCGCGAACGGTGGCTTTTCTCCGAATCGCTTTCGCAATTCATTCTCGAACGCCTGTTGTGCAGACCACGCATTGCGCATGATCTCCAATGCTGATTCATCGATCGCATCACCGAGATCGTCATAGTCCGCGGCGTCGACCCCTCTCGTGAGTTGCCGTGTGGCTTCGACAAGTTGGCTCTGCGAGAAGAAATTCAAGAACTGCTCGGACCATCCAACCGTCTCTTCAGGCTTCCACTCTCCCGTAGGTTTGATGCCGAAGTTTTTTGCCTCCGTCTTCGTCATCAGCATGAGGGTGAATCCGAGCGGAGCATCGCAGCCGTTGTTGCAGCCGTCGTACTCCATTACGCACAGAACGTACTTGCCAACAGTAACGGCCCATCGAACGTCATCAAAATCGCCGCATCCGCAGCTACCCATTGTTCTCTCCTCTGCACATCTTGCTCAACCTTCGGACCTCTCCATTGGCGGCCGCTTCCGCCGTTCCAACTGTTTCGTGAGCTCGCGCATCATCGACTCGAGCTCCGACAGATGCTCCTGCGCGATCTCAATGCGTCCCGCGAAATACGCTTCAATGCGCTCGCGCGCCATGTCGCGAATGAGTTGCTGCTTCACATAAGAGCGCGCCCACCACTTGTAGTCATTCTTCCCCGGGCTCTTCGTTCTGATCGGAATTCGCGGCGATTCGTCGACGCGTCCAGCGATCATCGAAGGACCAACGTTGAAGAAGTGGCCGCACGGATTTCGTTCGTCGTGGACTGCGTCGCTTGCTGTTCGATTGCATTCGCTGCACACGATCTGGTCCCCCATCGCCCGCCCTCATGCCGTCTTCTTCTGTTCAAAACGGTCCGTGAATACCGCCGCCACTGCGAGCGCGCTCCATGCGTGTGAACTGATTCCATAGAGCGGCCCTGGCGTTGCCTTCTTTCCGATCGCGCGTTCCTTCCCGCCATACCGATCGATCAGCACCGCGCGCACTTCTGGATCGCCGGCTTTCTGCGTGCCACAGAGCTCCTGCCTGATCTGCCGTCGCGGGATCAGCACGCATGTCGCGTCTTCGTTCCACGCCTGCTGAAACCGGCCAGCCCAGCGACACGTCTCGAACGTCTCACTGCCGGCGTGAATCTCTTTGCCGTAGAACGAGACCCACTCGATCGCGAGGAAGTCAGCCTCGCTGTTCGACACGATGTCGAGCAGCTCCGCGTTCTGGACAATGCCGTGAGCGATTGGAGCGCCGTCGCCGAAAAGAACGAACGCGCCTTGCTCGGTGCCTGGATCGATCGCGAGCACTCTCACGCGGCACCTCGCTTCGCCAGCTGCTCAATCGCCGCCAGGCGTTCGATCTCGCGCGAGTTGTGCTCGAGCTGCTCGCGGCGACGAGCGACTCGAGTACGCCAGCCGTCAGGTCCTTCCTGCTGCTCGACCCAGTAGCTGACGTGAGACGGTTCACCGATCTTCGGCGGCGGAGCGGAAACGACCAGGGCGACTCCGCTGCTGAGAATCAGCCACAGTTTTCCCTGATCGAGAAGCGCACCTTCGATTGTTTCCCCAACCAAGTGATGCACCAAGTCGGGATGGTTGGACGGGCCTTTGTAGTCGGCGAGGCTCATGCGAGTGACTCCCCGCCGCGCATTTCTTTTTCAGCTCGAACTGGCGAGTAGAGATTCCTGGGACGCGGACGAAACGAACAGTCTCCTCGGCGACATTGGGCCGGCTCGTCACCGAGCGGCCATCCGCAGATTGCGCACCGAGAGAGATCGTCGTCGAGATTCGCATCAGGACGCTGAAGGATCTCTGCAATACGCGGTGGCTGCCATCCTTCTGGCTTCAGCACCTTTCCGTCTTCCCGCGAGGCTCCGCCGACCTTGAGCATGTTTGTGCGATGAACTTCCGCGAAGAAGGGTTCGAGATCGATTCCAAACTCGACCGCCGTTCCGAACACCACGTAAAGCACGTCGCACATTCCATCGATCGCCTCGACGAGATCGCCGCGTCGAATGGCCTCGCACGTTTCACGTGCTTCTTCTTCGATGAGCGCAGCGCGCAATTCGGGACGACGAATCGCAGGTTGGTCACCGACCACCGCACCGAACCGACGATGCCACGCCTCCACGCGTTCTTGCATCGGATTCATGCGACACCTCCGTCGCAGCACGGCTCGCCCACATTCGTTCGCACGCGAATGGCGCGATCGTCCCAGAGCTCGATCATTCCGAAGTCCTTCACGCACGTGACCGGCAACGCACGGCCGATGTGCTCGAGGCACCAGAGTTCGATCGCGGAGCGGATCCGGACGACCGCTTCGTTCCACTCGGAGATGTGCCGCTCGGCGTCGAACGTCGCGATGCCCGCGGCCGTCGCATGCGCCTTCACTCGGTCGACGTAGTCCGGCGTCGCTTCGACGACCGCCACGCGGGCGGTGAGGATGCGAACCTCGAGACCCGCGGCGAGCCAGGCCTTCACCCGATTCACCATCGGCGCGATCGGCGCTCCGATCTCTGTTGGTCCGGCCCACTTGTCGTAGTGCGCGAGAGTCCCGTCGAGATCTACGCCGATCCATCCGACAGGCCGTTGCTGTTCGGTTTTTTCCGTCATGAATTTGCTCCTTGTTCGTTGGTGTCCCGATCGGGACGGGTCGGGACAGGTAGCCATCCCGGAGCGGCGTCAATCACTCGTTGCCGTCCCGCCCCGAACTCCCCCCTAAAGGGGGGAGAGTTCGGGACGGATACGGCGACTGCTTGCAAGTGATTGACGGAATTGGACTTAGATGCGTTGATGAGTTTCGAAGTGAGTCCCGAGGTCGGGACGCGTGGATAACTCTTTTTATATGAATGAGTTATCTTCATGCCGTACGTTCCGTTTTTGGTGTGCGTCCCGGCCCTTGGGACGCCTCATTCCAGAGCTGTCCCGACTGTCCCGACGGGACGGACTCGGGACGATTTGACGTCTTATTGACGGAGCCGACTTCCGATATCCATACCTTCCCGTTGAGGCGGAGGTGTCCTTGCCGGCGCAGTTGAGACAGAGAGTTCTTCGCGGTTTTCGGAGGCATGTCGAGCGCCTCCGCGATGTCGCGAGCAGTCCCGCCCAGGGGGAACTCACCAGCCAGAAACGCTGCGAGAATTCGCGCGCGCGCTGGCAAGGCTTGCTCGATCCCTTCGAGACGCTCGTCGGTGTAATCGATCTGATCGACGCACACCATGTTGCCGCCGAAGTTGAGTGTGTAGGCGACCGGGTCGGAGAGCGGGCCGAAGTTGGTTTTCGTGTGCCGGAGCACCGACCCGCCAGCAGGAGAGCTGGCGATCTGCAGTGCAGAGCGCGCGAACATCATCTTGGCGACGCTTCCGATGGCGGTCGCAGTACCCGTCATGTCGGAACCCTTGGCCGAGTGATCGATGAGCAGCACCGTTCCGAGCTCGCTCAGAGTGCGGATGCGGTTGGTCACATCGTCGAGGCTGTTGGTGTCGTTGCCAGGCAGGCATGCTGTGAACGAATCGATGATCGTGAGGACTGGCCGTTCCTGTTGAAGGAACGAAACGATCTCCTTTCTGAATTGGGGTTCGAGAAGTGAGCGCGAAACGCGGCGATAGAAGACGCCGCGCGGAATGCGATCGATGTTGAGACCGCGCGCGAGCATGTAGCCGCGGCGGAGCCAGGAGTGCTTGTCGAGCTCTCCGTCGAGGAAGAGAACGGGTCCTTTGATGACGCCGTGTTTGAAGATCGGCAGACCGAGCGCGATCGACATCGCCCAGAACTGCGCGAGGAACGACTTCGAGCTGCCGCCGTGCGCGTAGAGCGTCGTCACGAAGCCCTCCGGCACCCAGCCGTCGACAATCCATCGCTGTGCTGGCGGCTCGTCTTCGTCTGCTGCGATGACGAAGACATCCTCGTGAGGAGCGAGTAACGGCGAAGGAGAGAGCAGCGCGCGGAGATCGTCAGCGGTCTTGCCCAACGCGAAGAAGTCGGAGACATCCCCCTTTTTCGGCAGTCCCGGCAGGTCGAGCACGTCGATCGATTCGGCGACACCGGTGAGCGACTGGACGACGACGTCCGCATGCTTGTGCCCTGGCTCGTCGTTGTCAGGGAGGACGATGACGCGACGGCCGGAGAGATAGGAACCGAGATCGCGGCGCCACTTGCCAGCGCCACCAGAGTTGCAGGTGGCGACGAAACCGCGGGACCAAAGAGCGTCGACGTCCTTCTCGCCTTCGACGATGAGCACGGGCTCGAGCAGATCTGCAGCGAGGATCTCGGGCAGCCGGTACGGGAGAGGCTCGACGCCTTTGAGATTCCAAATCCATCCGCCGGCGCCGTCAGGCCTGCGCTGACGGAAGTCTTTCGGGAGACGTCGCTCGACGACATAACGGAGTTCACCGTGTTCGTCGCGATACTCATATTGAGCGACGACGGTGTTCTTCTGCGCGGCGGGCGCGGACTCGTAGAAGAGGTCCTTGATCTCGATGCCGATCGACTCGGCGATTGCGTCGATGGAACAGCCGGCGTGACACGTGGCCATGACACCGAGATCGCCATCGGAGAGTGAAAGAGACTGTCGGCGATCATCGTGCGCAGGACAGAGCGCAACGAATCCGTCTCCGCTTCGGCGCGTGCCGCTGAGGCGTGACAAGACGTTCTGAAGGACATCGGATCCCTGCAATCCCTCTCTCCCCTGTCGGCGCGACTATCGCGACGACTGACCATGCTCGTGAACTGCTGTTGGAAGTTCGTCCCACTTGCGACCGTCGAGAAGACGACCGGCCGTCTTCTTGCCTACGCGGTGCAGTTGAATTCCTCCGCGCAGATGAGCACCTGGCTCCCATTCGGTGGAAGTGATCGTGCCATTCGGCAGAGCGATAACATCGCTGCCGCAGGGGTCATCACATGCACCGTATTGCCCGCCGTCCCATTCGCCCCACTGCTTGAAGAAGAAGGGCATGCGCGCAGCTGTGCATTGGTCGCGTAGCTCCCGAGCCCATTGCGGGTGCATAGGCCTTGCGCCCGGGCCGCTCTCTCCGCCAACAATCGCCCACTGGATACCCTGCAGCCAGGTCTTACGCAGCGGCGTATCGTTGCCGTACTGGTATGCGCCCCATTCGCCGCTGAGATCGATCGGCCCGAGCAATGGTTCGATCGACAAGAAGCGGATGGCGACCGGAATCTGCAGAAGGATCGGAATCCGAACGTCCGCCGCCTTCTGATTCTCGATGGAAGTTCCGACCCAAACATTCGGCCATCCAGCGTCATGCGCGGTCTTCACGACGAGTCCTCCGACGATTGAGCCGCGGCGCCGGGTGGCTGAGTCACAGAGCGGTCGCTTCAGCGCGCGAACATCATTGATGTAGCGCAGCGCATTGGCTGTGCGCTTCGTGAGCAGGAGCCAGTCGAGATTGCGTGTGTACGCGATGAGGCCGAAGAGTCGATCGCGCCAGTCATCCGAAACCTCTTCATCGAAGACATCTGCGAGCGATGCACAGAAGACACGACGACGCTCGCCGACTTTCTCCGCGGCAGCATCCCAGCGCAGCGGCAACTTCCAGTTAGCCTCGGACGTGAGACGGCGAGGCTTTCCCTTTCCCCATTCCGCTTTGCCGTAACGTTTGTCCATCAGCGTCTCGGCGTAGCAATTACGGCAGCCCTCGCTGACGTGGGCGCAGCCCAGCCATGGGTTGAAAGTGTGGTCACACCATTCGATCTTTGTAGCTTCACCCATGATTAACCTCTTCCTGAAAGAGCGGTGCGACAGACCGCAATCGTCGACGCGACATCTCGACGTAGTCGGCATTTCGTTCAATCCCGACATAATTGCGCTGATGACTCAGCGCCACGACGCCTGTAGTTCCGGCACCGTTGAATGGATCAAGGATCGTGTCGCCGATGCTCGAGCCGGCGAGGACACACGGCTCGACGAGATCCGGAGGAAAGGTCGCGAAGTGAGCTTCTGGGAACGGAGCAGTTGCAACCGTCCATACTGATCGCCGATTACGCGTCAAACTTTCGTTCGGTTCGTTGCCGTGACTATCGCGCTCAATCGTGGCGTCATTGTCGAAGCAGCGACCTTGCGTGTAGGCGCCACCGCCACGAAACGATTTTGCGTTTCCCTTGGGGCGCGGGGTGCCCTTAGCGCGTCCAGCCCTATTATGAGAGACTGGATCGTGCGAGCCCTCTCCGCGGGCCCATCCTGAGATTCCCGGTCCTGCATCCGCGCGCCGCGTGTAACCCTGACCGTAGGGCGATTTGATCGCATCAGGAGCGTTCGGCTGGAGATAGGCGGCTGGCTCACGAATGGCATCAGCGTCGTACCGATATTTCGCGTTCTTGCTCAGCAAGAACAGGTATTCGTGCGCCTTCGTCGGACGGTCAGTGACGCTCTCCGGCATCGGGTTGGGCTTGTGCCAGACGATGTCTGCCCGTAAATACCAGCCGTCGGCTCGTAAGGCGAAAGCCACGGCCCATGGCACGCCGCAAAGATCCTTCGCCTTCAGCCCACCAGTACCTTTGTTGGATGCAATCGAAGCCGTAAATCGACGGTCAGCACGGATTCCCGTTGCGCCTTGCGAGCCGCGATTTGTCCGTTGCTTTTGGTGGGTAGACTCGGGAGGGTTTCCGGCACAGCCACTCACGGCATAGCTGTCGCCAAGATTGAGCCACAGTGTCCCATCGCGCCGCAGTACCCTACGGACCTCTCGAAAAATCAGAACCTCATGGGCAACATACAAATCGACGGTTGGCTCAAGGCCGTGACAGCCTAACCATGCATTGCACTTTTCACAGAAGCCGCGGGACGCCTCAGCGCGAATTGGGTTTCGCTTCGCGTCCACCCCACCTTCTTGTTCCTCACCGCGACCGTTAACACCTTGCGCCCAATTGCCGCGGCCGACTTCTGTGCCGATCGATTCGGTGGAGAATGCATGTTCACACATGGCATCCCCCCCCCCCCATACGCTTGGCTCAATTCCGTAGTCGCGAAGTCCCCAGTAAGGGGGCGATGTCACAACGCACTGCACCGATTCGTCCGCGAGTTGTCGGAGTCCATGGAGTACGTCGGCGTGAATCAGTTGGAACTTCACGCCGCGACCTCACCATTGATGACTCCGAGCACATCGAGAAACCACACCTGATCGACCTTGCGAATGTCGAATTCAGTGGGATGCGATTTGATGAATGCGCGCACCGCTTCGGGCGCGATCGCCCACGATTCGTGTGGCCCGAACATCTGCCCGCGAGACGCCTTCAACCAACCGCGGCGGATCCACGAGAGCACAGCGTGAGAATCGATGCCGAATCCTTCCGCGACGGCGCGCGAGCTGTACCCGTTATCGATTTTTCGGCTGAGGTGAAGACGCTTCGCGCGAAGAACAACGGAGGTTTCAGTTCGTCCGAGCTTCCTCGCAATCCAGATCGTTGTTCGGCTTCCAAGATGCTCGGTGAGAAAGGCCGTCTCGTTGGATGACCACTCTTTCCGGTAGCGTGGCCGAGTGAGTCCAAGCGTGCGAGCACGTTTCGAAAGCACCCATTGCGGCCAACCGAAGGCCTTCGCGATCTGCGCGGCCCTGCCTCGATCGTTGCCATCCCATTCGCGCCGAAGCCACGCATCGCGTTCCGGCGTCCAGTTGTACTTCGCCGGCTTGATCCGATGACGCCAGCGGCATTCATCGCAGTATTTTGCGTGGCGTGCTTCGATCTCGTTCCCGCAGTCTCGGCAGGGACGCTTCGTAATCGGTGCGCGCCAGGTCATGCAGCCGCCTCGTCAATCGCCGTAACCCTGATATCGAGATTTGCGCTGACGATCGCCTTCGCGACGTGTGGGCACACGCTGTTGCCGATCCGCGCTACTTGCTGCGTCTTGGTACCGGTGAGAACGTAGGAGTCCGGAAATCCTTGAGCTCGAGCGAGCTCCCGCGGCTGAAGCATCCGCATTCCGATGTCGACGATCACGAACTCTTCTCCGTCGATCGTCACTGTTACGAGACCGAAGCGGGCCTTCGCCGAAATCGTATGCAAGGAGTCGTCGATCGCCTGGCCGTGACGATTCGAACCGTAATACTTCGCGAGAAACGCAGCGACGACAGCGTGATGATTGCTCTGTGCCGTGAGCGTTGGTGTAGGTTCGTCGATCGGTCGGCCTTTCGAGTTGCTGTACATCGACTCGATGTGACACGCGACGAGCGCGTGATGATCTTTCGCCGTGATCGTGCCGAGGTTCTTTTCGATCTCCTGGCCGACCACTCCGCCGTAGTGCTTCGCGAGGAACGCCGTCACCAATCCATGCTTCTGCCCACCGGCGACGACCGTACCCAGTGGCTTGTGTAGGTCGAGAACACGCGGTGATTGACCATGACGTTCTCCGTAGCTGGTTTGGATGAGGGTCGGTGCGACGACCGCCTTCTCGCCTCGATGCGCAGCCGTGATCGTGCTGAACGGCTCGTCGATCGATTCGAGACGACCACCGTGCGTGAGGTTCACGAGGAACGGCCGCTTCGCCTTGAGCACGTAACGTCGAATGCCTTCAGCGATTCGTCGTTCCGTTGCTTCCGCGAGCGGTTTAGCCCGATCGAAGATCGAAGGAATCGCAATCGACCAGTCGATACACTCGGCGGCCGTGCGATACGGTTTTCTCCCCTTGCCGTGCGTCGGCCTCGGCCAGCAAATCGGCTGTCCGTCTCGACGTGCAATGAGGAAGAGTCGCTTCCTGGAAGTCGGCGCGCCGTAATCCGCCGCATTCAGAATTCGCCACTCAACTGCGTACCCGAGATGCTCGAGTTCATGCACCCACTCGCGAAACGTTTCGCCGGCGCGCGACTTGATCGGCTGCCCGTCGTTGTCCAGTGGTCCCCATGTCACGAACTCCGCGACATTCTCGAGACTGATGATCCGCGGCGACACGGCTTTCGCCCATGGAAGTGCGACCGAGGCCAGAGCACGAATCTTCTGGGAGCGCGGCTTGCCGCCCTTCGCGCGGCTGAAGTGCGTGCAGTCCGGACTGAGATGCAGCCAGCCAACCACGCGGCCGCGTGTGGCCTTCAACGGATCCACTTCAAAAACGTCCTCGTGATGGTGCTCAGTCTCAGGATGATTCGCGGTGTGCATCACGATCGCGTTTTCGTCGTGGTTCACAGCGACCGCGGGCGGCACGCCGGTCGCCCACTGAAAACCCTCCGACCAGCCGCCGCCACCAGCGAAAAGATCGACACCGATCTCGCCGGGCAGAAGTCCGCAGGACACGACTCCAAGAAGTCTGAGCTGGCGCACGATCAGATCAATCCTTTGCCGTGAGAGTCACCGGTTTCCGGCCGGGCGTAGAAATCGTCACCTTGTCGATGCCGCTCCCTTTTTTCGGTCGGATATCGTCAATGGCCTTGCGCACCTTGGGATCGCTCGCGACGCGGCGCTCTACATCCGCCTCACCATCGGGAAAAAGCTTTTGTTGTGCGATGGTGGCGGCCATCAGCTCGATCTCCGGTCGCCACAGACCGTGACGATCGATGACGGCGCGAAACTCCTCTACGTCGTGGCCACGCATCCCATCAGGACCGAAATGACAGAGCTCGTGATCAACGAGCGCTTCACGCTGCGTGACATTCAGCGTTTTCCAGACGTCGAAGGCGATTTCGATCAGCTTGATCGGAGGCGCTTCTTCCTTTTCGTCAGGATTGTCGTCAACGCTATTTATCTGCTCGAGCTGATCCCGAATCGCCAGATACGCGTTGCGTCCACTGACCTTCAATGCTTTGCCCAACTCAATGCGGCCATTCGACTCCGCATGTTCGGAGCGGAAGAGATAGATGATCGCTTCGCCCTCGAGATGAAGGTGATACCGAGAGATCAGTCGATCAGCGATCGCCTGGACCTCATCTGCTTTCCAGTACTTCAGCGGTTCCTTTGCCATTGATGCCCTCCCTGGCTTTTCATTTCGGATGTCTTGATGGACCGACCGCGCGAAGACTCGATGAGCACGAGCGCTCGCGTGGGCGTTCAATCGATGCTGCTGTCGCGTATGTAGTCGGTGTAATCGCGCGGGCCGCGTAGCACGCGACCGAGAGCTCGCTCTCCTTCTTCGATAGGCATGCACTTCGGGCATTCGCCGGCACGGCCAGGGACGAGTGCGCCGTGCCACTCGCAATCGACTCGCAACCGGTACCGCTGTGACGTGTCGAAGCGGAACGGTTGAATGAATCCGATCTCAGCCAGGACCCCGTCGCGACGCGTGGTTTGCTCCACCACTTCGGAAAGCAGTTCGATCACCTCGACGGGCCGGATCCGATGGAGATGGCCAGGACGATCGGGCGGCTGTGTCGATCGCCCTGGCCGGGTCGGTGGGATCGTGCAGGTGGTTTGTTGCGGAGATCCGGACGCCGCCGCGAGATTGAACTTCGTCATGCCGCGCCACCTTTTGGTGCGGAGATGGGTGCGCTCTTTGTCGGGTCGAGGTAGAACGTCTTGCGACCATTCAGCGGTCGCTTGCACGCGCCCTTGGACGAACGCCACAGATGATCGGCGTACGGTTGACCGCAGTTGGAGCAGTTCGGCTTACCGGACACTCGCCACCTCCGCGATCGGAGCGACGTAGAACGGCATCGCGGCTGCTTCTTCCGGTGTCAGGCGACGCGTCCACATCTTTTCGTATCCTGGCGCGTTCCACTGGAAGCCCGCATCCTTCGCGAGCTGGCGTTGTGGGTATTCGACGATTGCGCGATAGAGCTTCTTCGGACGCATCGCCGTGGCGAACATCGCCTGCAGGTCTGTCATCCGATCGAACAGCGACGCGATCAGCTGACAGTCGGTGAGTGCTCGATGAGCTGAGGCGACGCCAATGCCGTGTGCGAGCGCGAGTGACACGAGCGACTCGTTCGCGCGCGTCTGGGCCGGCCAGCGAAAGTCCGTCTGCGTGCACAGCCAGTCCTTCTCGTGCCATGGACCGTCGAAGAACTGACGGTCGAATGCAGCGTTGTGAGCGACGACAACATCAGCCGGGGCGAGGAGGTCGAGCGCGATGGAGTCGCAATCGAGCGCGAGATCGAAATCAGCGAGTGCCGCCGGCGAAATGCGGTTGATGTGCGCAGCCGGGTTGCCGGTCGTACACCGTCGAAGCGCCGAGAACTGGATCAGTGTCGTCTGGTGCTCTACCGAATAGAGGACGAGTCCGAGCTCGATGACCGAGTCCGTCGAAGCGACGCCCGTCGTCTCGGTGTCCAGAATGAGAGCGCGCCGAATCACGCCGTGGCTCCTGCGTGATCCGTCTCGTCAGGCGTCCATCCGGCACGCGGCTTGTCGGCCTTGTCGGCCTTCCCCTTCGGTTTGGCGGTCTTCGATTTCCGGCCGTCGCGAATCCGGCTGATCGCGTCGGACGCGCGGAACAACTTCGCAAGCGCTTCCCTGCGCGGTACGGCATCGATCGAGCCGTCAGCCAGGATCTCTTCGATCTTCGCGTTCGCGACGTCGATCAGAGTTGCGATCTCTTCGTCCGTGAGTAGTCTCTTTGCCATGTTGAATCCTTCAGTCCCGCCGCTCCGGCGCCGTGTGTAGGCGCAGCGCCGGAGCGGCGCGGCTTCGTCAGAACGGAACTTCCTCGTCGTCGCCGGCGCCCGCAGCACCAGCGATGGCCATCGGCCGCTCGAGCTTCCCGTACGACTCGATCGTGTTGGAGTCGCCGTATTGCGGATCGATTCGCTGACCGAGGTTCACCACGAGGTTCTTACCGACGAGCTGCTTCGGACGCAGCTTGCCGGACTGGAACTCCTCGTAGAGGCCGACGACCATCGCGATGCTGCGCAGCTTGTAGAGGCTGCCCTTGCGGCCCGAGCCTTTCGGCGGATTGGTGATGTAGTCGGCCAAGTCCTGAGTGGATCCGCCGGGACCGCCGTAGATCTTGTAGCGAACGATCAACATCGGATCGCCGCTCTTCTTCGAGATCGTCTCTTCGACTTTCTCGATCGATGCTTCGTAGCTCGCTTTTGGCCACGAGGAGCTTGCGTCCTCTGGGTCGTACTCGAATGACATGTCGTTCTCCTTCTTCGTCTCTTTCAGTCCGGCGTAAATGGCGAGAGTCGCACTCACGAGAGCGCGACTCGGACGCTCACGCCGCGGTGGGTTCTGCCTTCGCATTTCCGCTCACCAGGAAGTCGATGCACTTCTGAGCGACGTCCGCAGGCATCTCTTCGATCGACGCGCTCTGCGACTTGTCGAGCCATTTGTCGAGAAGCTCGTCGCCGTTCTTTCGTTCGGCGAGCAGTTCGCGAAGCTTCGCGCACTGTTCTGTCGATGCGAGCGGGACAGGCACGGCATCGCGCTCGAGGATGGCGCGGCCGTAGCGCTCGGCAATCTCGTCGTACGAAAACGGGATTACCGTATCGAGCGGAAACCCATCGAGCCTCGACTTCCGCACGATCGCAACGCGATCGGTCCCGCGACGCTCGAGCTCCAACACAAGATCGAAGAGGTAGTCGAGCTTCGCGTAGCAATCGAACGTCTGGCCGACCTCGATGATCTGCGTTCCGTTGCGCTCCCAGCGAGCTTTCGCGTGGCTCGTGATGATGAGATTCATATCGAGACGCGTAAGGAGGTTCAGCAGATGCTTTACCTTCCGATCGGCAAGCCCCTTGTGCCGCGAGAACGCGGTACCGGTCGGATCGTTGTCGGTGATGAGCATCGCGGCCGACTTGTCGAGCAGGTCGTTGTAGACCGGCGTGAGCGGATCGATGACGAGCGTGCGGTATGGATGGCGTTCCGAGAGCAGCGAACGAACTTCGGAAATGAGTTCGTCGGGATCGTTCGTCGCGTAGTACGCGCCGCCTGCGCGATCGAGCAACTTCACATACGCGTCATGTTCGGCGCCGCGTTCCGTATCGATCAGATACGGCTTCGGAAACTGGATCGACGCGATCGTCTTTCCGACGCCGGCGGGCCCGAAGAGAAGCATCTTGAAACGCTTCTCGACTGCGGTGGGTTTCTTTCCTCTGAGTGCCATTTCGATGTGACTCCTTTCTGATGGGGATTTGTTCGCGGCTCCCCGTTACCGCTTAAAAGTGCTTTGAAGGTCTGTGACTCGCTGCAGAGGGATCGGCCGACGTTCGCGGCGCCGTCTGTGCGTTGGCCATTGCGACCGCGCGAGCGCAACGCAGATGCAGACGACGATGCCGATGAGCATCCCGGCGCAGAAGTAGAGGAGCTCGTTCATGAGAAGAGGTCCTCGTCTGGAAAGTTCAGAAGCGACTCTCCGACGTTCTGCCACCAGGACGATTCGGCTTCAGCCATGTCCTCGAACTCGTCGACGCGGAGCTCGTAGCCGATCTCGCAATCGGAGCTGTGGCGTGACACTCCCCCACACTCCGGGCAAGCCTCCGGAGGCTCTTCGTAATAGGAATCGGAGGGACCGAAGAATTCGCTCATCGGATCCCCCGCTGGAAGTCGCAGAAGACTTCCTCGACCGCTTCTTCATCAGGACGCGTCGCGCGCGGGCTGACGCAGCCAAGACACGATTCGCGATCGCAGTGCGGGCAGAGCCGATGGACGACATCCTTGCCACGCATCACACGATGGATGGATCGCGCGAGCTCGCTGCAGCGACCGTTCTCGTAGAGAGAGAAGAGCGTCTTCCCCGTTTCGTCGTCGACGGTCACTTCGAAGTTGTCGAAGAGGAAGGCGAGCCGCCTCGCTTCGATCTCTTCGATGGCTGCGTCGCGAGCCGCGAGCGCTTCGCGGACGATGTCGAGCTCACGCTTGAGAAGGACGATCTCGCGATCACGATGCGAGATTTCCTTCTGCTGTTCGGTGATTGTGTGGCGATTGAGATCCTTCTGAAACGCGATCTCCGCGGGGCTGAAGCGCGCGACGTTATCCACGGCGAACCTCCGACGTGCGATAGAGGTTCAGGACGTCGACGTAGTACCAGAAGAGATGCGTGTACTGACGCTCGGATAGATCGAACGCCTGGCCGAGATGGTTCACCATCGCGATACCGATCGCGATTGCGGCCATGTCGTTGATCGAGAGATCCGACGTCGGTGTGTACGTCCGCGAGTCGCGCTTCGCAGCGCGGCCGATGAGCGATTCGATCTCGTCGACCTCGTCTTCCGTCAGATGTCGTGTCGGAACGAGCGGGACAACGTTGACGCCAAACTCGCTTTCGTCGATGATCGCTTTGGAATTCATTGCCGGATTCCTTTCCCTTGCGCCTCGTCGTGCCGTGTCAGCGGCTGAGGCGCTTTTTCATTGGCTGGACTTCGTGCTGCTGGCGATAGGCGTCGAGATGCGCGGTGCTGAATGTCGGCCGCGAAGTGCCGCGGTAGTAGCCGATGGCGCCCGCGCGCATCTTTCGCTGCAGTGACCGCACGTGCATTCCGAGCGCGGCAGCTGCTTGCTCGAGCGAAAGGTCGACGGTCGTTCCTTCTGGAACGGGGACCTTCACGACTTCAACGACGCGCTGCTTCATGCGGCCCTCCGCTGTTTTCTGAGCGTCCACTGAAGCTGGCCGTCGACGATCTTCACGTCGTAGACGTTGTGGCAGCCGGCGCCAAGGCAGTGGCGCGCCCACTTGAGCGGGCCGTCAACGGTGAGTTTCACCTTCACGTTGCAGCACGGAGTTGC
>Ga0070741_10002929_pt1 | contig 44063 bp, 46 predicted proteins | sample Coa_R1_4_FD_66440 | JGI IMG/M metagenome (GOLD analysis project Ga0070741, IMG submission 66440) | Surface soil microbial communities from Centralia Pennsylvania, which are recovering from an underground coalmine fire - Coalmine... | ecosystem: Environmental > Terrestrial > Soil > Unclassified ... | reverse complement strand
TCGTGTACAGCCAGAGGAGGGCGGTCGCGCCGGCGATGCAGAGGATGGCGACGAGGACCGCCGTGTCCGTCTTCCGCCATCGCGCCATGCCGTATCCTTAGCGGTGTGCTGAGAAACACGCGGGACCGCTCGCGTCCCGTCAACCTCTCTCGGGGCAGGCCTCCCGCCGCTCAGAGAGGGCCTTCGGCTGCATCGCCGATCCCCGCGGGCCGCCAGCGTGAAAGATTACCGAGTGGCGCAGCGTTGTACAAGGTGAGTGCAGAGCGAGAGGAGCATCGGTGAACGAAGAACTGATTGACGTCGTGATCGTCGGAGGCGGTCCGGCGGGCCTCACGGCCGGGCTGTACGCGGCGCGGGCAAACCTCCGGGCGGTGCTGCTGGAGAAGCTACTTCCCGGCGGCGAGCTGCTCAATACGGACCTCATCGAGGACTATCCGGGCTTCGTGTCGACCACGGGCCGGGAGCTCGCGGAGAAGATGGAGGAGCACGCACGGACATTCGGGCTCCAGATCGAGCAGGGGACCGTGCAGCGTATCACGCGCGGGAACGACATCTTTACGACGACGACCGAAGAAGGCCCATCGTATCGCTCGCGAACGGTGATCATGGCGGCCGGCGGCGTGCCGAAGAAGCTCGAGGTGCCGGGCGAGGAGCTGCTCGCCGGGCGTGGCGTCTCCTACTGTGCCGTGTGCGATGGGCCACTGTTCCGGAACAAGGTTGTCGCTGTCGTCGGCGGCGGCGATTCGGCGTTCCAAGAGGGGATTTATCTGACTCGGCACGCGTCGAAGGTGTACCTCATCCACCGGCGCGACGAGTTTCGAGCCCAGCCGATCCTGCAGGAAAAAGCCCGCGAAAACGAGAAGATCGAGTTCATCACGAGCGCGGTGGTCGACGAGATCGGCGGCACGCAGACCGTGGAGTGGGCGACCATCCGCAACCTCAAGGACGGGAGCCAGCGGCGCCTGCCCCTCGATGGCGTCTTCGTCTTCATCGGGTTCAGCCCAAATAGCGGGCTCTTCGAAGACCACCTGGACCACGACGAGCAAGGATTCCTGATCACCAACGAGCGGATGGAAACCCGCGTGCCGGGCCTCTACGCGGCCGGCGACGTCCGGTCACAGCTCGCTCGCCAGATCACGACGGCGGTGGGCGATGCGACGACCGCCGCGATCGCGGCCGAGCACTACATCGAGGACCAGGTGTTCCGGGCGGAACGTGTCCGAGTTTAGCCCCGTCCCGCCGATTCAACCCGTCGCGGACGCGGCGTTCGCCGAAGACCTCCCGCGCGAGCTGCGTGACAAGTCTCTGATCTCACGAGCGACAGAGGAGGCGCTGCGGTTCACGCGAAAGGGCTTCGCGCGGGTCCTGGAGTTCGCGCCGACCAAGCTCAATTTCTCATGGATCACCGACGAGCTAGCGGTCGGTGGCGCTTTTCGGCGGTCGGACATTCCCAAGCTCGGGCGCATCGGGGTCAGCGCGGTCGTCGACTGCCGGGCCGAGGCGTGCGACGACGAGGAGGCGCTTCGTCGCCAAGGGATGGATTTCCTCTGGCTCCCCGCTCCGGATACCCACGAGCTGAGCCAGTCCTCACTGGACGCCGGGGTCGAATGGGCCACCGATCAGATCCAGCGGGGCCGGCGCGTCTACGTTCACTGTTTGCACGGCGTGGGCCGCGGCCCCTTATTGGGCGCCTGTGTTCTCGTCTCGTCGGGATATTCCGCGGTGGATGCGCTTCAGCTCATCAAGGCGCGCCGCTGGCAAGCATCACCCAACGAGGAGCAGGTGGAGGCGCTGGTGACCTTTGCGCGTCGCCACGGCGCGATGGGGCGGACGTAGCAGGCCGTTACAGCTCTTCGCGGAGAATCGCCGCGTAGACGTCCGCGTCGACGTTGCCGCCGCTCACGATGCACCCGATCCTCTGCCCCGCGAATCGCTCGCGGCACACCAGCGCCGCCCCGAGCGCAAGCGCGCCGGTCGGCTCCGCCTTCACGTTGGCGGTGCGAAACAGCAGGCGCGTGGCGTGGGCGATCGTCGCCTCGGGTACCTCGACGATCTCGTCGACGCCCCGTTGAACGATGGGCCATGTGACGGCCCCCAGCGAGAGGGTGCGCGCCCCGTCGGCGATGGTGGGCGGCTCCTCGTCGTTTGCGATCAGCGTTCCGGATCTGAAGGACCGGGCAGCATCGTTGGCGATGGCCGGCTCAGCGCCCACGATTCGCGTTCGGCTCCCCAGCACGTCGCGCGCCGTCACAATGCCGGAGATCAGCCCCCCACCGCCGACCGGCACGAGTAGCGCACCCAGGTCGGCGACCTGCGCCAGCACGTCCCGCCCGAGGGATGAGTTCCCCGCCACGACGCGGAGGTCGTCGAAGGCTGGCGCGTAGAAGCTACCCGGCTGCTGCTCCATGACCTCCTGTACGCGGTCCAGGCGACGCACCGTGGCCGTATCGATGAGATCGACCTCGGCGCAGTTTCGGCGCACGGCCTCGATCTTGACGCGAGCGGAGGTGTTGGGCATCACGACGGTGCAGTGCTTTCCCAGCATCCGCGCGGCGAGGGCCACCGCCTGGCCGAAGTTTCCGGAGGACGCGCTCACGATCCGCTCGGCGGACACGCTCCGCAGGAGATTGTAGGCGCCGCGGAACTTGAACGAGCCGGTTCGCTGAAAGGTCTCGCAGGCCAGCGTTACGTGGGCGCCGACCGCCTCGTCGAGGGCGCTACTGTGGAGCAGCAGCGTCGGCATGACGATGGACCCAAGGCTCGCCCAGACCTCGCGAACGTATTCGGCCGTCAGGCGATCGTGGCTGGCATCGGTCACAGTGGAGCCAGGACCTTGCCCGGGTTCATGATGTTCGTTGGATCGAGGAGCTGTTTGATGCCCCGCATCGTCGCCAGGGCGAGGGGATCGAGGTTCTCGACGAGATACTCCCGCTTCATGATGCCGATGCCGTGCTCGCCCGAGATCACACCTCCCATCTCGATAGCGAGACGGAAGATCTCGTCAGCGGCCGCGAGCGTTCGCCTCGTCTCGTCCTCGTCTCGGAGATCGACGAGGAGGTTCGGGTGAAGATTGCCGTCGCCGGCGTGCCCGAAAATAGCGATGGTCACGTCGTGCTCGGCGCCAATGTCGCGAATGCGCTCGACGGCCTCAGGGATCTTGCTGCGCGGGACGGCGATGTCCTCGCCCAGGCGATTCGGCCGCAGCTGGCCGAACGCGGCGGCCACGGAGCGCCTGGCGTTCCAGAGACCGTCCGCCTCGGCGGCGTCGCGGGCGAGCCGCACGCTGATCGCTCGTTCATTGCAGATGGCCGCCACTTCGTCGGCCTGTCGCGGCACCACCTCCTCGTCCCCATCGATCTCGATGAGAATCAGGGCGCCCGCGTTCGTGTTGATCCCTGCCTTCAGGTACTCCTCGACGAGGGTCAGGGTCGTTCGGTCCATCAGCTCCATCGCGCACGGGACGATGCCCGCCCCCAGCACGTCCGTCACGCTGTTGGCAGCCGCGGAGACGTCTGCGAAGTCCGCCATCACCGTACGCCGGGCGCGCGGCACGGGGATGAGTCTGAGGGTGCCCTCGGTGATGAGGCCGAGCGTCCCCTCAGATCCCACGAAGAGGTGGGTCAGGTCGTACCCGCTGGAATTCTTCGCGGTACGCGCGCCGGTTCGCATGATCTCTCCGCTGGGGAGCACGACCTGGAGGCCGAGCGCATAGTCGCGGGTCGTTCCATACTTCAGGCAGCGCGGACCGCCGGCGGACGTCGAGAGGTTGCCCCCGATGGTGGACTGCTTCAGGCTCGCCGGGTCGGGCGGGTAGAAGAGACCCTCCCGCTCGACCGCCGCCTGGAGGGTGGCGGTGACCACGCCCGGCTGCGTGACGACGGTCATGTTCACCCGGTCGATGTCGAGAATGCTGTTCATCCGCGTCATGTTGACCACGATGCCGCCGAAGAGGGGGACCGAGCCGCCCGCGAGCCCGCTCGCCGCGCCCCGGGGTACGATGGGGATCCCCTCGTCCCGGGCGACGCGCACGGTCGCGGCAACTTCCTCGGCATTGAGAGGCGTGACGGCGATCTGCGGCCGCCCGACGATCCAGGTTCCATCGTACGAATAGACCACCATGTCCTCTGGCGCCATCGTCACCCGGTCGGGTGCGAGCGCCTGCTCGAGTGCACGGTGGGCGCGCTCGACGTCGCCGGCCATCACCCTCTCATCCTTCCACGCCGCTCGCCCGCCTTTTCGGTCGGAGACGGCGAATGAAGTCATGCTGAGCGCAGCGCAGCATCGCTGTCAAACGAGACCCCTCGGGCCGCGCCCTCGGGATGACCGTCTCGCCCAAGCCCGGAGCGTACGGCCCGGGCGTCACTGGAAGGGATCATCCCGCTTCTCGCGCCGGTTTTCAAGCGAACGATTCCATCATTACCCTAAGATGTCGACACACAACGTGCGCGGAGGAGGACTGGTGGAAGCGGAGCAGCGGCTCGCAGCGCTCGGACTTCAATTGCCGGAGGCCCCGGAGGCCATTGCGAACTACGTCGGGGCGGTGCGAACGGGCAATCTGCTGTTCTTATCTGGACGCGGACCGCGGCGCGATGGCAAATTCGTCTCCATCGGCAAGCTGGGGCAGGAGATCACGATCGAGCAGGGATATGAGGCGGCCCAGCTCACGATGCTGAACCTCCTGGCGACCCTGAAGTCTGAGCTGGGGGACCTCGATCGAGTCAGCCGAGTCGTCAAGCTGACCGGAATGGTGAATGCCGTTCCCACCTTCACCGACCACCCGCAGGTGATCAACGGCGCCTCGGACCTCCTCGTCAGGGTCTTTGGCGACAAAGGCCGGCACGCGCGAGCGGCGTTCGGCGTTGGCTCGCTCCCGCTGAATACGTCGGTCGAGATTGAGATGGTGGTCGAGGTCGCATAGCGCGTTCACGACCCACAAACGTGGCCTCCTCGTCTGGCAGGCCGGAGATCCCCGCCCTGCCAGAGCGGCGCAGCTGTGGCAATGGCGAAGCTCATACCATCCGACACCCCAGGTTCGTCTTGGACGCTACGCGAAGGGCGGCAGCAGCTCCGCCACGTCTGCGAGGCTCTCTTTCACGCCGACCTGGTTGTCGGGAGGCCCCGAGAAGCGGACCACGGTCTGGGCGCCGGGCTGCTGGTAAATGAACGCCACGTTGGCGAGGTTGATCCATGTGGGGGCGCCGTTCACCATCGTGAGCTTGATGAAGTACGGATCACCCACGCGCGCCTCCCCGCTGTCAGGTCAGCACAGTATGGCACGCACGAGCGCCCTGCGACAGGGCCTGTCCCGAGCGAATGAAAAGGGCTCGGGGCGAACGGATTTTCAGCGCGAGCGCCCTTCGATCGAGGCGAACGGGATCTTCAACGCGACCGGATTTTGCGCGGCCCGCTAAGGACCCAGCGACTTCGGGGTCTCGTAGGCCTCGGCCAGCAGATCCACCGGGTGCACGACCGCGACGTCGAGCCCGCGCTCGCGGGCGCCCGCGATGAGCTGCAGGAGGCACCCCGGATTCGCCGCGGCCACAGCCTCGGCACCGGTGGCCGCGACGTTCCGAAGCTTGCGATCCAGGATCTGCTCGGCCCGCTCCGGATGCGTCAGGTTGTAGACGCCCGCGCTGCCGCAGCACCAACTCGCCTCACGCATCTCGACGAGGGACAGACCCGGGATGCCGGCCATGACGGTGCGCGGCTGCCGCGAGACCCCCTGCGCGTGGCAGAGGTGGCACGCCTCGTGATAGGTCACCTTCTTCCGGACCTCGGCCAGGGGCTCGCGCAGCGGGATCGCGGCGAGAAATTCGGTCACGTCGCGAACGCGGCGGCTAAAAGACTCCGCACGGGCCGAGAACTCCGGATCGTCGCGGAGCAGCTCCGCGTACTCCTTGGTTTGCGCGGAGCACGCCGCGCAGTCGGCGACCACGTAGTCGACGGAGTAGCGCTCGAAAAGCTCGACGTTGTGGCGCGCCAGCCGCTTGAGGGTGTCGACGTCGCCCTCCCCCGCGTGCGGGGCGCCGCAGCACTTCTGCGCCTTCGGCAGCACGACCTCGCACCCATTCTCCGAGAGGATCCGAACGGTGCGCGCGCTCGTCTTGGCGAACACGAGGCTCATGACGCACCCGAGAAAGAAGCCGACGCGGTAGCGGCGCTCGCCCACGGCCGGAGTAACCTCGGGCAGCGCGCGCCGCAGCGGGGTTCGCGGGAGCGGCGGCAACAGGCGCTCCATCGATCGCAGGCTTCGCGGCAAGAGCCGGACCAGCCCGGATCGGCGGACGAGCCACTGGATCCCAAGCCACTGGTAGAGTCGCAGCGGCCAGACCGCCGCCTCGAGCCAGTCGGGGCGGGTCATCACCTGACTGAGGACGAACCGCTTCGGCCAGGGTTGCCGCCGGCCGCGCTCGATCACCGCGCGCATGCGCACGACCTGCTCGCCCACGCGCACGCCGGAGGGGCACACGCTCTGGCAGGCGCGGCAATCGAGGCAGTGATACATGTGCTCGGCCACGACGGCGCTCAGGTCAATCTGCCCCTCGTCGACGGCGCGCATGAGCTGGACCCGACCACGCGGGGACTGCACCTCAATAGCGTCCGTGGCATACGTGGGACACACGGCCGAGCATGCCGCGCACTTCACGCATGAGAGCAGGTTGTCGTAGTCGGGAGCGTCGCCGCCGCGAAAGTGCGGCTCACCGTGATAGACCGGCGGCGTCGGGATGCGGTGGTGCTCCACGCGCGGATTATACGAGTCGGTCGCTATACTGCCGGTGACTGACTCGAGAGGGGAGGCGTCAATGCCGACATGCTGGTGTCTCGTCACCTCACCGGACAACATCGCCAAAACGCGCGAACGAAACTTCACGATCCAGGGGATCAAAAAGGGCCATCGGAAGAAGGCGGAGAAGATGCAGCCGGGCGACCGCGTCGTCCTCTACGCGACGGGTCTGCAGGCATTCGCCTTCACCGCCACCATTACCTCCCGCTATTTCGAGGACCACACGCCCATCTGGACCAGCGACAAGCCCGGGGAAGACTATCCGTTTCGGTTCTCCATCAAGCCGGACGTCGTCCTCGACGAGGACGACTACGTCCCAGCGCGGCTCCTCGTCGAGCAGATGGAATATGCGCGGAAGTGGCCGCCTCAGCACTGGCGGCTCGCCTTCCAAGGGAACGTGCACGTCCTGCCCGAGACGGACTTCGCCCTCATCGAGGAGACGATGGCGCAGGGCGCCCGGGAGCCGTCGACCCCCTGAGAGCGGATGCTAGAATCTGGCCGAGACCCCGATCGGAGAATTGTGTGGCGACCCGGCCGATCCTCACCCTCGAGAACCCGCGCCTCCGCATGAAGAGCGTCAAAGTCAAGCGCGTCGATCGATCGATTCAAACCCTCATCGACGACATGATCGAAACGATGCGCGCAGCGGAGGGGGTTGGGCTCGCAGCGCCCCAGGTCGGCGTACTGCTGCGCGTCATCGTCTGCGAATATGCCGACGAGGAGACCGAGGAGTTGCACCAGACCGTGCTGATCAATCCCGAGATCCTCGCCAAAGAAGGCGAGTGGATGGCCGAAGAGGGATGCCTCTCGATCCCCGGCTACGTCGGGACCGTTCCCCGCGCGGTGCGCGTCTCCGTCAAAGGGAAGGACCGCACCGGGAAGGACGTGCGCATCAAGACCGACGGGCCGCTCGCGCACATCCTCCAGCACGAGATCGACCACCTCGACGGGATCCTCTTCATCGACTATCTGAAGAGCCTCGACGAGCTGCGCGAAGTCGAGCCGGGGTCGCGCCGGCGCCGTCGGCGCACGCCCCGCGTCCTGGACGAGGAAACCCCGCCGTCCGAAGAGCCTGAGACGGGCGCCGACCACCCCGAGGAGGGGAAAGCGCAGCCAGAATCAAACGCGGCCGGCCGCGCAGAGGCGAGCGCCACGGCATCGGGTTCGGCAGCGCCCTCCAGCGCCCGGGCCCGCGCAGGCGGTTCGGGTGGGCGAAGTCGCGCGCGCACCCGGTCGTGCTTCTGCGGGACATCGTGTGACGAGCGGGCGTGGACCTAACGTGCTGCCCCGAATCGGGATGGTCTGCAGTACCCTGGTGGCCGAGGATCGACCGCCAAGATTCGTGATCAACCAGGCCTATAGCCGAGCGATTGCCGCCGCTGGGGGCGTACCGCTCCTCATGCCGGCCCTCGCCGACGACCAGCCGCTGCGCGGGCTGTTCGACGCCATCGACGGGCTGCTCCTGCCCGGCGGGGCCGATCTGCAGCCATCGACCTATGGCGAATCGCCCCACCCGCTGCTCGGGGCCGTCGATCCGCCCCTCGACGACGCGGAGCTGCGCCTCGCGCGGTGGGCTCTCGAAGAAGAGAAGCCCGTCCTCGGCATCTGCCGCGGACAGCAGTGCCTGAACGTGGCGGCGGGCGGCGGGTTGATTCAGGACATTGCCAGCCAGGTCCCGAGCGCCCTCGTCCATCGAGTTGAGCCACGGTCGGCCATTGCGCATTCGGTCCGCGTTGTGGAGCCGGAATCGCGGCTGGGAGAGATCCTCGGACCTGGCGAGCTTCCCGTCAACAGCCTCCACCACCAGGCCGTCGGCGCGATAGCGCCGGGCTTCGAGGTCGTGGCCGTCGCGTCGGATGGCGTGGTCGAGGGGATCGAGCGGCCGGGCCACCCCTTTGCCCTGGCCGTTCAATTCCATCCGGAGGAGCTGGTGCCCGGCCACGCGGCCAGCGAGCGACTCCTGCGGCGGTTCGTGTTAGCCGCGGCCGCGCGGGCCAGCTGAACCCAGCGCGGCCTCGATCTCTGCCCGCGCATCCGTGTCGGTCTCGACGGCGAGCGCGCGATCGAGCGCCGTGCGCGCGTCATCCGCCAGCGGCTGAATCTGCCCCAGCGCCCACGCGGCGTGCCCGCGCACGACGGGGTCGGGGTCGCATAGCGCCTCGATCAGCGCCGGCGCCGCGCTCGGGTCCCGGGCGTTCCCGAGCGCGATCGCGGCGTTCCTGAGGATCCCACGACGCTTCGGTCTCGTGAGGGGTGTGCCGCGGAATCGATCGCGAAACGCGCGGTCGTCGAGGCGGAGCAGCCCGGGAAGGTCCAGCGTCTCGCCCGCGCCAACATCCGGCGCAAATTCTTCGTGCGACGAGGCCGACCGGGCCCGATTCCACGGGCAGACGTCCTGGCAGACGTCGCACCCGAAGACCCAGTCGCCCATCTGGGGCCGCAGCTCCCTGGGAATCCACCCGCGATGTTCGATGGTCAGGTAGGAGATGCACCGCGTCGCGTCCATGCGAAAGGCATCGGTGAGCGCACCGGTCGGGCACGCGTCGAGGCAGAGTCGGCAGGAGCCGCAGTCACGGGCGCCCACGGGATCTGGCTCCAGGTGCGCGGTCGTGAGGATCGCCGACAAGAAGACGAGGGAACCGTGCTGCCCGGTGAGCACACACGTGTTCTTGCCGATGAACCCCAGCCCCGCCCGTTCGGCCGCAGCGCGATCGACGAACGGACCCGTATCCACGAACCAACGGCACCGCGTGGCGGGACCGGTCTCGGCGACGATGGTGTCCGCGAGGGTCCGAAGCTTCGGCCGGATCACGTCGTGATAGTCGCGCCCCCAGGCGTAGCGCGCCACCCTGCCCCGACGCCCGTCGGGTACGAGCGCTGGCGGCTTTTGTGCGTATGCCACGCCGAGCGCGATGATGCTCTGCGCACCGGGCAGCAGCCGCTCCGGGTCGCACGAGAGGCGCACCCGGTCTGGACTGAACCAGCGCATCCCTTCGAGCCGCCCATCCCGCAGGCTCGCCAGCACGAGCTCGGCCTCCCGCGCGAACGGGCCGGCCGCGGCAAAGCCGACCAGGTCGAATCCCAGCGCCATCGCCCGCGCCCGAATCACGTCCGCGAGCGTCTCTTTTGCCGCCACTGGTGCCCTGCCACAAACCGGAATATGATTGCCACGATATCGCACGCGGCGAACGCCATGAGGAGCATCGATGGCCGAAGGTGGAGCACAGTCGCAGCAGCCCAACCCCCGTGATCAAATGATCGAACGTCAGATGTTTCGCAACAAGGGATGGCAGGTCGCCAGCATCGTCGAAAACGCTGTCACGGAGCGAAATGCCTTTGTCCCCCTCACCCAGCAGGATGAGTCCGCGGTGATCCTGAACTGCTATCAGCCCGGCCAGGCGGACGAAATGCACTGCCACCCCGGGGAAGAGCACACGTTTCTGGTCTGGCAGGGCAAGCTCCATCTGACAGGCGTGGAGTCAGGCGAGGACCTCGTCCTGGGCCCGGGTCAATTTGTTCACATCGACGCTGGCTACTATTACCGCCTGCACAATCCCGGTCCGGATCCGGCGGTGTACTGCCAGTTTCGAACCCTGCCGGCCCGCCCGCCGAAGCGGAGGATCGTTTTCTTCCGAGAGTCGGCCCGAGGCAAGCGCGCCGCGGCGGCGGAAGCGGCCGCGGAGAAGAGGGGCTAGCGCACCGACGGTTGTGCGATTCGGGCGCGTGAGCCGCCGCGGGCCGGCGCTCTCGCGGCCGGTAGGATAGTGCTCGCAGGTCCGGTAGCGGGGAAGGAGGGTCTCGTGTCCGCCAAACTGAAGCACATGGCGATCGTCAGCAACGATTTCCAGCGACTCGGCGCCTTCTATGCGACCCTGTTCGGCATGCGCATGGCCGAGACGCAGGCGGCGCGGGCCGTCACCGTTTCGGACGGCTACGTGGGGCTGAACATCAACCCGCGCAAAGCCGGACGCCAGGCAGGGCTGGACCATTTCGGATTCGAGGTGGAGAGCGTCGATGAGATTGCGTCGCGCCTCAGAGACGACTTTCCGACCGTCGAGCTGTTGAAGCGGCCCAGCAATCGGCCATTCGCCGGCATCAGCACGCATGACCCCCTCGGCAACGTGTTCGACCTGTCCCAGGAGGGAATGGAGAACCGCGGCGGGCTCTATGCCGAGAAGATCGACGCGCGAAATCCTCGCCGAATCAGCCACCTTCAGCTTCGCACGGTGGACCCCGCGCTCCTCGCTCGCTTCTATGCGGAGGTCTTCGACCTCACCCCATTGCCCAGGGATCCGGACGATCCGACCTACAGCCTGACGGACGGGACCGTCACCCTCGTGGTGGCGCCCTGGAAGATCTCCGACTTCGCTGGAACCGGCATCGAGCGCCCGGCGCTTGACCACATTGGCTTTGAAGTGGAGAGCCTCGCGCAGTTCGAGCGTGACCTCGACGCCATGGTTGCGGAGAACCCGGGTCTGGCGCCGTCACCCCTCCACGGATACGCGGAAGGCGAGGTGCGATACGAGCTGTTCGCGCGGTGCCGCCACGGGAGTTTCCATCTCGCGGATCCGGACGGCGTGCTCATCGACGTGAGCGAACGCTCAGATCTACCGCACGCTCGTTGAGCCGGACGGCCGCCGGCGACGTTCCGACAGCGGCGCGTCGGGTGGCGGGGCGCATCCGCGTGACCGGGACGGTCGCGGAACGAGATGAGATTGCGGCCCACCAGTGGACCCGAGCCGAATCGTCACGGTCCTGATCCTGGCGTTCGCCCTGTACGCCGGCTGGAGCTTTCTCCACGGGGGACGAGGACGCGTCTCCCTCTACGCAGTAGCCGCGTGCATCGCGGTCTCGCTTTTCGGGGCTTTGCCGGCGGCCGCGTTGCGTATGCGCGGGGCGGTGGAGGCCCTGACCCTCGCCGCGATCTCGCTGTCCCTCGCCGCCCTCGCCAGCACGCCTGGGCTCTGGGAAGCGCAGCTGCGCGCCGCGCGCGAGCACGCGCGAGTCTATCAGCGGTTTCGTCCCCGTGACTTCCTCTCGTGGCGCGGCTGGCTCAAGGTTGTGGATCGCATTGGCGCCCGCTCTGCCGCCATGGGATATTTCGGTGTCTTTGCCCTTGGAACCGTGGGGCAGCTCCTGGTCGCATGGCTGAGCGAGCCCCAGGTTGACCGTCCATTCTTCCTCGTCGCGCTGCTTGCGCCGCTCCTCTTCAGCGTCGTAAGCGCCATTTGGGTCTATCGCGCCGTACGCAGGGTGCTCCCGGGCGCCTGAGTCCGCGGAGGATGGAGGAACACTGTGCTGACGCCCGGCGAGTACTCGGACACCCTTCGGGCCCTCGGACGCTTTCTGGACGACATCAACGCGCATGCGATCCGAATTGTCGAGGGCCCCGAATCGATCGAGGTCTCCTGGGACGATGGCCGCGGGGCGCGCGCGACTCAGCACTACGATCGATCGGCCATCGAGGCGCTTCGAGCCGCAGCCCGCATGCACCGCGGCCTGGCCGAGGGCATGTTCCGTTATGGCTCAGCCGAGCTCCTGCGCACCGTGGGCCGGGATCTGGACCAGATGCGAGCCTCAGGTGTGACCATCGAAGAGACGGGCGCGGGTTTCGACGCTGTGGTAATGGTGGGAGAAACTATCGTTCGAGAAATGTACGGATACAGCGATCTCGTCGCGCGCGTTCAGGAGTATCATCGACAACACTTCTTCGAGCTTCGCGGCTCGTAGCGAGCAACGCGCGGCGTTACCTGCTACCATACTAGCGTTCTGTTACGTTATGTTACGATAGTGCGACCCTTGTGCGGGGGGATGGCCGGTGCCTCGTCGATTGGGGCCTCGATCCCGGCGAGTCTACGAAGAGATCCGCCGCAAGATCATCGATGAGGTGTGGCCGCCTGGCCAACAGCTCCCGAGCCATGCCGAGCTGAGCGTCGCCTTCGGGGTGGCTCCGATGACCCTCCGCCATGCGCTGACGGCCCTTGCCGACGACGGGTTCATCTCGCTCCAGCATGGACGGGGCACCTTCGTTCAAACCGGACCAAGTACCGAAGTCCTCGTGGTCGACGATGAGGCCGCGGTCCGTACGCTCCTCCGGGAGCACATCAAAGATTGTGGCTGCGGCGTCATTGAAGCCAATGGACCCGAAGCAGGCATCGCAGCCCTCGAGAGGAACCCCCGGATCGGCCTCGTCCTGAGCGACGTACGAATGCCGTCCACAACGGACGGCGTGGAATTCATTCGCACTGTGAGCAAGCGGTGGCCTAACCTGCCTATCGCCGCGGTGACCGCGTTCCCTGAGGATCTCAGAGACCTCCATGGACGCCCGGAGTGTCCGGTGCTGATCGTGACGAAGCCCTTTCAGCGTCACCACATCGAGTCCGTCATCGAGCATGCCGGCCTCCTCGGTCGCGGGCGAGCGGAGAATCGGCGGCAGGCGATCTCCGGTCGCCATCCCCACAAGGTGCTGGTGGTGGATGACGACCCAGACGTCCGTCAGCTCCTGCGGGGGTATATCGAGCGCTTCGGATACGACGTGTCGGAGGCGTCGACCGGAGGGCAAGCATTGCTCGCGTTACGGGAGCATCCCTTCAGCCACATCTTTCTCGACGTGCGCATGCCGGGAGGCGGCCCCGAGCTGGCAGCTACGATTGCTGAAGCCAACCCGTCTACGGCCGTCGTCATCGTCACGGCATTTCCCGAGGACGTCATCCGTCTCGGGGGGGCTTTTACCGTGCTCACGAAGCCGTTCGACCGCGAAGGCGTCCGCGCGTCGCTCGAGCTGCGCCGCTCTCCGATGCCAGCGACTTCCATGGTATGATGCGGCGGGCCCGATTCGAATTGAGATCCGTCCCGCCCTCGGAGAGGCCGCGTGGCCAAGCCCGACAACCGCGTGTCGTACGGCGACTCCGGAGGGACGTCGCACGCCCAAACGCTGCTTTTCGCCCGCGATGTCGCGCGGATGAATGCGCTTCGGCGCGCGTACGAGCGGCTGGTCCCCGTTCCGCTGGACGTGTTCGCGCCATCGCTTCCGGAAACGCGCGTTCGCGAGTCGACCATTCTCTTCTCCGATATCCGCGGTTTCACGGCGATCGCGGAACGGCTCGAATCCGACCCAGATCAACTGCTGACCGTCCTGAATGAGCACTTTCGGGTGGTCGTGCGGGCGGTGGTGCGGTGCGGCGGCACCGTGGAGAAGTTCCTCGGAGACGGACTCTTCGCCACCTTCGGCGCGTGGGCTGACGCGCCCGATCACTCATCGCGTGCCCTCGCCGCGGCGATCGGCGTTATTGGCGCCAATGAGGGGCTCAATCGCCGGCGGGCCAACGAGTGGGGGTTCCGCCTCGAGGTTGGCGTGGCGCTGTGCTCCGGCCGCGTCGTCGTTGGGACGATGGGTCCCCCCGAGCGGTGCGAGCTGGGAATCATTGGCGACCCCGTCAACGTGGCGGCGCGCCTCGCACAGGTCGCCGGGGCCAGTGAAGTCCTGCTGTCGGAATCGGCGTACCACGCGGTGTCCGACCAGGTTTCCGCCGATCTCTTGGGAACGCGGCCCATTCGAGGGCGCGTCGGGGCCCTCTCGCTCTATCGGCTGCGGTTTGGGAGCACAGGGTGACGCAATCCAACGAAGGATCTTCGGATGCACAAGCTGCTCATAGCTGACGACGAGCCGAGCCTGCGTCTCCTGGTCGCGGCCACCCTCGCCAGTGAGGACTACGAGATCATCGAAGCGAGTGACGGCGGTGAGGCGCTCGCGCTTGCGCGATCAGAGCGACCGAAGCTCGCCCTCCTCGACGTTCAGATGCCGGTGATGGACGGGCTCGAAGTCTGCCGGCGAATCAAGAGCGACGAGGACCTGCGATCGACCGCCGTGGTCATGCTCACCAGCGCCGCGCAGCCGTCCGAGCGCGAGGCGGGGTTCGCCGCGGGGGCAGACGAGTATCTGACCAAACCGTTCAGCCCGCTCCAGCTACTCCGCGTCATCGAGCAACTCGTATCCTGAGCATGAGATCAGCACGGGAGACATCACCACTGTCGCGCGCGCTTCCCAATCCTGTTGACGGTCATGGCCCGTCCCGAATATGAGCGCGGGATGACGGCTGAGCGCCTGTCCGAGGCTGTCCCGACAACGGGCTCCGACCGGCGATCCCTCCTCTTCGGTCGCGACGACACGCCGGGGATCGTTTCCGTCGCCGCCAGTCGCCACGGCAAGGCACGCGTGTGGCGGCGAGTGGGTGGTGAGGTCGTCTGCGAAGAGGAGCGGTTCCCCAACTGGTTCTTCCTCGCGCACCGAGAGCTGGCGGACGGCCTCCCGGTTGTCGACCTCGGTCCAGAAGCGCTCGAATCCACCCCGTCTGTGCCGGATGGGTCTGTAGGCCTGGTCCGACTCCGCGGCGCAAACACCTTCCAGTACCTCGTCTTGACTGACCAGCTCGACGCGGTCGAGCAGCAGATCGTGGACACGATCCATCGGCGCCACGACGATGGCAGCCTAGAAGAGCCGATCTCGGAGCTGATGTACGTTCGTCCGGTGGTTGAGCAGTACCTCACGATCACGGGGCGGACGTACTACGGGGGAATGACCTATGCCGACATCCGCCGCCTGCAGTTCGATTTCGAGACCACCGGACTCGGCGTTGGGCAAGACCGGATCTTCATGGTCTCGATCAAGGATTCGGACGGCTTTGCGATGCTTCTCGACACGGCGGAGATGGACGAAGCCGAGCTGATTCGGCGACTGGTCGCCATCATCCGCGAGCGGGATCCGGACGTCATCGAGAACCACAACATTTTCGACTTCGACATTCGGTTCTTGATCAAGCGTGCCCAGACCCTCGGAGTGCCCCTCCCTCTTGGACGCGACGGTTCCGAGTTCTTCGAGAGCCGAGACACCGTGAAGATCGGCGCCGCGAACCAACCGTTCACGCGCTACAGCCTCGCGGGGCGCGAGATCATCGACACCCTCCATGCTACGCGCCGTTACAGCGCCATCCAGCGTGATCTTCGCAGCAGCGGCTTGAAGGAGGCCGCGCGCTATTTCGGCATCGCGATGGACGACCGGGAGTACGTCGATGGGGCCGAGATCTGGAACGTCTTCCAGCAGGACCCCGAGCGAGTGCGGCGGTACTGCATGGACGACGTGGAAGAGGTGGACCGGCTCTCGCAGATTCTGCTCGCGCCCGCCTTCGCCCTCGCGTCCATGGTGCCCAAGCCGTTCGAGCGCATCGCCACGGCAGGGACCGGCCAAGGGCTGATCGAGCCGCTCTTGGTGCGCGCCTACGTCGCCGCGGGCCACTCGCTTCCGATCGGGCGCGCGTCCGGCACCTTCGCGGGCGGGGCGACCGGCCTCTTTACGACGGGAATCATCGGCAACGTGGTCAAGGCGGACGTCGCATCCCTTTACCCGAGCATCATGCTGGCCGACCGCATCGGGCCCGCAAACGACGAAATCGGCGCGTTCCTCGGGCTGTTAGAGGAGCTGACCACGCTACGGCTTATGCACAAGCGGGCTGCGCGCGGCGAAGGCGCGGACGACGCGCGCGCCTTCCACGACGCGATGCAGTCCGCCATGAAGGTGCTCATCAACTCGTTCTACGGGAGCCTCGGCGCCAGCTTCGCCCTGTTCTGCGATACCGCGGCCGCCGAGCGCGTCACGGCGCGTGGGCGAGAGATCCTCCGCCTCCTTCTGGACGAGCTTCGGACCCGCGGGGCGACGCTCATCGAGGCCGATACGGACGGCGTGCTGTTCAGCATGCCGCCGCATCCACAAGGCGGTACCTGGACCCACGACGATGAGCTTGCCCTCATCGAGGACGTGGCCCGAGCAATGCCGACGGGGATTCAAGTGGAGCACGACGGCCGCTATCGGGCGATGTACAGCTATCTCGAAAAGAACTACGCGCTCCTCGACTACGACTCGGAAGCGCAGCAAGGATTCCGCCAGCGCGACCCCGTTCGGCTGGTTGGCGTTGCATTTCGTTCGGCCAAGACCGAGCCGTTCATTCAGGAGTTCCTGTCGCGGGTCATCATGCACGTCCTTCGCGGCGAATTCGAGTCGGTCCGCGCGCTGTACCGTTCGACGTGCGCCGATCTTCGGGCGCACCGCGTCCCCGCGGCGGCCCTCTGCGTCTCGATGCCCCTCACCAAGGCCCCGCAGACGTATGCCAAGGCCAAGCGACGGGAGGAGCCGTACGAGGTGTATCTCGCGGCCGGTCACACGGGATGGCGGCCTGGAGAGCGCATCCGCTACTACCAGGCGAAAGGGGCCAAGAAGCTCCTTCAACCCGGCGGGGAACCGGACTACGATGCCGACTTCTACATCAATCGACTGCGAACCACCTGCTGTCAGCGGCTGGACAAGGCATTTCGACCGGAGGATCTGGAGGCCCTGTTCAGCGAATCCGAAGGCCTTTTTGACGCCCCGCTCGCGACCATCCAGCCCCTATGCGTGACGGATCGGGAACCAGACACCGCCGATGAAGCAGAGGCCGAGGGGCTCGCGGCCGAGAACCAACAGGAGCCTGCCCTCAGCTAGCCGCGCTCCACTCGTGGGCGTTCCAGGTCGCCGACGCCCATCCTGTCGGCGTTTGCGCGCGCGGCCATTTGACTCCACGGACGTTCGAACGAACAGCCGCCATGGCCGGGTAGAACAGGAGTCCCAGGATGGGAAGCTCAGACGCGATCTGCGCGGTAAGCTCGCGCTCGGCGGCGCCACGCGCCTGTGGGTCGATGGTCGTCCAGACGCGGTCGAGCAGCTCGTCGATCTTCGTGCTGGCGTAGTGACCGCGATTCGCTCCGACCCACTGGTTCTCGGCAAGCGGAATGTTGGAGCTGCTGAGTCGCCCTTCGATCAGCGCCAGGCTGGGGGTTGCGCCGGCCAGCTCCACGCCGGTATAGGCGGCGCGCCCGGCGCGGTCCGTGAGTGCGGGACGATTCAGGATGCTGACCTGGACCGCGACCCCAGCCTCCCGCCAGAACTCTGCCACGGCGGTGCTCGTGCGCTCGAACTCTGGGGGCGTGGTCAGCTCGATCTCGAATCGCCTGCCCTGCTTCACGAGGACGTCGTCGGCGGACTCCCGCCGCCATCCGGCCTCGCGAAAGAGATCCCGTGCGCGCGCTGGGTCGTACTCCGTGGGCGTGTAGTCCGGACCGAGCAGCGCGTACTGCGGATCAGCAGATGGGACCCAGAGATCGGACGCCAGCGAGCGGTCGCCCGTGACCGCCTCCGCGATGGCAGCGCGATCCAGGGAGCAATCGAGGGCCTGTCGTACCCGAAGGTCCAGCAGGTCCTCCGGCTGCGGTCCACTGAACTGGGGCGCAAGAAAGAGCCAGCTATATCCCGGGAGCACCGCCGACGTCCCGTCTCGGGCATCCTGCCAGCGCTGCTGCAGGGTCAGAACCACGCCCGGAACGGCACGGCGCGGAAGCATGACGTCAATTCCCCCAGCGAGGAGCGCCGCGACCGCCGCACTACTGTCGGGCAGAAACCGAACGGTGATGGCGTTGAGGACCGGACGCCCAAGAAAATAGGCGTCGAAGGCCGTGAGGCGGATCGTCCCGTTGCTCCATTGATCGACGCGGAACGGTCCCACACCGACGAACTGCGCGCGCCAGTAGGGGTGCGCGGCAAGCTGCTCTCGCCTGAGGTCATACGACGCCTCCAGGAGGTGGCTCGGGAGCAGGGTGAGATCGTTTCCGGTGATCTGATCGGCGAACGCGTAGCGCGCGCGCCAGTGCATCACCACCGTGTGCGAATCGGGCGCATCGATCGCGTCGATGAGGCGTGCGACCTTGCGCGACCCGATCGGAACGGCCGCGTCGTTGAACACGCGCCAGCTGAAAACGACATCGTCCGCGGTCAGTGGCTCGCCGTCGTGCCACTGAACGTCGTCCCGAAGTGTCCAGACAGTCTCCATGGTGCCGTCGTCGAAGACCTTCCACGTGCCGTTCTCGAGGGATGGAAGGCTGAGCGCTACCCGGGGGGAGGGACGACCCTGGTCATCGTAGGTAGCCAGCGACTGGTGCACGAGGTTGAAGAGGTGCTGTGCCGCATCCGATCGAGGCCCGCCGACGGAGGGAACGAGTGTTTGGGGCTCGGCCTCCACCGCGAGCGTTATGCTCCCGCCGGGATGCTGTTCCCAGCTCTCGGATCCCACGGGGCGGGGTTGGGAAATGGCCGGTGGCTGGCACGCGGCGGCCGCGAATGCCGCCGGCACGAGCTGGAGAAAACGCCGGCGGGTCACCGCCGGCAACGGCCACCGGCTCACGTGCTCCTTCGGAACAAGAAAGGCAATGGCCGCAAGGAACACCCCCATCGGGCGCGCGCCCGATCCCTGGCAGCATTATAAGTAGGCGTCCGGAACCGCGCGGAGCGTTCCAGCGCGACGCGCGAACGGAGGTCGCGGAGGGCGAAGTGGCACACGTGGACGACGAGGAAGCGATCACGATCCTTGAGCCTCATGTTGCCGACGCCATCGGTCGCGTCGTGGGCAACCGCTTTTCGACAAAGGCGCTGATCGAGGCGCTTCGAGCGGGCGAAGCCGGCGGGCGAGCGTACGAACAGGCGATCGCGTCGATTCGCGACGAGGCCGGATCGGAGCACATGGCGAAGCTCGTGATCCACGGGCAGGTAATTCCTGGGCTACTCCGCCGTTCGCCCATGGTTCGCTTCGCCGGGTTCATTCCTGGCAATCCCGACGAAGACGACGGATTCGCGGTCCCGAGCTGGTGGCGCAAAGTGTAGAATTCCCGGCCAACGAGCGGCGGCCAACCAGCCATTTGCGAACGCTGCCGTGCGCTGAACCGGTTCGGCGCGCCCCGATACTTCCGCGGGCCACGTTACGGAGTTGGAGGGCCAGACGACGGCCCACCAAACGTCGAATCAATCGCGCTGCCGGGGGGCGAAGTGCGGGTCACCTTTTGGGGCACTCGAGGGTCCATCGCCTCCCCTGGCCCGCGAACCGTTCGCCACGGCGGCAACACGTCGTGCGTGGAGGTCAGGACGGACAGCGGCGTCCTCATCATTTTCGACAGCGGCACCGGCATCCGCGAGTTGGGCATGTCGCTAATCGAGCAGGATGGACCGGTTCGCGGCCACGTCATGCTCTCGCATACCCACTGGGACCACATCCAGGGGTGGCCATTCTTCTCCCCAGCCTTCGTCGCAGGCAACGCCTTTACCCTCCACGGGATGTCGGGCATCAGTGGTAGCCTGAATCAGGTCCTGGCGAACCAGATGGAATACACCTACTTTCCGGTCACCCTCGACGATATGCAGGCGGATATCGGCTTCCACGAAGTTCGTGAGGGCGCGTTTTCCATCGATGACGTAAAGGTCACCGTCCACTACCTGAACCACACGTGTGTGTGTCTCGGGTACCGGGTGGAAGCCGACGGACAGGCGGTGATCTACGCGTCCGACACAGAGCCCCACGGGCTGCGGGTTTTGGGACCATCCAGCTCTGTCGCGCCTCAGCGGGGCAGCCTGCCGCATCTGGTGCACGAAGAGGACCGGCGGCTCGCGGAATTCGTTCACGAGGCGGACCTTCTCATCATGGACGCGCAATACACCGATGCTGAATATCCGGCGAAGATCGGATGGGGCCACTCCACGACGAGCTACACGACGGATATCGGCGTGCTCGGTCGCGTGAAGCGACTCGCCCTGTACCACCACGACCCGACGCACAACGACGAGGCCGTCGACGCCATCGTCGCCGCCGCCCGGTCGCGTGCAGCCGCTTATGGATCCGACGTCGAGGTCTTTGGCGCTGCCGAGGGCACGACTATCCTGTTCTGATAGGCGCGCAATCGGAGGCCCACGTGCCGGACGCGTACAAGATCCTCGTGGCCGACGACGACCCCGACATCATCGATCTCATCGCCTCGATCCTTCGAGCCGATCACCACGACGTGGTGACCGCGTCCGACGGGGCGCAGGCCCTTGAAGCGGCGTTTCGTGAACGCCCCGATGTGGTGATCATTGACCTGAAGATGCCGAAGACCGATGGATTCGAGGTCATCCGCCGCCTTCGGGCTCGCTTCGGCGCTCGACAAATGGCGATCATCGTGCTGACGGCGAGCAATGACGAGGGATCGGCCGCCCAGGGGTTCGCCGGGGGGGCAGACGACTTTCTGGTTAAGCCGTTCACGCCGTCGAATCTCCGGGCCAGGGTGACCACGTGGCTGCTCCGCCAAAGTGACCACCGGGAACGTTAACTGCCTCTCTCTATCGAAGCGCTGCGCTTCACAGCCGGACCGGAGCGAATTGCTTCACGTTTCAATAGAATAGAAAAAAGGATAAAGAACGCGAACATTTCGACGAGAGATCGAAACATGACTGAGCGCGATCATCGATTTTCCCCTCGTCAGACTTGAGCGCTCGTAACGGAGGAGTGCGGACCGCGCCCTCGTCGCACGGAGCGACTTGATCGACCGGATGATTTGACATGGTCGAGCGAATGAGTCGACGCACCGGCTTGCGCATTGGCTACGCGACGCTCCTCGTGATTGCCAGTGCTTGGGCGCTGTGGGTCACTGGTCCACACGACGTGTGGAACCAGGCGTATGCCCCGGTTGGGGTCGCGCTCCTCGTCGGATCGCTCATCGCCGCGCCAATGCACGGTGGACAGAAGCCATCGTCGCTTCTCCTGGTTCCACTGGTGCCCGCTTACTGGCGATTCGGGGGCAGCATCGCTCCGCTCCTCCTCGGCGCGATTCTCGTGGCGAACCTCGCGCGCAGGGTGTCTATCCTTTCCGCGGTAACGGCGGGCGCCATCAGCATTCTCGCGTTCGAGGCCGCCGATCGCGTGATCGCCAGCTTCCCACAGGCCGAGGCGCGATCGCTGCTGGTGGTGTGGCTGTTTGCGCTTTTGCTGGCCGGGGCGTGGCAACTGGCCGAGCGGGCGCAGCTTCCGCCCGCCGACGATCCGCACGTCGAGCGCCCCGACCTGGTACTTTCCCTCGCGACCGCGCCGATCGGGGTGGTGGCCATCGTCGCAGGCGACCTGCTCGGCGAAGGCGGGCTCTTGATGGCGCTCGCATCGTTGCTGGCGGTGCTGTTCGTCGTCGGCGAGTGGTGGAGGCTCCGAATTGCGCGCGAGGAAGCGGAAGAAGAGCGGAGCCGACTCGAGCGGGCACGCGTGGTGCAGGAGGAATTGACGCACCTCATCACGCACGAGGTGCGCAACCCGCTGACGACGGTGCTCGGGTACGCGCAGCTCGCACGCGGCGCGTTGGCCAGCAATCAAGCGTCCCACTCGGACGTGATCAAACACTTGGACCGAATCACTCGAGCGGGGAAGACGATCGAGCGGCTCATGGAGAACTTGCTGCAGATCAACAAGGTGGAGATGGACGAGGGCGTCTATGCTCGAGAGAATGTTCCCCTCAGCATCGTCGTTCGAGATGTCGTCGACGAACTGTCGCCGCTGGCGGATCAAAAGCAGCAGACGCTTCTCGTGGAGGTGCCGGACCGTGCCCCTACCGTATACGCCTCGCCCCTGTTACTGCGTGAGGCGCTCAGCAATCTCGTCAGCAACGCGGTAAAGTACACGCCAGACGGCGGCGAGATTCGGGTTTGGGTTCGCGACCGGATCGAGCGTGGAGTCGCGACCCTCGGCGTCTCCGACACGGGCGTCGGTTTGAGTGAGGGCGATCAGCTGCGCCTGTTCAGCAAGTTCTTTCGGAGCGAGGACCCCCGAGTCGGTCGCGAGCGAGGCGCAGGCCTCGGTCTCGCTCTGACCCACGCCATCGTGAAACGCATGGGGGGAAGCATCGAGGTGGAGAGTCGGCTGGACCACGGCGCGACATTCCGCCTGCAGATTCCCGTCACGAGCGAAGAGGAGTTGATTGCATGACACGGTGGCTCAGGCTCCGCGACCGGGTCATTCAGGCGAGCGCGAGCGCGCCCCTGCGATTCGCAGCGCTGGCGTACGTCGGCGCTGGCGGGCTCGCGGCCGGTCTCCTCCTCGTCGCGCTGCTGATGTCGTCACCATCAGCCCTCCACCGTGGTGACGCATCGCCGACGGCCGAGACCAATGGGGCAAGTGTCGCGAAGAACGCCTCTCAGGCCGCCTCCGTGAGCGCGTCCCTCGCACCACCGCGTTCGCCAGGCGCGCCGGCGGAGCCCGAAGTCGCGAGCTTGCTCCCGGATGAGACCGTCGCCGCCGAGCCCGAAGCGACAACCGACGCGGGAGAAGAGCCGTCGTCGGGGCGCGTGGTCGAGCCCGAAGACGCGCCGTCCGCCCTCAACGATCGGCCTGCGCCAGCGGACACGGCGAATCGACCCGATGGTTCGGCGGAGGGGAACGATGCCAGCACCGAAGCCCCGGCGCAAGAGATCGAAGCTTCGCCGGCTCCATTCCCCGCCGCCGTGCCAGCCGCACCCGCCGGACCGGCGCCCAAGCCGATAATCGCGGCGCCGGCGTTCGGCCCGCTCATCGCTCAGCCCGCGGCGAATGCCGCGAAGGGGTCGACGGGAGGAGCTACTGCGAGCGCCAAGTTGCCGCCGCGGACCGTTGCCAGTCCCGCGGCCGGCAAGCCGGGGCCCATCCGCGCCGGCGGTCCCAAGATGGCTCCGGAACCGGCCGGCGCGTTCCTTCCCCCCGCGCCGGGGACGGTTACGGCCCCGGCCCAACCGGCAATCGCCGGCGAGCCCGCGCCGGATCGCGGAGAGCGCGGCGGCGGGTCGGCCCGCGTGGCCGCGAATGGAGTGGAGGGCCAGCAAGCTCCCCGAGTTGGCCGCGGGACAGTCCAGGTGGCGGTGGATTCCGCGAAGGGGGCGCCCAGCGGTCCGGTCCCCGCGCTCTTTGCCGCGTCGGCTGCGCTGCAGAGCGTCCACCAGTCGAATGAATCATCCCTTCGAGTCGTGCAGACCAATTCGGAGGTCCGCGGCGGCGCTGCTGCCACGGGGCCAACCGTCCCCGCCATGCACGGGAGCGGGTCAATTCAGGCCACGAGCGCCGGGCGCGTGGGCGGTAGCGCCGGCTCGCCGGTGGTGATCCGAGGGACGGCCGCGGCGGCTGCCCAGCCAGTCCTCATGGCTCCGACCAATCAGACCCAGCTTCACAGCGGCGCCATCGTTACGACGACGTCGCAGTCGCCCGTCGTTCAACTCGCGCCGCGCGTGACCGCCTCGGGGGGGCGACAGGAGCCGCCCGGCGCGCCCGCGGCGCCGTCGAGGCACGCGGGGGGATCGCGGACCATCGCTCCCGCGTCCAAATAGCCCCGCGCGGGCGCTGAGCGGTCTGCCCTCAGAAACGGTGGCCGCTCGCCCGCCCCGCCCGCTTCGCCGCCGCGTTCGGGCGCGACCGTCAGCGCGGCGGCAGCAGCTCCACGAGATACGAAAGCGCCGCGACCTCGGCCGGCATCGCAGGTAGCCACCGTCCATCAGGCGGCTCCGAAGGACAGTTCGGCGCGTCGCCGTTCAGCCGCACCCACGGCGCTCGGCCCTTTCCACCGAACCGCGATGCCGCGGCAAGCCGGACGGCGGTGACGGCGCGCGATGGGTCGAGACCCGCGTGGTCCGGATCGCCCTGCATCCGCAGATACGGCACGCGAACGCGGGGAAGCCAGCGGGCAGGCTCCCGCTCGCGCCACCACGTTTCGTCGTGGCCCGCGAGAGACGCCGCGTCACCGTCGGCCCCGCTCACGAGCACCTTCGCGACGTCGGCTCGCGTCACGGGACCCTCCCAGTCGATGAGAAGGCGGACGGAAAGCTCGGGATGGCGCGCGACGGCCCCGGTTGCCATCAGGGCGCCCGCGTCGAACGACAGGACGGCCAAACGAGCGGCGTCAACCGCCTCGTCGCTCGCCGCCATGCGAACGACCCCCGCGAGGCCGACCTGGTGTACAGGACCGCCGAAGTCCTCGATCCCGCCGCTCTCGCCGCGGCCGTCAGGGTCGAAATGCGCGACGCGGAAGCCGATGCGCGCGAAGCGGTCTGCGATTCCGGTGATACCGAAGGACTGACTGCCCGGGGAGATCCCTCCAGGAACGAGCACAACGGTCGGTCCCGGCCGCGCGCGTCGCGGGGCGGTGATCCAGACAGCCAGCTCAGCCCCACTGGAAGTGTTGAGGACCGTCAGCCGCCGTACAGATCGCTCGGCGAATGCTCGGATGGGAGCGGAGATTGACCGACCGCCTTCAGCGTCCGGTTAGAGCAGAGCGGCGAGCGCCTCGGCTGCGGCGAGGATTGCCTGCGTCTTGGCGGCAAGCCGCGTCGGAATGACCTGCGGATAGCAGGGGTTCATCTTTCCGGGGTGGCCGTAGTCGGTCTGGTCGACCTGCGCCTCGCCTTCCGGGAACGCGAAGAAGAAGCTGCGCTTCAGCACCGGGTCCGGTGTGCCATGGGACGCGTCCCCGGAGGGCAGAACCTGCTGCCGAATTCGAATGTCAAGTGAGGTCAATTGGCTCGTCGCGGCCACGGTGGCCTGCCTCCTGAGAAGATGCTCAATGATAATCGACCGTCCAGCCCGGTCGCAGCGTCCTAAGACTTGCGGAAGTATCGGATCTCGAAAGTCCGGCAGCCCTCCGGGGCTCGCCAGGGGCCGTGGGGCATGCCCGGTGGGCGGCACGCGTACATCCCCGCGCGGAACGTTTGGTTCAGCGATATGTCGTGGAGGCTCCCCTCGAGGATCCACACCTCCTCCCAGAAATCGTGCCGCTGCACACCCATCGGGCTCGTGTCGGTGCCGGGCTCGAATTGCAAAATACGCGTGTAGTCCCCCGTCTCGGGGTCGCGACTGAGGATCCGCTCGCTGAGTCCCTTCACGCCGCCAACGTTGGTCGCCGGGATGTTCGACGGCTCGAAAAACTCATATTCGGGCTTTGGCATCGGTTCACGCCTCGTATGTGTATTCACAGGTGATCAGGGCCTGGCCGCGAGGCGTCACGATGGCGCCCTCGAATAGACAGCGACCACGCTCTGGCGCGAGCTCGAGGGCCGGCAGCGTCCCGGAGTAGAGCGCCAGCCCCGGCCCGCGCTCGTCCCTCTCCAGCAGGGCAAGGAGGTCTTGCGGCGCCATGATGGACGCGACGGATCCCTCCTGATAGAGGCGTCGCTCGCCCGCGCCAGAGACCCAACTTCGCAGGGTCAGCCCATCCCAGTCGGGGAGCAGCGCTTCGAGCGGCCACACGACACTCCCGAGTATTTTCGGATACGCGCGTTTTGCCTCGATCATTGAGGCGCGCTCCCGATCGCGATCGGTGTGGTCGCTTCCCACTCCCACGTAGGTCATTTCGGGCGCCACCAGCAGAACGAACTCCACCTCGCCCGAGGACCAGCCGCCGGCGCGCTTGAGCGATCCGCCGATCTGGATCGCGCCGTCTTCGATCCGATACAGCTCGGGCGTCTGGCTCGGCGCCGGGACCCCCTGCTCGCGCAGCTCGTCCACGTGCCGTTGGACCGTTGCGCGATCCCGTCCCGTGTATCCGGCCAGCACGATACGCCGAACGGCGAAGCCGATGGGGCTCCCGTCCGCCCCATTTGTGAGGGTTAAGTGGCGCGACGGCGAGCCGTCCATGCATCTCCCGCAACTCTACTCGGCGCGTCGCTCGCCCAGGCGGTAGGCCGAATTGATCGCAGCGGCCTAGCGCTGGCAATATAGCGACCCATCTGGGCCATGGTCAACCGGCTGGGTCGGCGGCGACCCCCGGAGGGCGAGGACCGCATATGATCTCGATGAGGCCACGAGGGGAGGTTGAATGCTCACGGATTTCGTTCCTGGCTGGCTTGTCCGTGGCGCACACGGTCGATGGTCGCTCGAGGGGTTCATTGGCCTGGGCGCGGCTGCGGCGGCACTGATCGCCGTGGCGATCTCCGCGAATCAGTCCTGGAGCGCTGAGGGGCAGACGCCGTTCACGGTGCAGGAATTCGCGGTCCAGAACGGGGGCGGCCCGCACGACGCGGCGCCAGACGGGTCCGGCCGCGTCTGGTACACGGGGCAGCGCGACGGGACGCTGGGTCAGCTCGACCCGGAGACAGGCGCCTACTCCACCGTGAGCCTCGGGCCCAACTCCGCGCCCCATGGCGTCATCATCGGACCGGACGGAGCGCCCTGGGTGACGGACGGGGGCCAGAACGCGATCGTGCGCGTCGATCCGGTGTCGTTGGCGGTGGACGTCTTTCCGTTGCCGGGGGGGCCGGCCAACCTGAACACCGCGACGTTCGATCACCGCGGCGTCCTCTGGTTTACCGGGCAGAACGGTGTTTTCGGGCGTCTCGACCCGGCCGAAGGGGTTGTTCGCACGTGGGATGCGCCGCGCGGGCGGGGTCCATACGGAATCTGCACGGCGCCCGATGGCACCGTGTATTTCGCATCCCTGGCGGGAAGCTACATCGGCCGCATCGACGGCGACGACGGATCCGTAACGGTCCTCGCGCCGCCAACTCCAGGTCAGGGCGCCCGCCGCCTCTGGCCGGATTCGGCCGGTCGTCTGTGGATCAGCGAGTACAACGCCGGCCAGCTCGGTCGATACGACCCCGCCGCGGGAGCGTGGACCGAATGGCGGCTACCTGGGGATAACCCACGTCCATACGCCGTCTACGTGGACGAGCGGGACCGGGTGTGGCTGAGCGACACGGCTGCCGACACCCTTGTGCGGTTCGATCCCGAGACAGAGGAGTTCGCCACCATTCCAATCTCGCGTCCATCGAACGTGGCGCAGCTCGCAGGCGCTCCGGGCGTCATCTGGGGCGCGGAGCGCGGACGGGACCACCTCGTCTCGGTGCATTACGACTGATTCGAACCAGCCAAAGCGCGCTCGCGCGCGGATTGTAATCTGGTCGAGGCGCGAGCGCCCACCACGCGCGGTCTGGCCGCGATCCGGGCGGTACAATTATGCGGTTGTTTTCGAAACCGAGGGTATTCGATGCAAATTTTGCGCGCACCCCGCTTCAGCGGCTTCTGTGGTGGGGTGAAGCGGGCGTGGTCCATCGCCGCGCGAACCCGTTCCAATGCCGACGGGGCCGTCTACGTGTCCGGCGAGCTGATCAACAACGACCCGGCGATGCGCGAGCTGGCCGCAAGGGGCGTGAACATCCTGCGCGTCGGCGAGGGCGAGGCTCCGGAAGGAGCGGGCACGCTCATCATGCGCGCCCACGGGGAGGGCCCGCACACCTTCGAGCGGGCAGCGGCGCTCGGCCTGCACGTCGTCGACGCAACCTGCGGCATCGTGCGCGTCGTCCAGGAGAAGGCGAAGCGCTGGGAAGATGAGGGCTACCAGGTCATCCTCTACGGTCACCGGGACCATCCAGAGGCGAAGGCCACGGTCGCCTACACCCAGCACGGCCGCATCATCGAATCCGTCGAGGAGGCGCAGGCGCTCCCGCACTTCGCGCGCATCGCCAGCCTGGCCCAGACAACGGCGCTCCTCTCGGAATACCAGCGGGTTTGCGAGGTGTTGCGGACCAAGGCGGACGTCTTCGAGGACCAGGGCCAGGTGTGCGCCTGGACGCGAATGGCCCAGGAGGAGGCCGTCGATCTCGCGCAGCGATGCACGGTGATGGTCGTCGTCGGAGGACGCAAGAGCGCAAACACCCATCGGCTCGTGGAAGTGTGCGCCGAGCACGTTCCGAGCTACTTGGTCGAGACGGTGGAGGACCTGGACCCAGCGTGGTTCGAACACGATTCCGTTGTCGGCGTTACCGCCGGCGCATCGACGCGGGAGCAGGACGTCCAGGATGTGATGGCGCGCATCGAGGCCATCGGAGAGGGGCTGGCATGATCGAACGGCGGCCAACCAAGCAGGTCATGATCGGGAACGTCCCCGTCGGCGGTGGAGCGCCCATTGCCGTCCAGTCCATGTGCAGCACCGACACGCGCGACGTCGACGCCACCATGGCGCAGGTCAATGCGTTGGAGCGCGCGGGGTGCGAGATCCTTCGGATCGCGGTCCCAACCAAGGAGGCGGGCGAAGGGTTCGGCGAGATTCGACGCCAGACGACTCTCCCCCTCGTAGCCGACATCCACTTCGATTACCGCATGGCGCTCCTCGCCATCGAGAAGGGCGCGGACAAGATCCGCATCAATCCGGGGAACATCATCAACGCGGACGGCATGCGCGCGGTCCGCATCGCGGTCGACGCCGCCAAAGAGCGCGGAATCCCCATTCGCGTTGGCGTGAACGCCGGGTCCATCGAGCAGAAGCTGCTGGACAAGTACGGCTACCCCACACCCGAGGCAGCGTGCGAGTCAGCCGAGAGCCACGTGCACCTGCTCGAAGACATGGGATTCGACGACATCGTCGTCTCCGTCAAGTTCAGCGACGTGCCGCGAATGGTGGCCGCGTACCGCCTCCTCAGCGATCGGATCCGCTATCCGCTCCATCTCGGCGTGACGGAGGCGGGCGCATCGATGCCGGCGTACGTCAAATCGGCCCTGGGTATCGGGTCGCTGCTGGCGGAAGGCATCGGCGACACGCTGCGCGTCTCCCTGACGACCGCGGACAAGACCGACGAGGTCGCGGCCGGTTTCGAGATCCTGAAGGCGCTGGAGATTCGCAGCAAGGGGCCGCTGCTCACGTCGTGCCCCTCGTGCGGGCGCGCGCAAGTCGACCTCCCGGCCCTCGGGCTTCAGGTCTCCGAGGCGCTCAAGCACGTCGACAAGCCCGTCAAAGTCGCGGTGATGGGATGCGCCGTCAACGGCCCCGGCGAGGCGGCCGATGCCGACATCGCCGTGGTGGGCGGTCGCGGCGTCGGCATGATCTACATCAAGGGCAAGCCGGCCCGGCGCGTCCCCGAAGACGAGGTGATCGCCGCGCTGATGGAAGAGATCGCCGAGTGGGAGCCGAGCGAGGACGCGCCGCGCCACCTCGGTCACGCGAGGACCGCCTAGAGGGACGGACGGAGACCATCAACCGGAGCCCGCAGGCGCAGAGTCGGGCAACAGTTGACCGTTATTGGTTCTTCGCTTCGCTCACCGGCTTGCCGTTGCTGATTCACCCGCGCTCTCTGCGTGGGGCGACGCGGCATCCTCGTCCCTCCGGTTGCAGGACCACTGACGGTGTACCATTGCCTCGGCGCACCGAGCGCCCGGGAGATGCACTGTGGCCAGCCCGTCGAAGCTTGCCGTCGCCTGCGCGACGAAGGACATGCGCACCTGGATCGCCGAGCTGGACGCGGCGGGCGAGCTGATCCGCATCGACAAGCCCGTCGATCCCCTGACGCAGATGGGCGCCCTGCTGTACCAATCCCGGGAAAAGGCCCTGCTCTTCGAGAATCTCCCCCATGGATGGCGCTCGCTCGGACAGGCGCCGGCCAACGTGCGGCAGGCCGCCATCGCTTTCGGCGCCCGGGAGGATACCGTCGTGCCGCTCGTGGCCGAGCGCATGGGTGCGCGCATCGCGCCCGCGATGGTGGCCTCCGGCCCGGTGAAGGACGTGATCTGCCACGCGGGCCAGTTCGACCTGACGGAGCTGCCCGTGCACGTCGCCGGCCAGCGGGACGCCGGGCCCGTCATCGGCTCGGGCCTCGTCGTCACCAAGGACCCCGATACAGGCCAGCGCAACGTGAGCTTTCACCGCCTGCAGATCAAAGGTCCCAACAAGTCGGGAATCCTCCTCTACCCCCGCCATTCCTGGCGCAACTATCTGAAGTACGAGGCGCGCAACGAGCCGATGCCCGTCGCGGTGTTCATCGGCCACTACCCGCTGTACTACGCGGCAGCGTCCACAACCGCGAGCTACGGCGTGGACGAGTTCGAGATCGCCGGCGGCTACCTGGGCGCACCGGTCCCTCTCGTGAAGTGCGAGACCGTGGACCTGGAGGTGCCCGCGGACGCGGAGATCGTGCTCGAGGGCCACATCCCGCCGCACGCGCGGGAGGATGAAGGGCCCTTCTCCGAGTTCCAGGACTACTACGTGACGGGATCCGGCCGAAACCCCATTGTCGAGTACCAGTGCATGACGCGTCGCCATGACGCGATTTTCAAGAACCTGCAGAACGGCTCAGAGATGGAGGGCTGCGTCTTCCACAAGATCCCGATGAGCGCGACGATCTACCGGCGCCTCATGGACGTGGGCGGCGGACCGAACCTCCACAACGTCATGGCGCTCCCGGGCATATTCGGGCTCGCGATCCAGATGACCCCACGGTACTACGGTGAGGCCAAGAACCTCCTCATGGCAGCGCTCTCGTCCGAGTACCAGCATCCGAAGATCGCGATCGCCGTGGACCGGGACGTGGACATCTTCAACCATTCGGAGCTCCTGTGGGCGCTGGCCACTCGAGTCAACCCGCAGGAAGACGTCGCCATCATCCCCAATACCCACAACCACGCGATGGATGCGTCCCTGCCGGAGATCGGCGCCGCGGGGACTCCGCTCTGGCAGCGTCGCGGGTCGAAGATGCTGATCGACGCTACCATTCCTCCGCCGACGGATGGGGAGGCGCGATCCAAGTTCGAGCGCATTCGTCCCATCAACCCGCAGCTCCGGCTGGAAGATTTCGCCGCCGAGGAAAGCCTCGACATCGTGCGCGCCCTGGCGCCCGTCTTCTTCGGCTCGAAGCTCATCGGCTGACGCATTTGGGCGACACGAGCTTCGTCAATCTATTCGAGTACGAGGCGGCTGCGGAGCGGCTGCTGCCGCGCCTCGCCTGGGACTATTTCGCGAGCGGCTCCAGCGACGAGGTCACGCTCCGCGAAAACCACGCGGCCTACGATCGGATCTCCCTCCGCTACCACGTCCTCCGCGACGTGTCGACGCGGGACGTCACCACCAGGGTCCTTGGTCACCCCGTCTCCATGCCCATTCTCGTCGGCCCCACGGCGTTCCAGGGCCTCGCACACCCCGACGGAGAGGTGGCGACGGCTCGCGCCTGCGGGGCCGCGGGCACCATCATGGTCGCCAGTACGCTGTCCAACGCCAGTCTGGAGGAGATCGCCGAGGCGGCATCCGGGCCCCGGTGGTTCCAGCTCTACGTGTATCGCGACCGATCGGCGACCGAGGATCTGATCCGCCGCGCAGAGGCGGCCGGGTACAGCGCGCTGGTGCTCACGGTCGACGCTCCCGTTCTGGGCCGACGGGAGCGCGACGTGCACAACCGATTTCGGCTGCCCGACGGCCTTCGCGCCGGGAATCTTGCTCCCACAGGGATGGACGAGCTACCGGCTGCGGCGGATTCGGGGCTGGCCGCTTACTTCGCTTCCCTCATCGATCCGTCCCTCACGTGGCGAGACGTCGACTGGCTCCGCTCGGTCTCTTCCCTGCCGCTGCTGGTCAAGGGGATCGTGCGCGCCGACGACGCGGCGCGAGCCGTCGAGCGGGGAGCCGCGGGGATCATCGTGTCGAACCATGGCGGGCGCCAGCTCGACACGGCGCCCCCGACCATCGACGTCCTGCCGGCGGTGGTGGACGCGGTCGCTGGTCGGGCGGAGGTGCTTATCGACGGCGGCATCCGCCGGGGCACGGATGTCGTCAAGGCGCTGGCGCGGGGGGCGCGGGCGGTCCTCATCGGCCGGCCCGCCATCTGGGGGCTCGCCGTGGGCGGCGAGGCGGGCGTACGCTCGGTCCTCGACCTGCTCCGGGAGGAGCTGGACCGCGCGCTCGCGCTCTGCGGCTGCCCCTCCATCTGGGACGTCGGCCCAGACCTGGTGCACTGACCGCGACAATTGCCTCGGCGCGACTTGAGCGCGCGACACCCGTTGCGAAACAATGGTGTCGGCCGAGAGTAGATGGATGGAGGCGACTCGTGGCAACCAAGAAAGACGTAGCGGTTCAGGCTGTCGCGCAAACCTACGCGGACCTCGACCGAACCCTCGACGCCCTCACGGAGACCGAGCTGCTCCGTGCCAGCTCCAACGAGGGGTGGTCGGGGAAGGATACGCTCGCCCATCTCAGCACGATCGAGGAGCGCACCCAGGGACAGATCCGCTGCGCGCTGGAGGGCGGATCCTGGAACCCGCCGGAAGTCATCGACGCGTACAACGCGCGCCAGGTTGCCGCGAGGCGAGGCTGGTCCGTGAAGCAGCTCCGCGACGAATTGCGCGATCAACACGAGGCAACGCTCTCGCTGCTGCGCACGGCGAGCGAGAGCGACTTCGACAAAGCCTTCGACCACCCGCGCTGGGGCCGCACCACCCTCGAAGCGCTGTGCACGCACATCGCGCAGCACGTTGGCATGCACGCCTCGGAGATCGCGGCGGTCCGGGCCGGCTAGCGCGCCTCGACCTCGACGATCATCTCGATCTCGACAGGAATCGAGCTGGGCAGCTCGGCCATGCCCACTGCCGAGCGGGCATGTTGGCCGATCTCCGTGCCGAACACCTCGACCAGCAAGTCGGAGCAGCCGTTGATCACGCGCGGCGTCTGATCGAAGCCAGGCGCGCAATTCACCATGCCGAGCAGCTTCACGATCTGCTTCACGCGGTCGAGGCTGCCGATCTCCGCCTTGAGGCTCGCGAGCAGGTTGAGCCCCACGAGTCGGGCCGCCTGGTAACCCTGTTCGAGCGTCAGCTCGCGGCCAACCTTGCCGATCGGGCGCTTCCCGCTGCTGTCGGCGGCGGGGCCGTGCCCGGAGACGAATACGGTGTTTCCCACGCGCCGCGCCCGAATGTAGTTGGCGACTGGCTCCACGGGCTTGGGAAGCACGATCCCCAGCTCCGTCAGGCGTGCTTCGGCGCCCATCGTCTCACCTCCCCACAGGATCCGCTCACTGTACCACCGAGTCCTGCTCGATTCCGATAGGTCCGTCTACAATAGCGCCAGACCGCCCGCGTCCCCCAATTCGATCCTTGTGCGTGCTCTGGAGCGCAAATGGCCGCCTTGCCCGACCGACGGAGCCTGCGTCGCGCGCTCGACGGCCTGGCCCTGTTTCAGGACGTGTTCGACGACCCGATCGGGCGCGCGGTGCGCGCGCTCGTCGCCGAGCCGGCGCAGGCGCCGGCGGCCCGGCTCGTCGCACTCCTCATCGAGGAGGCCGAGCTGTACCCCGAGGAGATGATCGGCGATCCCTGGCAGAACCACCTCCTGGATCGCATCCTCACGTCGGAGAACGCGTTCAGCAAGAAGGCCGAGCGCGTTGCGCCGGAGGAGATGGGCGAGGGCCTGCACCGCCAGGCGAGCCGCGAGCTGGGGCTCCTGCAGACCCTCTACCGCGACGGCGGCGGGATGCTGGCGGCCCAGGCCTTCAGCACCCTCGGAGACGTCTCATCCGCCGGGTGGGCGGGATTCCGCCCCCTTGCGCGCGGGCCGGCGATCCACAGCCCCGAGGCGCGAGCCTTCAAGCGCACGCTGGCGGCATCTGGCGACTGGACCACCCTCACAAACCTGTTGGCCGGCGCCTACGCCGCGGCCGGGGTCGGCGTCTTCGGCCGTTTCCGCGCGTTCCGCTGGATCCGGAACGGCGGGCGCGGCTCCCTGGTGGGTGTCGACCGTCCCGATCCGGTCCGCCTCGCCGACCTGGTCGGCTACGAACGCGAGCGCGAGCCCGTCGTCAAGAACGCCGAGCGCTTCGCGGCGGGGCTTCCGGCGAACAACGTGCTCCTCTACGGCGAGCGCGGCACCGGGAAGTCATCCACGGTCAAGGCGCTGCTCAACGAATTCGGCGACCGCGGGCTGCGCCTGGTGGAAGTGTCGAAAGAGGACCTGGAAACCTTCCCCGAGGTCATTGGGGCCCTTCGAGATCGGCGCGAGCGCTTCATCATCTACGTCGACGATCTGTCGTTCGAGGAGCAGGAGACCCACTACAAAGCGCTGAAGGCCGTCCTCGAGGGTGGGATCGAGGCTCGGCCCGAAAACGTGATCCTGTACGCCACGTCGAATCGCCGTCACCTCGTGCGAGAGCGCTTCCGCGACCGGGAATCGGCCCTCGACGACGACGTCCACGCCTTCGACACGATGGAGGAGAAGCTTTCTCTCGCCGATCGGTTTGGGGTTCGCGTGACGTTCAGCGCGGCGGACCAGGACCGCTACCTGCAGATCGTTCGCGCCCTTGCGACTCAGCGGGGTGTCTTGCTCGCCGAGGATGAGCTGGACCGCAGGGCGCTGGCATGGGCGCAGCGCCAGCGGGGCAGGTCGGGCCGCTCGGCGCGCCAGTTCATCGATGCGCTGGTCGGGGAGCTGGCGCTTCCATAGTCCCGTTTGTCAGACCTGGCGCGAGCCGGGCGGCAGCGGACCATTGGTATCCGGGTGCGTGTCCCCGTCGATCTTCCAGGCTCCGTTCTGCTGCACCAGGCGGTAGTCGTTGCGGTCACGCGACTGCACCGTGCGCCCATCGGCAAAGGTGGTGGACCACGTCTCGTACGTCGTGGCCAGCGCCACGTTTCCGCGAACGGTGATCGTCCCCCACTCGAGACCGATCAGCTTGATAGCGGTGACGTTGTTGTCCGCCAGGTCTTGATTGGTCTGGGTCATCTCTCGCAGATACCGGTCCGTGGCGGTGTCCCGCATGATCGAAGGGTCTTTCGACGCGAGCGCCGTCTCCTGCTCGAAGTTCGCGCGGGCAATGACGGCCTGGATCATCGCTTCGGCGGATCCGTCGCCGCGCTGCGCGGGGCCGGGCGACGCTTCCGGCTCCGGGGTCGACTGGGATTGCAGCTCCTGCCGGATGATCCCGATGGCGGTTCCGGGGGAGCAGGCGGACGCGCTGAGCAGCGCGACGGCGCCGAGCGCGCAGAGAGCCAAGACGCGTTTCATCATCATCGCAGATCGTTCCGGGGAAATTGTACGACGCACCCGGCGCTAGCGCCGCTGTGGCGGCGGGCCGACGTGTCCCGAGGCCAACGGGGGACGGCTCGCCTTCCACGATGACCGGGGAGCGGTACGGCCTTGAACCGACAAGCTCGACGTCCGCGAAGCCGCCGCCCGGCTTCCTGTGGGCCCGCACGAGCCGGAGCCGGACGGGGCCTTCGACGAGCGGACAGAAGGCGATGCGTTCGAGGATCTCGCCCCGGAGGAGGCGTCTGACTGACCTTCCCAGTACGGCCCTATAATGCCGCCAGAACGACTGCGCTGAACGAAGCGGACATGAGCGAGCTGCATCGCATCACTATCGACGCAGACACGTGCGGGGGCAGGCCTTGCATCCGAGGCCTGCGCATTCGCGTGTCCGACGTCCTCCAGCTGCTCGCTGCGGGCGCAACCCGGGAAGAGATTCTCTCGGATTACCCGTACCTGGAGTCCGAGGACATCGACGCCGCGCTCGAGTACGCGGCCCGCCAGATGGATCACGCTGTCCTGACGTAGCCTGAGTGCGATTTCTCATCGATGCTCAGCTCCCGCCGGCGCTAGCCCGTTGGCTGGCGGGTCAGGGACACGAGGCTAAACATGTCGTGGATGTCGGGATGCTGCAGGCTACCGACCGGGCAATCTGGGACTACGCAGTGTCGATAGGTGCGGTCATCGTGACGAAGGACGAGGATTTCGCGGTCCGGCGCGGCGCCGGCGACGATGGCCCAGCCGTCCTATGGGTCCGCATCGGGAACACGCGGCGGGTAACGCTCCTGGATTGGTTCGCCCGGGCACTTTCTCGGGCCATCGTCAGGCTGAATGAGGGATCGGGCGTCGTGGAGATACGGGCCTGATGGCTTCCCCACCCACCGACACGACCGAGAAAGGCCTCGAAAACCTCATTGTCGCCGCCATGACCGGCCAGACGGCTCCGCCCGCGCCCACAGACGGCGTCGTCAAAGACCCGACCCCGACCTATGGCGGCACAGGCTGGATCCTTGGGAGTTCCGCCGACTACGAGCGCCAGTACGCGCTCGCCACGCTGGGTCAGGCGATGGTGCTCGGAGCTGATGCGCAGGGCCATCACGCCCAGTCGCTCGAGGCCTCCCTCGAACGACTTGAACGTGTACGAGGTGTCCGGAAGCTTTGTACCCAGGAAACTATGAGCGCGGGGACGGATGGCGGCCGGACCCTCGCCCGGCTCCGGTATGCATCCTCGAGGAGGGCCAGCGCGACGTCCATGTCGAAGAGGCTGGCCACCTCGTCATGGTTCAGGATAAGAGTCATGCGCTCTCCGGCCGGATCACAGCCGCGTCAATCTGGGTCATACGCCATCTGACCAATAGCTTCAACAATCGCTCGGGAAGGGGCTCGTCAAGAATAAAGCGGAGGGCCCTTTCGTGGTGTCGTGCGCCGACACCACGTCCTCGTGGCGGACCACGCTCAGCCACGATATCGCCGGCACACGAGGTCGTGATAGCGCGCAGCACGGCGTAAGGCCAAGCCCTTCCTCGTCGCGCCTCGGGCCGTGCGCGAGCGCGTGCGCCGCGCGTTCACGGAGCGTTCACCGAGTTCCACGGCGCCGGCCACCCTCCCGCGCGAGACTCTGGGTCGTCCCCCGCTTCGCGCAATGAGGGGACTCGGGAGCGCAATCATGGCGGATACCGCGGCGGACGTCCTCATCGATGCGATCCACGACTGGGGCGTCGACGTGATCTTCGGACTGCCGGGCGACGGCATCAACGGCATCATGGAAGCGCTTCGCAAGCGCCAGAAGGACGTGCGCTTCGTGCAGGTCCGCCATGAAGAGGCGGCCGCGTTCATGGCGTGCGGCTATGCAAAGTACACGGGCAAGCTCGGCGCCTGCCTCGCCACCTCCGGACCGGGCGGCATCCACCTGCTCAACGGCCTCTACGACGCCAAGCTGGACGGCCAGCCGGTCCTCGCTCTCACGGGGATGGCGTACCACGACCTCATTGGGACCCACACCCAGCAGGATGTCGAGCTGGACAAGCTCTTCGAGAACGTCGCCGTGTTCAACCAGCGCGTCATGGGTCCGTCCCACGTCGAGAACCTGGCGGACCTGGCCTGCCGGACGGCGCTGGCGTATCGGGGCGTGGCGCACATCACCTTCCCCACCGATCTGCAGGAAGCGGCCGCCAAGCGGAAGGAGCACACCCACCGAAACGTCCCCAACCACACGTCTGACGTCTACGCGCGGCCTGCGCCGGTCACCGATGGGGCAACCCTGGAACGGGCAGCGCAGCTCCTGAACGCGGGCTCACGCGTCGCCATCCTTGCGGGGCGCGGGGCGCTCGGCGCCGCCGGCGAGCTGGAGGACGCGGCCGAGGCCCTCGCCGCGCCCATCGTGAAGCCGCTCCTCGGGAAGGCCGCGGTGCCGGACGATAGCCCGTACACGACCGGCAGCATCGGGCTGCTGGGGACCGCTCCGTCCCAGGAGGCCCTCGAGCAGTGCGACACGCTGCTGATCGTCGGGTCGTCGTTCCCGTACATCGAGTTCATGCCCAAGCCCGGCCAGGCCCGCGCCGTACAGATCGACCTCGATCCGATGCGGATCGGGCTGCGCTACCCTGCCGAGATCGGGCTCGTCGGCGACGCGCGCGACACGCTGCGCGCGCTGCTGCCGTTGCTGCGACGAAAGGAGGACCGCGGCTTCCTCAAGAAAGCCCAGGATGGGATGCGCGATTGGTGGCGCTTGGTCGAAGAGCGCGGGACCAGCGACGCCGTCCCGATGAAGCCCCAGGTCGTCGCCTGGGAGCTGGGGAATCGACTACGGGACGACGCGATCGTATCGTCGGACAGCGGCACCATCGCAACGTGGTTCGCTCGGGCGATTCGCGCGAAGCGCGGCCAGATGTATTCCCTCTCGGGGAATCTCGCGACCATGGCGAATGGGCTGCCCTACACCATCGCCGCCCAGATCGCGCATCCGGCCCGGCAGTGCATCGGGTTCGTCGGCGACGGCGGGTTCTCGATGCTGATGGCCGAATTCGCGACCTGCGTCAAGTACCAGCTCCCCGTGAAGATCGTGATCGTGCGGAACAACACCCTCGGCCAGATCAAGTGGGAGCAAATGGTGTTCCTCGGGAATCCCGAATTCGGGTGCGACCTCCAGCCCATCGACTTCGTGAAGTTCGCGGAGGCCTGCGGCGGAGTCGGGTTCCGGATCGAAGAGCCCCGCGATTGCGGGCGCATCCTGGACGAGGCGCTCGCCGTGCGCGCCCCGACCATCGTCGAAGCCGTGGTCGATCCCTTCGAGCCCCCCATGCCGGCGAAGGTCACCCGCGACCAGGCCGTCAAGTTCGCCGAATCGCTCATCCGAGGGGAGCCGAATCGCCAGAAGATCGCGCTCACCGTCCTCTCAGATCGGGTCCGTGAGCTGGTCTGACGCACGATGGCCGCCCGTGCCGAGGCGCCGATCGAGGACGTGCGGGTCTCCGCGTATACCGTACCGACGGAGATGCCGGAATCGGACCACGCGCCCGGTTCCGTCGCCGAAGATCGGGCCCCAAACACCAGCGCTCCAGCCGACTTGGTACAGCGACAGGTACACGGCGATTCCGCAGCCCGCGGCCGCCATCACCGTGACGCAGCCACGATGTGCCCAATCGGATGGCGACGCGCGGCTCGAGCTCATGGACGCGGAAGGCCCACGCCGGCGGACTTGGATCCACACTGGCACAAAGATCCTCGTTGCCAGCGCTTGCCGCGCTCGTAGCCAGAGGTTACGGGCCGGTGAACCGACCCGGCGGGCGTGTGCAGCCAGGGCTGCGCCCATCCCGCGTCCGAGGCGAGGCAGCGCCGGACCCGCGCCGCGCAGGAGTTGGCACGACCGCGGCCCGCCCGGTACTATCCCGGTCACCCGCCGTCGCACTGGAGGCCATCGATGCTGTCCAAAGAAGAGAACGAGCTGCTCACCCGCACCGGCGCGGGCACACCCATGGGCGACCTGTTTCGTCGGTACTGGATTCCCGCGCTGCTCTCCGAAGAGATCCCGGAGCCAGATTGTCCGCCGGTGCAGGTCCGCCTCATGGGCGAAGAGCTGGTCGCCTTTCGCGATTCCGAGGGGCGCGTCGGCCTCCTCGACGAGCACTGCCACCACCGAGGCACGTCGCTGTTTTACGGGCGCAACGAGGAGTGCGGGCTGCGCTGCGTGTACCACGGCTGGAAGTATGACGTGGACGGCAACGTCGTGGACACGCCGGCCGAGCCAGCGGGCAGCCGCTTCAAGGAGAAGCTCCACCATACGGCGTATCCGACGCGAGAGGCTGCGGGGGTGGTGTTCGCGTACATGGGGCCGCCCGATCGGATGCCGCTCTTTCCCGCGTATGAGTTCACGACCGCGCCGGCGGGCAGCACCCAGGCGACGAAGACCTTACAGGAGTGCAACTACCTGCAGGGCGTCGAGGGCGAGTGTGACACCACGCACCTGCAATATCTCCACTGGCAATTCGAGGCCACCGGCCACATGCGCGATTACTACCGCAACCCCATGCGCGAGTATGTGACCGAAGAGACCGACTTCGGCATGCGCCTGGTCGCGCTTCGGGACGCCGGGCCGGGCCGAACGTACGTGCGCGTATCCAGCATCGTGATGCCCATGCTGTGTTGGATCCCGGCCGGCGGCACCGGCAGCGTCCACATGTACGTGCCTGCCGGGGACGACGAGCACTCGTGGCGCTTCAATCTGGACCTGAACGTCGGTGAGCGCAACCGGTTGATGCAGGAGCAGTTCTGGACGGCCGACTACCACAAGGTGCGGAACAAGGCGAATCACTACCTTCAGGACCGCGAGCTTCAGCGCACGGTGAACTTCACCGGGATGGGGTCCAACTTCGTGATCCACGACTCGTGCGCCACCGAGACCATGGGTCCGATCTACGACCGTAGCCGGGAGCATCTGGGGGCGAGCGACAGGGCCGTGATCGCGGTCCGCAACTATCTGCTCCGCACGGTGCGCGCGTGCGCCAATGGGGCCGAGCCGCCCAACCTCATCGCCGACGCGGGCCACGACCAACATGGCCACATCGACACGTTCTCGCGCGTCATCGACGGCACCGATTGGCGGGCCGCGTTCCCGCACCTCACCCTGACGCGCGATGCCGCCGTGGCGGGTGCTGGATTGGCCCGCGCGCCTCGGTAGCCGGCTGATGCCGTCGCCGGGCCCGATCATCGTGAGCCGTTGGGCTACGCTCGGGGCACGCTGGTCGAACTGCAGACGGAGTCCTTCGGACAGGCTCTGGGAGAACGGCTTTTGAATGCTGCTAGCCCAGTCGGCCCGTCGGACGGACAATAGTCCATGGATCTCCCGCCAGTCGCCGCGACGACTGTTGGCAGCTTCCCGCGCCCCGGGTGGCTCGGCAGGCGCGAGCGCAACGATATCGTCTTTCTCCTCGAGGGTGGCGCGCTCCGAGAAGCCCAGGATGACGCCACGGCCCTCTCCTTGCACGAGCAGGCGATGCTGGGGCTCGACCTCGTGACCGACGGCGAGCAGCGCCGGGTCGGCTTCATCAACCACCTGCTCGGCGGGCTGGATGGCGTCGATCTCGTGAACCGGCGGATGCGGGAGATTCGCCGCAAGGTCGGAAATGCCCGGCTGGTCCCACGAATCGTGGGACGCATCGGACGCGGGCAGCGGAGCATGATCAGCGAGGTCGAGTTCGCCCGCGCCCACACCGAGCTGCCCCTGAAGATGTCCGTCCCCGGCCCCATGACCGTCGTCGATACGACGGTCGACGAGTTCTACGGCGACGAAGCCGCGCTCGCCATGGACCTGGCGACCGCGCTGAACCTCGAGCTGCTCGACATGCAGGCGGCGGGCTGCGACGTGCTCCAGATCGACGAGCCCGCAATGACGCGGTACCACGAGAAGGTGCGCGCGTATGGTGCCCGCGCGCTCGATCGCTGCCTCGAGGGTATCACGGTCCCGACCATCGTCCACCTGTGCTACGGATATCCCGGCACCGGCGACCCGCAGCACGAATATGAATACCCAGAGCTGCTGGACGCGCTGATGGAGACGCGGATCGGCGGATTCTCCCTGGAGTTCGCGCGGAGCGGCTACGACCCGGCGATCCTCGAGCGGTGCGCCGGGCGTCTCATCATGTTCGGCTGCGTCGACCCGGGAGACTCGCCCCTCGAGCCGGTGGAGGTCGTCGCCAGCCGAATCCGGGCCGCCCTCGACTACGTCGAGCCCGATCATCTGCTCGTCGCGCCCGACTGCGGCCTGATGACGCTCAGCCGCGAGATGGCAAGACAGAAGGCGGCGCTCGTGGTCCTCGCCGCTCGAGAGGTGCGCCTCGCGGTCTGACGCAGCGCCGAAACCCGCACTGCCAGGCGAGCCCAGCGGCCGCTCGTCCGCTCACGGTGGAACGCTATCCGGCAAAGACCGCTGCGTTGCGTCTCGGATCTACCAGGACTCTGTCCGGCCAGGTCGCGCGCCCGTGCAAATCGCGGGCGGCGTCGAAGTTCGTGTCGGCGAGGGCGCGGGTCGGGTCGCGGATCACGCCAGAGAGCAGCGACGCCCCGCGGTGGGCGCAACGATGGTAGGCGCCCGCTTGTCGGCGAACGAGAGAGAGGCTTGAGGGTAGATGCGTCTCCGACCGGGCGACCACACCGTGACGCTCGCGGCAGAGGGCTACCTGGATTGGTCTGAAACCGTCCGCGTCGAAGTGGGCGAGCGTGTGGCCATCCCACGTGTTCACCTCGTGCCGTCTACGACCGAGCCTGTCTCCCAAGGCGAGAGCGACTGACTCAACATGGCCGGCTGAAATGCGCGCTGATGCGGAACGCGCGCACGTCGCAGGTTGTGTGGACACTCGGGACCGGCCTCCGAGATCACTCCCGCAATAGCCGATTGGCAGAGCAAGCACGCGAGCGGTCGTGGTTCGAGTTGTTCCTCCCAAATGGCAACTTCTTAGATGCATCTTAATTTTGTGATAGTATTGAGCCCATCGAATTCTTCAGCCCGAGAACGTTTGTGATCGAGCGTCCCCTTCGCCGGCGGCGTCCGATGGCGTTGCGTCGGCCGGGCATGGTCCGGCAGCCGACGATCGGCTTCATCCTCGTCGTGGTGCTCGCCCTGCCGTTCCTCGGCGACCTCTTCGGCGTGCGCGACCGCGCGCTCGCGAGCTTCTTCGACCCGCAATCTGGCCCGCTTCGAATCACGAGCCCGACCGACTCGGCAGTCGTCGGCGACGGAGACCTGGTCCTGGTCGAAGGGACAGCGGTCGATCCAAATGACGGAGACCCGGATCCGGTAGAAGTCTCCATCGATGGATCGAACGACTGGAAGCCCGCGGACCTCGATGCGACTGAGCCAGGCCGCTGGCGGTACCTCTGGTCTGACCCGTCGCCGGGGTTCCATCGCATCCTCGCCCGTTCGCTGAACGACGCCCACGCCCCCGTCGTGGAGCAGAGCATCATCGTGCAGGTCGCGGAGACCTGGTCGACCCCGTTCATCATCGACAATCCGTACGCGAACGCCGGCTCATTCCGAAAGGGCCAGCTCCACATGCACACGACGAACTCGTTCGACGGATGGAACAGCTTGCCCCCCGCCCAGGACGCTCTCGAGTACAAGCGGCACGGGTATCAGTTCGTGGTCCTGACAGACCACGACGTCGTCTCGAATCCGACCGAGGTGAACGACGGGACATTTGTCGCGATCCCTGGGTTCGAGAGCACGTCCGAAAAGGGGCACATTACCGCGTCATTCACAACCACCACCGTTCCCAATGATCTGCCGCCCCAGGATCGCATCGACGCCATCGATGGGAACGGCGGCTTCGCGATCCTGGCGCACCCCGACTGGCAGGTCGGATGGAAGGGGATCGACTTTCAGAACCTCCACGGCTATCTCGGGTTCGAGATCTTCAATGCCGTTGCGACGACAACCGCGGAGCGCCAGGCTCGGAACACGCAGCTGTGGCAAGACGCGCTGAATGCCAAGGGGTGGGCGAGCCGGATCTGGGCCGTGGCCGTGGACGACTCCCACGATCCCTCCATGATCGACAAGGGCTGGGTCATGGTCAAGAGCCCGCAGCTCACCGAAGCCTCGATCAAGCGCTCCATCGAGAAGGGCGCTTTGTATGCCAGCAATGGGCCGAGCTTCAGCGTCCTAGGGGTGCTCAAGGACGCCATCACCGCTGTGAGTCCCGAGGCGTCGGTGATCCGCTTCATCGATCAGGACGGCAACGTGGTCTCCGAGGGTCCGCCCTCGTGGGCGGCTTACCGGCCAAACGGGAAAGAGCGATGGATCCGCGTCGAAGCGACGATGGCCGACGGGCGAACGGCCTGGTCCCAGCCCTTCTGGCTCATCCCCAATATGCCGAAGGTCTCCTACATCCCGACGTGGGGCGGGACGATGGCGCTGGTCGGCCAGACGGTCCCCGGTGCACGCGTCCACATCTCCGACCACGGGAATTACCTGGGAAGCGTTGTCGCGAACGACGATGGCCAATTCATGTATCGGTCGCCGGCTCTCTCCCCGTCCACCCATGACTTCTGGGTGCTGGCCACAGCGCCATGGCCCGACCAGGTCGAGGGCCCGCCAACCCTCCTGGCGTACTCGCCGTAGCACGGTGCTGGATTA
>Ga0070741_10002928_pt1 | contig 44072 bp, 39 predicted proteins | sample Coa_R1_4_FD_66440 | JGI IMG/M metagenome (GOLD analysis project Ga0070741, IMG submission 66440) | Surface soil microbial communities from Centralia Pennsylvania, which are recovering from an underground coalmine fire - Coalmine... | ecosystem: Environmental > Terrestrial > Soil > Unclassified ... | reverse complement strand
AAGGATTCCAAAAAGCGGTGGGATGGCGCTGACGGTCAGAGCGGTCTTGAGATTGACCGTGTCGGCAAGGGCGCCAAGTCCAACCGCAGCGATTCCACCAATACCCATACTCAGCCCGACAGACAGCCCCGACGCGACGCCGACGTGGCGGGGTAGGTACTGATGGCTGAGAACCATAGTGACGCCGAACGTACCTACAACGCAGGCACCGTTGAGTACGAGTGCGAGCACACCGATGGTGCCGCCGACGTAGACAAAGGCGAGCATCAGCGGTGCGATCAGAGCCTGGGTCAGGATGAGCGTGCGGCGTAAGCCAACGCGGTCTGCTACTGGCCCGAGCGCGAGCGTGCCGAGCGCGCCGGCGAGCAACATGCCGAACAAGACGCGGTCGCCATACGTCTTCGAGTGGCCGAACGAGACGAGCCAGAGTGGCATGAATGCGAGTAAGGCGAACCAGGGGATGCTGCGAAGGGCAATGACTGCGGCAAGCAAACCCATAGCGCGTCGCTGATCGATGCCTGCAGGAATGGCCTGAACCGGGGCGGTTCGCTTGAGTTCGGAGAGCTCGGGAGCGAGGCGTGCGAGCACGAGCGACATGCCGAACACGGGAATCATCGCGATGACCCCGCCAACTAAGCCGAAAGTGACCACCAGTTGTCCTGTCGCAAATGCTCCCAGCGCGTAGCCAGTGTTGCCGCCAGCGTTGAAGTACGACATTCCGCTTGCCCGCTTGTTCCCGCTCGCATACGCGGCGGACTTGGCTCCCTCCGGGTGGAACGCGGCGATGCCGAGTCCGCCGACGAGCACGAGGACAAGTACCAGCGGGTAAGCGGGCGCCACGGCCGCCGCTCCAATACCGGTGGCAGCAACGAGCGCGCCGCCTGGGATTAGCCACAGCGCTCCTCGGCGGTCTGAGCGAAGCCCGAAGGCGGGTTGCACAAGCGATGACGAGAGCGTGGCGGCCAGCAGCAGGGTCGCCGCGAGTGCGTAGCCGAGATGAAAGCGCTCGCGGAGGAAGGGGATCAGCGCCGGCACGCTTCCTGAGGCGAAGTCGACGGCGAGGTGGCCGCCCGAAAGAGCGACCATCAGCCGCCGGTCGATCCCCGATCTCATCAACTCCGATGCTAGAGGGCCGCCGGGCTGCTCGCCCGACTAGAGAACTCGTCTTCGGCCTCCGTAGCGGACTGTCCGGCTAACGATGCAACTGGAGAGTGGCGACGTGTCGGTCACTGCGCGTGAGGGATACTTTAAGCGGGCGACGCCGTCGAGGATTGCGCCGACATCGCTGTACGAATGCTCCCACGTCTCGTCGTTCGCTGTCCTCGTTTTTTCTCACATGGTTGGCGTTCGAATCAGCCTTTACGCAGGAAGTCACCTGTCCCCCGGCGGGAGTGGCACATCTGTTTACAGCGAAATTAGCGCCACCGTCAGTCATGTTGGTTTGTGGTAGCTCTCTAATCCCAAGGATACGATAGACGTGAACTTTCCGCGTGGGAACCGCCGACATACGCCGTACACTTCCGCCGATCGTTATACGCGATGCTGGCAAACAGAGAGGACAGCAAATGGCTCGCATAGTTACCGAGAAAGTCGTTTCAGACCTCAGCGGTCAAGAGATTCCTGATGGTAAGGCGTGGACCATGACGCTGACGCCACCAGACGGCCGGCGTAATCCGGTCAGGCTAGATATCTCCGAAGCCGAGGCACGCCAGTGGCTCGCGAGGGGGACGGAGGTTAAGCGCCGTGGCCGCAAGCCGGGATCAACGGTTCTCCGCGGCGCAGCGGCCGCCCCTGTGAACGGTCGGCGTCGCCGAAAGACTGCTGCAGCCGGTAGGGGTCGCCGCAAACGAGGGAAGACGGCTTAAGCGGAGCCGCCTTCTTGCCGCCGACCTTTAAACAATCGGCCGTCCCTGCCTTCCGGGCGGGATCGCCGAGATTCGGGTCAACGCATATGTTGCCTGGGCGATCGGAGGCGCAGTTGCGGCAGCGTCCATGCGTACTAGCGGTCCGCTGATGCGACTGAGCGGAGTCGCGGCCGCGCTGACTATCGTTCGCTGTCCTGCAGATCGTTCAGTGTACGCAACAGTGAAATCCGTCGTGAACGGGAGCTCGGTATTCATGGCATTCCTGCAGTGATCGGACTCTGCGCAGTCGTGCGATCCGGTAGGCTCGGTCATCGTAGCCCTGGGTTCCTAGATGCGGAGCCCGTCCGAGAGCATCGCGTGACGACGAGCTTGCGGCCCGGGTCGGTTGGCATCGCCGTTCTCCGGTCATTCTGCTTTCTTGAGGGGCGCTTCTGCTCATGCGTTACGCTGAGGTGCATCCTCGATCGGCAGGGTTCTTCACGGGCCCGCTTGGAATCCACAAAGTCGGTTGGCTGTGCTTCTTATCGGGATGATTGCGGCCAGTCCCTTGTGGCTTGATCGCTGGGCGCGAACTCCATGCGCCTCGGCTCGGTCCGATGTGGAAGACCCCAGGAGTCCGGATGATGCCGCGTGAGCTCACTGCGCCCATATGTCGCCGTGTCGGTCGCTAGGATCGTCGGCGCATGCGTGGCGCCCGAAAATCGTGGCGAGGCGGTCTACGTATTCGATACGGAGGTAGCGGGTGACCGACCGAACATCAACTGACCGCGTGCGGGATCTGCGCCCGGAGCCTCTCGGGGAAGCCGATTTCCAGCTCTTTGGGCAAGTTCTCGTGCCGGGGACAGAGGAGCCGCATTTTCGCGGCGTTGGCACGCATGCGTGGATCATGGATTTCGACGCCGACGGCTCGACGCAGCTCATGACGCTGAACAGCTGGTATCAGGGTCTCTCGTTCTCGATGCTTGAACGGCATTTCGCCGTCACGCAAACGTTCATTGCGACCGGCGGGTCGCCGTCTGTCGTCGCTCTTGCGCCGCCGGGAGTCGTCGACGATCGTGATCGCGTCCCCGAGATCGGGGATGTGCGTGCCTTCGTCATCGAGCCTGGTACCGGGTACCTCTTGCACCGAGGGACATGGCACTCCCTCGATCGATTTCCTCTATACCCGCCTGGGTCGACGTTCGCCGTGATTACGACAACGGAGACGACGGATGAACTACAGAGGGCGCCCTCCGATCGGTGGGCGGAGGCCACCACCAGGTGGTCGCTCACACAGATGTACGACTACCGGGAGCAGCGCGGAATCTCGTTCCGGTTTGCACTCTAGCCTCTTCCGCGATGCCAGAACTGAGGGAAAGCCTCTCGCTCTTGGCTCCCTAAGCTCCCAGGAGCTCACGGGCCTCCCGCGGTGTCGCGACCGGACGGTCCAGCTCACCCGCAAGGTCGACCAGACGTTGGACGAACTGCGCGTTGCTCGCTGCTAACTCGCCTCGTCTGTAGTACACGTTGTCTTCCATCCCTGTCCGTATGTGGCCACCTTCGACCATAGCTATGAGCGACATTGGGAGTTGCGCTCGGCCGATCGCCAGCACCGACCACTCGGCGTTGGGGGGCAGGTGCGACCGCATCGTCAATAGCACGCTCGGCGTAGGCGGGGCGCCGCCCGCAACACCCAGGCAGAACTGAAACCACCACTTGCCCGTGGGTCCGGGAAGGAGTCCTTCGGACTCGAGCCGAACGGCGTTGCCGATCTGTCCGACGTCGAAGCATTCAATCTCCGGAACGATCCCGCGCGAGGTGATCTGACGAGCGAGTTCGCGTAGGAAGGCGGGCGAGTTTTCGAACACCCGCTCACCGAAGTTCATCGAGCCAGCGTCGAACGAGGCAAGGTCGGGCGCATGGGCAAGGGCTGCGAGCCGGCCGCTCTCGTCGAAACGGCCCGCTCCGCTGCCGGTAGTCGCACAGATGAGGACGTCGGAGCGAGAGCGGATGCGTTCGAATACCTCGTGGTAGAGCTCGCCTCGGCACGAGGGTGTACCGTCGTCTTCGCGTACGTGGATATGGACGCACGCGGCACCCACCTCGGCTGCCTCGATGGCTGACGTGGCTATCTGAGAAGGCGTGATCGGTAAGGAAGGATGATCCCGGCGCGTCGTAACGCTCCCGGTGATCGCGCAAGAGATGATCAGTGGTTTTGCGAGGTTTGCCGCCAGCGTCACGTCGCCCTCGCGTTGTATCCGGCGCGGTCTGCTGCTAGAAACTCTCGCACCGAGGCGAGGGGGCGCGACACCCATCGAGCTCTGGTCGACCCGCTTCCCCATTCTCGAAAGGAGTGCTGATGCGCCCGATCGCCGTCCTGGGCGACCAAATACCGAATAGCCCCTCGCCGCTGGTACCCGCCGTGGTGTACGGCGATCTCATCTTCGTATCCGGGCAGCTCGGCCGCGATCCGGCGAGCGGGGCGATTGTGGAGGGCGGGTTTGAGGAGCAGGCCCGACGAACAATGGACAACCTCGCGCTTGTGCTCGAAGAGTCCGGCAGCTCGATCGACCGTGTGCTGAAGACGACCTGCTTCCTCACCGACATCGGCGACCTCGCGCGTTTCAATGCAGTCTACGCCAGTTATTTCGCGCATTGGCAGCCTGCGCGTTCAACTGTCGCCGTCGCGGGCCTCGCAGGGAACGCCCTGGTCGAAGTCGAGGCGGTGGCGGTCCGACTCAAGGGCGCCGATTCATCATAGAGAACGCCATAACGGGCGATTTGACTGGACACCAGGGCCAGAGTACCGTGCTTGTCTCCCAACGGCGTGGTGAGGCTCTTGCTGACAGGAACTCTGAAGCTGCCCGCATTCGTTACTCAGAACCGAAGGTGTAACTTCTCTTCCCCCCGGACTTGCGGCTGCGCCGGCGGGTGCTGATGGCTCGGCGCGGCTATCTCATCATCGACGCCGACGCGCATTACCTGGAACCCGTGCATGAGCTCGCCGAGTATCTCGACGAACCTTGGCGGACGCGCATCCAGGGCGTTAGTCCCAGCAGGTTGCTCCCACGGGCGCTGGGCGACCGAATGCTTCAGGGCCGCATCAGACGCGATGACGTCGACTATGGCGCTGCGATCGGCGACTCTTCCAAAGGGCAAGTCCTCGAAACGATGCAACGGCTCGGAGTTGGCGCGACAGTCCTGGTTGCGAACCGCCTGGCCAACTTCGGACACGTCTCGAGTCGAGACCTCGTTGTTGCGCTGGCGAACGGCTACATCGACTACATGCTCGAAAACGTGGCTAGCCCGGAGGAAGGCATTTACACCATGCCCGTCCTTCCCTGGCAGGAACCGGCAGAGGCAGCGGCGATTGTGACGAGAGTGGGATCGCACCCCGCCGTCGTCGGCGTGTGTTTCATGACGTCCGGACCGAATCCACCGCTCGGTGACGTCCGCTACAACCCGATCTTCGAAGCGGCCCAGGAACATGACCTCCCGATCGTCTTCCATTCGGCACCAGGGCTGACTCTCGTGGAGGGCTCGTCGCCGGTTGACGGATTCCAGAGGCTCCTCGAAGGTCAGGCCACGGGTTTCCTCATCAGCAACATCGCCCAGCTGACGAGCATCTTGATCCAGGGCCTGCCGGAACGCTTTCCCAAACTCCGGTTCCTGTTTCAGGAGGCCGGCATCTACTGGGTTCCGATGATTATGCAGCGTCTGGATGAGTACTACCTCATGCGCAGGGAGGAAGCGCCGCTGCTCAAAGCGTTGCCCAGCGAGTACGTCCTCGACCGTTTCCACTTCGGTACGCAACCTCTCGAAGCGCCGAAGAACCCCCGTCACCTCGAAGCGATCATGGACATGTTCGATGGTCGCCGACGGTGCGTCTTCTCGACGGACTACCCGCACTTCGACTTCGACGACCCAGTCGTGATTGACCGTCTCGCGTTCTTGACCGCCGAGGACAAGCAAGACATCTTCGCCGGTAACGCGCAGCGCCTGTTCAACTTCCGGAAAGGAGGCGTCCAGCCTTGGGAGAGCACGTGGTCGGCAACGTCGCGGACATCCCAGAACACGCCGGCCTAGTCGTGCAAATCGGCTCTCGCTCGATCGGCGTCTTCCGTATCGGCGACCAGGTTTACGCGCTACGCAACGTCTGTGCTCACCAGGGGGGGCCGCTCTGCACCGGGAAGGTCTTCCCTGCGCTCAGAGCCGAGATCCTCCCGACCGGAAAGGTGCGCGAGTACTACGACTATGAACAGATGATCGTCGCCTGCCCCTGGCACGGCTGGGAGTACGACCTGGCATCGGGTGAATGTCTCGCCGATCCGAGCAAGCGCGTCGCTGTCTACCCGGCGCGAGCCGATGGCGACAGCATCGTCGTGTCGGTACCCGACTAGGCGTGTCGACCTCGAACGGACATGTGGTCGTTTCGGAGGTGGCTCTTCGGTCGTTCGCCGAGTCCGTCTTCGAGCGGTCCGGTCTCGAGGCCGAGACCGCGGCTCTCGCGGCGGACGTCCTGATCGAGGCCGACCTACGCGGTGTTCATTCGCACGGCGTTCAAGAGTTACCAACGTGGGCGAGGGGATTCCTGCGCGGCGAGCTCTCGACGCGGTCCGATTTCCCCGTCGTATCGGACGCCGGCTCGATGGCGATCGTCGACGCCTGCGGAGGGCTTGGGGCGCTCGCTTGCCATTCTGCGATGCGACTTACGATCGCCAAGGCGGAGGAACACGGCGTTGCGATGGTCGGCGTCCGCAACAGCAGCCATTTCGGCATGGCTGGCTACTTCGCGATGCAGGCACTGCCGCACGACCAAATCGGGTACTGCACGACGAACGGGCCCGCAGTGATGGCTGCGTGGGGCGGGCGTCGCCCCGTCCTCTGCAACAACCCGTTCGCCTACGCGATTCCCGCAGATCGCGAGCCACCGCTCGTTCTCGACATGGCGTGCAGCGCGGTGGCCCGGGGCCGCGTCCGTGCAATGGCGCGCGACGGCACTCCGATCCCGGCGGGATGGGCAATCGATAAGGACGGGCGCGAGACTACGGACGGCAAAGCGGCGATGGAAGGCGCGGTGCTTCCGATCGGCGGCTACAAGGGGTACGGCATGGCCGTCGTCAATGAGGTGCTCTCCGGTCCTCTAGTCGGGGCCCTCTTCTCATTCGAGATCGCGCGATCGATCAAGCGTGACGCAGAAACCGAATTGAGTGACAAGACGCAGAGGGCCTGGGCTTGCGGTCATTGGCTGGCCGCCATCGACCTTAAGCGTGTCGTCTCTCCAACCGACTTCAAGAGGCGCGTCGATGAGCTCATTCAGACGCTGCGGAATTCGCCGCTCGCTGAGGGAGCGGACCGCATCTTCGTGCCAGGAGAAATTGAGCACGAGCGAAAGATCGAACGCCGCCGTTTGGGCATACCGTTGCCCGCGAGCACAATCGAACTGCTGGACGACTTCGGGCGACGCGACTTGCGCGGGGAGATCGGGCTTGATGTATCCGCCACCACCGCCACGAATACAAGTGGGCGCTGACGCCGTGAGCCGCGCGTACAGAACGCCGAACGCGGAGTCCAGCTCACACCTTGCGCCGACCGTGTACGGGGGGATCCCGGAATTGGCGTCGAGTGTGGTGGAAGGCTTTCAGGACTGCGGGGTCGCGGTGATCACCGACACACTCGGGGTCGTGACCGGGCCGCAGCAGATGATGACGCCGGCCATGAAACGCAGGACGACGCGCCGACGGGTGGCGGGACAGGCCGTGACCGTTGCGGGCGCCCTCGCTGACAACCTCACGCTGCACGCCGCCCTCCGAATCGCGCGCACCGGTCATGTCCTGGTCATCAGCGCGGCGGGGAGCGCGGGAGCACAATGGGGTGACCTCGTCACCCATGCGGCCGCGGCGCGAGGCGTCGCCGCAGTGGTGGTTGACGGGGCTTGCCGCGACGTCGACACGATCGAGCAACTCGGGTTTCCCGTATGGGCAACCGAGGTCAACCCGCTCACGGCGCGGAAGGATGTCGTCGGCTGGGTCAACGCGCCTGTGAGCTGTGGCGGCGTTTATGTCTGTCCCGGAGACGTCGTCGTCTGTGACGGTGACGGCGTGGTCGTCGTGCCGCACGATCTCGCGGACGCCGTGCTCGCCTCAGCGCTCGTCCGTCTGGAGCGAGAGAGCGATGTGCGCGAGCAAGCGAAGAGCGGTGCTCTTCCGGGTGAGTTCTCTGGGCTCTACGACCAGATCGATGCCGCCGTCGGACTCGAGGTCTACGAGGGGGTATGGCATCCGACAGGGCAGGACGGAGGTGTTGGTGAGCGTTAGCGACGCGATGATCTCTTTGGTTTCGCTGCGTAACTTCGAAGAGCCTCGGACCCGACGCGTGCTCTACGATCCGTCGAGCGCGATCTATAGCGCACCAGGTTCACGCGCCACAGCGCCTCGCCGCGAATGGTGTCTTGCCCGGTGAGCATCGCGGCGTCCAAGAGAGCCTCGATAATCAGAATGTTCTGTCCGCGGACGCCATGTGGGACAAACCATTAAGGAGAGGGGGTGAGCGGCTCAACGCCTAGTGCTTCGGAAGTTCTACCGCTCCTCAGCATTTTCAATTGCGCAAAGACGTTCGGTGAGACGAAAGCGCTTAAGAGCGTAGACCTCGAAATCTACCCCGGGGAAGTACATGCTCTTATCGGGCAAAATGGCTCAGGAAAGTCGACACTCATCAAGATCCTGGCGGGCTATCACGAGCCCGATCCTGGTGCGACTCTCAAGGCTCGTGGGGAGATCCTCCCGCTGCCACTGACACCGGCGCGGGCCACCCGGCTCGGACTGGCATTCCTTCACCAGGATGTAGGCATGGCTCCTTCACTGTCTATCGTCGAGAATCTGCTGGTCAACCGCTATCACACTGGACGCTTTGGACGTCTGCGCTGGAAGTATGAGCGGGCTCGTGTCAGGGACTTACTTGCACAATTCGGACTTCATCTTGATCCTGAGTTGCCCGTCCGTCTGTTGACGCGAGGGGAACAAGCGCTCCTCGGCATCATCCGCGCATGGTCAATACTCGAAGAGCGCGGCGGGGGCGTGATGGTTCTCGACGAACCGACGGCGTCCCTACCAGAAGCTGATGTCGATCGGCTCTTCGAGGTCCTTCGAGGTGTCAGGCATCGCAGATCAAGTGCACTCATCGTCAGCCATCGCCTCGACGAGGTTACTGCGATCGCAGATCGGATTTCGATTCTGCGAGATGGAAAGCTCGTCGCCTCAGTAGCGACTGAGGGAGCCGAGCATCAGAGCCTTGTCGATTTGATGCTCGGGCGTGAAGCGCTCATTCGGTATCACGGTGGAAACCGTACGCGTCGGATCGAGGAAACGGTTTTGACCGTTGACATGCTTTCTGGACGGCTCCTCAAGGGAGCTACGTTCTCCGTGCGAAAGGGTGAAATACTTGGAGTGACAGGCCTCACGGGAATGGGGCAGGATGAACTCCCGTATCTCCTGTGCGGGGCAAACCGCCGGACTACTGGAGAAATTCAGATCTCCGGCGTTCGCCTAGACGATCAAAAACCAGCAGAAGCCTTCCACGCTGGCCTCGCGACACTTCCCCAGGATAGACAACGCCAAGGCGGCTTTCTCACAGCGACTGCCGCCGAAAATATAACAGCTTCCACGATCTCCAAGTACTTCCATCACGGATGGATGGACAGGCGCCGTGAAGAGTCGGCCGCAATGCAGAGCATGGAGCACTATCGCGTAGTTCCCGAGCAACCGAAGCGGAGATTTCAGGCATTCAGTGGCGGAAACCAGCAAAAGGCATTGCTCGCACGTTTGATGCAGACGCAGCCAAAAGTCATCGTACTACACGAGCCGACCCAAGGGGTCGACATCGCGTCACGCCAGCACATCCTGGCTGCTATTGCACGATCAGCTGAAGAAGGCACAGGCGTCATACTTGTCTCGATCGAGCACAACGACCTTGCTCAGCTTTGTGACCGTGTACTCATTGTTAGTCGCGGTCGGATCGTTGCGGAACTTGCTGGAGATGAGATCTCCGAGTTGGCGATCGCTCGAAGTTGCCATCTAGGGTCAGACGCACAGACGCGAGATCACGCTGCCTCTGAGCCTCAGGAAGACAGCCTGATATGACTTTCACCGATACCACTGAGACACAGGATCTCACTGCCCGGGCGGCCGTTGATTGGCGCAAACGGCATGGACGCAGTGCGATTGTCTTCGTCTATCGCTTCGGGGTGGTGATGGTGCTCGGCGCGCTCGTCATCGCCTTCTCGATTCTCCTTCCGACGACCTTCTTCACTACTGGGAACTTCATCACCATAATGAGCTCCCAGTCAATCTTCATGATCATGGCGCTTGGCCTCACGGCTCCCCTTGCAGCCGGAGACTTCGATCTTTCCATTGCTTCAGTGCTTGGCTTTGCGGGCGCAATGTTCGGCTATCTCACGGTCCTACATGGAATAGGAATGGCACTGGCACTCGTCATCGTGGTGCTCATTGGAATATTCGTTGGGCTCCTGAATGGCACACTTGTCGTCCGCTACGAAATCAATGCGTTCATCGTGACGTTAGGAACAGGAACAATACTCGGAGGGATCACCGTCGCCATCACCGGTGGCCAAGTCCTCAGCGGTATCCCAACCTCGATAGTGAACACGATGCGAATGACGCTGTTCACCCTACCCTTGCCGGTATATATCGGTTTGGGCTTCGCCGTGCTGACCTGGTATGTCTACGAACATACGCCCGCCGGAAGACAGTTGTTCTTCACCGGGGAGTCACGAGAGGCTGCACGATTGGCCGGGATTGCGGTCAATCGCGTGCGTGCGATCGCCTTCCTCGTCGCAGCAATAATGAGCACAATCGCGGGGATCATCCTCGTTGGTCAACTAAGCGTGGCGGATCCCTCAATCGGCCCGGACTACTTGTTGCCGACGTACGCGGCAGCGTTTTTGGGAGCCACAACGATTAAGCCTGGTCGTTACAACTCCTGGGGCACAGTAGTAGCTCTTTACTTGCTCGTGACTGGCATAACTGGTTTGCAGTTGTTTGGTCTCGCATCCTGGATCCAGCAGGTCTTCAACGGCGCCGCGCTTGTTATCGCCGTCATGCTCGCACGTGTGGCAGCGATCAAGGCGCCTGATATCGCGTAGCGTCCGAGCAGCAGCTACTTACTAGGCGCCGCGTCACGAGGGCCGGCCCAGATTCGACGGGTGCGTGACCGGGACCGCTCTCGTCAAACGACAGCTTTCGGCAGATCCAGGTGGCCCGCGAACTGGTCAGCAACCCTCGTCCGAGTCTCTACGGTCGTGACCGACATTCTTCTGCCTCTCTGACCGGGGTGATGATCGATGCGTCGATCGCTAGTGAGCGTGACACTCCAGCTGCTCGTTGAGCTGCGCTGGCGGATCACACGTCAAGTATGTCCGCCTTCGTCGTCGGCTCACCAGCCGCTTCGACGACCACCACGCCGAGCTCACCCTTCTGCGCTCGAGCAGATTGAGGTTGCCCCGTTTCCGTTGACACCGTCGGATTAGGCAACGGCAGCGGGTTCTGGGCTGAGTTTGCTCCTTTCGTAGTCGTCGGGTGAGCGGTTTCCGAGTGAGCTGTGCAGTCGGCGCGGGTTGTAGAAGGTCTCGATGTAGTCGAAGACGGCGAGGCGGGCCTGGTCGCGGGTAGTGAAGCGGCTGCGATGGACGAGCTCGTTCTTGATCGTCGAGATCACGCTCTCGACGGGTGCGTTGTCGTAGGCGTCGCCGCGACGGCCCATGGCCACGAGTCCGGACTCGCGCAGCGTGCGGCCGAAGGCGAGCGAGGTGTACTGCGAGCCACGATCGGAGTGATGCACAAGTCCTGCCCTCGGCCGGCGTCGGGCGACCGCCATCCCGAGCGCGTCGACGACGAGCTCCGACTTGAGGTCCCCACGCATCGCCCAGCCGACGATCTTGCGGCTGCACACGTCCCTCACGACCGCGACAAACAGCCAGCCCTCGTACGTCGGCGCGTAGGTGATTTCAGTGAGCCACCTTGACCAGGTCGGGCGCGGGCGGCGCCGCCGGATTGCGGGTGGATCGTCTGCCGGCGCCTGCCACGTCGTCAGACGCCCTCGAGCTCGAGCTGGCGCATCAACCGGGCGATGCGCTTCTTGCTACCCCGTACGCCGCGCGCCCGAAGCTCGGCGTGCAGGCGGGGTGCGTCGTAGGTCTCGCGCGACTCGGCGAAGGCGGCGGCGATCAGCCGCTCCAGCTCGGCATCCCGCAGCGCGCGGCGTAGAAGCCGACTCGGCTGACGCCAAGCACACTGCCGAGCCGGGAGATCGAGTGCTCTGCCTTCTCCGCCTCGATCAGACGCAGCTCGCGCAGCTTCGTCACCCCCTCGCTCGAGAGCCCCTCGCGCTCGCTATCGTCGATCTCTGCCTGCTTGACCCACTTGCGGAGCGACGAGCGGATCCTTTTGTGGCGGCACCCCGCTTAAACAGTTGGATTCTCCTACCTCTCCTCGTCGCGGAAGCAAGTTCTGTAGAGCGAATCGTGTTGGCGCGTTGATAGCCGATGACCCATGAGGGCCAGAGCTTGACATCTAAGGTTGTAGCTGATTAGGGTCGCTCTACAGAATCGTCGAGATCTCTGTAGGCGCGCAATCCTGCTTCGAAACGAGAAAGGTGAGTAGCGACCTATGAAAGCCTCTCGCGGACTGATCGCATTGGCGACCGTTGGGGCGTGTGTCCTGGCGACCAGCGTCGACACAGCATCGTCTCGCCCTTCTGCGACTTCCCTGCCGAAAGGTGGGCCTACTGCTGCCGCAGTCAAGGAGGCGAAACAGCTTGTAGCAGCGGCTAAAGCGAAGCCGACGTTCAAGGCTCCCGGTGCCCAGGTGAATGGGAGTGTGCTCAAGAACAAGAGTATCTGGGTGATCACGAACGTCAACGTGGCAATGAATACACCGATCATTCAAGGCATCAAGCAGGCAAGTAAGCTCTTCGGCGCAAAGGTCACTGTATTTGACGCTGCGGGCAAGGTGTCTGAAATGAACAGAGGCATGTCGCAGGCCATCTCTGCGCACGCGGATGCCATTGTCGAGTCTGGGATCGCGCCAAACCTTACGTCAGCACCACTTGCCCAGGCAAAGGCAAAGCACATTCCAGTTGTCGATGCGTTCGGCACCTCGGTCGATACGCCCAAGCTTCCAGGCAATTTCGCGCACGTTTCGATCCTCTTTAGCCAGGGCGGGAAGCTGCAGGTTGACTATCTTCTGAGCGACTCAAACGGAAGCGCAGTTGATGCAGTCATCTTCAACGACACTGAGTTTCCCAGTGAGGCTGAGCGAGCGCGTGGCATGGTCGCCGAATTCAAACGCCTTTGCCCAGCGTGCAAGTATCAAGAACAGAACGTCGAGCTCGCAAATGTTGCGACGCAACTGAAGTCACTTACGGAAACCACTCTGCGTCGCGATCCGGCGATCAACTACATCCTCGCGGATTACGACTATCAAGCGCAATTCATCATTCCGGGAGTAATTGAAGCAGGAGCTCTCGGCAAAGTCCGAGTTATTAGTCCGGATGCGTCTGCTCCAAATCTTAATCTGCTCCGGCAGAAACAGCAATTGGTCGACATTGGTGAGCCGTTAACGTGGTCGGGTTGGGCGATCGTGGACGAGGTCATTCGCGCCCTGAACAACAAAGCTCCAGTCAATGAAAACATCCCCCAGCGGATCTTCGACACCACCAATCTGCCAGCCAAGAATAACGAAGCAACAATGTTTGGCACCTCGTACATCAACGGCTACAGACATCTCTGGGGCTTGAAGTGAGGGCGTGACGCCAGGGAAGGTCCGATGCGCGGTTTAAGCTCGACCTGAACCGGATTTTCGACGTGTGGGCGGGGAGTGGCTCATGGATCCCGACCAGCAGGCAGTACCCGAGGGTCACTCTCGCCGTACGGGACGTGGAATTTTCCTTTCGACTCTGGCCGTGGGCGTCTCGTCGCTAGCGTGGGGGAACGCTGCGTGGCGGGGTGTTTCTAGTTGGCTCGCACCTTTGGAGGCGGCCGTTCCACTCGTCCCTAGTGGTGGCTGGAGAATCTACACCGTCACCAGAGCGCCCAGAATCAACCGGGCAACATGGCGTTTGAAGGTCGGTGGCCTCGTCAAAAGAACCATCGTCCTCAGTTATGAGGAGCTTTTGAGCTGGCCGCGACAGAATTTTATCTCCGACTTCCATTGCGTGAGTGGCTGGAGCGTCGAAAGAGTCCTTTGGAGCGGAGTTCTATTGTCTGACCTTCTGCTCGCTGCACGACCTCTCGGACGCGCCCGAGCGCTAGAGTTTGTCTCGGCGGAGACCCCTTACGTCGACTATCTCACTATGCCTCAGGCGAGTGCGCACAATGTCGTCCTTGCGCTCGAGATGGATGGTCGTCCTCTCTCACGCGATCACGGGGCACCCGTCCGGCTCGTTGTGCCGCGGATGTACGGCTACAAGAGCGTCAAGTGGTTGCGCGAGATCAATGTCGTCGGGAGCATGCGTGACGGCTATTGGGAGCGATTGGGGTACGATCGTGACGCTTGGGTCGGACGCTCGAATCGTCCCGGCCCAGCGATTGGGCCCGACGGCTTTGGCGGGGGTTGAAGATCTGTAGCGTGGGGGCCTTCGGTTTCGGCGGCCCGACTCCACGCCCTCACAACGCCTTCTCAAGTTGGGAGAGCTTCAACCTGGCGCTCGTGCTAACGGCCTCAAGCTCGCGCAACCCTATTCTCGGCCCTTGCGCCACCCCCCGTCTTGTGACTAATCCTGTTCCTTAATGATGCGGCGTTTGCTTCAGCAGGCGGCCGCGCTGAAGGAGCAAGGCGCGCCTAGCTGGAAACTTGATGTGATTTAGCGGCCGTCGTAGGCGGCGAGGGGCGCGTGTGGGGCGGCCGTTGAGGGTGTTGAGCAGGATTCCGAGTGTGAGGCGAGGACTTGTCGCGCGATTCGGAGTGCGAGCCGCGGGCGCGCGGGCGAGATGGTGTTCGAGTCGGATCTGTTCTCTGGGGTGGCGAAGACGCTTCGATGACGAGTCGGGTGGAGGCGAGAGGGTGCTCGCGCTGCTCGTTGGCAGCGGTGCGGGTGCGGTCGGGTGTGAGCAGAGTGTTGCCGCGGCCGGTGATCTGCCGGCGTGGTCGCGGCCCCAGAAGCATTTGTCGCGATCACGACCCGGCTAGAAGTGCCGGTGAGCCGGTCGGCGAGCGGCTCGTACTCCATCTCGTTGTCCGGCACGATGGTGTATCCGAGAGGCAGCCCGCGCTGGTCGGTGAGCGGCATGAGTCGGAACCCCCTAGACGAAGCGTGCTGCGCCTTGGCAAAGCCGAAGCGGGCAAAGCTTGCGAACTCGCTGTCCTGCTCAAAGCCGGGATAGTTGGCGAGGCCGAGTAACGTGCCTTCGTTGAGACGGCCACCGCCACTATCGAGCCAGCGCGAGCTGCTGCGGCTGCACGATCGAGATGAACTCGACCAGCGTCCGCAGCCGCCGGTTGTACTGCGACTGATCGCGCAAATGCGCAAACCAGCCTGGCAGAACTCGATTCATCAGACCGCTCAGTCATTGACACGCGGCCCGCGGCCGCTACGCACAGGGGACCGGGTGCTCGTCGGCGAAGGCGTCGGCTGCAAGACGAGGGCTTCCAGATCCGTCACCTCGAGCTCCGATCTCGAGGGACACAGGTCTGGAAGCCCTTCTTCGTGAACAAACAACGGTCCTTTCGGAAGCCGCTGTTTCAAACCTCTAGGTGACGTGCCTGCATACGTTGTGAACGGCTGAGGGTTCTATCCGGCCCTCCTTCGAGGCTGTGGGTCTCGCCAAAGACCTGCTCCCGAAGGAGGGCACGGATGTATCTGCACGCTAACGCCAGGCTCGGACTGGCTGGCCGCTACGCGCTCGTGTCGGCGATCGCGGGCGGGATGACGCTGAAGCAGGCGGCGGCCGCCTTCAGCGTCTCGCCGGCGCGGATCGTTGGTGGCACCGCTGGAAGGACGCTCGCGAGGAGGCGCGGGCGAGTCTGTCGTGTCTGTTCGATCGCTCCAGCCGTCCGCACTGCTCGCCCCGCCAGCTCGCGCCCGAGCTGGCCGAGCGGATCTGTGAGTGTCGGCGCAAGACGGGTTGGGGACCGCGCCTGGTCGCGGGCGCGACCGGCTTCTGCCACTCGACTGTCTGGAAGGTGCTTAGGCGGGCGGGGATCTCGCGCCATCCAGGTCGGCGCGGGAAACGGCCAACCGCTACGAGTGGCCCTGCCCCGGTGACCTCTTGCACATGGACACCAGCGAGTACGCCCGCTTCCAGCGGCCCGGCCACCGGGTCACCGGCGACCGTCGAAGCCAGGACCGCCAGCACCGCGATGGCGTCGACGTCGTGCACGCGATCGTCGACGACCACTCCCGGCTCGCCTACGCCGAGATCCACGACAACCAACAAGCAGCGACGGTTGTTGCCTTTCTCGAGCGAGCACTCGCCTTCTACGCCCAGCACGGCATCAGCACGAAACGGCTGATGACCGACAATGCTTGGCAATACAGCCGCAGCCGCCAGCTACGAGGAATGCTCGAACAGCGCGGCATCCGCCACCTCAAGACGCAGCCCTACCGGCCCCGCACCAACGGCAAGGTCGAGCGCTTCCACCAGACGATGGCCCGTGAATGGGCATACGGACTCGTCTACCAGACACATCGCGACAGAGCCCAGGCCCTGCCACACCGGCTCAACCACTACAACACGACGCGGCCACACAGCTCACTCGGAGGGCAACCCCCAATCAGCCGCGTTCACAACGTCCGTGGGCAGGACATCTAGGAGTCCAGGCGTCTGAGCAGCCTTCTCGTCTCTTCAGCGATTGCATCCCCGAAAGCTTCCGTCCCGACAGGCGTGTCACCATCCGCCGCGATGTCGTAGGTCCTGAGCCCACCCTCGAGCACGGCAAGGATTGCTTGTTCGATCACTTCACCTTCACGGTGCAGCCCAAGCCCGGTGCTGAGCAGCAGCGCCAACGAGCGAACCGTCCCGATCGGATTGACACGATCATGCCCAGCATGCTTGGGTGCCGAGCCGTGAACGGGTTCAAACAGACCCGGCGTCCCGTCGCCGACACTCGCTGACGGCAGCATCCCGATCGAGCCAGCGATCGATCCAGCTTCGTCGCTGAGGATGCCGCCGAAGAGCCCGTCGGTCACGATTACATCGAACGACGCCGGCTCGCGGACGAGCGCGTTCGCGCAATTGTCCACGTAGAGGTGGTCGAGAGCAATGTCCGGATAGTCTCCCGCCAGTCGAGTCATCTCCTCACGCCATAAGCGACCCGTTGCGAGAATGTTCGCCTGGTCAACGGACGTGAGCCTTCCGCTCCTGCGACGCGCGAACTCAAACGCGAGCCGGCCGATTCTGTCGACCTGCGACGGGCGGAACGTTGTTGTGTCGTAAGCCTCCTGTTCGTTCCAAGTCTTGGAGTGCCGCCGCCCTCGGGGAACGCCGAAAAAGAGACCCGCCGACATGTCGCGGACGATCAGCAGATCGACCCCGTCGCGCGTCGCACGCTCGTTTAGCCAGGAGAGTGACCGAATCGACGGTGCCAGCGTGACCGGCCTCAAGTTCGCATAGAGTCCGAGTTCTCGACGCAAGCGCAGCAGAGCAAGAGCTGGACGATCCTCGATCTCAGCGTGCTTGTCCCAATAGGGATGTCCGACGGCGCCGAGGAGGACGGCGTCGCTGGAGCGGCAAACCTCCACTGTCTCGACCGGAAGTCCTCTTCCAGTCGCCTCGAGCGCTGCAGCGCCGATCAATCCGCGTCGTAGCTCGAACTCGGCCCGTCCGGATGCGGCAACCTCATCAATGACCTTGAGGGCTTGGGTAACGACCGAAGGTCCGATGCCGTCTCCGGCCAGGACTGCGATCGTGAAGCTCGGCAACGCAATGCCGGACTCACGTGCTGTTTGCGGCCGCGCCTTCACCCAGAGTTACAGGGGGTCGTCAGAAGGATTCTTTCTACCAAATTAATATCGTTGTCGAGTGGCACGACCTTGACTACAGCGGTGCCCTGCAAGAGAATCGCACGATGGCCGTCCGGCTGGGCGGTGCGTCTGGAGTCGGTAGACAGAATCACGCTGGAGCCGTCATGCCTTTGATTGATAGCGAAGACCGCGACTTCGTGGGCTACGGGAGTTCTCCACCCGTGGTGGAGTGGCCCGGTGGAGCGCGGCTGGCGGTGTCGATCTCCGTGAACTATGAGGAAGGATCAGAGAAGTCACTCTTTTTCGGGGACGCTTACGACGAGCCGCTCTCGGAGTGGGGTGGACATCGCTTTCCGATCCCTGACCACGAACGGAACCGGACTAACGAGTCGTTCACGGAGTATGGAAGTCGGGTTGCGTTCTGGCGCCTGCTCGATCTGTTCGACCGCTACGAGGTGCCCGTCACTTTCCTGGCATGTGCGCTTGCGCTGGAGCGAAACCCGGCCGCGGCCCGCGCCATTCCCGAGCGAGGCCACGAGGTCTGCTCGCATGGGTATCGCTGGGAGAACCACTACGGCATGACCAGGGACGAAGAGAAGGAGCGGATCGCGGCCGCCGTCGAGTCCCTCGAGCGCACAACAGGCGTCAGGCCTATCGGTTGGTATTCGCGCGAGGGTCTGACCGCAGATACGCGCGAACTCCTCGTCGACGCCGGGTTCCTATACGACTCGAACTCTTATGCAGACGACATCCCTTATTACGTTGCCGTTCGTGGCAAGCCCCACCTCATCGTTCCGTACAGCGGCGACCTGAACGACGTTCGCTATTGGATCAGCCCCGGCTACGCCCATGCCGACGACTACCTGGCAGTCTTGCGGGATACCTTCGACTGGCTTGCTGAAGAGTCAAAGCGAATCCCGCGGATGATGTCCGTTGGACTCCACATGCGGATCAGCGGGCGGCCGTCTCGTATCGTCGCCGTAGAGCGCTTTCTCGCGTACGTCAAGGAAAAGCCGGACGTCTGGGTGGCGCGGAGGGACGAGATCGCGCGTTGGTGGCTGCAGCAGGCACCGCCTGAGGCGGGGGCCTCGATGACTGCCGAGGTGGTCGAGAACACCGCCTTGTGACGTTGTGAGTCCACGTGTGGAAGCTCGAGACGCACGCTCAAGAACGGACCGGGATCGCTTCTCGCGTGTGTCAGCTCGGCTCGACGTCCGACCGACTGAGCAGGCGGAGGCACGGCCATCAAACGACGAGGATCGGGTGAGCGAAACGGGGCACTGGCTGGGGATCGACGTGGGAGGGACCTTTACGGACCTCGTCCTGGCGACTGCCAACTCCGGCACCTTCGAAGCAAAGGTGCCATCAACGCCGCCCGAATTCGACGTCGGAGTCGTAGCAGGCGTCGACCAGATCCTCGCTAAGGCCGGCGTGGAAGCGCACCAGCTCAGCGCAATCGTTCACGGCACGACCGTGGCGACGAATGCAATCCTCGAGCGTCGGGGGGCGAGGACGGCGATGGTGGTGACTGAGGGCTTCCGAGACGTCCTAGAGCTGACACGGTTGCGGCATCCCCACCTCTACGACGTCCAGTGGCAAAAGCCGCCGCCGCTGGTTCCTCGTGCGCTCAGGTTTGAGGTCGACGAGCGGCTTGACCATGCCGGCAGCGTGCTGCGAGCGTTGACACGTGTCGAGCGCGATCGCATACAGGGGCTCGTGCAGCGGGAGGACGTGGAGGCGGTTGCGATATGCCTGCTCAATTCCCACGTCTCCCCTGAGCACGAAGAGGAGCTTGCAGCTGACTTTAAGGCGAAGATGCCGCAACTACAGGTGACGTCGTCGGCCGAGCTCGTTCCCGAGATCAGAGAGTACGAGCGGTGGAGCACAGCGGTGGTCAACGCCTACGTCCAGCCACTCGTCAACGGCTATGTCGCACGGCTCGAGGAGAGTCTCGCGGAGCGGGGCTTTAAGGGAGACTTGCTCATCATGCAGTCCAGCGGCGGGCTGCTCGACGTCGAGACTGCGCGCCGGAAGCCGGTTCGGCTCATTGAATCGGGTCCTGCCGCCGGTGTCATCGCCGCGACCAACCTCGTCACGCTTTGCTCGCTCGACAACGCCATTGCCTTCGACATGGGAGGGACGACAGCGAAGGCGTCGTTGATCGAGAACGGACAGCCGTTTGAGGCTTCCGAATTCGAAGTTGGTGGCGGAATGAGCTACCGACGTGGCGTCCTGAGCGGAGCCGGCTATGCCGTTCGGATTAGCTCAATCGACATCGCCGAAGTTGGGGCCGGCGGCGGGAGCCTCGTCTGGGTCGACGGCGGCGGCGTACCCCATGTCGGCCCCGAGAGCGCGGGGGCCGTACCGGGGCCTGCTTGTTACGATCGCGGTGGGACGCGGCCGACGGTCACGGATGCGAATGTCGTGCTCGGCTATTACGGCCCCGAGGGACTCGCAGGCGGTGCGCAGACCATCAACCCCGATGCTGCAGCCGAGGCGATTCAGACCGGCGTGGCGGAGCCGCTCGGGCTGTCGGCCCTCGAGGCTGCGTTTGGTGTCCACGCCATCGTCTGCGCGGCAATGACAAGCGCCATACGCGCCGTGAGCACCGAACGAGGAAGGGACCCGCGCAACTTCTCCCTCGTGGCGTTCGGTGGGGCAGGCCCGGCACATGCGGTGCGAGTGGCGGAGGAGTTGGGCATCCGTCGCATCGTCGTCCCCTCGAGCCCGGGCCTCTTCAGTGCGGTGGGGCTGCTCGTTGCCGACAGGCATATGGACTTCACCGCCTCGTATGCGGGCGGGAGTGACCTAGACCTGGCGCGGATCAATGCTGTGTTTGCGGACTTGCGAGCCCGTGCCGCGGAATCAATGCAGCCCTCAATCGATGAACCGGCTGTCCGAGAAGATCTCTTCGCAGACGTCCGCTATTTCGGCCAGTCCTCGGAGCTTCGCGTGCCCGTGGCTGAGGTTCCGCTCGACTCCTCGACGCTAGGCCAGCTGCGCAGCGATTTCGACGCGCACCACCAGCTGACGTATGGTCACAACAGCCCCTACCACCCGATCGAAATCGTCAATCTCCGTGTACGCGTATCGCGTGACGCCCCCGGCGGCGATAAAGCCATTCCGGCACCGGCGAACCTCGACGTTCGAAGCTCCGGACGCGAACGGTCAGCGTACTTCGGTCCGGACATCGGGCTGATTCAAGTCCCGGTGATTACCCGCAACCAACTCGATACCGTGCCCTCGCCAGGCCCATTGATCGTCGAAGACATGGACTCGACGACTGTCGTTCCACGGGGCGCTAAGGCCATGCGGGACGAAGGGAAGAACATCGTGGTCACCACATGAGCCAGGACAGCCTGCAGGCTCGTCAACGCGCTTCTCTCGATGACCCGATCACGTTCGAGGTGGTCAAGAACGCCCTCGCCTCGGTGGCAGACGAGATGGCCATGACGATCATCCGCACGGGGCATTCCCAGGTCGTCCGCGACAACCTCGACTTCTCGACCGCTATTTGCGACTCGAGGGGTCGCGTCGTCGGGCAGGGATGTGGCATCCCGTTTCATCTTGGTGCGATCCCCGACGCGATGAGCGCCGTGATCGAGCGACTTGGCGACGAGCTCGCGCCAGGGGACATCGTCATCTTGAACGACCCGGCAGATGGCGGAATGCACCTGCCCGACGTCTTCGTGCTCCAGCCAATCTTCATCGGCGACGAGCTCGTTGGTTTTGCCACCTGTGTCGCCCATTATCCCGACATCGGCGGTCGGGCAGCCGGCGGCAACGCGGTCGACTCGACCGACGTGTTCCAGGAAGGACTGCAGATCCCAATCCTCAAGCTGTATGACCGACACGTGCCGAATGCGACGCTTCTGGCACTGCTGAGGAAGAACGTCCGTGTCCCCGACCTCGTTCTCGGGGACCTGCGTGCCCAGCTCGCGGCGTGCCACGTCGGCACGAGAGGATTTCTGGAACTCGTCGACCGGTATGGTCGAGACCGCCTTCTGGACAACGCCGAAGCTCTACTCGATTACACGGAGCACTTAGTCCGCGCGGAGCTATCTAATATTCCCGTAGGTTCGTACTCGTTCGAAGATCATCTTGACGATGACGGCTTCGGCTCGGGACCGATCACGATCCACGTCACGCTCAGCTTCGACGGCGGGGAGGTCACGGCAGACTTCACGGGGACATCACCGCAGGTCAAGTCGGCGCTGAATTGCACGCTCTCGGCGACGAAGTCTGTCGTCTACACCGCCTTGAAGTGCATGATGCCGCCGACGGTACCCAGCAACGAAGGGATGTACCGGCCGATCACTGTCATTGCGCCGCTCGGCACGATCGCTAACGCCGCCCATCCCGCGGCACGAGCGGCACGCGGGATCACGGCTTTCAGGATGTTGGACACGGTGTTCGGCGCACTGCACGCTGCTTTGCCGGGCCGCGTGCCCGCGGCTGGCGAGGGCGGAGCGACGATGATCGCGATGGGCGGCTCGGAGTTCGCCGGAGGCGAGTTCGTGTTCGTCGACTTCAGCTCTGGGGGCTGGGGCGGGCGCGAGTCCTCGGACGGCGTCGATGGCACAAGCCCGATCCTGGCCAACCTCGCGAATGTGCCGATCGAAGAGATCGAACTCCGGCAGCCCGTCCGTGTTCTGCGGTACGGGTTCGTCCCCGACACTGGGGGCGCAGGTCGCACGAGAGGATGCCTATCGGTCGTTCGGGAGTTCCGCCTGCTGGCAGACAGCGCAATCTTGCAGATCCGGTCCGACCGACGGCGCTTCCCACCTTATGGCCTCGAAGGGGGCCGGGCCGGTTCGCCCTCGGCGAACCTCCTCAACCCCGGCCCCGACGAACAGCTGCTCCCGACCACGGTCACAACGGCCATTGTCAGAGGCGACGTCCTATGCCATGTCACGGCCGGCGGCGGAGGGTATGGACCGCCCCTCGAGCGATCGGTGTCTGCCGTCGAGCGCGATATTGCTGACGGCAAGCTAAGTCCTGAGTCCGCACGAGCGCTCTATGGCGTCGTTTGGGATATCGCGGCGGGTCGCGTTGCATTCGAGGAAACGGAGCAGTTGCGAGCCTCGTTGGGTGGTGGGGCGCCGTAACGGAGATCGCGTTCGATGTCGGCGGCACCTTCGTGGACGTGGTCGTTCATCGTCCCAGCGGCGCCTGGACATCAAGGAAGGTCCTAATCGGAAAGTCCGTCGAGGCGTCGGTCCTGCGAGCGGCCGAGGAGGCGCTCAGGATGATCGATGCGGCTCCAACTGACGTCAGCTTCATCTCCCACGGAACGACGTTGGCCACCAATACCGTGATTGAGGAGAAGGGTGCCAAGGTCGGCCTGATCACGACGGAAGGTTTCCGGGACGTTCTCGAAATCGGGCGGCAGAATCGCCCCTCGATTTACGACTCGCAGGTGCCCCGGCCGACCCCGCTGGTACCGCGGCGATGGAGACGGGAGATCAGCGAGCGGATCGGTCCCAACGGTGAAGTATGGCGACCGTTGGAACTGGCCGGTGTCCGCGCCGCCGCCGCCGATTTTGCCTCAGAAGGAATGGAGGCCGTCGCAGTGTGTCTGCTCCATGCGTGGCGGAATCCCGACCACGAGCGGGAGGTCGCCGAGATCCTCCGCGAGGAACTCCCGAACGTTCCTGTGATGCTGAGCTCGGACGTCGTACCACTGTACCGCGAGTACGAGCGCACGAACACGCTCGTCATCTCCGCATACGTGCTGCCCATCCTGCAGCGCTATCTACTCGAGCTCGAGAACTCGCTGAAGGACCGCGGCATCGGCGTTCCGCTATGGATCATGCAGTCCAACGGCGGCCTTGCATCCGTTCAAGAGATCTTGCGACGGCCGATCGCGGCGCAGTTTTCTGGTCCCGCGGCGGGTGTGCTCGGCGCTATAGCTATCGCAGAGCAAGCGGGCGAGAAGAACCTCGTCGCTCTGGACATTGGCGGGACCAGCACCGATGTGACTGTCGTGGTGGATGGCGATCCCGAGATTCAGCGGGAACGTCGCGTGCGCGGCGAGCCTGTCCTTGACAGCTCCATCGCCGTTCATTCGGTCGGGGCCGGGGGCGGAAGCATCGCTTGGGTCGATCCGGGCGGGCTACTAAAGGTGGGGCCGGCGAGCGCCGGCGCGAGGCCCGGTCCCGCTTGTTATGGGAGAGGCGGGACAGCTCCTACGGTGACCGACGCTCACCTGCTACTCGGCTATCTCTCCGAAGAGCGCCTCCTCGCAAGCGAACTCCGGATCTCTGGTGCCCTCGCGGAGGCGGCGATCGCCCCGCTCGCCGCTCAACTTGATTTGGAGCCCGAAGATGCCGCTGCTGGGATCATCGAGGTCGCAGCCGTCAACATTGTTCGCGCCGTCCGACGCGTAACAGTCGAGAACGGCCACGACCCGCGCGATTTCTCGCTTGTCGCCTTCGGTGGCGGGGGGCCCCTGTACGCCAATCTACTGATCCGGGAGCTCGAGATGGAGCGCGCGATGGTCCCCGTCGCTGCGGGTGTTCTCTCAGCCGTGGGCCTCCTTTCGGCAGGGCCAAGGCTCGAGCTGAGCCGGAGCCACGTGCAGCGCATGAACGCTGCCGCGTGGCCGTCAGTCCTAGATCAGTTCAAGGCTCTTGAAGAACAGGCTCGTCAGCGGATGGTAGAACAGGGTTTCTCCGCCGACGAGATCACGCTTCGCTGGCAGCTCGACCTTCGATATGTCGGTCAATCGCACGAGTTGCGCATGGCCGTTTCAGAGCTAGAGCGTCCGGACGAGCACCATCTAGACGAGGCGATCGTGAACTATCACCAAGAGCACGAGCGGCTGTACGGCGTTGCGGCTCCGTGCGAACCAGTTGAATCCGTTGCGAGTCGAGTGGTGGCGGCGCGCGAGCGCGCGATGCCGACGCTAGAGTTGTCCGCGCCGACTGCCGTGCACGAAACGCGGCGACGACCGTGGCGCGCGCCCGACGGCTGGGTCGAGGCCCTCGTTGTCGAGCGCAAAGACCTCAGACCGGGAGCCATGATCAATGGGCCCGCTCTAATCGACAGCGACGACTCCACGATCGCGGTCCTACCGGGGTACGAGGCGAGGGTGCATCCCAGCGGACTCGTGGAGATCGCGCGATGATCGAAACAAAGGAGATGACGAACCCGATCTTTGTCGAAGTTCTCGGCAATTACCTTCTGTCGGCGGCGGAGGAGATGACGAGCGCGATTATCCGCTCGGCCTACTCACCCGCGGTGCGCGATCGTAAGGACTGCTCTTCCGCGATCCTGACGCGCCGCGGCGAGACGGTCGCGCAGGCTTCCGATATCCCCATTCATCTCGGCGGGCTCGTCGGGATAGTCTCGAACGGGATCGAGCGGTATGGGGTCGACCGCATTCGAGACGGGGACGTCCTCATCGCAAACGATCCACATCAGGGCAGCAGCACGCATCTCAACGACATTACTGCGGTCGCCCCTATCTTCGTTGAGGGCAGCCTCGTGGCATTCGCCTGCGTAACAGCTCATCACTCGGATCTCGGCGGCGCGTATCCCGGAAGCGAGAGCCTCGATGCGCCGACCATCTTCCATGAAGGGCTGCGGATGCCGTGCCTGCTCGCCTACCGCGACGGGCAGGTCCTGCCCGAGATCCTCGACCTCGTCGTCCTAAACTCCAGGACGCCCGATGAGCGCGCCGGCGATCTTCGGGCACAAATCGGAGCGGTCCTGAAAGGGCGCGAGCGGTTCCTTGAGCTCACGCGGAAGTACGGGTACGCAGCTGTCGAAGCCGGTATCGACTTCATCTTGAGCTCGACTGAAGCTCGCTTCCGGTCGCGGCTCCGCGAGCTTCCGGACGGAGTTTTCCATGCTGTCGAGGAACTCGATCCCGAGCGGGCGACCGGCGCTCAGGTTTGTATTCGCGTCGCAGTCGCCAAAGACGGCGATCACATCCGGCTCGACTTCACCGGCACATCGCCCCAGGTGCGCGAGGGACGCAACGTTCCGTTAGCGGGGACGGTGGCAGCCGTGCACTACACGATGAGAGCCCTCGTTGATCCCGACATGCCCGCAAACGACGGATTCTTCCGGGCCGTCGAGATCGTCGCGCCCGAAGGTTCGCTCGTTTGTGCCACGTCGCCGTACCCGGTGTCGTCGCGGGTGAGCAGTTCGCAACACATCGCGACAGCGATCTTTAAGGCCGTCGCATCGGCGTGGCGGGAGCGGGTTGTCAGCGGGTGCAACGGCCGCCGGAAGGTGATCTTCTCGGGACCGGACCCGCGAAAGGGCCAGGTCTTCGTCTACCACGAGACCAACGCGGGGGGTGTCGGAGCTCACAGCGGCGGCGACGGCGTCGACGGTGCCATGGCGCATCTGATTCAGATATGGAACATGCCCGCCGAAGCGCTTGAGTTGACTTTCCCGCTGGCGATCGGCCGGATAGAACTGATCACCGATTCCGGTGGGGCGGGAACCTGGCGTGGCGGGCTCGGCGTGCGACGCGACTACGAGGTTTTGGGTGACGGGATGACGTGCACGCTCGTTTCCGAAATGTCGCACCAGCGGATGTGGGGGCTCGAAGGCGGTCACGAGGGCGGCCTCGGGAGGTTCGTGGTGAACCCAGGTACCGAACGGGAGCGCGTGATCGATTCCAGCAAGGTTCCGAACGTTCATCTGGACGCCGGCGATGTGCTCTCTGTCGAAACGACCGGTGCCGGAGGGTTTGGCGACCCCCGGAAGAGGGCGCGTGAGCGTGTGGTTGCCGACCTCCTCGACGAGAAGATCTCACGCGAGGCAGCCGAATCCAGCTACGGGATCAACGAAAGTGATTTGCCCGACCGATAATCCCCGCCGGTGACTCACTGATGCCTGCCGGCGCCGGGATGGGCTCGAGGTGATCTGCGCACCACCGCGCCGTCTCGAGAAGCTGAATGTCATCGCCGCATCGCGCCGCGAACTGAACTCCCAACGGCAATCCGTTGCGCGAGAGACCGCTCGGCAGGCTGATGCTTGGCATCCCGGCGAGCGTGAATGGGTTTTGCAGGCTCGGATCGCCGGTCGTCTCGGGACCTGGCGCTTCAGAGCCGACCGTCGGGGTCAAGAGTGCGTCGAGTTGGTGGCGTGCAATCTGCCCCTCTAGCCGGTCCGCCGCCAATCGCCTGAGTCGCAAGGCATCCACGTACGAATGTGCAGGGACCACCTGTCCGACTTCGGCGCAGGCTCGGAGGAGTGGCAGGTAGTCGGAAGCATGGCGCTCGAGCAGCCGCCTGTGGACTGTCGCTGCTTCCACCTGAACGATCAGACGCTGCGCTGCGAGAATCAGACCGAGTGGCAGCCCGAAGTCGACCTCCACTACAATTGCGCCGCCCGCCATGAATGCGTTCGCAAGGTCGCGAATGTGCGCCCGGACCTCCTCGCACGCCTCCTCGAGCGCCGGCACCACGAGCCCTAGTCGTGGCGGGACGATCTGAGGCCCTATCGCTGCGGCCGACTGCTTTACGGGTCGCGCGGCCGCGACGTCGATGAACGTCCGGACGTCTTCGATGTTCCGGGTGAGGACGCCGACGTGGTCGAGCGTCCACGAGAGCGGAAGCAGGCCTACCGTGCTAACGAGTCCGAGTGTCGGCTTGAAGCCGATCACGCCGTTGAATGCGGCCGGTCTCAAGGTCGAGCCTCCGGTTTGCGTTCCCAGGGCGAGCGGCACCTGCCCGGTCGCTACGGCGACGGCAGAGCCGCTGCTCGAACCTCCTGCTGTTCGCGACCTCGCCCACGGGTTCCGAGCGGAGGACGGGTCTGCGAACGCGAACTGCGTCGTCGTCGTCTTTCCGATCAAGACGGCGCCCGCCTTTTTCAACGCGGCGACGACAGCGGCGTCCTCAACGGGAACGCGGTTGCGGAACGGAGTAAACGCTGCGGCTGTGGGGACATTGGCAGTGTCGATGACGTCCTTTACGCCGAACGGAACGCCGTGCAGACGGCCTGGAGTGAAGTCGCGCGTCCAGAGGTCGGCATCGGCGCGGTTCGCCTCAGCGAGTGCGAATTCTGAGATGACCGTCGCCCAGGCGCCGGTGAGCTCTCCCAAGTCATCGACTCGCTCGAGCGCCGCTTGGACGATTTCGGTCGACGAGATCTGCCGCCGACGGATCAGGGCGGCCGCCTCCGTGGCGCCTAGCTCGAGGAGAGCGTCACGCCGCACTGGTCATCAGAGGGGATCCTCCGGATCAAGGTACTCAGCCAGGACTCTAGTGATCCCTGCTGCTGTTACCTTCAGCTGCCCCTGTACGGCTGGGTCGTGAAGCCGGCTATGTCCGAAGAGGCGCTCGATGTCGGCAGCGAGCTGCTTCTCGACACTCGCCGAGCTGAGACTGGCCGCCTGCCGAGAATAGTCAGGCGACACGACTCAGCGCCTGCTGGAGCTTCGCGCCGCCCGCGTGTGCGTGCTCCGGCGTACAGGCAAACGTGAGTCGCAGAAAGCCCGCTCCGCCCTTCCCGAAGTCGCTGCCGCCGTTGACGTGGATGCCGAACTCCTCCAAGAGCATCGAAGCCACATGGCAATCGTCGACGCCGATCTCTGTGATGTTCGGAAAAAGGAAGTAAGCGCCCTGCGGCTTGTGGCACGAGACGCTCGGTGTGTCATTGAGATATTTGAGGAGTATGTCTCGCGAGCTCTCGAACATCGGCAGGAGCTCTTCGACGACGGTTTGCTCCGCACGTATGGCCGCGGTCACGCCTGCCTGCGAATGCGACGGAGCGCAACCGACGATGTTCTGATGAGTCTGCAGCATAGGCTCGATCAGGTCGCGAGGGCCGACCGCCCAGCCGACGCGCCAGCCGAACGTATTGAAGAGCTTCGAGCTTGTCGAGACGGTCACCGTTCGCTCGAACATGTCCGGAAGTCCCGCAATGGAAATGTGCTCGTTGGGGTCGAAGACGAAAGCCTCGTAGCACTCGTCGGAGAGGATAGTGAGATCCTCGGCGGTGGCAAGGGCAGCGAATTCCTCCAGCGAGGTGCGATCAAGCACGATCCCGGTTGGATTATGCGGGCTGTTCAGGATGATCAATCGCGTTCTTCGCGTCAGATGGGAGGCGATGTCGTCGACGCGGAGGCGAAAACCCGCCTCGCCGTATTCGAGCGGCACGCGAATAGCGTGGCCGCCAGCTAGACGAACGCAGGGCTCGTAGCTGACCCATGCAGGGTCGAGAATCACCACGTCGTCGCCGGGATCGATGGTCGCTAGCAAGCAGCAGAAGATCGCGGCCTTTGCTCCGACTGACACGAGTACTTCGCGCTCGCTGTCAATCGGGCGCAACAGATTTGCGGACGCGCGGTCCGCGAGAACCGCTCGGAGCTCTGGCATACCGGCGGAGTCGGTGTAGAAGGCGGCCCAAGGCTCGCTCAGTGCATCCTGTGCTGCGGCAACCGCAGCAGAGAGTGGCTCGGGACGGACGCTGAAGCCGAAGACATCGACGCCGCGCCGCCGCAGTGCGCTGACTGCGTCGATCGTCGTGAGAGTCGCCGACCCTCTCACCTCCGTAACGCGCTTGGAAGTCACCGGCTCGCGCCCTCCTCGAAAGAACTGGAAGAATTCCTCATAGCGAATTGTCTTGAGAGCCGTTAAAGGCCGTTGCTCCCGCTGTGGCATGGCAATATATCGCAGCTTTGCGAACTTGACGCGAGGTTGATGGATATGAAAGCCTTTTTTTGGTCGCTTGAAGATAAATTCTCACCGCAGAATGGGCCCCAGAGCTTGTCGCAGGCGCGCCAAGTCCAACCTTTCGCCGACGAACGACGAGGCGGCGACGTTCGGAAATGATTACACCGAGGGTCACGAGCACTTAGTGAGTCGACGGCTGAGGGGCGCGCACTCGAGTACGACAAGATGATCCGGATGAACACCTGCGTTTCTGTCGATCTAGCATGTCTGTTTTGTCGCGCCGACTCCGCGACGCCGTGAAAGCCGGTCTGGACGAGCCGAGCGACCGTCCGACCGTGCGCCTCCGCCGGTCGTGCCTCGCGGTCCCGGCGTCCAATCCGAAGATGCTGGCTAAAGCCGCCACGCTCGAGGCGGATCAGGTCTTCGTCGATCTCGAGGACGCTGTTGCGTCGAGCGAGAAGAACGACCGGACGCGCCAGCAAGCGGTCGCGGCGCTGCTTGAGAACGAGTGGCGGGCCCGAACGCTCGTCGTCCGAGTGAATGCCGTCGACACTCAGTGGTGCTTCCGCGACGTCTCGTTCGTCGTACTGCGGGCGGGCGCACGGCTCGACTGCATCATGCTGCCGAAGGTGGAGGACGCTTCGCACGTGCACTTCCTCGATCACCTCCTCGGACAACTCGAGCGCGAGGGCGATCTCGAGCAACGCATCGGAATCGAGGTACTAATCGAGAACGCGCGCGGCCTGATCAATGTGGCGGAGATTGCCGCGGCCTCCACACGGATCGAGGCGCTGATCTTCGGGCCTGGTGACTATGCCGCGTCGCTTGGCTTGCCGCAGCTTTCGGTTGGTATCAGCAATCCGGAATATCCGGGCGATCAATGGCACTATCCGCTCTCGCGAATTGTCACGACGGCCCGCGCATACGGACTTCAGGCGATCGACGGCCCGTATGGCGCGATTCGCGACGTCGACGGCTTCCGGAAATCTGCGGAACGTTCAAAGCTACTGGGTTACGACGGGAAATGGGTGCTCCATCCCGGTCAGCTGGACGCCTGCAACGAGATGTTCACGCCGTCGCAGGATCAGTACGAGTTGGCGGAGCGTCTGCTGAGTGCCTACCGGCAGTTCAGTGAAGTCGACGGAGTCGGCGCTGCCATGCACGATGGAGAAATGATCGACGAGGCGTCGAGGCGGATGGCCGAAGCCATCACTGCCCGCGGCCGAGCTGCAGGATTGAAGCGAGCGGAGGCGTAGCGATGGCGGGTGCCAGCGCGCCGAAAGTATGGCGTGGCCGGTTCTTCGAGGACTTCGAGGTCGGCGACGTGTACCGCAGCCGACTCGGACGGACGATTACGGAGACTGAGAACACGTGGTTCACGGCGCTGACCATGAACACGAACCAGATCCACTTCAATGCAGAGTTCGCGGCGAAGGCGAAGTTCGGCCGCCTGCTTGTTGTGTCGACGCTCACGCTGGCCGTTGTGCTCGGGTTGTCCGTAGGCGATACGAGCGAAAACGCGGTGGCGAATCTCGGCTGGGACGAGGTGAAGCTGCCAAAGCCGGTCTTTGCTGGCGACACGCTCTGGGCCGAGACGGAGGTGCTTGGCGCCCGCATCTCGCAATCCGATCCCTCAATCGGCATTGTCTCGGTGCGGACACGAGGGGTCAACCAGCGTCACGAGGTAGTTTTGGAATTCAAGCGCGCGTTCATGGTCCACACACGTCACGCGCCCGCGGTGGCTGATCCGTTTCCGGTGACCGACGAGGCCTGGAGGGTATGACGCATGTCGCTCGTTGAACGGCGTGAGGTTGTTGCTGTAGTGCGAGACTGGGTTGAGCGGGAGGTAGTGCCTGCCGCGCCGGATCTCGAGCACGCGGACGAGTTTCCGACAGCGCTCGTCGAAGACATGAAGGAGCTCGGCCTTTTCGGCATCACCATTCCCGAGAGCTACGGTGGGCTCGGGATCGACATCTCAACGTATGCGCTGATCCAGATGGAGATCTCGCGCGGGTGGATGTCACTGTCGGGCGTTCTCAATACGCACCTGATCGCGGCCTGGATGATCAATGAGTTCGGCACCGAGGAACAGCGGCAGCGTTGGCTCCCGCGAATGGCGACCGGTGAGCTTCGTGCTGCGTATTCGATGACAGAGCCGGAAGCCGGCTCCGACGTCCAGGCGATCCGGACACGGGCCCAGCGCGATGGGGACGCATGGCGTATCGACGGCGAGAAGATGTGGGCAACCAACGGTCTTCGCGCAGGCATGGTGATGTTGCTCGCGAAGACGGATCCGGCTGCGACTCCCGCACATCGCGGTATGACGGCCTTTGTGCTCGAGAAGGAGCCAGGGGTAGCAAAGCTGCCGGGTCTCACCATCCCGCCGCCGATTAGGAAACTCGGTTATAAGGGCGTGGAGTCGACGGAACTCGTCTTCGACGGCTTTCGGGCTCCCTTAGATTCGACTCTCGGCGGCGACGCCGGCATCGGCAAAGGCTTCAGGTTCTTTATGGCGGGGATCGAGCTCGGGCGCATCAACGTGGCAGCTCGTGGAGTCGGTGTCGCTACGTGCGCCTTTGAGCATGCCTTGCGGTACGCGCAGGAGCGGCGCACCTTCGGAACGGCCATCGCGAATCACCAGGCGATTCAGTTGAAGCTTGCAGACATGGCGACGAAGCTCGAGGCTGCGAGGCTGTTAACCCTGAGTGCCGCGGCAAGGAAGGACGTCGGTGATAGGGCGGATCTCGAGGCAGGGATGGCGAAGCTCTTCGCGACCGAGGCCGCCCAGGAGGTGGTGACGGAAGCGATGCGCATCCACGGGGGTTACGGCTACTCGCAGGAGTTCCCGATCGAGCGGCTCTACCGCGACACCCCCCTGCTGATCATTGGAGAGGGAACCAACGAGATCCAGCGGCTCGTAATCGCCAAACGCATCCTCGAGCGGCAGCGAAAGGAATAGCTCTCCGACGCGCAATGCGGTCACAGACCTTTCACGACGACAGTGCTCAACCTGAGGGGAGGCAGGTGGACGTTCCCGTCCGCTCCGACGCTTTCGGAAACGCGATCGACGAATCCGTCAGCTACGCGCGGGGCTCGATCCTCGGCTCGGCGGCCGACGACGTCCGACGGATGCTGCGCGGCCGTCGTCTCATACGTGAGCGAGCACAGGATGTCGGGATCGATCGGCTCTACAACCTCACGGGCGTCACCCGAATGTTTCCGATCAGTGAGGACGATCGGCGGAAGCTTGAGACGCAGATCTCCTTCTACGCCCATTTCTCGGGGGTTGCCGAGGGCGTCGGGTTGGCGTATGCCGGAGGCGACGCCGAGAAGCACGGAGCCTGCTTTGCGAATCAGGTCACCTCGGGAATGCTCGGGACGATCCTGACGCTCGCGCCCGCAGGCTCTCGCGTCGTCTCCGTCGTCCCAGAGGGGCATTCTCATCCGTGCATCCGCAGTGCTGCGCGCATTGCCGGCGCACGCCATGTCGAGGTCAGCGGTCTCGATGCGGGGCTCGAAGAGCTCGCTCGTGAACACGCCGACGTCGTCGCCATCACGACAATCACTCCGCAGAAGTTCATCTTCGCCGAAGAGAGCATTCGCCGTTTGATCTCGGCAGCTAATGAAGCGGACAGCTATGTTGTCATCGACGATGCTCATGGCGCGCTCCGCATGGGGTGCTACGGCCAGGCTCCCGTCCTCCAGCTCGGTCCTGTCGATGTCGCAATGAACTCGACCGACAAGCATCTTCTCGGGCCACGCACCGCGCTTCTTGTCGGAGACCGATCGGTCATCGCGCGGGTGAGGGACACTCTTTTCGAGCTCGGTCTTCCCGCGCAGTTCGCTCAGTATGTCGCGGCGATGCGCGCACTGGCGGGATACGACGCGTCCGCCGTCAAGGCCGCGAGGGAACTCGCGGAGGAGCTGTATGCGGTCGTTGCACAGAAGCTCGAGTCGTCGGCGATCTACTTCGCTGGCACCGGCATTGCGTTGTCAGAGGAGGAGCTGACCCGGGTGGTTATGAGGCGGGCCGGATGTGATACTGCTCCGCTCGTGCCGATGGAGATGAGCGCGCTCGTCTCGCTTCGGATGCTTGAGACGACGGGTCTGATGACGATTCTCGTCATAGGCATGCCGGGGGCGTCGCCGACTCTGCGACTCATGATGTTCCCGGACGGAGAGCGGGTCGGTGTCGACGCGGTCGCTTCGGCTCTGGACGAGGCGGTGTCGTTTGCCGCTGCGCACTGCGCAGATCTCGATTTCTGCCGGGAGTATCTCGTCGGCCAGCGCGAGGGCTGAGAAATCAGGAAACGAGCTGACGCGGGTTCGTTCTGGCCATTTTCGCGATCGCGTCGGGTCCGAAGCCGTGCTCCGCGAGCTTCTCGATGAAGCGCGCTAGCCCCGCTGGCGGATCCGGCTGCTCCGGCTGGCCGAAGTCCGTGGTAATCACGCATGAATCGGGGCCGACACCGCGGATGTTGTCGGCGATGGTCGCGAACGGGACGCTTCCCCCGACGCGGTACATGGCGATGAGGCTGTGCTCGATGTAGCAGCCGAGCCGTGCGAGCTCGAGCTGAACATCGAGTGGCATCGAGATCTCGTCGAGTTCGACGTGGCTGATCAGAATGCGGCTCAGTCCGGCGCGTCGCGCGGCCCGGGCAAGGGCGCGCACCTCCGTGGTGTCAAGGTGGCCGGTAGCAAGCAGCACATCGGCCGCCGCGATCAAGTCGAGAATCTCGCGCACCGCGGGCGCTAGCTGCCCTTCCTCAGTTAGGACCGACAACCCTACCCCTGCCTTGTTCTTGTGTCGTTTGTGATTCGCCGCCGACTGCGTCGGCATCCAGATGCAGCGGGCTCCCAGCCTGATCGCGGTCTCAACCGCCGCAGGATTGAGGCCGCCGACGGGCTCGTTTAGTGTCACCCCGCCCGCCACGACGGTGCGCGGCTCGATTCGATTGAGGAGGTATGCGCGCTCTACGGTTGAGCCGTGGTGGCTCTTGAGGAGAAAACCGTGCATGCCCGCGCTCGCTGCCGCATGGACGAGTTCCAGGTCGTCCAACTTCCGCGGCACAACGTCAGGCGCGGCGTGAACGTGCAGATCGAACGTGCCGTTGAGCCAGCAGCGCGAGGTCGCGGTCGCTGACGCGTCCTCACCGCGGGGTCGCAGGCTACTGCTCTTCTTGCTCATCGCGAGGATCGAGCAACACGACGCGGTCCAAGCCCGGGTACTCGCTCCGGAGCGCCTGCAAGACGATGCGCTCGAGCGCTACGCGCGGCAGAATGCAGGCGCTTCCGCACCCGTCGTCCGAGATGATCAGCTGCACCAGAGCCTCGGCGTGCCCCACCCGGAGAAGCACCAACTCGGCTCCGTCGGCTCGCAGCGACTCCCTGATCTCGCCAAATCCTATCGCGGGCTTCCTGTCATATCGCCGGGATGTTCCGCCGGCTCGCCGAGGCGAACAGTCGCACGGCGAGCTCTTCGGCAAGGCGCTTGATCGCCGATCCGTACGAGTCGACCGTCTTCTTCGTCATGTCCGTGTCGGCGGCCACGCTACAGACGAGAAGCGCAACCTCACCGCTCGGGGAAAGGACAGGAGCCGCAACGGCCGTGGCGCCGCGGTAGTACTCGCGATCCGACTCGGACCAGCCCCGATCCCTTGTGTGGCGCAGCTCCGCCATATATGCGTCGATGGCCGTTATTGAATGTGAGGTGAAAGGCAAGAGCTCTACTGCTTCGAGCATGGCGCGCGCCTGTTCCTCCGGAAGGCACGCGAGGTGCGCCTTGCCGAGGGCCGCTGCAATCAGCGGGAAACGCTGCCCGATCGAGACCGTAACCTTGATGTTGTGTGTGCTCTCCACCCGGTCGACGACGATGAACTCATTGTCCGGCAAAAGCCGCGCGAGGAAGATCGTGAAGCGCGTTTTCGATACCCAGCCCTCGAGCAGCGGTCGAGCCACTCGGATGTAGTCCGAGGTGTCCCACGCCCGTGCGCCGAGTGCCACGAGGACAGGGCCTAGAGCGTACGTCTTTTCTCGCCCCTCGAACTCCAGGAGACCGCCAGCGACGAGCGTCTTGAGGATGCCGTGGCAGCTGCTGCGATTCAGCCCAAGCGTGTCGGCGATCACGTGTGCTCGCGTGTTCGGATGCTCGAAGAGGTACCTCAGAACGCCGATCGCGCCCTGGACCGCGGGAACGGTCGTAGGAGCTCGGTCCTTACGCGCCTTCGTAGCGGACACTAGCGTCCCGGCCTATTCAACGGATTCGGCATCGGGAATCGAACTGGAGCGCGCGAGCGGCCTTGACGAGCAGGGTGCAATCGAGAAGACTAATTCGGCGATCATACTTGATTCTGCTCAGCGAATCCAGCTACTGTGCCGGCAGCTGCGAAAGGATGAAGCGGTGCACCTCACACATTCGACCATAAGTGACCACGCGCTCGATGAGCTTCGCATGCGCATTGGCCGAGAGTTTCAAGGGCCGGATCCGTGGCTGACGGAGGTCACTCGCGACGCGATCCGCCACTTCGCGTGGGGGGTCGGCGACCGTAATCCGCTCTGGCTTGACCCGGCATACGCCTCCGCGTCTCGCTTCGGAACGCTGATCGCGCCACCATCGATTCTGTACGCCTTCGATCGGGTCGTGAGCGGCTACGTGGGCGGTTTGCCTGGAGTCCACGCAATGTTCGCTGGTAGCAAGTTCCAGTGGTTCCGCGAGTTACGGCTCGGCGATCGCCTCGTCGCCCGCAGCAAGTTGAAGGATCTTGTGGAGCACAAGAGCACCTTCTCGGGACGAGCCATCCAACAAATCTACGAAGTCAATTTCTTAGACGAACGCGGCGACCGTGTGGCGACCGTCGATTCGTGGTGCTTCAGAACCCAGAGGACGGAGGCACGAGTTCGCGGCAAATACCAGTACATGGAGCCTCAGAGCTACACTGAGGATGAGCTTTCGCGGATCGCCGAGATGTACGCCCGCGAAGAGATTAGAGGCTCGACCCCGCGCTTCTGGCAGGACGCAGAATCTGGAGACAGCATTGGCCCGATCGTGAAGGGGCCGCTAACGACTACGAGCGTCGTGGCCTTCGACCAGGGTTGGGGCGGGCTGTACATCCGCGCCCACGCGTATGCGTTTGATCTGTATCGACGGCACCCGGCTCTCGCGCTAGCTAACGCGGCTGGTATCCCAGAGCCGCCCGAACGGGTGCACTGGGATTCCGATCTGGCGAGAGAGGTGGGTGTTCCCGCCGCCTACGACTACGGTCCGGAGCGCGTCTCCTGGCTGATCAACCTCCTGACGAACTGGATGGGCGACGACGGAAGTCTGCTGTCTCTTGACGCCCAGGTCAGACGATTCAACCTGCTCGGCGACACGACCTACATCCACGGCCGTGTCACTCGTAAGTGGATTGAGGGCGACGGAGATCGCAGTCACCGGGTCGAATGCTCGCTCTGGGCGGAGGATCAGCGCGGCGAGGTCACCGCAAAGGCAACGGGCGTCGTCGCGCTCCCGAGCCGCTGAGGCTGTGTCAGCCGTCGGCGAGGAGGGTACTTCGGTCCCGCACCTGTCGGGCGTGAGAATCGCCGACGTCACTCGGATCCTTGCGGGGCCCTACGCGACCATGTTGCTGGGAGATCTCGGCGCCGAGGTTGTGAAAGTCGAGCGGCCTGGTGGCGGGGACGAGACTCGGCAGATCCCGCCCACCCTTGACGGCGAGAGCCATTACTTCACGAGCGTCAACCGCAACAAGCGAGGAATCGCTGTCGATCTGAAGGATGTCAAAGGTCAGGAGATCGTTCGACGACTCGCGGCGTGTTCCGACGTCTTCGTCGAGAACTTTCGGCCCGGCGTCGCGAGCCGTCTGGGCCTAGACGCCGAGACGCTGCTGGAGCAGAATCCGCGACTCGTCTACTGCTCGATCTCTGCGTTCGGACAGACTGGCCCGTGGGCCGAACGCTCGTCTTTCGACGTAGCGATCCAAGCCTTGAGCGGTGCGATGAGTGTCAACGGGGAGCCCGGAAATGCGCCCGTGCGCCTCGGCCTGCCGCTCGGGGACCTCTCAGGCGGGCTCTTCGCGGTCGTAGCCATTCTCGCCGCTCTCGTCAAGCGCGAGCAAACGGGAAAGGGAGAGGTAATAGACGTGAGTCTCCTCGACTCGATGGTGACCCTGCTCGGCTATCTCGCGGGCCGGTTCTTCATGACGGGCGAGCCTCCCTCTCCAGTTGGCAGCGGACACCAGAGCATCGTTCCCTATGGCGCCTACAAAGCGTCGGACGGCTACCTCATCATCGCGACCCTGACGGAGTCGTTCTGGCCGAAGCTCTGCGCCGCCCTGGGCCTGGGGCGGATGGCCACCAACCCTCGCCTGAGCACTAATGCGCAACGGCTCGCCCACAAAGACGAGGTCGAGGCAGAGATCCAGGCGGTGATCGCGCAACGGAGCGTGGCGGACTGGTGCAGTGTCCTTGACGCCGCAGACGTTCCACATGCCCCGCTGCTCACGCTCGACCGTGTCTTCGCGCATCCTCAGGTTCAGGCGCGTGAATTGGTCTCCGAGGTCGACCATCCACATCTCGGGAAGCTGAAGCTCGCGGGTCGGGTGCCACGGTTCTCGAGCCTCACGGCGCATCCGAGCAAGCCGTCGCCGCCGCCGCTCCTCGGTCAGGACACGGTGCCCATTCTCCGTGAATTGCTCGGTTACGAGGACGGCGAGATCAAATCGCTCCTCGCGAGCGGGGTGATCGAGGCTGCTCCGCTGTGACTGACGAGCACCTGCTAAACGGTGTCAGGGTCCTCGAAATCGGTGAGGTCGTGGCTGCCCCGTACGCGGGGCGCTTGTTGAGGGATCTCGGCGCACGTGTCCTGAAGGTGGAGACGGTCGAGGGCGATCCCCTGCGCTGCCGGCCGCCGTACGTGGCGTCGGACCGGGCGCCGACGACAGGCGCGCTTTTCACATACCTCAATTCTGGGAAGGAGAGTGTCGCGCTCGAGCCACGGACCGGCATGACCGACGACGCGCTTGGGTTCCTCGTCGGGCAGGCGGATGTGCTCGTGATCGGTGACTCGCGCCGGGAGATCGACCGGTGGTCGCTCGACCTTTGCGGCTACCGGCGGCACTATCCACGGCTCGTGGTCGTTCGGATAGACACCGTCGGCGAATCCTCGGAGTTGGGCGGTGTGGAGCTTTGCGATTTGCACGCATGCGCTCTCGCGGGCGTCAGCTGGGTGATAGGCACGATGGATCGAGAGCCCCTGTCACTCCCGTTCTTGCTTGCGGACTACGAGGCCGGTGTGCACGCTGCGTCCGCCGCGGTCGCGGCACTGCTCGGCGTGCGACGCGGTCTCCCCGGCCAGGATGTGGAGATCGCGGTGGCTGATGTGCTCGCGTGGTACACGGGCACGAATGCGATGGTCTACGAGCCATACGGATTGCCATGGGCACGCGCGGGTCGGCGGGCGTCGGGAAGCGGCGGCCCGTATCCTTATGGAATCTTTCGCTGCCGGGACGGATACGTCTGTCTGATCGCTCGCTCACGCGAGGACTGGGAGCGCCTAGTCGACGGGCTCGGTCGACCTGAGTGGGCGGCATCGCCGCGGTACCAGGATCAACTCGCGATGGGCCGCGACTACCCAGACGAGCTCGACGCATTACTCGCACCCATCCTTGAATCACTCTCCAGGGACGAGCTGTGGGAACTCTCGCAACGCTACGGCTTTCCGATGGCACCGGTCGCCACCATGCGGGAAGTTCTCGAGGATCCACACCGCATCGGTCGCTCGAACTTTGCCATGAGCGCGTCTGTGCCGGCCGTGCCATTCCCAGCGGCGCCGTTCCGCGTCGCTCGTCGATCGGTCACGGCGAATGAACAGACTACGCTCGCCCGATCGAGGCGCGCGTCGGACCGCGCTTAAGCCACTACGCCGGCGTCGCTGAGCGCCTCGACTTCGGCATCCGACCTTCCGAGAAGTCCCACAAGGATCTCCCGGTTGTGCTCGCCCAGTTGAGGTGCCGCGGCCCGGATCCCTACGGGCGTCTCGCTCAGCTTCCAGGGTGTCGTGAAAACCTCTTGCTCCGGAACGACCTCACTCGGCACGCGCGCGACCCAGCCCCGCTCGCGAAAGTACGGATGCTCCCGCAGCTCGCTCAACCCAAGTACAGGTGTCGCGGCAATTCCGGCGGTCGTAAGGCTTGACACGAGCTCATCCCTCGCGAATTGCTGCGACCAGCGCGCCAGCTCGAGATCGATCAGATCCTGACGGGCGACGCGACCCCTAACCGTCGCCAGGTCGTCATCCATCGCCCACGCGGGCCGTCCCATCACTTCCGCAAGGGTTCTCCACTCCGAGTCGGAGCTCACCACGACTGCGATCCAGTGGTTAGGCTCGCTGGCGGGATAGATGCCGCGTGGAGCCGTGTCGGGCCGTCTGTTGCCCAACATCTGCGCGGGTCCGTCGTCGCCATTCTCCTGCAGAAGGGGCTCCGCGAGGACCGCCATCAATGCGTCCAGCTGCGGCACGTCAATGTGAACCCCCCGTCCCGTCTGCTCCTGCCGATACAGGCCGGCCAGAACAGCCAGCAATGCGTGGGCGCCGGCATTGGCGTCCGAAAGCCCGAAGGTCATCATTCCCGTCATCGGGCCACCGGCATACCCGGTCAGACCTTCGAGCCCGCCCAGGCTCGACACGATCGGCCCGTAGGAACGGAGGTTGCGATACGGCCCATCGTCGCCGGCGACCGAAAGCGAGACGTAAACGAGGCGTGGGTTGATCGCGAGCGCATCAGCAGGACCAAGCCCGGCCCGTTCCATCGCACCGCGTGTCAAGTTCTCGACGAGCACGTCGCTCCGCTGAATCAAGTCGTGAACCAGTTTGACGCCGCGGCTGTCTTTGACGTTGACCGTAATGCTCTTCTTGCCGCGGTTCAGAGTGTGGAAGTACGGAACCAGCTCGATCGACGGAGCCGCGAGATCCGCCCAGTACCCGGGGCGACCACGGAGGCGGGCGTTGTCGAGACGCTTGCCGTGCTCGATCTTGATCACCTCGGCGCCGAGATCCGCGAGAACGGAGGTAACGAGAGGCCCGGCCCACACCCATGTGAAGTCGAGCACGCGCACGCTCTCCAAGAGGGAGGCCGGAGGCATCCCGTACTCAGGTCGCCGGTCGCACGTCAAGAGCTGCACTCGGAAGCACGACAGCGATTCTGCTGGCTGAACCGCCTTGATGATGTGACCACGTTGATAACATATTGATCTCGTTGCAGATCGTCTACCCATGGGGCTTCGCAGCGGTCATGCATACAGGCAGGAAATTCGGCGCTCTGAAACCAGATCTTCAAAATGCCCTAGGAGGATATGCGATGGAAGAGATTTGGCGGCTCGTCAGCCCTCTCGGCGTTCGAATCCCCCGAAGCAGGTCTGACATCCACGTGCGACAAGGTGCGTCTTGCCAGGTGGGCTTCCTGTCGAACCGGAAACCGAATACCAGCCTTGTACAGCGAGAGCTTGCGAGTCGACTAACCGAACCTCCGCGCGGTCTACCCGTCGCCTTCTACGACAAGGCAAGCCCTGCCGTCGGCGCAGGCGCCCGGCTTCTCGACACGATCGCCTTGGAGTGCGCTGTCGTCGTCAATGGGACTGGCGATTGAGGAGCATGCACGTCGTGGAGTGTCCACGACTCAATCGAACTGACGCGCAGAGGCATCCCGACTCTGACCGTCTGCACGAATCGATTCGTACCGCTTGCGCGTTTGGAGGCGGAAGCGCTTGGGCACCGCGACCTGCCGTTCGCCGTCGTCGAGCACCCTTTTGGCGGGATCGCGGACGTCGATCTTCGCCGTCGGATCGAGGCGGCCTGGAGCCAGTTGGATAAGTGGCTTGCATCGGACGAGGTTCGCGATGCCCTCAAGCCACCACGAGAAAGCTGATCGATGGCCACTCCGGCTGATCGCATCACTGCAGTCGTCACCGCCGGCGGGATTAACGAGTGGCTGCACGCGCAAGGGTGGACCGACGGCCTGCCGGTGGTCCCGCCGACGGAGGAACGAGTGGCTGCCATGCTCGAGGCTGTTGCCGAAGATCCGTCTGTCTCGCTTGGAGAAGTACCGCCTTCCAGGGCGCAAGCGACGTACGAGGCCGTCGCGGCAAACACTGTGTTGGCCGGCTGCGAGCCGGAGGCATTTCCGGTCGTCGCCGCCGCGGTCTTAGCGATGCTTGATCCGCGGTTCAACCTTTTTGGCATACAGGCGACGACTCATCCAGTCGCCCCGCTTCTTATAGTGAATGGGCCGATCGCCGAGCATGCCCGACTGAATTGCGGCGCTGGTGTCCTCGGCCCCGGGGCACGGGCGAACGCGACGATTGGACGTGCGGTGCGTCTGATCCTGATGAACGTAGGCGGCGGGCGGCCGGGCGAGGGCGACCGATCCACCCACGGAGGCCCCGCGAAGTTCAGCTACTGCATCGCCGAGAACGTTGAAGAAAGTCCGTGGCCCGAACTTCACACGACCCTCGGTCTGCGAGCTGACGAGAGCGCGGTGACCGTTTTCGCCGGCGAGGCTCCACACAACGTCAACGACCACGAAAGCCGATCGCCAGAGCGCTTGTTGGGAATCGTCGCGGACGTGATGCGTTCCCTCGGTCACAACAACTGGTACCTCGCCCAAGATGGCCTGAATGACATCGTGGTCGTATTCGGCCCCGAGCATGCGCAGCTCCTCGGAGATGCTGGGTGGTCACGCGGCGACGTCCAGCGCTTTCTCTTTGAGCAGGCGAGAAGGAGCGTCGCTGAGCTCAGTCGCGGAGGGATGTGGGAGATGCGTGACTGGCCCGACTGGATGAACGCCCTCGCAGACTCACCTGGCGAAAAGATCCCGGTCGTTCGTCGTGCCGACGACATTCTCGTGGCCGTGGCCGGCGGCCCGGGGAAGCACTCACTCGTGATCCCCGGTTTCGGCGCCTCGCGGGCAGCTACTCGTTCCACGCACTTGTAGTTCGGATGAGTTTTCGGCCAAGCGTCAACCTGGATCAGCGCGCCGGCTTCTCTACCTGGATGGTCGGGCTCGGTGGCGTCGGGAGCGTCGTCGCCGCGCGGATGGCGGCGCCAAGCCTGCTTCTCGTCGATACCTGGGAGCCGAACGTCGCCGCGATTCGAGCCGATGGCCTATCGGTGAGTTACCCAGACGCTCGGATCACGCGGTCCCTACCAGCATGCACGGTCTCCGAGTTGGGCGCTGGATACGCAGACGACTATGTGCCAGGGGTCGTACTACTTGCGGTCAAGTCGTACCAGACGAGTGAGGTGATAAGAGCGATCGTGCCGTACCTTCGCCCGAACTCGGTCGTGGTCTCCCTTCAGAACGGGATTAACGAGGAGCTGTTGTCGCAAGTCGTTGGAGTGGAACGGACCATCGGCGCGACCTCAATGTTGGATGGGAGGCTCGTCGCGCCCGGATCTGCAATCCAGGTCAAACCTGCCGCCACGATTGTCATGGGCGAGCTCGACGGACGTCTGACGGAGCGGCTGCACACGATCCAGACGATGCTCGGCAGGGCAGCCGACGTTCAGTTGACGACGGACATCTGGAGCGAGCTCTGGACGAAGCTCGTGCGCAACTGCATGATCAATGCCGTTTCGGCGGCGACGAACCTACCGATCGGCGTCGTGGTCCGGGATCTCCGTCTGCTCGACGTTGCAGTACTGCTCGGCTGCGAAGCCGCGGAGGTTGCGTCGGCGCGAGGAATTCGACTGGTGGACGGAAATCTCTTCGGAGAGTCCGCAAGCCTCTATCTCACCGCGAGCGTGGCCAACAGATCTGCGGTTGCGGACGCGTTTCGAGCGGCGTACGAACCGTTCACATCCCTCCGCCCGTCCATGCTCCAGGACCTTGACCACGGGCGGCCGACGGAAGTTGGCTATATGAACGACTACGTCGTTCGGAAGGGCTCCGAAGTGGGGGTCGCGACGCCTGTCAACGCCGCTGTTGTTGCCCTTGTGCGAAACCGCGAGCGCGGCGCCCCTCCGACGGAACCAGCCGCGCTGGCGGAGCATGTCCTGAATGGCGCTGAGCAATCGGCCCATTGACAGGTGGAGCGCGTTGTTAGTTAGTTGCCGATATCCCTTACAGGGACCCTGTTTCCTGGAGGCTGCGCAGCGCCGCGGACTTGGGTTGAGCCGCGTTTCTTGGTTCAGGCGTTCGGCTGTTGCGGTGTTGAGTACGTCTCGGACTGCACGTCACGCGGAGGGCGAAGCAGAAGGCTTGTCCCATGGCTAAGCCGAAGTTGCCCGCTGTGTCCCGCTTCGTGTCCCACGTCGAGCTGCTGGGGATAAATAACTTGAGCTCGTCGGATGCATCTTCCCACGGCGTGCATCGCGGCCCGGTAGTACGTCCGGGCAGCAATGCCGCGTCTGGACGCGGGACGGAAGAAGCGAGGAGCGAAATCTGAAAAGCGCATGCCCCCTGCAAGAATCGAACTTGCGCGCGCGGTTTAGGAAACGGCGTGGTTGAGCGGGGTTTTTGGAGTTTCCGGTCATTGGCGGCGCTTTCGGCGGCTCCGGCTGGCGGACTTAACAACTGTTGTCTACTCAGACAAAACAGCGGCAGAGAATGAGGATGTCGGG
>Ga0070741_10002927_pt1 | contig 44082 bp, 34 predicted proteins | sample Coa_R1_4_FD_66440 | JGI IMG/M metagenome (GOLD analysis project Ga0070741, IMG submission 66440) | Surface soil microbial communities from Centralia Pennsylvania, which are recovering from an underground coalmine fire - Coalmine... | ecosystem: Environmental > Terrestrial > Soil > Unclassified ... | reverse complement strand
TCGCATCCTGGGGCTGAAGCTGGTCCCAAGGGTCGGGCTGTTCGCCCGTTAAAGCGGTACGAGAGTTGGGTTCAGAACGTCGTGAGACAGTTCGGTCCCTATCTGTTGTGGGCGTAGGAGATTTGAGAGGGGCTGACTCTAGTACGAGAGGACTGAGTCGGACGGACCTCTAGTGTGCCGGTTGTCGCGCCAGCGGCAGTGCCGGGTAGCTATGTCCGGATGGGATAACCGCTGAAAGCATCTAAGCGGGAAGCCTGCCTCAAGATGAGATCTCCCGGGGCGTAAGCCCCCTGAAGGCCACTCGTAGACGACGAGTTTGATAGGCTGGGTGTGGACAGGCTGTGAGGCCTGCAGCTAACCAGTACTAATCGGCCGTGCGGCTTAACATCACCTTTGCTCCTGATAGACGTGGTCTTACGCCCGGCGAGTTATTCACTCGCCTGGCGAATTGTGAATTCTGAATCTGAACTATCAGATCAGCCAATTCAGAATTCCTAATTCAGAATTCGCGCGGTTTGCGCGTCTTCCCGGTGGCCATGCCGGAGGGGTCACACCCGTTCCCATCCCGAACACGGAAGTTAAGCCCTCCAAGGCCGATGATACTGCTGCCGCGAGGCAGTGGGAAAGTAGGACGCTGCCGGGTTATTACAAAGCCCGCTGATCGCAAGGTCAGCGGGCTTTTTGTTTTCCAGCCCAGGAAAGAGTTGAGCGGGATGGTGGACCTTGGCTGCTCAGCTGCTCGGGTTCCACCCGACTAAGGCTCGATCTGCTCGGCTGCGGAACTCGGTCCGATCCAAGCTGCGCTTGATCGGACCTCAAACATCCTCACCGTCCTACCGGCACGCAGCTCTTCGCCAAGTCGGGTCCCGGAACCTCCGCAATTCGCGACTGCAGGTCCGCCATCCCGCTCAAAGAAGACCCCGGCACTATGGGGAGAGAGTGGAGCGCTGCGATCGCTCGTAGACCGCAGCGCTTTGCCGCGTAGCTCAACTCTTGCAGCCGATTCTTGACAGAATTGGCGTAAGCGAAGATATTAGCCATCAGCGAGTATGACGTCAAAGATATGGTCCAAGCTGTAAGACGCCTGATGGAGGAGCACTTTGCCTAACGGGCGGTTCACCTGAAGCCGGGCCTTCTTCGGTAGGACCGCGGGAGCTTCACAGTAGCTGGGCTCTCACTTGGTTCTAGTATGATGCATCATTAAGGATTCGAACAGGTTCTTATTCTAGGTCATCCTGATAACTGATAAGGCACGGAGGAATTTGGGAGTAGGTTAGATCGGTTATTCTCTTCGCGAGAAGAGCGCGATCAAATGTTGTCACAGATATTGACGACTGAAGACGACCTGATTTCGATCGTCTTGCGAGGTCATCTTGTGCTTGAGGAGCTTCTCTTTTCGGCGGTTGCTGCGCATTGTCCCAATGCTGAATATCTTAAGATGGCGAATCTGCGGTTTCCGCAGTTGGTGGCCATGCTACGCGCCTTGGAGAAACTGCCAGCAGTTCCTCCTTGGCTATGGAAGGCACTGACTGAGCTGAACGGCTTGCGAAATTCATTAGCTCATAGAATCGAACTCGCCGATCTAAACGCAAGGGTAGAGCGATTTGTCTCGACCATTCCTTCAGGTTTAGAGGCAGAGCACAAGCTTCCACCACCAGTAACGCAGAAGGAATCGGTGCGTCATGCCCTTCTTTATATGCTCGGGGCGCTGAGCGTCGTTGCAGTCTTCCAGTCCGCAATGGAAGAACTCATTATTGAGACCATTAGACAGAATCCCAGGAAGACCTGAAGTCTAAGAGCGCTGTGATCGATAAGGACGAGATCGACCAGAAATCTGAGCAGCTAGGCATTCATGTATCGAATGTCCAACGCGACTACGTGTTCGGATGGTTGCTTGCAGGTCTTTTTCAGCAGAGCAATCCTCTTCGTGATGTGCTCATCTTGAAAGGCGGAAATGCATTTCGAAAGGCTTATTTCGAGAATGGAAGGTATTCGAACGACCTTGATTTTTCGACTGAGGTCGAACTAAGCGAGGAAGTCCTTCGAGATAGCGTCGAACAAGCGTGTGCGTATGCCAAGGTAAACAGTGGCGTGGAGTTCGCCGTTGATCAAAGCCGGATAGAAGTTCGAGACCTTGCCGAGGAAGAAAGTACGCTCTACGAGGTACGCGTCTATTTCAAGAGCTTCTACGGAGAGGAAGACATTACCCTCAAGGTGAAGCTTGACGTTAAGGAGTTCGATCGTATTTTCCTCCCGGTCCAGAGCCACAAGCTAATCCATGCATACTCCGATCAGGCCAAATGCCAGGTGGACCTGCGCTGCCTAAAGTTGGAAGAGTTGCTTGCTTCAAAGCTCAAGGCTCTCTTACAGCGTCGGCACTCTCCAGATCTCTACGATTTCGTTTATTCCATCTTCTTCCAGAGGGCACTTGACGTTGTCAGACGCGAGATCATTACGACATTCCTGAAGAAAACAATCTACGAGCCCACGCCAGAGATCGCCCGCAACCTATTACTGGACCTTCCGTTCCAAGTCCTACGAGGCTTGTGGAACGATTACCTGGTCTGCCCAAAGGCCTCGGTTGTTACTTTTGACGACGCCGAAACAACATTTCGTTCTTCTATCCTGGAGCTATTTGGCCTCATCGCGCCCCAACCGCAGCCTGCTTTTGCCGCCTCAGGCGCCGGGGGGCGTGTGTGGGTTAGCTTCTATGGATCTAACTACCGTGACACCATCATGGAAGCTGGTAGGCTCAAGCGAGTTCTAAAGTTGGTCTACGACGGATATGACCGTCTAGTCGAGCCCTATGCCCTTGCCTTCAAGCGGCGGAAGGACGGCGTGGCTCGAGAATACTTCTACGCATGGGACCTGAGCGGAGGACGGAGCCGTCAGACAGGTATCAAGTCTTTCATTTCTGACAAGGTTCAATCTCTGCAGCTAACAGAACAGACTTTCCAACCTCGCTTTCCAATTGAGCTTGTCGGTGGTGCGGGCTATTTCAGCGCTACATCGTTCTCGCGTTACATTGCCAGTAGTCCGGTATTCGGCGTATCGCGTCCCTCGTACGGGTCCAGGTCATCCTTTAGTAAGACTTTTGGTTCGACTCTTGGAGGTTCTCGTAAAAAGGCGGCATCGCCGTTCGGGGTCACGTACACTGTGCAGTGTCCATATTGCAACAAGCGCTTCAAGCGGGACAGATTAGATACAGCGCTCAATGAGCACAAGGATGGTTATGGCAATCGCTGCTATGGGCGTACCGGATTCATTGTCTAGGCGTCATCGCTAGATAGTTGACAACCTCAATGCCGAGAGTGGACTTAACAGAATCCTCTGTTGATGACCTCACCTATCGAGCATTTGATAGCGTTCGGACCGTCGTAGAGACCGGCGGAGCTAATCTCTCCAGCGAAAATACCTTTCGCTTCCTATTTGCATGGGAACTTGGTCGTCTCCTTGAGTTCGCGCCGAGCTACCGCGTCGATTTTGATGCGGTGGTATTCGCAAGGGCAGAGACGGATGATCGTTTCCTCGATCTCCTGGTTTGGACTGACCCGCAATACAAAATTGCCTATGAGTTTAAACTTCCAACCCGTAGAACAAGCGGATCTAACACACCTCAAACGAGAGCCAAGATCTGCCGCGATATTGCCCGTTTGACCTATCTGGTAATGAATGAGGCTTTCTCGGTTAAGGTAGGTTACTTCTTGTGTGCAACGAATGAAGGCAGTTATTTGGTGCAAGGGAACAAGAAGGAACACCTTCAATACAGAACCCATCATGGCGTCGTCTACCAACCTGGGATTATATTGGAGGCCGGTCAGCTTCCGAACGGGATTCCTAGACCGCTAGCATTTCCTCAACATGAGATCCGGTTCATATGGGAAGGCATGAAAGAAACCGGCGTCCTTAGCCAGCGCCTCGCGCCTAAAGGGAAATACGCCTGGCTCCGGCCTATAAAAATCTATTGGGCGTAATACAGGGAAAGAGCTGCTTTCAGAAGCAGGGTGGCGCTAACTAAAAGCGGAGATCTACTTTTTCAGAGACCATCCGGTCCCGCGCGCGAAGTCACAAAGTACTTGCACCGTAAAAGAGTGAGGTAGCTCGTGTCCTCCGAGAAGGACGAAGGGCTTTACTGGCGCGCGTTTATCCTAGCCCTCGTGGGCGCGTTCATAGGGGCCCCCGTCGGAGCCATGCTAGCAGCTGCTGTTGCCGCGTTGCTTGGTGCATTCGACGGTTTCGTCCACGGGCTCCGAAAGGCTCTCTCTGCGGATTTTCCATGGGGCTTTCTGTTCACTTCTATCCAGAATATCGGAAAAGGCGCAGGGCACTGGGCCGGAAAATGGACTGTCACTGGCGCAAAGATCGGGCCCTTCATTGGTGCCGCCGTCGGCTTTCTCTTGGCATTTATTCCCTCGGAGGATGAGGGTCAGACTACGGAGAATCCGAACAAGACCAAGAAATCAGTAACAGAAAAGGTGCCATGAAGAAAAAGGGGTCGGGAGTCTTTGTTGACTCCAGGGCGCCGGTCGCGGGAGAAGCGCCGCACGCCCAAGCGTCCTGGCGGCTGAGAGGGGACCGGTGGTCTTGCGCAGAGGGATCCGCGGTCCCGTGGGCGACGGTATGGTTGAGTCCAATGCCATCGTCAGAACTCCTCACGTCTACCACCATCGCTTTCGGTAGTTGACAGCCTGCCTTCAGGGCACGTAGCCTTCTTCGCTATCACTCCGGCATGGTGCGGCTAACGATGAAACCGCGGATTACATTACTCACGATTGGAGTGAACGACCTGGGAGGTCGTTGAACTTTTATCGCGACGGATTGGGATTTCCGACGGAAGGCATCGTCGGTACGGAGTTTGAGCATGGCGCGGTGGCGTTCTTTGAATTGCACAACAGGTTGAAGCTGGCGATTTGGCCGAGAAAGGATATCGCGCACGAGCGAAGGTCCCGCTCGGGCCGCCGAGCGCCACGGAATTTACCATCGGCCACAATGTGGCCAGCAAGGCAGAAGTGAATGCAGTGATCGAGCAGGCCAGGAAAGCCGGCGCAATCATCATTGACCCACCACATGAGACCTTTTGGGGCGGCTATGCGGGGTGCTTCCAAGACCCCGATGGCCATGTGTGGGAGGTCGCGTGGAATCCAAACTGGAAGGTGGAAGATTCCGAATAATTTGTAAGCGGACCCCGCAAGAACAAGCGAGGGCGGACTGCTGGATCGCGGACGGTGGGCCGGTGGGATGAGGCGAGGCCTGCTGGGCCGGTGGTTCAGCCAAAGCTCTGCAGGACGGTCAGAGGGATGAGTGTTCCAGGTGGAAAACTACGGCCGTGTGCGGCTGTGCTCGCCTTGAGCATTATCGCGGCTGGGGGGATCATGACGAGGGCCGTAACCGCTGAGACCGGCCAGGCGCTCGAGAAGGCCGCAGGCGGTGAGGTGGTCCCTGCAAGGAAAACCGACACCGCGGATATGCCCAAGGAAGTTGTGGGCAAAGACGGCGCGCCGATGGTGTTGATTCCGGCGGGCGAATTCGTGATGGGCTCGCCCGACGGCGAGGGTCTCGATAACGAGCAACCGGAACACAAGGTCTGGGTGGATGCGTTTTATCTGGACAAGTACGAAGTCACGAATGCGCGGTATGAAAAATTCATGGAGGAGACGGGACGCGCGCGGCCGAAATTTTGGGAACAGTTGGACCTCACCGTCCATAGTGAGCTGCCGGTCGTTGGCGTGAGCTGGGACGATGCGAAAGCATACTGCGAATGGGCGGAGAAGCGCCTGCCGACGGAGGCCGAGTGGGAATATGCCGCCCGAGGGACGGATCGACGCCGCTATCCGTGGGGCAATGCGGAGCCGAACGCACAACTGGCGAATTACGCCAAACGCTGGTCCCACAAGTTCTATGACGATCGTCTGGAGCCGGTGAACAGCCATGAGGCCGGCAAGAGTCCGTTCGGCGTGTATAACATGGCGGGCAATGTGTTTGAGTGGGTGGCCGATTGGTATGAAATCAAATATTACATGCGCAGCCCGGAACGGAATCCCCCAGGCCCTGAGACCGGTGAATTGAAAGTCATGCGAGGCGGGTCGTGGAACTTTGCTTCTGAATATCTCCGAACGGCCAGCCGCATGAAGCTGAAACCCCTAGAGCGAGAGGCGGACATCGGTATCCGGTGTGCGCGCAGCGTCCAGTAAGAGAGCACAAATCGGTTGTCATATGTCCTCAGGCCGGTCTTGGAGCGAGCGCCCCATGTCACTGGTCGGCGAGGAATGCGAACGTTCTGTCGGTTCACTCACAGGCAATATTCAGCGATGGGTCGCAGAACAAGGGTCCGACGACCGGCGGTCGCATGTACCGGCCAGAGGGGTCTTGAGCGCCCATTGGGGCGTTGAGCGGCGGCCCGCCCGGCATGCCTGGAAGACCTCGCCCTGCAGTGCCAAACGCCATGTTGGAACCTGAGCCGACTATCGGACTGACGGCCGGACTCAGCGCCGATGTCTGCCCTGAAGCCACTGCTGCGGGAACCCCGGCGCTCGGCAAGGACGGTTGCAGCCCTGCTTGTCCGCTCTGCGGGGTTGGGCTCTGTGCGCTGGGTGATACGGACACCGTTTGCGCAGCGCCTGGCAGGGTCATCACGCTCAGTCCAGCGAACACTGCGATAGAGAAGGCCATCACGACAGATGGCTTCATGACCCTTCCTCTACTGTTCCGCCTGTCTTCTTTCAGCCCAATGCTCATATCCTAGCTCCATTGCTGGGACGTAAGCCAGCTTTCTGTTCTCGCGCTTCTTGCTGGTCCGACAACGGCCACGATATGTCCGCTCCTACTTGTATCGCACGCACGTCTCGAGGCACGGCTTGACGAAACAATGAGCGGCCACATGAGCTTGCAATCACAGGCGGAAACGTTCAGTCTTTCATGGCCGTTGATTGAGAAGATGGTGCCTCATGAGCGTTGACGTGAACGACGGTCGGGGTGATTGGCCGTGACTGAGCCGGTGCCGGCCGATGAAACCGTGCGCTGGGACGCCTATCCCTCGTGGACCCACTTTAGCTGGCTGTATTTGTTCAGCCTGGTAACCGGCCTTCGCGGTCTGCTGCTGTTGCGATTGGGGCTGAGCGGATGGGAAGCATGGATGGCCGGCGCGGTCGCGTTGCTGCTGTGTGTCGTGGCCTTGCGCCGATGGGCTCAGTATGTCCTGACGTCACGCCGTGTCGTCGTGAAAAACGGGTACACGGGCCGAGATATCCAGGCGGTGGCCCTCGCTGACATCACCGAGATCACGGTGCAGCAGGGACCCGTTGCGCAGTTCTTCGACATCGGGACTCTGATTGTCCGGTCTTCCCGGGGAGACCACGTCATCATGCTGCACGGAGTCCGCTATCCCGAGGTCCTCAAGGCTCATATCGAGGCACTCAGACCGACGGTCGGAACCGGGTAAGCATGCGTGCCGGAACGAGGTTCCCTCACGGACAGCCGACGGGCACAAACCCAGTCCCGAAGAGCCTCGCCAACGCCACCCACCGCGCATTGTCGTAGAACGAATAGCTCGGCAACCGCAGGTTGCGTCCGGTGGGGTCGCCTCCATAGGAGGGGTCGCTGCCGAAAAAGAAGCCCCCCCGGGTCCGTTCGTTCAGCCGGATCCATTCAGCGTAGAGGGCGCAGACCTCCTCGCGAACAGATCCGGACGAAGCGAGGCCGGCGTACCAGTCCTTTGCCCAGTCAGGAACATTCCCTGCGCGCCCAGACCCCGGTTGGTTGGCGTACCAATCGATCTGCGGTGGGTTGCTTAAGCGTTCGACCGCGGTGCCATGCATTTTCAGGTCATCAGGCAGACCGATGAAGGGTGGAACCGTCGACAATGGTTTGAGCCGGAGCGCACGACACCCCGGTCGCTCGCGGTTGACGTAGAGGGTTGATTCTCCTGCTTGCGGGCACTCCCATATTTCGGCTGTCTCTGGAGGGCCGGACGAATCGGAAAGAGCAGGGAGAGGGGCGGCGAGTACACCGATGATAACGTACAGCAAGAGATGATTGGGCCGCATAAGGCACCTCCGTACGCCGTAACGCAGACTCGTGAGAACGACTTATTTTATCGCTTCGTCACCATGACAAGCTATGGCGGAGAAAGGGATGATAACCAGCCCGCTTTAGAGGGGGAAAGGCTCCCGAAGGGGGCATGGCGGTATCTTCCCAGCTGCGGATGATTCGATGAGTTGAGGTTTTTGATTCGCCGAACGCTGCGTTATGGGGTAATCTAAGCTGCAAGCGCGTGAGACAGATGGCCCGCAGCGGTCAGTGAGAAGAGAAGCCGATGCAGACACGGCAACACCCAAGAATGCCGGTTTCCGCTCCGTTCGTTTGCTCGTTGAGACGTCATGGTTTGACCAAATTGTTCGGCCGGCGCACCGCCGGACTCGGCGTCGTGTTCGATGTCTCGCTCAAGGGCGCGAAGGTGATGAGCGAAACCCCGGTGAAGGCGGGAGACCGGTTGACGCTCACCCTTCGCCTGCCTAATCAGATGTTTCCCGCCAGTGTCGACCTGGCCACTGTCCGGTGGACCAAAGACCAAACCTTCGGGGTGGAGTTCATGGCCCTTTCTCCGGTCGCGCAGATGCGTCTGCGAAAGTTCATGACGTTCACCCCGAGTTCGTCGCCATAACCCCTCCGCCATTTCTCGTCGAAGTCGAACGACCATCCAACGCAGACTGAATCGTGACGCGTCGTTCTGTCGGCGCTTTTCGGTCGGGCAATACCCTTGAGATGGTTGGTACGACGTAGCCTTGACCGCGGGTTGGCAGTTCGGCTAGAAGCGAACTGGCTTTTCCGGAATAGCCAGGTGGGAAGGACAGCGCAGGTGAGGCCTGCTTCGACAACAGGAGTTCAACGCTGCCCGCTTCCCGCTCGCCGTCTGGGCCGGGTTCTTGGCCCGCTGCTGACCGTCGGCTTGATCGCCCTCACGATACAGAATGCCTGGTCCTCGCCAGGTGAGCGACCGCAAATCACAGAGGTGCAGCAAGCTCCCGCCAGCCAGGTCCTTCGGGCTCCTGACTGGAAGGGGGCGGTGGAAATCGGTGATGAAGGGTGTATCGCGTCCCACGGTGAATACACGGTGTGGGTGTACGCCAAAGGGACCGAGTGCGGTGTGCCGCGCGAACAAGCGGATCGCGTCGTGGTGATTCGACAGCCTTTGCCGGGCGTCGCCCCGATCAGAGGAGTGACGCACCTCCCTGGAGGCCGGTACAAGGTGTGGGTGTACGGCGCGGGCGACCCCGGGCACCCGGGGCTGCGTCTATGCGCCAAAATTTGCGTGACCGGAGTCTTGTCCACGACCCCAAGTTGGGTTTCTCTCGGCTGGATCGAACTCCGTGACGACCAACTCCTCCTCCTGCGGTCGTGGGACCAGCCTGAAGCCCACAGCCTGTACATTCAGGCGGTGGTCCTTTCATCGGGCGACGCCCGGCCGAATTGGACTCCTTGAAAGCTGTAAGCTGTCAGCTTTTTTATTCCCGGGCGAAGAGCGTGTCCAGAATCCGGCGGGCGGCTTGTGCCACCTGCTCCGGGTCGTGTTGAGCGCCCAAGAGGGTCTCCAGGAGATGGTGGGCGTCCGCATTATCCGGTTTGAGCTGGACCGCGAGGCGGAGCGCTTCGACCGCGTCGGTCGGGTTGCCTTGTACCATGTACACCAAGCCGAGATCGGCGTAGGCTTCGGCGTCGTCCAGCTTCAGTCGCGTCGCCGTCCGTAACGCATCGGCGGCAGAGGCCCAGTCGCCTTGCGCCATTAAGGCGCGGCCCAGCCAGTAAACGGCTTCCCCATCACGCTCACGGAGCCGGACCGCGGCACGTAACGCTTCCACCGCCCCGGCCCAGTCATGCCGATCCATCAGCACGACTCCGAGACTACGGTGAGCCTCGGCAAATTCGGGGTTCAGCTTGATCGCCGCGCGAAATTCCTCGGCCGCTCCGGTCAGGTCTCCTTGGTGGTGCAGAGCCTCACCGAGCCGGAAGTGGGTCTCGGCGTCGTCGGTCTTGAACTCGGGAGAAGCCCGCAGCGCTTCACGAGTTCTCCGGAATTCCGCCTCCAGGGTGGCTTCCGAGACCGGTTCATCCGCGCGCCCGGCCTCCGCGGAGCGGATTTCAGAGGCAATGACTTCGAGCGTTACCGGCCTATCCGAGACCGCGATGAGGAAGGTGAGCAAGCAAGGCGGCCAAGCACGCATGGCTCACATGCTACGCCCACGGCCGGTATCAGACAAGGGTCCTTGGACAGGGGAATCCGGATCGAAGGCGAGGATAGTCATCGCTGAATCGGCAGCTTGACGCTGATCGCGCCCCCCAGTTCCCCTTCTTTTGCGCCTTCCCGCGGATAACCGGTGATGTCACGTTCTCCCTTCGGTTCCCCGTGGCAACTGAGGCACGCTTTGCCATAGTACAACGGTAACATGAGACGGACGGTTCGTCCATCCTCGACGATTTCGCTGAACGCGCCGTTGCTCTCGACAGCCAGGCCGGAATCGGCGAATTTCTGCAGGATGGCGGCTTCGTAGGCGTCGGGTTTGTTCTTCGGGTTTCGAAGAAGCCGCTCAGGAGCCGTCTGTTTGAGATAGACGCCCGACCAGCTTTCAAAACGGTGAGCGGTTTCGGTGCCGAACGTGGCGGGAATCAGTCCCTTGTACTTGATGCCGGCGATGTTAATGACGGTTTGATAACTGGCGATGGTTTTCTTGCTCTCTTCGAGCAGGCGCGAAAGCAGCGGTTTGGCCGCCTCGGGAACTGCGGCTCCGTCGATGATGGTCAGATCGATGCCCGTTCGTTGCTTGAAAACCGCAAGCGCCTGCTTTTCGAACACTTCCGGCGTGAAGCCTTTGTGTCCTTTAGTCGGATCGTTGATGAGATCCTGATTCATCCCGACCGTCACGCGGCCTGAATCCAGGAGAACGGCCAACAGACGAGCCGTCTCCACAGCGTCGGCATTCGCCCAGACGTTGAGCGGTCCGAGCACGACGAGAAGCAACCCTGTGGACCCGACCCCTACTCGCCGATCTTTGACGCTCATCATGATGCCGCTCCTTTGTCTCCTCGTTGAATCGTGAACAGGTGCCGGAACCTTCGGTTCCTCGGCGCCCGGTCTACCCGAAAGGCCCTCAAGAATGGCAAGTATCACTGGTTCTGTCTAGCCCGCAAAAAGGGGGTATAGCTGGATCGCCAAGCGATCTCGACGCGGCTGAGGAGGAAACGCGCGGTAGAGGACTCCCGACCTTCGCCGGTTCCGCCGGTCGACCCGACGCCGCATTGGCCGGATCCGGGCGTGGAGGTCGTTGCGTTACCCGAATGGTTCACCTACAATTTCGCCTCCGCCGGTCCGCCAGGCCGAATGGTCGCTGGAAGACGGGAACAGCATAGGTCGCTCGGGATGACGGAATGGATCAGACAAAAAGTTCTCGATGCGTTCAGCTACGCCGGAGCGTTGTGGGAACTGATTGTACGGGCTGTCTGGGAACTGACGCGGCCGGCGGAACGGGGACGACAAGAGGCGCTTCGGGTCATCACGCGGCAGATTCTCTTCACCGGCGTGGATGCCTTGCCGGTGACGAGCGCGATCGCGCTGATGCTCGGTATGATCGTCATCACCCAAGCCGGGACGCAATTGCCCAAGCTCGGGGCGGGCGGGTTGGTCGGGAGCATCATCGTCATCGTGGTCATACGCGAGCTGGGCCCGCTGGTCACCGCTCTGATCATCGCCGGGCGGTCCGGCACCGCCATCGCAACGGAATTGGGGAACATGTCGGTCAATCGGGAGGTCACTGCTCTTAAGCTGATGGGCATTCCGCTCCAGCGTTTTATTGTGATGCCAAGAATGGTCGGGGTGGTGGTGGCGATGTTCTGCCTGACGGTTTATTTCGACCTCGTAGCCGTGCTGGGGGGATTTCTGATCGCCAACACGCAGTTGACCATTCCGTTTGAGGCGTTCATCGAAGGCATCACACGCGCGCTGTCTTTGGCTGATGTCGCCTTTACAGCGTTCAAGCCGCTGGCGTTCGGCGCTGCGGTCGCGGCGATTTGTTGCCATCACGGGCTCTCTGTCAGGGCGTCATTGACGGAGGTCCCGCAGCAGACCACCAAAGCCATGATCAATTCCGTCACGGTCTGCCTGGTATTGGATCTGCTGATCACCGTCCCGGCGTATCTCTCATGACCGCAGCCGTAGAACTCGCCGAGGTCGTGATCGAGCTGGAAGGGGAGGGACGTTCCAGCCGACTCTCGCTGGCGGTGGAGTCCGGAGAATTTCTCGTCTTGTTGGGGCCGAACCGGTCCGGCAAGAGCCTGATTCTGGAGCTGTGCGCGGGGCTTGTGGCGCCGCAGGCTGGCGCGGTGCGCGTGTTCGGATACGACTGGGCCGACTTGACCGATGCCGAAGCGATGGAGCTGAGACTCCACATCGGGACGGTGCTGCAACAGCCGGGATTGCTGAGCAATATGACGCTCTTCAACAACGTGGCCCTGCCGCTCCGCTATCACCGGGCGGACCTGTCGGAGCAGGACATTCGGCGGACGGTGATGGCGCACTTGGACTCGCTGGGGATCGCGCGCGTCGGCGAACGATTTCCCGCTCAACTCAATCCGGGGGAAATCCGGTGCGCCGCGATCGCGCGGGCGATGATCCTGGATCAAGAGCTGCTGCTGCTGGATGATCCGGTGGCCGGCCTCGACGCCGACATGGTGCTTCGGCTGATGCAGCATCTGGCGGCGTGGCGGGAGCGTCGTTCGCTTACGATCGTGGCGACGCTGCGGGCGCCTTCGCCCTTCATGGATCTGGCCGATCGGGTCGCGTTGGTGCGCGGGGGGCGGATCGATGCGATCGGGCCACGCGCGGCGCTGGCCCAGTTGGCGGGAGCGGGGATGGAAGCGTATCGGAATTGAGCGCGCAGAACACCGAGCCGCGACCGTCGCTTTCAATGAGGTGACTCATGAAAATGCATTACTCGCATGGCTTGTCGAGCAGCCGGATTGCGCAGATTGTCGGAACCTTCGTCGTCCTTCCGCTCTTCGTCTTGGCGGTGGTAGGCGTCTTTATGGCCAAAGCCCAACACCTGTTCGAGCGAAAGTACCACGTGAAGGCCAGCCTGAGTAAGTCGTATGGACTGGAGCCTGGCTCCCCCGTGTTGTTTTCCGGCATTCCCATCGGCCGGGTGGAACTGGTGGATCTCAATGACCGCGGTACGGTGGATGTCCTGCTCCAGCTCCGATCGCGGTACCAGGAGTTGGTGCGCGAAGATTCGGAAGCGCGTATCACCAAAAGCGGAGTCGTCATCGGGCAGACGCAGGTGGATATTGCGATGGGTAGCGCTGCCAAGCCGGTTCTGCCGGACGGGGGGATAATCAGGGCGGTCGAGCCCAAGGATATCGGCGAGTTGATGGACGAGATCAAGCCGGTGCTGGACTCGGTCAAACAGACGCTGTTGCGGGTGGAAGACATCACCAAGGACATGCAAGCCACTATTCAGACGGGCGGGCGGGCGTTGGGGCAAGTCGAGCAGGCGACTCGCGAGCTGCCGGTTCTGGTTGCCTCCATCCAGCACACGGTGTCATCGGTGGAGCGCACGGCTGCGTCCCTGCCGAATATTACGGGGTCGATCAACAAAAGCCTGAGTTTGGTCGACGGGATCGCGCGGGATGTGAAAATGACGACTTCCAGGCTGCCGGTGGTGATCGATTCGGCGGAACAGACGGTTCGCAGTGTGAGAGAACTGACGGACTCAGTCAAAGGCGTCGCGAAGGAGTTGGGTCCGATCCTCGAGACAACTCAGACGACAATGGACGATATCTCCACGATCGTACGCGGAGCCAAGAACACGTTCCCGATCAGCAGCTTCGTGAAAAACGCCGGGGCGGCGTCCGCAATCCAGCCGAGCCAAAGCCCGACGAGTCTCCGTGGAGATCGTGTGAGCCGGTGAAACCAGGAACTTTCACATCGTTTTGCGCGGTCGGTCTGGGAGCATGGGTGGCCTGCGCGGGCTGTGCGGCTGCGCCGCGAGATCAGCCGGTTCCGCTCGTCCCGGAGCTTCGGCAACTGCATGTCCGCGGGCAGCAAGCCCTGCAACATGGCGACCTGGTCCGCGCCAAGGAGCTGTTTGAACGGGCCAGGCGACTCGCCGAACGGCACGATGACCGGATCGGGTTGGTGTATGCGCTGAACGACCTGGGAGCGGTCGCATCGGCGGAAGAAGCGCACGTTCACGCGGTGAGGCTCCAGCGTGACGCCCTCTCAATTGCGGAAGGATTGGGCAATCCGGCCGCCGTCCTGTTCAGCCTCGGACACCTGGGAGCGTCGCTTCTACAGGCGGGACAAGCCAAGGAAGCCCTCGCCGTCTATGACCGGGCGGTCGGTTTGGCTCGCGACTCGGCCGATCGGCGTATGGAGGCGGTCTTGCTCAACAATCTTGGATTGGCGCAGCAAGAGACCGGAGCGCTCGGCGACGCCGAGCGGTCGTTCCGGCAGGCGCTGGATCTCAACCGGAAGTTGGAGGAGCGGCAGGCCGAAGCGGCCAATCTCGTCAACTTGGGCCTGTTGGCCGAACGGAACGGAGCGCTCGTGGAGGCGCAGCAGCGGTTCGAAGAGGCCCTCGCGCTCGACAAGAGTCTTGGCCAAACCCGGCATATTGCAGCGGACCTTGCGCACTTGTCGCGGGTGACCGGGCAGCGGGGGCTCAGCCCGGTGGCGTTGGATTATGCCAGGCGGGCTTATCGAGGCTATCGGGCGCTCGGCGATCTGGAGCGGGCGCGAGGCGAACTCCAGCGCGTGCTCAAGCTGGTCCGCGAGCAGGGGGATCGCCAGGAGATCGAGCGAGTCGAGGCCGAGCTGCGGTCGTTCAGCGCCAACCACGCGGCGCCGTGACGGGACTGCGATCCACTGAACCGGACTGAACCCCAGGTTGGAAACAATGGGACCTGACGGACATCGGGTGATGAGGCTGGTCCCCGACCGGTGTTACTTGATCGCGACTGCTTTGACCTGCTTGTACGTCGTGTGGCCCTGGAGGACTTTCTCGATCCCGTCCTGCACCAGCGTGGTCATGCCTTCCTCCAAGGCGACCTTCAACATCTCTTCCGTTTTGGCCTTCGCTTGGATCAACCGCTTCATGCGGTCGGTGCCGAGAAGAAGCTCGTGCAAGGCGATCCGGCCCTTGAACCCGGTATTGTTGCAGGCTTCACACCCCTTGCCGCGGTAGAGCTGGAACGAGCTGTCGTACGCGACGCCGAGTCTGTCCCAGGCCTCCGGTCCATAACCGCTCCGCAGTTCGTCGTACTCTTCCTGGGAGGGGTGGTAGGACTCCTTGCATTCCTTGCAAATACGCTTGGCCAGCCGCTGAGCGAGCACACCCAGCATCGCGTCGGCGAAGCTGAAGGAATCGCACCCCATGTCCAGAAGCCGCGTGACCGTTTCGACCGAGCTGTTGGTGTGCAACGTGCTGAACACCAAGTGACCCGTCAACGACGCTTCGATGCCGATATCGGCCGTCTCTTTGTCCCGCATCTCGCCGACCATGATCACATCCGGGTCGGCGCGGAGAAACGCCCGCATGGCCGCTGCGAAGGTAAACCCGATCTTCGGGTGCACCTGCACCTGGCGCAGGCCGTATTGGGTGATTTCGACCGGGTCCTCCGCGGTCCAGATCTTTCGTTCCGGTCTGTTGATGTACCCCAGCACCGAGTGAAGGGTAGTCGTTTTACCGGATCCGGTCGGCCCGACGCAGAGGATGATGCCGTACGGCTTCTCAGCGATCTTTTTCAGTTCCCGCAGATTGCGTTCCGAGAAGCCCATCTTCTCTAGCGGCAACGGCTCGCTCGCCGCCAGAATACGCATGACCACGTCTTCGTTGTACCCGGACGTCGGGACGGTGGCGACGCGAAGCTCGATTTCCTTGTTTTCGCCCAGCTTGAACTTGATCTTGCCGTCCTGCGGTTTGCGGCGTTCGGCGATGTCCAGGCTGGCCATGATCTTGAGACGCGAGACGATGGCCCGGCGATAGCTCGGCGGAATCTTCATGTACTCGAAACAACTGCCGTCTACGCGGAAGCGGACCAGCGTTTCCCGCTTCTCGCCGTACGGTTCGATGTGAATGTCGGAACAGCCCAGTTTATAGGCGTCGGCAATGATCTGGTTGGCCAATCGGACGATCGCGCTGTCGTTCTCGTCGAGACCGCTGGCGGCGGCGGATGCGTCTTCTTCGGCTTCCTGCTGAGCCTCGCTGACGAGTTCGCCGAGAATGTCGGACACGTTTTCGTTGAGCTTGCTCAGCGCGTCGCCCTGCCCGGTCGCTGCAGCTAAGAATTGCGCGATATCGCGCCGGAGGCTCACCGCAAACCGGATGTTCAGGCCGGGGAAGGTCCGTTTGATATCCTGCACCCGGTCCAGGTCGCCGGGATCGTCGGTCAAGATCTCGATGGCGGTCTTGTCCCGTTTGAGCGGCATCCAGTGGTTTTTCCTCAGGTAGTCGATGTTGAGGTTTCTCAGTAACTCCGGGTCCACCAGTGTTCGTTCGTTGTACTCGATGTAGGGACATCGATGGAACTGAGCCAGCGACTTGCCGATGTCTGCCTTGGGGACCTTGTATTTTTCGATCAGGATGGTCTCGATGTCGGACTGGCCTTTGCGGGCTTCGGCGATGGCGGTGTCGAGCTCAGTCTGAGTGATCCGGTTATTGGCGACGAGGTAATCGAATTTGGTCGGGGTCTTCTTCGCAAGCTTGCGCAGATTATAGAAGGCGATGCCCAGCGCTTTGGCGATCTCCGCGACGGACTCTTCGTCCTTTCGCGTGAACCGCCCGCCGCTCTTCTTGTTCAGCAGTTGCAGCACCCCCATCAAGTATTTGTTGTCCGCGACGATCGGATAGGTCAGCACTTGTTTCGTGCGAAATCCGGTCTTCTTGTCATAGGAACTGTCGTGGACGAGAGAAGGATGGATGCTGGTCAGCTCGGCCTGATTGTAGGCGTCGGCGATGTTGACGGGACGCAGGTACTTGGCGCAGAAGCCGGCGAGGCTCTGTTCGGTAATGGGGATGCGGACTTCCTCGACCTTGTCGATGTGCGGAACCTTGGAGAAAATCTCCTTCTTCTCCGGATCGACGGCGTAGAGCGTCAGGTCTTCGGCGTCGAAGAGGCCGAGGATATCGTTGTGCAAATCCAGCAGAATCGTATCGAGATCGCTGGCGGCGTGGATCTGGTTGGTGATGCGTTTGACGTGCTCGGCGTATTCGACCTTTTGCTGAAGCTCTTGGAGATTCTGCGGTAAAGCTTTGGCTTGCATACGCGTGCCTCAGCAGGGCTGTGGGGCGAATCCGTTATCGGTTGACTAGGTGAAAGAGAAGAAGGTCTCGGTGCTGAACGTGCCGACCACCCTCCACAAAAATCGTCGCTGTAAGTGTAGCCCAAACCGGTCTGAACGCAAGCGGAAACGGTTCTTTTGCTGCCAGAGGCCGAGCGGCTGAAAAGGCCCGATAGAGGCGGATTTGCAGGGAGCGTGGAGACGGCTTACGCGCTGCCGGAGGTGTCTGAGAGGAGTGCCTGTATCTTGGAGATGAGCTGGTCCGGAGCGATCTTGGACACGGTACCGGTCCTGCGCTCCTTCAGTTCCACGGCACCCTGAGCCAGTCCTTTGTCGCCCACGAGGAGCTGATAGGGCGCGCCGATCAGATCCGCGTCGTTGAATTTGACGCCGGCTCGTTCGTCCCGATCGTCCCAGAGCACCTCGACGCCGGAGGCGACCAGCGAATCATACAGTGATTGCGCAAGGCGGGACACTTGGTCGGACGGACTCAAGGGAAGCAGGTGGACATGGAAGGGGGCGATCGGAATCGGCCAGATGATCCCTTTGGCGTCGTGGTGTTGCTCGATGGCGGCGGCGGCCGTCCGGCCCACGCCGATGCCGTAGCATCCCATGACCGCCAATGTCTCCCGTCCCTGAGGGTCGAGGAACGTCGCCTTCATCGCCTGGCTGTATTTGGTGCCCAGCATGAAGACGTGGCCCACTTCGATCCCCTTGGCGACTTTCAGAATCCCGTCTCCTCTCGGCGACGGATCGCCGGCTCGGGCGTTCCGCAGATCGGCAAACTGCTCCACGATGAAATCGCGGTCCCAGTTCGCGTCGATGTAATGGGTGTCGGACCTGTTCGCCCCGACCACGAAGTTGCGCAACGCCCTCACGGCCTGATCCGCGAATATGCGGACCCGTTTGAGCCCGATCGGTCCCGCAAACCCCACCGGCGCCCCGGTCAGCGCAGTGACCGTCTCAGGATCGGCCAGTTCGCTTTCTTGAACCCCCAACAGTTTCTTGAGTTTGATCTCATTGACGTCATGATCGCCGCGGACCAGCACGGCGATCGCGCCCTTGGGGGTCTTATACAGCAGCGTCTTCACCAGACGCTGCGGGGGAATCTTAAGGAACGCGGTTACCTCCTCCACCGTGCGGCAATTCGGCGTGGCGACCTCCCGGAGCGGCCGAGGCGCCTCGGGCGACCCCTCCGGTTCTGGCAGCACTTCGGCCCGCTCGACGTTGGCGGCATAAGTGCCTTGGTCGCTATAGACGATCGTCTCCTCGCCCGTCTCCGCCAGCACCATGAACTCGTGGGAGGAAGACCCGCCGATCAGGCCCGTGTCGGCTTCGACTGCGCGGAAGGTCAACCCGCACCGCGTGAAGATGCGCGTGTAGGCGTCGTACATCTTCTGATAGCTCAGCTTGGCGCCTTCTTCGTCCCGGTCGAAGCTGTACGCGTCCTTCATGATGAATTCCCGCCCCCGCATGAGGCCGAAGCGAGGGCGGATCTCGTCGCGAAATTTGGTCTGGATCTGATAGAAGTTGAGCGGGAGCTGGCGGTAGGACCGAACCTCGCGCCGGAAGAGATCCGTGATGACCTCTTCGTGCGTGGGGCCCAGACAGAAGTCACGATCGTGCCGGTCCTTAAAGCGGAACAGCTCCTTCCCGTAGTAGTCCCAGCGTCCGGTCTCGCGCCATAGCTCGGCCGGTGACGCGATGGGCATCAGCACTTCCTGTGCGCCGGCCCGGTTCATTTCCTCCCGGATGATGTGCTCGATTTTCCGGATGACGCGGAGACCGAGGGGAAGATAGGTGTAAATGCCGGCGGCGACCTTCCGGATCATCCCGGCTCGTAACATCAACCGGTGGCTGACGGTCTCGGCTTCGCCCGGATCATCGCGAAGAGTGGGAATGAGAATGTGCGAGGTGCGCATGGATGTGATCAGTGGTCGGCCTTCGGCTTCTACGGTGAACTTCTGAAAGCGGAATTTGTGCTGACTGTGTCAACCGGCCGTCGAAAACAACGTCGCACCATTTCGCTGAAAGCCGATCGCGAACGGCTGAAGGCTGCTATCGGTAGAACAACCGTTCCAGGTCGTTCCAGAACGCGAAGATCATGATGCCGACGAGGAGAAGCAAGCCGACTTGCTGGGCAAGTTCACGCTGCCGCTCGCCCAGCGGTTTGCGGAGGATCGCCTCGATACCGAAAAACAGCAAGTGCCCGCCGTCCAAAATGGGAATCGGGAGCAGATTCAGCACCCCCAGGTTGATGCTCAGGATCGCGATCAGAAATACCACGCTGGACGCGCCTTGCGACGCCGCTTCGCCGGAAATGTTGGCGATGGTGAGTGGCCCTCCGATGTTCTTGCTGGAGATGTCTCCCACGATCATCTTGTAGATCCCGATGGTCGTGAGTTCGGTCCAGCCCCATGTCGCTTCCAGCCCATGATACACCGCCGTCAACGGATTCGCGGCGCGGATGATAGAACGGCCGGGACCTGAAATGCCGATCTTCCCAATGGTTACCGTCTGGCCGTTGACCACGGCCGTCTCGGCGGCGGGCGTCACCGTCAACGAAACGCGGGCGCCGTCGCGCAAGACGTCGAATCGCAGCGGCCGATTCGGGCTTTCCTTGACGAGGCCGGTCATCTGGGACCAGGTATGAATCTCCTGATCTTCGATCTTGACGATCCGATCCCCTTCCTTGAGACCGGCGTGCGCAGCCGGCGATCCGTGCATCACGGCGGTCACGAGAGGCGCGGTCTCCTCGATGCCGATGCGATACGCCGATTCCTCCGAGCTCGCCTCCTGCCCGGACACCGGCTCCGGGGTGACGAGAACCGTCTTGATCTGACCGTTCCGCCGCACGTCCAGCGTCAATTGCTTGCCACGGCTCTTCGCGACGGCGTCGAACAGCTCGCTGCGCGTCGAGATATCCCGCTCGTTGACACGGATGATCCGGTCGCCCACTTTGATCCCGGCTCGGTCAGCGGGAGAACCGGGCAGCAACGCCTCGACATCCGGGCTCAGGTCGCGGAACGTGGGGACGAACAAGGGAGAACCCGTCGACAGCCAACCGAAAAAGATCAAATAGGCCAGGATGAAATTGAACCCCGGGCCGGCGGCGACGATCAACACTTTGCCGGACAACGATTGATGAGCGAACGACCGCTTCCGGTCCTCCGGCGTGAGCGCTTCGGTCTCGTCTTCGCCGAAGAGTTTGACGTAGCCGCCCAGGGGCACGGCCGACACCAAGTATTCGGTTTCGCCCACTTGGCGTCCGAACAGTTTCGGCCCGAAGCCCAGGGAAAATTTCAACACCTTCACGCCGACCCACCGGGCGGCCAGGAAATGCCCCAGTTCGTGGAAGGCTACCAACACCCCGAGCACCACCAAAAACCACCATACCTTCTGGCCCAAAACCCAGATGGTGTCCGGAGACCAGGTGAATGCGGCAACCACGTCGTTACCCTCTTGTCGGCGACCCAGAATTCATCATTCAGAAGTCCTAATTCTGGCCGCAGCGTCAGCGCGCCAACGTGTGCACCAGCGCTTCGGCTTTCTCTCTGGCCCAGCGGTCGGCCTCCAGAGCGTCGCCGATCGACTCGACCTCCCGAGGCGCGTGGGCTTCCATGGTGCTCCGGATCACTTCGGCGATGTCCGTGAACCGGATGCCTTCCTGCAAATACGCCTCCACGGCAACCTCGTTGGCGGCGTTCAGCGTCGCCGGCATCGTGCCGCCGATGCGCAAGGCCTCATAGCCCAGATTCAGGCAGGGAAACCGGTCATGATCCGGCGTGAAGAAGGTCAGCTTGCCGATCGCCGCCAGGTCCAATGACGGCAGATCAAGCGGCATGCGTTCGGGATAGCGCATGGCGTACGAAATAGGGGTGCGCATGTCGGGCAATCCAAGCTGGGCGATGATGGATCGGTCCTCGTATTCTACCAGAGAATGGACGATGCTTTCCCGGTGGATCAGCACGTCGATCCGCGAAGCCGCGATATCGAACAGCCAGCGGGCTTCGACCACTTCGAGTCCCTTGTTCATCAGGGTGGCCGAATCGATCGTGATCTTGGCTCCCATCTTCCAGTTGGGATGCTGCAGCGCTCGCTCCGGTTTCACGTCCTGCAGTTGTTCGCGGGAAAAATCCCACAGAGGCCCGCCGGAGGCCGTCAGAATGAGGCGCCGGACATCCTCGCGGCGATGGCCCTCGAGCGACTGGAAAATCGCGCTATGTTCGCTGTCCACCGGGAAGATCCGCACGCCGTGCTTGCGCGCTTCTTCCTGCATGAGTTTCCCGGCCATGACCATCGGTTCTTTGTTCGCCAGGGCGACGTGCTTGCCGGAGCGGATGGCGGCCAGAGTCGGGACCAGCCCGGCTCCGCCGACGATCGCGGAAATGACCAGTTCGGCGTCCGGCGTCCGTGCGACCTCCGCGACGCCGTCCATGCCGGAGAGGATGTCCACGGAGAGGTCTCGACATCGGCCACGCAATTTCGCGGCCGCCGATGTGTTCGACAGAGCGGCGAAGGCCGGCTTGTAGCGGCGGATCTGTTCCTCGAGTTTTTCGTCGTTCGCACCGGCTGTGAGACCGATGACCTGGAATTCGCCGGGAAATCGGTCGACGATATCCAGCGTATTCGTCCCGATCGATCCCGTCGATCCTAGAATCACGATTTTTTTCATGCTGAATCCTTCTTGGCTCTGAGACGTCAGCGTTCAGCTCTCGGCAGGAATCACCAAGCTGACCTCTGAGAGCTGACGTCTGATAGCCGACCGCTGACGCCTATCCTTTGACCAGCGTCACATAGTAGTAGAACGCCGGAGCCGTAAACAATAGGCTATCGAGCCGGTCGAGCATTCCGCCGTGTCCGGGGAGCAGTCCCCCGGAATCCTTGACGCCTGCGCTTCGCTTCATCGCCGATTCCGCCAGGTCTCCCGCCAACCCCACGGCGGCCAAAAGCAGCCCGAGCGCGGCGCAATCGACCGTTGTCAAAGCGGGGAGAAACCACGTACGGGCTGCAAACGCTGTCAGGACGGAACACGCCACTCCTCCGATCAGGCCTTCGACGGTCTTATTCGGGCTGATCGTCGGCGTCAATTTTCTCCGACCGAACAGCGTGCCGACGTAATAGGCTCCCGTGTCCCCGGCCCACGTGGTCAGGACCACGAAGAAAACGAGGAACTCGCCGTCTTCCAGCGCGCGGGTTCGGAGCAGATGGCCCAGGGTGAACCCGACATACAGCACCCCGAACGCCGGGACCGCGCTGTCGGTCAGCGCTCGGCGCGCGTCCACTCCTCGGGAAAACAAGGGAAGCAGCAGCGAACCGACCACCGTGAGCAGGAGCGCGGTCTGTTCCGAGATCAGGCCCGGCCACTGCATGCTCGTCAGCAACAGGGCGGTCGCTCCCAGCCCTGCCGAGATCGGGATGGCTCCCTGCTCGGCTCGGAAGTGCAGCCGGTAGAATTCGCCCGTCGCCAACAGACCGGCGGCCAGGACGAGGAGGAAGAAGGCGGAAGGCGGGAGATACCGGACTAGAACGTAGAACAGCGGAGCGAAAATCAGCGCCGGATAGATCCGGCGGATATCCAGTCGCTTGGACGTCGAAGGCAGAGTTCCAACAGGCTGCTGGCCTTCCGCTCCGCACTCGACGGCTCCCTGTTTCACAATCCAATCTGGGGAGAAACGGCGCTGAACACGCGACCGAATCGGCGATCCCGGCGTTGATATTCCAACAGTGCCAGGAGCGCTTCACGCCGGCGGAAGTCCGGCCACAGCGTCGGCGTAAAGTACAGTTCGGTGTAGGCGAGTTGCCAGAGAAGAAAATTGCTGATGCGCGTCTCGCCGCTCGTGCGGATCAATAGATCCGGGTCGGGTAAGTCGCTGGTGGACAAGTAGTTCTGAAATAGGATCTCGTCGATATCTTCCGGCCGCAGCACACCACGCTGACATTCGCGAGCGATTTGAGAGACCGCGTCCACGATCTCCGATCGGCCGCCGTAACTGAGCGCCACCGTCAGGATCAGTTTGTCGAGATGAGCGGTTTCCTGCTCGGTCGTGCGAATCCAATGCAGGGCGGACGAAGGCAGCATGGCGATGCGCCCGATGGCGCGAAACCGGACGCCCTGTTCCACGAGGCTCGATCGCTCCGTCGCCAGATAGTGCTCCAACAATCCCATCAACGCATTGATCTCCTGTGGCGGGCGGTTCCAGTTCTCCTGGGAGAAGGCGTAGATGGTCAGCGCGTGGATGCCCAGTTCCAGGCACAGGGCAATGACTTCGCGAACCGATTTGATGCCTTCCCGGTGTCCCGCGATGCGAGGCAATCCCCGAAGTTCGGCCCAACGGCCGTTCCCGTCCATGATGACGGCGACATGCTTGGGAAGGAGATCCGGATCCAGCCGCGAGAGCAACTCGCTTTCGGAGAGTCGGTCCGTATCGAATATAGTGCTTTTGGTCATTGGAGCGGATAAACGAGTGATAATCCTTTCTGTGCAGATGCGTGGCAGGCGAGGCAAAGTCTACCGGCGAGGTCGGTAAAAGTCAAACAATATTCACGAATTTCCGGCTAAACCGCTGGTTTTGCCGCCACGCTGCGGCTCGCGTTGAAATACCTCGGTGTTCGCCGATATACTCCGCCGTCGTGATTGTGCGAAAGGAATCTGTCGCATGGCCGTTGAGCCTACCCTCGAACTCGCCCGTTTCGGCGTAACCGACCGGGAAATTCAGCAGGTCCTCGGACGGATGAAGGTCCGGGACGTGGATTACGCCGACCTCTATTTTGAATCGAGACAGTCGGAATCGGTTTCTATGGAAGAAGGCATCGTCAAGCGGGCGGCCAAGAGCGTCTCTCGAGGAGTCGGTCTCAGGGCGATCGCCGGAGAAAAAACTGGGTTTGCGTACTCCGACGAATTGACTCGCCGGGATCTGGAGATCGCGGCTGACGCGGCCCGCTATATCGCCGTCTCGTCTCAAGGAACCGACTCCCTGCCGGTGACCCACCGCGAACGGCCGCCGCATGACTTGTATCGGGTCGAACGCGGGGCCGTCGAAGTGGCGACGAAGGACCGGGTGACGCTCCTCAACGAGATCGACGCAGAAGCCCGCCGGTACGACCCGCGGATCAAGAATGTCATGGCCTCCTTCAATACGGAGTACAAAGTCGTGGTCGTGGCGACTTCGGAGGGGCGTCTGGTCGGCGACGTCCAGCCGCTGTCCCGGTTGCAGGTCACCTGCATTGCGGAAGAGAACGGCAACCGGCAGGTCGGGACCTTCGGCGGCGGAGGGCGCATCGGGTTTGAGTGGTATCGAGAGGGTGACCGCCACCTGCAGTACGCCAGAGAGGCGGCGCGCCAGGCGATCCTGAACCTCGGCGCGGTGGACGCACCGGCCGGCGTGATGCCGGTGGTGTTGGCGGGGGGCTGGCCCGGCATTCTGTTGCACGAAGCGGTGGGCCACGGTCTGGAGGCGGACTTCAATCGCAAGAAGACATCTGCCTTCTCCAATCTGATCGGCAAACGGGTGGCCTCGGAAGTCTGCACGGTCGTCGACGACGGCACCTTGCCGTTCCGCCGCGGTTCGCTGAACATGGACGACGAGGGGACGCCCACCAGCCGTACGGTCTTAATCGAAAAAGGGATTCTTCGTGGCTATATCACCGATCGGCTGAATGCGCGACTGATGGGCATCCCGCTGACCGGCAACGGGCGGCGGGAAAGCTATCAAAGCGTGGTTCTGCCACGCATGACGAATACGTTTATGTTGGCGGGCGAGTCCGATCCCCAGGACATCGTCCGGTCGGTCAAGCGCGGCCTGTATGCCGTGTCGTTCGGCGGCGGCCAGGTGGACATCACGAATGGTAAGTTCGTGTTCTCCGCCAGCGAGGCCTATCTCATTGAGGACGGCAAGATTACGAAACCGGTCAAAGGCGCGACGCTGATCGGGAACGGTCCGGAGATTCTCACCAAGGTCTCGATGGTGGGACACGATCTCAAGCTCGACGAAGGTATCGGGACCTGTGGGAAAGAAGGCCAGTCGGTGCCGGTGGGAGTCGGCCTGCCGACCATTCGGATCGACGAGATCACGGTGGGGGGGACGAAAGCGTCGTGCTGAGTGATGAACGATGAGCGCTGAGTTTTCACTTGTGAAAAAAAGCGAAGGCGAGCAAGGGAACAATGGCCGCGGTTTTGCCGATCTCGCCATGGATCTTCTCGACCGAGCCAGACGTTGCGGGGCGACGGAAGCGGATGTCCTGGTGGCCGATGGGGAGACGTTGTCGATCCAGGTCCGTTTAGGAGCCGTGGACCGCTTGACCAAGGCCAGAGAAAAGCGCCTGGGGCTCAGGGTCTTTTTCGGGAAGCGCTCGGCCAGTTCGTCCACGTCGGACTTTTCGCGGGAGTCACTGGACCGGTTTGTGCGGGACACATGCGAACTGGCTCAGGCGGTCGTCGAAGATGCACTATCCGGCCTGCCGGCCGCGGATCTCATGGCGAAGGATGTACCCGATCTGGACCTGTACGATCCCACACAACTGCCGATCGATGTCCAGATCGAACTAGCGCGACGAGCGGAAGCCGCTGCGTTTGCCGCGGACACGCGAGTGACGAATTCGGAAGGGGCGGAGTTCGAGTCCTCGTCCGGGCGCATCGTGCTGGCGAACAGTCACGGCTTCATGGGCGAGTACCGAAGCTCCAGTTTCTCGCTGTCGGTGTCGCCGATCGCGACGGAGCCGGGTTCCGGCGCCATGCAGCGAGATGCCTGGTATGGCGTGCAGCGGAAGTTCGCCAAGCTGGACAGCCCGGAGACGATCGGACAGGAGGCGGCCCGCCGTGCGGTACGGCGATTGGGGGCGAAGAAGGTCGCGACACGTCGGGCGCCGGTCATCTTCGACCAGGAAACGGCGAGCAGTCTATTGGGCAACCTCTGCAGCGCCGCCTCTGGCTATGCCCTCTATAAAGGAGCCTCGTTTCTCATCGACCGACTGGGCAAGAAGCTCGCGCCGGATTTCGTGACCATCTACGACGACGGCCGGATGCCAGGCGGGCTGGGGTCGCGTCCGTTCGACGGCGAAGGGCTGCCGACGAGAAAGACCACCGTGGTCGAGCGAGGCGTTCTGACGGGCTATCTCCTGGATACCTATTCGGGCAAGAAGCTGGGATTGGCTTCCACCGGGAACGCCTCGCGCAGCGTCGGCGAAAGTCCGTCGGTCGGGCCGACCAATTTTTATCTGGCGCCCGGAACCAAGAGCCCGGAAGAGATCATCGCCTCGGTGCGCGAAGGCCTGTACGTAACGGAACTCATCGGCTTCGGTATCAACATGGTGACGGGCGACTATTCGCGCGGAGTTTGCGGGTTTTGGATCGAAAACGGAGAATTGGCCTATCCGGTCGAGGAAATCACGATCGCCGGGAATCTCAAGCAAATGTTCGCGGACATCGAGATGATCGGGAGCGACCTGGTCTTTCGCGGCCGCGTCGCCAGCCCGACGATCAAAATTGCGGAGATGACGATCGCAGGCGCATAGCGCCTGGCGATAGGCACGGGGCTAGAGGCGATAGGCTATTGGTGAGACAAAAAGGTTCGGTCCTTCCTATCGCCCATCGCCTATGGCCTATTGCCTGCTACTGTCGGAGGTGACCCATGGCTGAGATCAAGGATACGATGGTGCAGTATCGGAGCGACGGCGTCACGGTGCGGGCGTATCTCGCGGGTCCGCAGACCAAGGAAAAGCGGCCGGCCGTTATCGTCGTCCAGGAATGGTGGGGGTTGAACGACCATATCAAGGACGTCGCGCGCCGATTCGCGGCGGAGGGCTATGTCGCGATCGCGCCGGATCTCTATTCGCGGTTCCAGAACGAGGTCGTGCCGAACAACAATCCCAAACGGGCGGGAGAGTTGATGGGGCAGTTGAAACAGGAAGACGGCCTGAAAGATCTGAATGCCACGGTGGCATACCTGAAAAGCGTGCCGGAGGTCGATCCTGTCCGGATCGGAGTCACCGGGTTCTGCATGGGCGGCTCCTATGCGCTGATGCTCCCCTGCGTCAATAATGAGATCAAGGCGGCGGTCCCCTTCTACGGGCAGGTGCCGAATCCGGACACACCGCTTCAGAAGCTGGCCTGCCCGGTGCTCTATATCTATGGAGAAGAAGACGGGTGGATCACCAAGGCCGACGTACAGCGGTTGGCCACCGCTCTCAAAAAGTACAACAAGCCGGGCGAGATCAAGACCTATCCCGGCGCGCCGCACGCGTTCTTCAACGATACGCGGAAGGACGTGTACAAGCCGGCGGAGGCCAAGGATGCTTGGACGCGCACGCTGGCGTTCTTTAGACAACACTTAAAGAGCGCGTAGCTCGTAGCCGATAGCGGATAGCTTAAGGTTGCTCGCTGTTCGCTAGGCGCTCAAGGAGAACAATGGCCCTCAATCCAGAAGACGGCAAACGCATGCTCCAGCTCATCACGTCGCGCTACGACGACCGGCATTGGCGCAAGAAGATCGAGAAGACCTTGAGCTTGCCGCAGTCGGGTGTGAGCGACGAAGTGCAGCGGCAGATCTTCGTGTACCTGAAGCTCGGCCTCAAGGCCTACAAGTCCCGCCGCGCCGATCCCGATACGTGGATCGTGGGCGGTTATGCGACGAAGGAAGTCATCGATCGGGCGAAGTTCCAGCCGCAGCAGGTGGGCCCGTCGATCACGAAGGAGGACGTGGCCTATCTCGGTGTGGACCCGGGGCCCGAGGTGGACGAGGCCTGGTGGGAGGACATGCTCGTCAACTGGTTCGAGGATTCCGAGGAGGAGAAGAAGGAAGAACCCGCCGCTGAGAAAGGAACAACGACCGACGAACAAACCGGCGACCCTGCCGCCCAAGCGCCGAAGGAGCCCACCAAGGCCTGAACGGTTTCAAGCCGTTCGAACGCCCTCTTATGATCCGAACAGATCCATCTGCTGGACCTGCGGTTGCGGCGGCTCGATATGGAGGGTGGTGCCGCCGGACGAGGTCGCGTCAGTGGAAGGCGGCTGGCTGTGGCGGTCGAGAAATTCCTTCAGCTTCTTGAAGTCCTCCCGCAGGGGCGCCAAGAGCCCGCCCTGATGCAGAGCAGCCGCCGGATGGAGTAAGGGAAAGATCACGAAATCCTTCTGGTAGAACGCTTGTCCGCGCACCTTGGTAATCCCCACCTTGCGTTCCAGCAGCGTCTGCGTCGCCCAATTCCCTAACGTACAGACCAGCTTCGGCTTGATCAGACTGATCTGCTGCATCAGGAACGGTTTGCAGGTCTCGACCTCATCGGGTTCGGGATCGCGATTGTTGGGCGGCCGGCAGTTATGGCTTACGATCCCGATGGCGACATAGGATTCATCATCCTCGACTCCGATGTTGTAAAGCGGAAATGACCGACGGGTCCGGCGATGATCAACTTTGGTAACGGTCGCCTCGACGAACACGTACTCACCGTGATGGTTCTTCAATATTCGTTGCAGCAGTCCCCGCACGAGGTTCGGACTGTGCACGACTTCCTGCCACCATACGTTGAGGACCAAATAGCCGCGCTGTTCTGCCGCCTCGTGTTTGACGAGGGCGCGAGCCTGCGAATCTCGGTTTGAGAACGCCGGACCGCGAACCTCGATCAGGATCTTTTCGCCGGGTAGGCAGAAATCGTAGGTAAAGGCGGAATCTGGAAAGGCGAAGCGGTGGATGAACGGCACGTTGAGCTCTTCCAGGATGGTCTTCAATTCCTGCTCGCCATAACCGATGGGGTGCTTGCCGTTTCCTTCCGTAATTCTTTGCGCGATGGCGATCCGGCCACGATACCGTTCCTTCGCTGTCATGTGCTGAATCTTGGCGACCCCGGCGGCAACCAGCGCGCGCGTGCGAGAATTGGCACGGGCCGTGATGGCCGAAGGATCACGCAGGCCTTCGGCGTATTGCCGGAGCATCGTTTGACGAAGTTTTTCTTTCGCTTCCGGGCTATGGAACACTCGCCTGTTGTGACAGGTGGTACCGCAGGTGCGATATGTCCTTTGCTCGTATCGGTCATACCGAACGAAGAATGTCTTGCCGCAAACTTCGCAACGGTCCCCGAGCGCGGCCACGCGATCGCCAGGCTGAATATCACGCGCGACTTTCCACTTTCCGTTGATGAGGAAGGGGTGTTCGGGAGTCACGGTGATCCGAACCGGCCTTCCTCTGTCCTCGCTCTGTGGGCGGATTGTGAGTTGAACCACCGCGCTCCCTTGCGGAAGAACTTCATGGGGACGGACATAGGTCACTTTGCGAAAACGTCCCGCATGAGTCAGCACCAGGTCACCGACCCGGATGTCCTTGATCGGCTTATATCCGTTCGCGGTGTAGATGAGCACTCGTGGGCTGATGAAGCACTTGATGACGTTGGCGATATAAATGTCCGACCGCGACAGGCCGGCCGAGGCCAGCAATTCGTTCAGCAGCTTCCCCGCCGCCCCCACGAACGGCTCACCCTGCTGGTCTTCGTAAAACCCCGGCGCCTCGCCCACAAACATGATCGTCGCGTGTGGGTTCCCGACGCCGAAGACCACTTGAGTGCGCCCCAATTTCGAGAGCTTGCAGCGCTGGCAGTTGTGCAGAGATTGGGCGAGTTCTTGGAGCGTCATCGGGGCATCACCTAGGAGAGCAGCTCAATAAAAAACCGGCGGCATCATAGGCAGTCGTGCCAGGCTTGTCAATGCGACACAAGGCCTTGTCCGGGGCGCGTCCGCCGAGGCAGACCGCGCGGCGTCGGCGCGAAAAGAGGCTTGACAGCCGGCGCGGCGTTCCCCTAGAGTCGCCGGCCTCAACACTTAGTAATCCTAAACAATGATCCTCTGTGCAGAAAAGGCCGACACGTGAGCGATCAGTTGGAACGCACGTCCGAACCGCTGAGGAACCGGGTGGTGGCCGGCCTGCAAAAAATCGGGCTGGCTATGAAGAGCCGGGCCTGGAAAGAGGCCAATCGCCGCAAGGTCACGCCTCTGCAGGGACAGACCCTGGCATTGCTGCGCATGCGGTTCGGCGACGAAGCGACCGTGTCGGCTTTGGCGCAAGAGCTGGCAGTCGCGCTCCCCACCGCGTCCGACGTCATCCGGACGTTGGAAGAAAAGGGGTGGGTGCGGAAGAGCCGGTCGAAGGCGGATCGGCGCGTCAGGACTGTCACCTTGACCGCTGCAGGCATGCGCAAAGCGGACAGAGGGGCCGGCTGGCCGGATTTCCTCGCCGCCGCCGCGGATCAACTGCCTGTTGCGGAACAAGAGTCGCTGCTGCGGATCCTGGTCAAAATGATCCGGACGTTGCAGGAGCGGAACGAGATTCCGGTCGCGCGCATGTGCGTGACCTGTCGCTACTTTCGGCCCCGCGTGTACGCCAATCCGGAACGGCCGCATCACTGCGACTATGTGAATGCGCCGTTCGGCGATCGGCTGCTGCGGCTCGACTGCGCCGAGCATGCGCCGGCGGCGACAGCCCAGGCGGAGCGAAATTGGAAAACCTTCAACCAGGAGTCCAGACCATGAGCGAACAGTGGCCGGACTGGGCGGAACGATCAGACGTCCCCGCGAGAGGGGAGCGGCAATCGATGCAGCGATTGGTGCGCTATGAAGTTCGCGATCCGGACGGGGCGCTCGGCGCGGAACGTTGTCGCAAAGGCACGGGGCTCACCATCAATATCGGAGACGGCGGCCTCTGCCTGCTGCTGGATTGGGCGCCGACTGCAGGCGACATCCTGCGCCTCGAGATCGTGCCGCCGGCAGCGGCGATCTTCCCGCCTAGGTCGGCCGAAGTGCGGTGGGTCACCCCGTTACCTCTCGCTTGCAACGAGATCTACCTGGTAGGGATGAAGTTTATATGATGAAGGTAGGGGGTAAGGAATGAGCGAATCCCACGCCAACGGTGTCAGTGTTCCTGTCTTGCACGGTGAAAACTCGCCCAAGTGGCTACCCGTCTGTATCTTCCTGACCCGTCGTGAACGGGAAATCCTCCAATTGTTGGAAAAAGGCTTGAGCAACAAGGACATTGCAGTCAGGCTCGAGATCGAGGTGCAAACGGTGAAGAATCATGTGCGGCATGTCTTCGTCAAACTGGGTCTCAAGAGAAGGAGCGAAGCCGTCCGGTATCTGCCAGAACACAGGGGCCTTGTCCATTTCTGAGCGTGATCTGATTGCGAATCCCTCCCGCATCTGCTGCGCGTAAGAATCTTCCTACAAAGACTGGTACTTTTTCCTCGTTGACAATCTTTAGGTGGCGGTCTAGATGAGCGATGGCCCATGCCGCCAAGAAAGAGGATTTGCTATCACGGAAGAATGTCGGAGGAAGCCATGGCCGAACGAAACGAGAATGTGGTCGCGTTGAATGTGAAGCTGATGCCCGTGGAGAACTCCGACCAACCGGTGTCAGTCAACTATACGACGGTCGGCGTGGCGCAAGGCATTGCCTATCTCGACTTCGGCTTCATCGAGCCGGCGGTGCTCGCCATGCTCGCCCGCACCGCGCGTGACGGCAAAGCCATCCCGGAGAGTCTCGACGGCAAGCTCGTGGTGCGGATGGCGATGGGGCTGGATGTGTTGCAGCGCCTGCACCAACAACTGCAACAGGTGCTGGTTGGGATGCGCGGGAAAAGAGACGTGAAGCCATAACGGACGTTCCCCAGACCAATCGAGCCGTCAGACGATGGACCCCACGGCACCGGGCGCCGCAGGAGCAGCTTCCGCCTCCCCTGTCTCTCCCGACCAGGACGCCGGGCTCCTCTGCCTGTTGCTCATCGCGCGCTTCTATGATCTGCCGGCGGATGGGGTCCAACTGCGTCATCAGTTCGGCAAGGCTGGCTGCCCGTTCTCGGACCGCGACCTGCTTCGCGCTGCCAAACATCTGGGCCTCAAGGCTGGGCTTGTGCAAACTGAATGGACCAAGCTGACCGGCACGCCGCTGCCTGCGCTGGCCAAGCGCCGGGATGGCCGATATGTCGTGCTCGCCAAGGTCGAGGCCGACAAGGTTCTGGTGCAGGACCCGCTTGCAGGACGCCCGCTGATACAGACGCGGGCGGACTTCGAGCGGGGCTGGTCGGGTGAGTTGCTGCTGTTCACCAAGCGGGCCCAGCTCCGGCCGCAGGATCTGCCGTTCGATTTCGCCTGGTTCATCCCGGCGATCGTCAAGTATCGCCGCTTGCTCGGAGAAGTCCTGCTCGCGTCGTTCTTCTTGCAACTCTTCGGGCTTATCACGCCGCTGTTCACCCAAGTCGTCATCGACAAGGTGCTTGTGCATAAAGGCTTCACAACTTTGCACGTCCTGGCCATCGGCATGGTGGCCTTGGCGTTCTTCGAGGCAACGCTGGGCGGGCTCCGCACGTATCTCTTCGCCCATACGACCAACCGGATCGATGTGGGATTAGGCGCGCAGCTCTTCCGGCACATCCTGGCCCTGCCGCTGGCCTATTTCGAGGCTCGCCGGGTGGGCGACACGGTCGCGCGGGTCCGGGAGCTCGAACACATCCGCCAGTTCCTCACCAGCAACTCAGTCACAGTCGTGCTCGATCTCCTCTTCATCGTCGTGTTTCTGATGGTGATGTGGTTCTACAGCGCGCGACTCACGCTGGTCGTCCTGGGATCGATGCCGCTGTACGCCTTTCTTTCAATCGTCATCACCCCCATCATCCGAGCGCGGCTGAACGAGAAGTTTAATCGCAGCGCGGAGAAGCAGGCGTTTCTCGTCGAGGCCATCAGCGGCATCCAGACGGTCAAGGCGCTCGCGGTCGAGCCGCCGCTCCAGCGCCGCTGGGACGAGCAACTCGCCGGCTACGTGCGGGCCAGTTTCCGGGCGACCAGTCTCATCACCGTGGCCAGTCAGATCGCCTCGTCCATCCAAAAGATCACGACCATTGCCGTCCTCTGGACCGGGGCCTATCTCGTCATCGGCGGGGACCTCAGCATCGGCCAGTTGATCGCCTTTACCATGTTGTCGAGCCAGGTCACGGGGCCGCTTCTACGCATCGTGAACCTCTGGCAGGAATTCCAACAGGTCGGCATTTCCGTCCAACGCTTGGGCGACGTGCTCAATACCCGGCCCGAACCGTCCTATAACCCCAACCGGACCACGTTGCCGCGCGTTGCCGGACAGATCGTCTTCGAGGAGGTCACGTTTCGGTATCGGCCGGACGGGCCTGAGGTCCTGCGCAAGGTCTCGTTTGCGATTGAGCCGGGCCAAATCATCGGCATCGTGGGCCGCTCCGGGTCGGGCAAGAGCACCATCGCCAAGCTGATCCAGCGGCTCTATGTGCCGGAGCGGGGCCGGGTCCTGGTCGATGGGGTGGATCTCGCGCAGGTGGACCCTTCCTGGCTGCGCCGACAGGTTGGCGTCGTCCTCCAGGAGAATTTTCTGTTTAACCGCTCCGTGCGGGACAACATCGCGCTGACGAATCCATCCATTTCGATGGACCGCGTGATCGAGGCGGCCACGCTCGCCGGGGCGCAGGAGTTCATCCTCGAACTCCCCGAAGGCTATGACACCATGGTGGGCGAACAGGGCTGTTCGCTGTCCGGTGGCCAGCGGCAGCGGATCGCCATCGCCCGAGCGCTCGTGGCCAATCCCCGGATTCTCATCTTCGACGAGGCCACCAGCGCCTTGGACTACGAATCCGAAGCCGTCATCCAACAGCACATGGCTCAGATGTGCAAGGGCCGCACGGTGATCATCATCGCCCATCGGCTCAGCACGGTGCGCCCCGCCCACAAGATCTATGTGCTCGACAAGGGCGAGATCGTCGAAGCAGGGGCCCACGACGACCTGCTGAAGCAGAACGGTTTCTATGCCCGGCTGCACACGCATCAAGAAGGACGGTGTGCAGTGAAGTAGCCGCACGTCAACCCTCTCCCAAGCGTGGGAGAGGGAAGGGTGAAAGGGAAGAGAGAGCTTCGCGCTGCAGCCTCATAGCCATAGTGCGGCAGCACGTGACGAGGGACACATGAGAAATCTCCGGCGCCATCTCGCCGTCTGGCGCGCCGCCTGGCAAGCCGAAGCCAACCGGCCGGTGGGAGCAGTTCCCTCCGCCCAAGCCGTGGAGTTCCTCCCGGCGGTGCTGGAGATTCAGGAGACGCCGCCCTCACCCATCGGGCGCGCGATCCTCTGGACGATCCTGGCCGTGTTCGCGACGGCGATTCTGTGGGCCTGTTTCAGTTGGATCGACATCGTGGCGACGGCCAGCGGGAAGATCATCCCCAGCGGGCACTCCAAAGTCATCCAACCGGTCATCCAACAGTTCGAGACCGGGATCGTGCGGGCGATTCATGTCCAAGATGGCCAGGTCGTCAAGCAGGGCGACGTGTTGATCGAACTCGATCCCACGCAGAACCGGGCCGATCGCGACCGGGCGCTGAACGAGTACCGAGCGGCGATTGTGGAGGCCGCGCGGCTCCGGGCCCTGATCGCGGGCCGGAACATGTTCGACCCGCCGGCGGATGCTGATCCCATGTATGTCAGGTTGCAGCAGCAGTTGCTCCGCGATCAACTGGCCGAATATCAGGCCCGGGTCGAGGCGGCTCGGCAGCTCATCGAGCAACGGAAGGCCGCGCTGGCGCAGACGCATGAGAACATCCGGCGCTTGGAGGCGACGGTTCCGATCGAAACTGAACGCGCCGCGGCCTACAAGCAACTGCTCGAGAACCAGTTCGTCTCCAAGCTGGACTACCTGCAATTCGAGGAGCAACGCATCGACAAGGCCCAGGAGCTGGCGGGGCAACAGAAGAAGCTCGTCCAGGATCGCGCGGCCCTCGCAGAGGCGGAGAAGAGCTACCGGGCGTTCGTCTCCGAATTTCAGCAAACCAAGCACGCCGAACTCTCCGCGATCGAAACAAAAGCGAAGTCGCTGGTGCAGGAAGTGGTCAAGGCCGAGCAGCGCACGGACCTCCAACGTCTCGTCTCCCCGATCGACGGAGTGGTGCAACAACTCGCGGTCCATACGCTGGGCGGGGTCGTCACGCCGGCGCAACCCTTGATGATCATCGTCCCGCTGGACCATCCGGTCGAAGTCGAGGCGCAGGTAGAAAACAAGGATGTGGGATTCGTCAAAGAAGGCCAGCCGGTCGAGATCAAAGTGGAAACGTTCCCGTTCACGCTCTACGGCACGATTCCGGGCACCGTCCTCAGCGTATCGGACGATGCCGCGCCGGTGGAGCAGGTCGGCTTGGTATACCCGACGCGGGTCAGCCTGGACCGGTCCACGATCCGGGTCGACGGCAAGCTGGTCCCTCTCTCGCCCGGCATGGCGGTCACGGTGGAGATCAAGACCGGCCAGCGGCGGGTGATCGAGTATTTGCTCAGTCCGTTGCTGAAAGCGGTCAAGGAGAGTCTCAGAGAACGATGAACGAACGGAGGTGAACGATGAGAGACAAGCAGGGAGCGCACGCTTGCAGAGGCATACGAGGTCTCGCCATTGTGCTGATTCTCACGTCCAGCCTTGTCGCATGGGCGGTGGAAGTGATCCCGATCGCGTCCGTGCTCGTCAGTCCCAGCTCGTTTCATCGCCGGGAAGTGCAACTCCGGGGCACGGTGAAACACATCGCGACGTTTTCAGGCCGAGAAGTCGGGACGAATCAGCCGCTGTGCGGGTATGACTTCCTGCTCGAGGACCAGACCGGCGCGATCGAGGTGCTCTATCGCGTCCGGTGCCAGGCAGGGGCGGAAAAGGCCATGACCGTGACCGAAGGGGAAGAAGTCATCGTCGACGGCAGCATCGATGCGCTTCCGACCAATATCCGCACGTTCGAGGGCAAAGACCACGGGTTCCGGGTGCTCGCCAGCCGGATCACGCGACCGAACAAATGACGAACGTGGGTCGATGTCGATACGGTGCGGGCTCGCGCAGTGAGCAACAGTCATGGACCCAGCAAGAGCGTGCCGACCCTGCCCCAGCACGTTTAGAGCGGGCAGTTGGGGATTCGGCGAATCCGAGGGAATCAACGACTCGACGGTGATCAATTACGAAAGGCGGCCTGAGATGAACGGTACGAAGAAGCATTTCGGATTCTTGGTCGTCGGACTCGGCGTGGGGCTGGTTGCCGGCTGCGCGGCCTCCGTCTTCTCGAACGAGGAGACCCCCGGCGAGCGGTTTCGGAAAGCGATCAAAGCAATTGAAGCCGCGTGTGCCAAGCGGAAGCTCGCGCCGAACGAAGTCTGCGGGGAGGTCGCGAAGCTCAAGCCCGCCGATCCGCTGGCGACGGAAGAAGGCCGGTTCGCGCACAGCATCAAGATTCCCAATCCCGTGCCCGAGGACAGCGGCTACCGGCCGGGGATGACGCCGCAGGAGTACTTCGAGCATCTCTGCAAGACCGAAGCGGGGGAGTTCATCTACAGGACGGTCGAGAATGTCGAGGGGTTGTACATGATGCGGCCGCGGGAACGAGTGTTCGATGACCATATGCAGCATCTCTATGCTCTGGAAGATCCGTATGGACATGAAGACTGGGAGGCCAAAAACCCAGAGAACTTTTACGTTCGACCTGGGCGTTACAGGTTCTTGGAAAAGCCTTTGTCTTCATCAAAGAATCCCATGACTGCAGGAGTAAGGTTTTTGCGATATGCCGGCTACGACGGCCAGGATTCCAAAACCATGGTCGTACAGGAAGTCCCAAATCGCAAAAGTCTCTACGGCTACACGTGGCGGGGAATTACCCGCCCCCATGACAGAGAATTGGGCATTGCCGGTGGAGAACTCATTGTATTGGATTTGCAGTCAAACGAGGTCTTAGCAGTAAGACGTGGGTTTATGCGGAGTGGTGGGGTGCGCAATTTGACAGGCATCTGGTGGCCAAATGGGCAAGTGTGCCGCAATGATGTCGGTCGAACCAAACTATTCTTTGCTGTTGAATTTATTAGCAAAGTCTTGAAACCTCAAAATCTCGCGTCCAAGGAGGTCGACAATGCCTCAAAGTAATATTACGAGTTGGCTCGAATTTGCCCTCCAGCAAATGGCTGCAGAAAGCTATCTCGATACGGTCAATATCAATATTCGAGACGAAGTAGAAACCGCTCTTATCCGCGGTAACAATCGGCCGGGATTCGATCCCGCCACCGGACCGCTTCTTGGAAAAACTCAAATGACCGATGTGTTGGCCGATCGCTTTCTTGATCGTTACCAGATCCTCGACCACCACGCCAACGATGCGACGGGGTTTTCGGCCACGCTGCTGCGGGATCGGACGACCGGCGAGTACACGCTTTCCTTCCGGAGCACCGAATACCGGCATCAAGCCGACGGGGGCGACTACGAGCGCGACGGGGCGAACGGGCTCTTCCTCACGGGCGCGGACGGGGAGATCTTCACCAAGGGCTTCGCGTTCGGGCAGGTGGCGGCGATGGAGCACTATTACCAGACCACGGTCAAGAGCGTGCTGCCGGCGGGGGCTGTGCTGAACGTCACCGGCTATTCGTTGGGCGCCCATCTCGCGACGGTGTTCACGGAACTGCACGGTCTTGAGACCAACACAGGCATCTCGTTTGGGCATACCTATACCTTCAATGGCCCAGGCCGGGGCGAATTTTCTGGCGGACAGCAGCCGGAGACAGCCGAAGCCGACCGCATGCGGACGATGATAGCTCGTCTGACGGAAGTGCTTACCAACCCCATGGCTGGTATTGAGTCGGGAACGCCGGAGGAACTCTGGCCCCCGTCGTTGAATGCGGCGTTGTCGGCTTGGCAGCAGGATCCGACCTGGGACCCGTGGGCGAGTGGCTCCACGCTGAATGTGTACACCGATGCCCGGTACCTCTGGGCCAAACAGGTGATCGAAGAGGAATTTTCGCCCGTCTCGCGCTCGCTCTCTGATATTCCTCGAACCGACGGCGCCTTCAGTTTGATCACGCAGATCGTGGGTCATGCGACGCAAGGGGACACGGAGTATGTGGCCAATTCCGGCCACCATGCTGTTGAAACGAGAGTCTATATCGAAGATCAGCCGGATTTGGATGGCTTCGGGGGCTTCTTCGGCGCAAGCGGTGATTTCGGCACGACCCATAGCCTCACGCTCATCGTGGATTCGCTGGCCTTGCAGGAATTGTTTCAGACACTGTCACCAACGCTCGAACGAACGCAGATCGAGGCCATCTTCGCCGCGTCGTCCAATCAACTGGCGTCGGGGTTTGTTGGAGCATCAGGAGCGGCAGAGGGCAACTCTCTCGAAAACGCGCTGGATGCGTTGGGCACGCTCTTTGTGCCGAACTATACGCCGACGCAGTTTGGTCGCCAAACCGGGGACTTCGGCTCGCTCGGGTTTCGGAATTCCTTCTATGCAAACCTCGCGGCTGTGAAGACCGCGTTAGCCGGGCAAACCTATCACATAGAGCCGTTTCTGACCGTGCCGGGTCCGGGCACACCAGGTCCGGTGCTGGCAATCCCGGCGGATGTGCTGCAAGCGCGTGCTTCAGAGAACAGTGATCGTGGGTTGGCGTATCGGTATGCGCTCAAGAGCCTCAATCCGTTTGCCGTCCTTGGCACGACTAGCGAATCCCAGACTGCACTCTATGCGCAGCATACCAGCAACGGCGCCCTCGACTTGTTAAACGACGCCGACGGCACCGGCACTATCACCGCCCAGTATCTCACCGATCGGGCGCTGTTTCTGACAGAGAAAATTGCGCTCAATCAACTGGACCACGACATGTCAAGCCGCAGCGTTCACTACGTCGACGTGGATAGCAATTACGAGATCAGGACTCCGCTGACGCTCGCCCTCGCCCAGCGCGAGTTTCTCTTCGGCTCCGATGACCTCGACACCCTCACCGGTGGCGGAAAAGATGACCACCTGTATGGTGGTGGCGGTGTCGATGTGCTCATTGGCAATGCGGGGCGGGATTATCTGGAGGGGAATGGCGGCAGCGATCGGTTGGAGGGTGGCGCCGGTGCAGACACGATGGTCGGAGGATCGGGCAACGACACTTACCTGGTGGAGGATCTCGGAGATCAGGTGATCGAGGTCGGCGACAATGGCACGACGGATACGGTTGAGAGTTCGGTGACGTTTTCCCTCGCTGGCACGACAGTCGAACATCTCACCTTGACCGGTACCGCCGACCTCCCCGGCACTGGCAACGAGCTCGACAACCTCATCACGGGTAACAGTGGTGTGAACCGGCTTGATGGCAAAGCCGGCGCGGACCATCTGATCGGTGGACTTGGCAACGATATCTTAGTCGGCGGGACCGGGGACAACGACTTGCTCGAAGGCGGGGCGGGGTTCGATACGTATGTCTACAACTCCGGCGATGGGACGGATCGGATCGAGGATGCGGATGCGCAAGGGCGAATCGTCTTCAACGGCTCGATCTTACAAGGGGGTGTCAGCACGGATGGGGGCAACACCTATCACAGTCTCGACGGCAGCACCAGGTATGTCCTCTCCGGGGGGCATCTCATCGTCAACGGCGTCCTGACCGTCAACCAGAATTTCCAGAGTGGGCAGTTGGGGATTCGCCTCACCGATGTGACCGAAGCCACCTACGACAATGGCCTGCCCACCACCACGGTCACAGGGATGTCCGGCAATGACACGATCGCCACGGGCGGTGGACCTGGCACGGTCAACCACCTCGTCCAAGCGGGCGATGGAGACGACTTCGTTCTGGCCGGAGCCAACAACGATCAGCTCTTTGGTGAAGCGGGCCACGACACGCTCTTGGGCAACAGTGGGCAGGATCGGCTGGACGGCGGCCTCGGCAACGATTTCTTGGCGGGTGACAACGATGATGTGTCCATTGTGGATGGCGATGATCGGCTCGATGGAGGCGAAGGCGACGATCAACTGGTCGGAGGCTGGGGCGATGACGTACTGTACGGTGGAGCGGGCACCGACCTCCTCTATGGGGACACGCTCGGCAAGGCCCAGGGGACCTTCACCGCGGATGACTATCTGGATGGCGGTGGCGGGGCCGATGAACTCCATGGGCTCGCGGGGAATGACGTCCTCTTCGGCGGGGCCGACAACGATGTCTTGTCTGGTGAAGAAGGGGATGATGTCGAAGACGGCGGGACGGGGGATGATCTCTTGCTTGCTTACACGGGGAATGACGCCCTCGCCGGTGGTGCCGGGATCGACAAACTCTATGGTGACCAAGGCAACGACGTTCTCGACGGCGGGAGCGAGAACGACGAACTGTACGGAGGGGATGGCGCGGATGACCTGTATGGCGGTACGGGGGACGACCTGCTGCTCGGGGATCATCTCAACAACCCGTCGGAGTTCAGCACGGCCGGCGGCGCCGACTTTTTGGATGGCGGAGATGGGACTGATCACCTCGAAGGTGGCCTCGGCGACGATACGCTGTTCGGCGGCAACGGCAACGATGTGCTCTTCGGGCAAGAGGGCAACGACAGTCTGTTTGGAGATGACGGCGATGACGAGTTGCAAGGCGGGGTTGGGAATGATCTGCTGGCCGGCGATGCGGGGAATGATCGGCTATTTGGACAAGAGGGTTCAGATACGCTCTATGGGGATGACGGTGATGATGGTCTCGCCGGCTATGAAGGGAATGACACCCTGATCGGCGGGGTCGGCCAGGACGTGCTGGAGGGCGGCGCCGGTGATGATACCTTGGTCGGCGGCGCCGGCAGTGACACCTATCTGTTCAATCTGGGCGACGGCTACGACACGATCACTGATACCGTTGGCGGAGGCGAAGGCAACCTGATTCAATTCGGCTCCGGGATCACCCTCCAGAGTCTCACCTTCACTCATGATCCCGTACAGCAGACCCTCACGATTCAGGTCGGGGCCGGCGGCGATTCTATCCAACTGCTCGGCTTTGATCCCAATTCATTCCAGTATGGTGTTCAGACGCTGGCCTTCGCCGATGGCAGCGACGTCGCCCTCAGTTCGCTTCTCCCATTGCCGAGCGGCTTCGTCAGCGGGACCGACGCGAGTGACTTGATTCATACGGGTTCGGATGACGACGTAGTCGATGCCGGCGACGGCGATGATCTCGTGGATGCCGGGGCCGGGAACGATGTCCTCCTTGGAGGGGCAGGCAACGATACGCTCATCGGTGGCGGCGGGGATGACATCCTTGATGGCGGGCCCGGCAACGATCAACTTGTTGGGGACGCAGGAGCCGACACGTTCTTGGTCGGCGGCGGGTCTGGACAGGATACGATCGGTCTAGTGGACACCGGCGATACCATCCAGGTGGCGGCCGGGATTTCACCAAACAGCGTAACAGTCATGCGCAGCGGCAACAATCTCGTTCTGAATGTGGCCGGGACGGCGGACCGACTTACGCTAGTTTCCTTTTTTGCCAGCCCAGCCAATCAGGCCGGCCAAGTGCAGTTTGCCGACGGCACGGTCTGGGATACTGCCGGTCTCATTCAACAGGCGCTCACCCTGACCGGCACCGAAGGCCCGGATATCCTCCAAGCCGTAGACGATGAGAACTACACCCTCCTGGGGTTAGGAGGGGATGATGTGCTGACTGGCAGGGCAGGCCATGACGTGCTCGAAGGTGGGATGGGCAATGATACGCTGAGCGCCGCAAACGGAGCTGACCGGTTAGATGGCGGGGCAGGAGATGACACAGTGATCGGCGGGGAGGGCGGCGATACCTATGTGTTTGGTTTAGGGTCGGGACATGACGTTCTGCAGGAACCGACCTTCTTCACGGGAACCGATACGATTCAATTGAAGGCCGGAGTGGACGCTGACGATGTGACACTGAAGGCACGGCAGGTTAACTTCGATCTCGATCTCGTCCTGAGCATCAATGCCACTCAGGACGAATTGACGATCAGCTCAGCCTTGGATTCAGACACGTTTCCTATTGAACAAATCACCTTTGCGGACGGCACCATTTGGGACTCGGCAGCGATTCTCAGCAGGGCTCAGGGTCTCAGTCTCACCGCAGCTCCAGGCGGGGAAGCGTTGTTCGGGACGCGCTTATCGGACGTGCTGACCGGCTTAGGCGGCAACGATTTCCTTGATGGTCGCGCCGGAGCAGATCGGATGGCGGGAGCCGGCGGAGACGATCAGTACGTTGTGGATCATTCAGGCGATCAAGTGATCGAATTGCCCGGGGATGGCAGAGATGTGGTCCAAAGCTTCGTGGACTATACGCTCCCCGAGCATGTCGAGGACCTGCAATTGATGTTGAGCTTTTCCGGTGCGAGCCCTGTGACAGGGATCGGGAATGATGAAGACAATGAGCTGCGCGGCAATGGCAATGGAAACGTCCTTCAAGGCGGTGCAGGGGACGATACGCTGTGGGGTGGGGCTTCCTTCTCAGGAGTCGGTGGTAACGATGATCTGAGCGGTGGAGCCGGCGATGACACGTATTTCTTCGATGGACTCGTCAACGGGTTGGATACGATTCATGATGAATCGCGTCCGGGAGAGGAGAATCGTATTCACTTTGGTCCTCTCACACACCCAAACGATCTGGAGCTTGTTCGAACCTCCACAAGTCTGCTGATCTCTATTGGCGGCGGCGGCGACAACGGCGTCCTCTTGGCCGACTTTGATCCTGACAATCTTGTGGGCTCTCTGGTCGTCGAGACGGTGTCGTTCATTGGCGGCATCCAGCAGGTCAGTGGCGGGTTTGACGTGCAGTTGGCCGATCTTTTGGATCCTATACGGGGTACCGATGCCTCAGATGTATTAGACGGTACGAGTCATGTCGATTTCATCAAAGCCGGCCAGGGCGATGATCTGATTACTGGCGGAGCCGGAAACGATGTGCTGGCTGGCGGGATTGGGCAGGATACGTATTTCTTTAACGTTGGCGATGGGATCGATCTTATCGACGATGTGGTAGGTCCGCAGGAAGGAAACACGGTCAGATTCGGCGCAGGGGTTGATGGGCAAAGTTTGCGTTTGCAATACGGAGGCACGAGCAGCCAAGGTGATCTGACGCTCCATGTCGGGAGCGAGAATGATGCCCTGTACTTCCATGGGTTTCTTGCGGATGACATGTTTGGTCCACATGCTGTTGAGCGATTCGAGTTTGTTGATGGGACGGTGCTGACCTTTGATCAACTGCTTGCCGGGGGCGTGGAGGTTCGTGGCACGTTCGGCGATGATGGCGAACTGTTCGGCACGTTTGCCGATGATCGGATGGTTGGGTTCGAAGGAGCAGAGAGTTTGAGTGGGGGCACAGGCAACGATACGCTGGACGGTGGACCAGGCAATGACACTCTGTTCGGCGGGACAGGCGAGGATACGTATGTCTTTCATCTCGGAGATGGCACCGATCAACTAAGAGATAGTTTCGAATTGATCGTCGACCCGGTCACGGGGGAGAGCCGAGTGGCCGACAATCGCATTGTGTTCGGGCCGGGCATTACCGTTTCGGATATTGAACTGACGGATCAGGGGCAAGGCCTGTTCATGCGTGTCGGAACCAGTGGGGATGGTATCAATTTGGGTGGGTACGTCGGGGGGGCCGATTCGAACATCCAAACCTTGCAGTTCGCGGACGGTTTGATCGTCCCGTTTGCTCCGTTGCTTGACGCCTTCCTCGCCGGTGGAGACCTGGTGCTGACCGGTGGATCAGGAGAGAATACGCTGATCGGTGGAGCCGGCAACGACACGATTACAGGCGGGGCCGGGAGTAACATCCTCATTGGGGGAGGCGGTCATGACACGCTCACCGGTGGCTCGGGCCCCAATCGTTTTTATGGCGGCGCCGGCAATGACCTACTGGTTGGCGGAGAAGGCGGGAATACGTTTGTGTTTACCGTCGGCGGAGGGATTGACACGATCAGTGTCCCTGTGACGAATCTTCCGGGAAGGA
>Ga0070741_10002926_pt1 | contig 44101 bp, 40 predicted proteins | sample Coa_R1_4_FD_66440 | JGI IMG/M metagenome (GOLD analysis project Ga0070741, IMG submission 66440) | Surface soil microbial communities from Centralia Pennsylvania, which are recovering from an underground coalmine fire - Coalmine... | ecosystem: Environmental > Terrestrial > Soil > Unclassified ... | reverse complement strand
GGATTTTTCCACAACGATGATATGGCCCTGGCAGCATTCAGCGTCATCCGCAAAACAGGACGCAGCATCCTTCTCGCAGGCATCGATGCCATGCCACCCGCCATTGAGGCTATCATCAACGGTTCACTGGTCGCCACCATTCGCAATCCTTCATGTCGCATTCACTCGGGAGCGGTGATGGTCGGCATCCTGGCTGCCAATGGCACGAAGAACATCCCCAAGCATATCCTCGCAGATGGTCCCCTCGTGACTCAAGATAATGCCGCCGGGCTTGTCTTCCTGGAAAACCAGTTCTTGCTCTAGCCTTCAACAGAGCATGCGTAGCCCTATTCCAGTCTACGCATTTTTATTGCTTGCTCGTTTCATTTTGTTACCCGCCGCTCCATTGCAGGTAACAAAATGCATACTATCTGCATAGCATGCAGTACTCGACATTGAAAGCGACATATGTTACTCTGTATCCAGAAAACTCAATATGGACCAGAACGATGATCAAGCAGAGTCGAAGAGGTGAGATAATATGGAACGGGCACAGTTATCAGCGGCACAGGGAAAAGCACGTCCACAACTATCAGCGGCGCGGGAACGCATGCACTTATCGTTAGAAGAGGTAGGGAAACATCTTGGGGTGAACAAGAGCACCGTGTATCGATGGGAGAAAAAGGGCGATATTCCACAGCCGTTACACTGTCGGAAACTCTGCGAACTCTATGGCATATCTGCACGTGAATTAGGGTTTGACGAGATATATATCGTTGATGTACAGACCGTCAACGAAACAGAACACGAAGAGGAAGAATGCATCTCTGTATTCCGACGACAACACCTTATCTCGCGCCTGATGAGCATCGTCTGGCATTATCCATTGAATGATGCCCGTTATCAAAAGCTTCAATCGCAGGTTACGTTGGAGCTAGAGGATAACAGCATGAATGATGAAATAAGCCGCCGCGATGCCTTGCGCTTCCTAGCACTGGTTCCCGTTGATCTATTTGGCCTCTCTCAATCCGGCCCGGTCTTCAAAAAAGGCGTGTCTTATGAAGACATCCTGAAGCATTGCGCCGCCGGTATCGTCGCTTGCTGGTATTTGCGCAAAGGCAAAGAGTTAGCCTTTGCTAATGCAGCGGTCTCAAAGTATATTCCTACTCTCAAGGCAATAGCCTATTCAGCACCGACGCCACAGCGAAAAGCTGCCGCTGATCTGCTGGCACAATGCTTTCTGTTGAAAGCAACGCTGGCTTGGCATACTACAGACACTGGCAATGAAGCAATTCCTTATGCACAACAAGCAGAAACCTACGGGAAGCAAGCCGGAAATCTCATGCTACGTATTCTTGCCTTGAGAACACAGGCTGTAGGTCATTGTCGCGCGAATCAATGGAAGCAAGCATTAGAAGCGGCTCAACAGGCAAAGTTTCTGCTTGAAGAGAGAGACAGACAAGATAAGCAGAAACAACCATCTGTCTTCTCGCAACCTGCTGAAGAACCTCTTCCCCAACTGCTCTATAGCTATGTCTATGCAGGACTGGCGACGTATCAGGCATATCACGGGCGCAAAGAGGATGCGCTTTCCTACCTCAGAATGGCACATGCAACCTTCTCCAATGAGCAAGCGCCTATCTGGATAGATCATAATGTAGGGAACTTACTCGTTAATGATGGTGAAACGTATATGCATCTTGGTTTGTATAAAGGCGCGCTTGACTCTTTAGGGCAAATTGACACTCAGTATGCTCAAGATGTCACGATTCCTTTGACTGATCGTGTTGAATCTATATTTGGTCAGGTGATGGCAGAAGTCAGCCGCAACGACCAGCCGCGTGATATGGCCTTTTGTATTGATCGTTGGATACAAGGTATTCAGGGAGCAAAGGCAATACAAAGCCAACAACGGATCAATGAGGCGATTCAAGCATACACCGCTATGTGCGCTGTCTGGCCCGGCGAGAAGCAAGTGAAAAACTTACGCGAGTATCTTCTCAACTAAGGAGCGTCCATTATATCAAGCGTAGCTTACCAGTGAGCTACGCTTTTTTGTGCCTTGTTTTTCTTTCTGCTCGTTGCTCGTTGTATACCGTTGTACAACGAAAGAAACCTTGAAAGCAGCACAACACAATCTTCATCACTTAAACACGTAATAGAACAAATTTCTCCTGCATTTCCGCTATACTCTTCTATAGTGCAAGACACCGATCAGGTCTGTACTGATCGATGAAAGCATCCCGAAGCGGCGGCCGCCCGTGTTGTCGCTTCATTGAGAAGTGGCAATGAGGTCTTTATTTGATAAAAGGAGTCATGTTGTGCAAGCAGAAAAGAAACTCACCCTCTTACAATTGCGCAGGGATTACAACAAACGCACAGACACACCTATCACATCAAAACAGATCGCTACCCAGGCAAGCGTAGCACTCTCTACAGAATTTACGATGGAACTGGGTCGTCCCGTTCCCAAAGCCGTTGCTGAAAAGGTCATCAGTGCCTTCTCAGTACTCACAGGGCAATGGTATTGCTTAGATGATATTGAGGTCCATCTTCTCGAAGAGTCGCTGTCTCCCATCCCTCCCATTTCGAGAGGAGGAGCACAACGATGAGCACACTAGAAGAGCTGAAAGAGCGCATCGACGGCGGAGAGGTCGCAGAACTACCGCTTTTGCGCCCCATCCGCATTGGCCGAGACGCTTATGATGGCACGATTACCACCGTCTTTCGTAATGCAACTGGCTATGTCTGGTCGCTCTATCGCAAGCTCGGTGAAGAACGTATACGCACCCGCTACGAGCAGCATGGGCCAGAGTGGCAACACCTTTTAAAGCGTATTGAGGGAGAGCAAACCATCTCCCACGATTGGATCATTCGCCCCAGAGATGCCCGCTATGAACAATAAGACGCCGTCCCACCTCCAGTGTGAGTCACAGAAAACCACTTTTTCCCATATCTGCCGGAGGCAGATATGGGAAAAAGTGGTTTTCTGTAAGCCCCCGCCACAGGCGAGGATTCAACTTCCATTTAGACTACACCCTGCTACATTTAGCCCTCTAGAACGTATAAAATAAAAAGAACCCGAATACTAGAGAAAGCAACAAAGCATGACACCACAGATAATCTTAAGAGGTGGTAGTGGATAACTTCTACCAGGCCACCGAAGCGACAACGCGTAATCAGCGCACTCAAATGAGCTATCAGGCCGCATTGACCAGGCACAGAACCTATCGCGGCCTGACGCGTATCTCCTGGGTCACATGGCTCATCGCCCTTGGAACCATCCTTATATGGTGCTACACAGCCTACCAGACGGCGCTGGCAGCTGGTGCACACACCATACATGACATCTTCGCCAACATCATCAACAACGCCATCAATGTCCAGCCAGGCGAGGATAATGTGCTGACAACTGTACTCATTACCTATGGTGCCAAAGACAACGAGCTCATTATTCATGGACAATACTGGCGTTTCATTACGCCCATTTTCCTGCACGCCAATCTCCTGCACATTGCGCTGAACATGTTCAATTTTGCCGTGCTTGGCGTGTTCCTGGAGCGTATCGCCGGGCATCTGCGCTTCCTGCTCATTTACCTGTTGGCTGGCGTGTTCAGCGTGATCACCAGTTTTTATTTTGCACCTCACGATATCAGTGTTGGCGCATCGGGAGCTATTTTTGGGCTGGTAGGAGCATATAGTATTTTTGTCCTTATACACCGCAGAGCTTTCAGGCGCGGCGGCATCCCGACCCTGCTCTGGATTGCTATCGTTATTGCCCTTAATCTCAGTATCGGTTTCTTCATCCAGAACGTTGATAACTATGCACACGTTGGTGGCTTGCTCAGTGGTTGTATCCTGGGCTGGCTCTTTATGCCACTCTATCGAGAAATTCCATCAGCGCACCAACCATACTCATATATCCTTACCGATATGCATAGTCTCTCAAGGCGCTGGTACTTGGCAGTATTGACAATCTTATGTACACTGGTACTGGCTATTCTCGCCCTTCATCTGAACGGGACAAGATCCTAGCCAATGCCATCTCACAGAAAACGAGTGCCATCGGGGCACCCGCAGGGGACGCAACGCAACGCAGGAACACGAGGCAACACAGGGGCGCACAATGCAACGCAGGGACGCATCCCAACGCAGGCACACAACCCAACGCAGAGGCACGCAATGCAACGCAGGGGCGCGATTTATAAGCCCCGTGCCCTTGCAGCTGTCGCCTGCCCCTTGCACAAAATAAATGGAAATGACACCCCTGGAAAACGACCCTGATTTTGGAGGATAACTAGTGGAAGCACAGACCGATATCCAGACCTACCTGGATCAAGGCAAACAAGCCCTTGCCCAGGGCAAAGCACGTGACGCAGCTATCGCCTATGCACATGGCGCGCAAATAGAACCAGACAATCCAATGGTCCACCTGGGACTCGCTGAGGCCAACCTGGCGCTCGGCAACTATGGCGTTGTCCAGATGGCCTGTCACCGCGTTCAAGAATTGCAGCCTCGTGGGGGCCTCGAAGAGACCACCGCCCAGGCCCTGCTCGATCTGCTTGATCGCCGTTACGAGCGTGCGTTACAGCATGCTGACGCCATCATCAGCGAGGACCCCAGCATTGCCTATGCTCATGCCTTGCGTGCTCACCTCTTGCGCGCTCTGGGCAATGACTACGATGCCAGCCTTGCGCGTGCTCGTGCAGCCCGTCTCTCGTTTGGCGGCCGCTTTGAGAACTGTTTCCCAGCCATTGACCCATCCTATCTCTCCGGCTATAAAAGTCAGCCGTCCGCGCCAACGCCGCCACCACCACCCGTCACAAGCACTCCTGAGCCTCCCAGTTCCAGGACCGAACGCGAACAGGTACCAACCTGGTCACAGCCCGGCCTTATGCGCCGTCAGATCGTGCGTACACGCTTTATGGTGAGCCGCTACCCAAACCTGGTCACCAACATTCTGATTGCCATCAACGTCATTATCTACCTTATCGCGCAGGTCTTTCCAGCCCTCTACACCTACGGCATACAAGCCAACGAGTTAGTGCAACAGGGCGAATACTGGCGTATCTTCACGGCCATGTTCCTGCACCTCCCCTTTACTCTTTCCCAACCTTTGAGCATCCTTCATCTCGTACTCAACATGGTCTCGCTCTCTTACATCGGTAGAGGTGTTGAAATCTTCTACGGCAAGTGGCGCTATCTCCTGATCTACCTGCTCTCTGGTATTTTTGGTGGCCTCACATATTACTTCATCGGAGGCATAAACGCACAACCAGCCTTAGGAGCCTCTGGAGCGATCTTCGGTGTTTTCGGAGCGCTGGGAGTCTTCTTCATCACCAATCGTCGAGCGCTTGGCCCGATGGGAGCCAGTGTCATTCAGCAGTGGGTCATCTTCCTGCTCATCAACCTGGCCTTCAGTTTATTACCAGGTATCGGCCTCTGGGATCACCTCGGCGGTCTGGTTGCAGGAGCCATCCTATCATTCCTGCTCATTCCCAGAGAGAGGCGCAGCCGTACACGCTAACTGTGAGGGCATAATCGCGCAAGAAAGCGTCATTGTGCCTTCCATCCCGCCTCTCACTTGCCTCCATAACACAGCTCGCTTCTTGGTCAGTACAGTACACTGATAATAGGGAGTTGAGCTTGCAATCTCGCTGTGACCCGGCTGAGTCACAAGATCCTATCCATGCCCTTTACCCCCCTGCTTAGCTCCCTCATTTTCCTTTCGTGAGCGGCAGAGCTCCCCCCTTGTAACAATTCTGTCACATATTCTCCATACCCCTGTAACAACCGAATGTTATGCTCATGACGAACCCTATGAAATGCTTCTCACCCTATAAACAAAAATATTCTCTCAGTAAGGAAAGGAAAAATATCTCTGATGAATTTTAAACCATCACTTCCCCGACATACATATATCGCGCTCATATCCATTGTTCTCTGTCTTCTGACCTGCATCATAAACACAACTCCAGCACTTGCGGCCCACACGACACCGCTTCCCGCTCCCGCAAACCTCGCCGATCCGCGTGACCTGGAAACGTTTCTCGATGGCGTGATGGCTGCGCAGTTGAAGGATGATCATATTCCGGGGGCGACCGTGTCAGTGGTCAAGGATGGCAAGCTCCTCTTCGCCAAAGGCTACGGCTACGCCGACCTACAGCACAATGAACCGGTCAACGCATCCACGACCCTTTTCCGTATCGGCTCGGTCAGCAAGCTGTTTACCTGGACCGCCGTGATGCAGCTTGCCGAGGAAGGCAAAGTCAATCTGCACGCCGACGTGAACACCTATCTCAAGACGTTCAAGATCCCCGCCACCTATCCTCAACCCATTACGCTTGCCAACCTGTTGACGCATACCGCTGGCTTTGAAGATAGCGGCCTTGGCATCCTCGTGCCCACTGCACACGATCTGCAGCCATTGGGTCAGTGGCTAGCGACCCATATGCCCGCGCGTGTCCGTGCGCCTGGCGTGTTTACCGCTTATTCCAATTATGGAGCAACACTAGCAGGCTACATTGTAGAACAGGTATCGGGGATGCCCTTCGATCAATACATCGAGCAGCACATCTACCAACCCTTGAACATGAGTCAGAGCACCTTTCGCCAACCAGTACCATCACAGCTCGCTCCCCATCTCTCTCAGGGTTACACCGCCGTCGATGGCACGTATCGCGCCGATCTTTTTGAGGATGTCCAGGAATGGCCTGCCGGATCGATGAGCTCTACGGCCACTGATATGGCAAATTTCATGATTGCGCACCTGCAAGATGGGCGCTACAACAACACACACATCCTGCAGCCAGCGACAGCCGAAGATATGCACAAACAACATTTCGCACAAGATCCTCGCTTGCCCGGTATGGCCTACGGTTTCTACGAGCAGAGCATCAACAATGTGCGCCTGATTGTTCATGGAGGCGATACCGGGCTATTCCATTCGTTATTAGCCTTGCTGCCCGACGCTCACGTAGGCTTGTTCGTTTCCTACAATAGTCTTGCTGGAGAATTAGCCCGTGACACCTTCTTGCAGACATTTTTGGATCGCTACTTCCCGGCCCCCAACATTTCTCAGCCAGCCACCCTGCCAGGTTTCAGCCAGCGCGCTGACCAGATCAGTGGCAGTTACCTGGCGACACGCCGGAACCTTACCTCCTTCCAGAAGCTATTCAACTTGTTCTCCACGATCAATGTGAGCCCGGCAGGAGATGGTCATCTCGTAATAGCGGTCCCCGGCTTGCAAGCGCTGAATGTCGTAGAAGTTGCTCCCTGGGTCTTTCGGCAGGTCGATGGACCGGAAACAGTGATCTTCCATGTGAACAGCGATGGTACTACGATGCTGCTAGGCAACGTGCCTATTGAAGCTTTTACAAAGGCCGCCTGGTACGATACTCCCACATTTCACTTCCTGCTGCTTATCGTCTGTTTGCTGCTATTCCTCTCAGCGGTTCTGCTCTGGCCTCTCGGCTTCCTTCGTCGCGCAAGATTAAAGCGTGAAGGCAAGATCGTATCAGGTAACTCCCGTTCTCCGTTGCTCCATGTGCTGGCCGGAATCGTGAGTCTGCTGAATATCCTCTTCGTAGCCGGACTCGCCTTCCTTATCGCCAGCAATTCCGAAACTCTCGAATTCTCTGTACCACCAACGCTCATAGCACTGCTTACGCTGGCCATGATCTCCTCTGTCCTGACCATAGGTGTAGTCCTGAGTCTCATACCAGTCTGGTGGAGGCACATCTGGAACTGGGGGCAGCGCATCCACTACACCCTCATCGCATTAGCCGCGCTGGCATTCGTTGCCGAGCTAGCCTACTGGAACCTGCTAGGCTTCCGCTTTTAAAATGAGGTAGACCAAAACGGGAGGCTTATCAAGCGCGCCGCTGCGAAAAAACCGAGTGGTTTTTTCGCAGCGGCGCGCTTGATAAGCCTCTTATGCTCTCGTCAGCCTCCCCAGGCTCGGTCTCTCCATAGCGCGTAGCGACCCTCCCTTGCGGTCGTGCCCCCTTTGGGGGGGTCGCAGCTGGTCGCATTCCCATCTAGGGCGACACCACTCTTTCCCGGGGTCGCAGTCGGTCTCCTTCTCGGCCGGAGCCGCTTCCCACTTATGGGGGTCTACCTACTGACCAGCTCTTATCTTATTCCTTATCCAGCTGGTAATACAACCCCATCACCCCCGTAGGAAACGTCTTCGTACTGACCAGCTTCAACTTCCGCCTCTCCTTGATATCCTGAAAGAGCGCTTTCCCGCCCCCTAAAACAACCGGATGAACCAGAACCTGATATTCATCAATCAACCCATAATTGGTAAGCGCTTGCACAACGCTAGCACTGCCATAGATCAGCATATCGCGCCCCGGCTCCTGCTTCAACCTCGTAATCTCCTCGGGAACCACCTCTTTCAGCAAGCTTGAATTGTTCCACTCAACACTGTCCAGCGTCCTGGAAAAAACAATCTTCCGCATCGCATTCAGCTTGCGTGCATACTCTTTCTCCCCCTCCTGAGCATTAGGATTATCAGGCACATAGGGCCAGGCACCGGCAAAACTCTGATACGTTACGCGTCCCAGTAGCAGTGTATCCGCCGCGCTCACCGCATCATCCTCATACTTACCCATTTCCTCATCAACCATCACCCAATCCATCTCTCCGTTCGGTCCAGCAATAAAGCCATCCAGGCTCACCCACGTAGTAGTAATAATTTTTCGCATACTTTTCTCCTCGTAACATCTCGGTGCAATCGCCCACAAGGGACCGCGTAGCGCCGCCCCTTGTGGGCGATTGCACCCCTGGAGTTACTTCTCCTTCTCCTTGAGAACCATTGTTTATCACTCAGAGATAGTATCGCTCATCAAAAGGGGCGTTGTCTTGTACAGAAACGGCATCTGCTCAGGTCGGCTTTTCTGCAGAATCTGGACAGGTGTTTGTCCAATGAAATGCTTCAGCGATCGTGTCAGATGCGGCTGATCGAAATAGCCCGCCTGCTCAACGGTATCCAGAACCGAGACGCCCTGCTGCAAGAGGTACGTGGCATAGCGAGCGCGTTCGATTTGCCGAGCTGTATTCTGCGTCAGCCCGGTCGCCCGCAAGAAACGCCGCTGGATAGTGCTCAGCGAGCGATCTTTCAAGTGACCCTCTAAGACCGCATCTACAAGCGGATCGCGCGCCAGCAACCCCTTACGCACCAACCAGTCTACAAACGTATCAGCATTATCGTAGTCAGGCAGTTCCCAGACGGAGCCAGAGAGCCAGAAAGTTTTCCTCGAAGTGGGCAGGTCCACCCCTGTATCCACCAGAGTTCTAGCTGGCATATGCGGCAAAAACGTGCCCAGCTTCAAGATAATACCAAGCCATTCCCCATCCCCAGGGCAATCTCCCATCGGCATAGCTCTAGTCTCTGGTCCGCGCACCGTCACGATCACCTTACCCTCAAGTCTGCTCACCACCAGCTCGCACTGGATCGCGGCAATAGAGAGAAAAGGGTCCGCGCCCTCGCTATGGCAGCGCCAGATCCTCTCGACAAACGGCGAGTCCAATGGCCTGCCTTCATCAAAGATAATCATCTCACACCTCCACTTAAGTTTTCCTCATCTATACTTCGGATGTGGAATCCATCTCGCCTCCCGAATCATCTGAGCATAGCGCCACGCCACCGGCTGCGGCCCACCCGTCACCAGATCCCCTGCCAGCACCATCGCATCATATCGTTCCCTAGCCAGATCCGCAAGCACCGCCTCCAACGCCTCAAGATTGCCATGAATATCAGCAAGAACCGCAACCGTAAACACCTTGCTTCTCTCCTTGTGAATTTTCAGCTTTCCCATCTTGAAACAAGACCTTCTGATGATCACCGTCTCGCGTGCGGTGTAGTTAAAGATAGGAAAACACCTTTTTCGCCATCTGCCGGAGGCAGATGGCGAAAAAGGTGTTTTCCTATCTTTAACTACACCGCACGCCATTCAGGCTAAACGAACCCGGACTCGGATTACCACCAAACCACGTGCCCTGAAAGCCCGGATAGGCCGAGGATCCCGGCGACATCTGAGCATTATACCCCGCATCCCCAATTCTCACCTGATTGCCCCATTGCGAGAAACTCCCATTCCATCCATTCGTGATTCGCTGGTTGCCAGGAAAAGTAAAGGTCAGAACCCAGCCATTGATAGCCCTTCTACCCGTATTCGTAACCACCATATTCACCACAAACCCTCCCTGCCACTGCGACGCCACCTTATAATCCACCGTGCAGCTAACCGCAGGCACAGGAATCGGCGTCGGTGTTGGTGTGGGCGTCGGGGTCGGTGTTGGTGGCACTGGTGTGGGCGTTGGTGGGATCGGCGTCGGCTTCGGTGGGATCGGGGTCGCAGTCGGCTCTTGTGTTGGCCCTGTTCCAGATCCCGACTGGCTGGACCCACTCCCCGTAGAACTCCCACCTTGCTGTGTTCCCCCAGTGGAAGAAGACCCGGAAGAATTCGTCTGCACAGAAGAATTGGAAGATACAGATGTAGATTGGGATATAATCACTGGTGTTGCAGTAGGCGCAGTTGATGTTAAAGTAAAATTAACCGATTGCGTTGCTGGCGACACAGTAGCCCCCGACTTCGGCGCAATCGTAGGAGTCTGTCCGGCGTTTCCTTGTACCTGCGGTGAAAAGATTTGTGGATGCCTGACTATCGTTAGATCATTCCCTTGTGGCATAGCCGTCAGCAAAAACATCAGAATCAGCGCACCAACCAATCCCGCAAACGCCACACATGCGGCCACCATAAACGTTCCGGGTCTCTTTCTTGCCATTCCCCTGACATTGCGCAGCCACCTGCCATTCGTAATTCCCCCGGTTGGCAGAGCAACAGCACGAGGTCTTTGTTCTCTCAAAGATGGTGATGGAGTAAACGCCGGATACTGCACTACCTGTCTCTTCGTGCCTCCCATATCTGCTGGCAATAAAGCAGACGAGACCTTTGGCAAAAAAGGTACATCACTATTCCTGGCCTGCTCAGCCTGCTCTGCAGGAAACACAATCTCCACCGCACCGGCCGCGCCAACAGCGCCTATCATCTCTGCAGCGGCATCTTCTTTAGCAGCGACATCAGGTATCGCTGCGGGGATCGCCCCATAAGTTTTCTCTGAAGCCACAGCCCTGACCCGATCAGTAGTATCAGTCAAGGATTCATTACCCTGTACCCGAGCATTGGCATCAGTCCGCGATGGCACCGCTCTCTTTGCAGTAATATCAGGATCAGCAGTTTCTACTTGTGCAGTAGCATCAGCAGCATCTCTTCTTTCTGGAGTATCCATCCCTTGCGCTACAGTGATTGCTCTTAGTGACGCTGTCCCCGCTGGTGGAACAGACACTGGCGTTTCTATCTGTCCCCCTCCCACGATAAACGGCACTTCCAGTGCAGCGAGAAATGCGAGAACATCACTATATCGCTGTTCTGGGTTTCTCGCCATCGCTTTCAGGATAGTCCACTCGACGTTTTGTGTTAACGCAGGATTGAGCATCTTTGGACCAATCGGCGTTTTCGTCCTATAGTATGCTCCCGGTCTGGTTGCTGAAGGCGTAATAAAGGGCTTGTAGCCTGTAAACATCTCATAGGCGATACAGCCCAGGGCATAGATATCGCTCTGTGGGCTGACCTCCCCTGTCAGTTGCTCTGGTGCCATATAGAGAGACGCGAGAGATGCGTCTGTGGAACTTAGAGAGACATTGGCAAGCGGCATACTGTTGAGATGAAAGTCGGTCAGCAATACATCACCCGCGGCGTCAAAAAGTATATTTTGTGGCTTAAGGTTGCCATGAGTCCTATTCCACTGATGGGCATAATGCAATGCATGTCCAATCTGATCGAGAATCGCTAAAGCATCCTCATACAACAGCGGCTGCATCTCCTGCAAACGATTAGCCAGCGATCCATTGGCAGCATATTCCATCACAAGATAAGGCGTATCATTGTAGAACCCGGCCGCCAGTATAGGCAAAATATGAGGATGGTGCAACTGCCTGAGCGGATGAACCTCCTGGAGAAAGTTATCTCTTTCCTTTTGCACAGACATAGGCGTGGTATACAGCCATTTAATGACGACACGCTGTCCATGCTCGCCCGAAGAACTCTTCTCCCCCAGAAGAATGCGGCTAAAAGTGCTAGAACTCAGTTCTGTAATCTGCCGATAGTCTCCAAATCTTGCACTCTTATTGTGATCTTTTTTGGGCATCTGCGTTCGTTTCCCTCGAAATATTTAAAGGAGCAAAAATCATAAGTTTCAAGTATTTGTCCTGATACAGCACACAGGCAACACTTGAAACCGTGTCAGTTAGAAGAGGCAATAAACAGCAAAATAGCAAGAAAGCATAGGGACTAGATTTACTGCTCAATACGGCATCTTCCCCTTATCACCAGCACCACCATCTTCCCCAGCATAGGGACCAGATTATGCACTTTAACAAATTACTCCGGTAATATGCTACGGTTCCTGCGTAACCGTAGGGGCCGACCGTGCCCCCTTTGGGGGTTTATCGAGCCCACCGCCGATTTATCGGCCAGTCGTCCCTATAAACGTATTACCAGGTTAATTTGTTCAACCCCATTATCGCGTCCGCCGACCGTGCCCCCTTTGGGGGTTGATCGCATACACAACACAGATCACCTTCTGAACTCTGCAAACACTCATTGATTGCCCCAGCAAATCTCTCGCTATTCTCGAAGAACGCCCCCACGTTCTTCAAATCAAACCGAAGCAATTACACAAAACATAGCTTTTAATAGATGCGATGACTCCTAACGAGCAAAATAAGAGGTATAGAGCGGAGGCATAGCAACCTCCCTCTAATATTTTAAGCGTAGCAACAAAAAGTGGCATTTGTCAAGGTAAATAAATCAAATAGGGCATTTTGTGCTATACTACTGAGCTTTTTTCTGGCCCCTTAAGCCCCTCTTGCTTCACTACAGCAAGCACGCGAGCATACGTCTCGGTTTGCGCAATGCTGGCAACCGCCCCCGTATGAATGTTCACGGCATAGAGCGCCCTATCCGCGTAGAAGGTCAATGTAGAATTATCGAGCCAGGCCCCCGATTCTGTCCCTGGTTCTATATACTGTGCAGTTGTAGTTGCTAACAATTGTGGATTTCCAGCGCGCAGCTGCCCCCCCACTCCCTTCATCTGTACCGTATACAGAGCGCTATGCCTGCTAAAAGGAGCCAGGGCATCGCTGGAGAACTCGACATATATCAGTGTATGTCCGTCCGGTGAAAACAGCGGCGTCGCTACCCAGTGATATTCCGCGCTATTGCTCAATTCGTGTTGCGCTGGCAAAATAACCTGTGCTGGGTTCAACACCAATGGCTTGCCACCTATCGGCGCTACATACAAACTATTCGCATAGCTCAGCGCATCTATATCTTCTGGCGTGCTGCCATCCGTAGGAGCTGGTACAACACCTTCATAGCTGGAGTAGAGCAGCATATTTCCCTCGGGAGCCAGTGCTAGCGGCCCCTGTTGCTCCTCCTCCGCCAACAAAGGTTGCGGCTGCGCCGAGTCCCTCTGCCCCAGATCAAAGGACCACAAACCATAACGCACTGCGCGATGATCCCCCCGATCATCAGTAAGCAACAGCGTGTTATCTGCCTGCTTGCCAGAGCCGCCCAGAAACGAAAAAACGCGCAAGCATGGACAATCTTCTGCCGGTTGCTGATAGACCAGCGCCGCTTCCCCCAACGGACTCACCATCGCATCGCTCAAACTACCAGCGTATAGCTTAACTGAGCCAACGCCGTTTTGCGGCTCAGTACTCCATGCCAGCATACTACCATCGCGGCTCAGAGCCAGCGAGGTAATCACCTGATCTGCGGGAAACGTTACAATCTGTTTCGCCGTTCCCCCAAAAATTCCGGTCGACCAGACCCCGGAGTCGCCACTATAAAGTAAGTCACCTGAAGGGGTAAGTATCGGCACGACAGCGCTATTATAACTGTAGCCAGGAGTATTGACTAATTGCGGAAGAGAGCCGTTCGCAGAGGTCACATAAATCTTATTGTCCTGTGTCTCATAGACAACAGCATGCCCTGCTGGAAACTGCAAAGAAGCCGCCGCATTGCCTCCTGGTGCTAATAGCGGAGTCGGTGTCACCGTACTTGTCGCCAATGCGGTCCCTTGCTTTGTCAGCGTCTGCTGGGTCCCATCCGGTTGTGTCACCTGCGGCAAGTTGCCAATCAACAGGCCAGTAAAGAGAATCAGCAGCAGTCCCACGAGAGCAAGCAAAGCAAATATACTGGTATGGGAAACCCGCTCTTCGTGTTTGTTTGGCAACGGCTGTGCCTGATGGTGTTGTTCAGGTTGATCTGGTTGACTACTTACAGGCTGCGTCAAGTCTCTCTCTACTCCAATTCCCGATAATTATGCTGTGCGATTTTCGGGAGTGCTCTCCCACTGCACAGGCACGCCAAAAGCATAGCGTCGGATAAAAGCCAGCGTCCTGGCAAAAACCTCTTCGCGGTCGTGATCTTTCATAACGACATGATACGAGCGCCGCAAAGTCACAAGTTGCTTGTCCTGTGAACCCAGCTGTCGATAAATTTCCCATCCATCGCTTGCCGGAACGACATGATCGCGTGTGGCATTCATCACCAGCGCAGGTGCCTTCACCCGTGCTAACTCGGCCCGTAACTCGGGTAGATACAGCAGCATACTCTCGACCGGTGCCATCGGCGTCCAGCGATAGACATCGCGCGCATAGCGGCGGCGTGCTTCTGGATCGCACACATCTTCGCGCAGTGTTGGCAGCAGCGGTGTAAAGCGTTTCGCGAACCGCACCGCAGGCAGCGTCCACGCAAACATATGCAAGGGAGCGCACATACTCACGATCCCGGTCACCTCCTCATGTGCCGCAGTATGCAAACACAGCGCCCCACCCAGCGAGTGCCCTACCAGAAACACCTTATCGCAGCGCTCTTTAAGCCCCCTCAGCTCATCGCGTACAGCCCTCGACCACTCCGCCCAGCCAATCAGCAGCATATCGCGTACATGCGAGCCATGACCGGGCAAGAGCATATTCTCCGTAATCATACCATGCGAAGCCAGCAGCACAGCCAATTCCTCCATATCCCCCCTATTCCCATTCAACCCATGCACCAGCAACACCCCCACCACAGGCTCTCGCTCCGCACCTTGACGAGCATCACTAGACACAGCTTTAAACATACTGAGACAACTCCTGCTTCGATCCTGGTCAAATGACGATCACATCTTATCTGTAATTACAACGCTCAGACAATAACATAGGTTGCAAAAGAAAAACTTTGTAACTACTCCATAATCACCCCTCACCTGCTTGCCACCTAAGTTATCATAGATAACAAATGACCCGCCACACCACCGAGTCCTAATCTTTATACCACAGATTGTTCTTACAACAACATCCGTGATATATTCGAGAATAAATAAAACAGCGGACCATTATTACACTGTAATCAACATATTAAGGAGCGACACTTTCGTATGAAATTTTCAACCAGAGCCATCCACGCGGGTCAGCAACCAGACCCCACAACGGGTGCGATTATGACCCCGATCTATCAAACATCAACCTTTGCCCAGGAAGGCATGGATGGACATAAAGGTTTTGAGTATGCGCGCACCGACAATCCCACGCGCAGCGCCTTAGAGGCATGCATCGCCTCACTGGAAAACGGCACATACGGCCTCTCCTTCGCCTCTGGCATGGCCGCCGAACAGGCCGTACTCAGCCTGCTCAGCGCGGGCGACCACATGGTTTCCTGCGATGATCTCTACGGTGGCACCTATCGCATCTTCGAGCGTATCATGCGCCGCTACAACGTCGATACGAGCTACGTGACCGCCAGCGCAATTGCCGATTACGAAGCCGCGATCCGCCCCAACACAAAATTGATCTGGCTGGAGACGCCCACCAATCCCTTGCTTCGGCTCGTTGACATCCAGGCGGTCGCCGAGATCGCTCACCGTCACAATCTGCTTCTGGTCGTAGACAATACCTTCTCCAGCCCCTACTTCCAGCAGCCCTTGAGCCTTGGAGCCGACATCGTCCTCCATAGCACAACCAAATACATCAACGGCCACAGCGACGTAGTTGGCGGCGCAATTGTCACCAACAACGCAGAGGTCTACCAATCCCTCAAATTCTACCAGAACGCAGCTGGTGCCGTCCCAGGTCCCTTCGACACCTGGCTAACCCTGCGTGGCATCAAAACCCTCGCCGTGCGTATGCGCCAGCACGAAGAGAACGCGCGCACCATCGCCAGATTCCTTGCCGAGCATCCTCGTGTCGAAAAAGTCTACTACCCAGGCCTGCCCTCGCACCCGGATTACAAGCTAGCCCAGCGCCAGATGAGTGGCTTCGGCGGCATGGTTTCCTTCCAATTCAAGGGCACAATGGCCGATGTTGATCAAGTCGTGCGCCGCTTCAACATCTTCACCTTTGCCGAAAGCCTTGGTGGTGTCGAATCCCTCGTCTGCCACCCCGCCACCATGACCCACGGCTCCATCCCCCGCGAGATCCGCGAAGCGCGTGGCCTCACCGACACCCTGCTCCGCCTCTCCATCGGCATCGAAGACATAGCAGACCTGCTCACCGACCTCGAACACGCCCTCGCATAACATATTGGTGTTTGGGCATTGACAAAACATGTTCTCATCAACAATTTTCTGCTGCGAGCAGCAGAAAATTGTTGATGAGAACATGTTTTGTCAATGCCCAGGAGATTCCCCTGTTGCTTTTCGCCCGATCAATCGATATATATATAGAGACCTTATTCTCTTCCATTGTCTATCAATAATAAAAGAAACACTGCTTTTATTTTCTTTATGACTCTATATCGCGAGGAGGCACTATCCAATAATGGCACAGCCTGTTATCTCTCACTGTCGTCCAAAAAAAATGTTCTCAATCGCCAGTCTCGCTCTACTCATCATGCTCCTACTAAGCGCATGCAATACAACTTCATCAAAGCAGCAACTAGCTACTACCAACAAGACCGCTCTTGACAACAGTATTGTGCATGCCAGAAGCATCGGTGTTCCTTCCTCTATGCTCCAACGCCTCATAGATCAGGAAACCCAGTTGAGCCAGACACACGCACCGCTCACGCTCTTTTCATCTCAGCCTGCCGACGCCTACTATCAAAATCTGGCGCAGCGTTATCAAATGCTGACAGTTCAAGCCCGTGCGCTGGAAACCCAATCCACCCAACAACTCGACTACCAGGCCACGCTCGACCTGCAAAGCTTTGCAAATATTCTGGCGCAGCGCCAATCCCAGGGCTTTGTCGAGACAAAAACCTTCGCGGATTCGCTCACCAGCGATCAGAAGCTGATGGCTCAGGCACAATACCCCAAAAACTATATTCAGATCAGCACCTATGCAAAGGCATCAACGCAAGCCTTGCAACTAATGGGACCGGCCTACGACAAGCTTACAACGTTACAAAACACGATCAAGCAAATGGACGCGTCTCACCTGGACACTACTATGCTCAACCGGCAAGCCCAGAGCGATCTACAACTTTTCCGCAATGCTTCCAAACCGTCTGACTTTACCAACATTATGAACCTGCTCGATGCCCAACTGCAGGGTGCAACCGCGCTCTCCACGCAGGCTATCCCCTATGTTGGTGCTGCCAAACTGCGCGAGCTCAGCAACGACATCGACCAGATGAAGCAGTATAACCTGGATACCACCTCATACCAGAAGCTCCTGGATGCCGACAAGACCTCGCTGAACAAAGCAAAGACGCTCAGCGATTTCCTGGTTATCTCATCCCAGGTCGACAAGGACGTTGCTTCCATCCAGATGCCCATGCTCAGGGGTCAGGCCAATTATTTGCTCAAGCAGTTCCACGATGAGGCGACAAACTGGGGCAACGCACACCAGTACCACAATGCCTTCGACGGCAAAAACTACGCCCTGGACTACGAGTACGCGGCGCAGGGCATCGGTTCCGACCTCGACGACGCTGTACAGTCCGCCCAAACCACCGACGACTATCAGGCAGCTATCGACCAGCTCAACAACGGCCTCCTTCATTTGAAAACAATGGAGGCTGATTACAACGACAAAACGTCCTGGGACCAGCCTCACGCCACCGATGCGCAGCTAATGAGCCATTACAATGCTACGTCCGGCACCGCCATCGTGATCTCGCTGATCGAACAATCCCTGCGCCTCTACCAGGACGGCAAACTCGTCAAATCCTTCCTGGTCACGACCGGCCAATTCGACAAGCCCACCCCTCCCGGTCTCTGGCACATCTTCTCGCGCCAATCTCCTACTGTCTTCAAGTCCAGCGAGCCCAAGGGTTCCGCTTTCTGGTACCCTGACACCAACATCACCTACGCAATGGAGTGGCGCACCGACGGCTACTTTATCCACGACAGCTGGTGGCGTGTTGACTACGGCCCCGGCACCAACTTCCCCCACAACGACAGTGGCGGCGACGAATCCTTCGCCGGCAGCGGTAGCCACGGCTGCATCAACATGCCCACCCCCGAAGCAGGCTGGGTCTACAACAACACCACCTACGGCACCCCCGTTATCATTTACTAAGACGTGCTTTTGTTCAAGAGCAAATTTCCCTTTCCCTTCTGCCCTCGGGCAGAAGGGAAAGGGAAATTTGCTCTTGAACAAAAGCACGTCTCATTTGACAGATATTACCGGCTTCTGTTATAATCTACGGGCACTCAGACCGACATATGTGTCGGCAATTTTTATAATTACGTAAACCCGGACTCCCCGTGCGGAGACTGAGGAGTTACAACTACTATGCCTGATCAGCCCCAAATAGGCTATCAATGGGGCTATTGTTTCGGGGAGGATGATACACAAATGCCTAATAATGCTTCTGCCGAAAAACGCATGCGCCAGGAGCGCAAGCGTCGCGCAGTCAACCGCAGAGTAAAATCCATTGTCAAAACCGAGGTCACGAAGGCGCGCCAGGCGATTGCCTCTCCCAGTGTCAGCGCCGATAACGCTGCCGAAGCCGTCCGTGACGCTATTAGTGAACTGGATCGCGCCGCGAAAAAAGGCGTCATTCACAAAAATAATGCTTCTCGCCGTAAATCGCGCCTGATGAAGCAGCTTAACGCTAAGTAGAGAACGTAAAAAAACCTGCAAGTAGGCTCTTGACGTTGATACTTGAAAGTTCTATTTGCAAGCAGGTTTTCGCGCCATTGCTCCGCTCTACATCGCTTCTTTATCGCTGAGTCATGAGCATTGAGCGCATAGGAGGTTTTTGGGATGGCCGACAATCAAGTCGCAACAAAGCCAGCTGGTCATGCGTTACTGGCCGCTGTCGAAAGTGCGCAGTTACGCAAGGGTATTCCTGAGATTAAATCAGGTGATACCGTGCGTCTGCAAGTCAAAGTCGTTGAGGGAAACCGCGAACGTCTCCAGCCATTTGAAGGCGTAGTCATGCGCCTCCGAGGCGGTGGCGTCAACCGCAATTTCACCGTCCGCCGTATCACCAACGGTGTCGGCGTCGAGCGTACCTTCCTTATCAACTCTCCTCGCATCGAGAAGATTGAAGTACTTCGCCACGCTCGCGTTCGCCGCAAACAGCTTTACTATCTGCGTGGTCTGACCGGTAAAGCTGCTCGCTTGAAAGAACTTCGTCCAATGACTGCCAAGCAAGCAGCAGCCAAAGCTGCCAAAACAGCCGCCAGTGGCAAATCAAAAGACTGAGAAACAATTGCCAACGCTAGACGAGGAAATGGCCCTGTTTGAGCAGGGCTATTCATTTGTCGCCGGCCTCGACGAGGCCGGGCGAGGTTGCCTTGCGGGTCCGGTCGTAGCTGCCGCCGTTATCCTCCCGCTCGACGACCAGACGCTGACCCGCTTCTCTGGCGTCCAGGACTCCAAGCAGTTGTCGATGCCAATACGCGAACGGCTATATGAAACCATCATGCAGCACGCCATCGCGGTTGGTGTCGGCATCGGCTCGGTCGAGTTGATCGACGAGCGCAACATCCTGCAAGCCACCAAACACGCCATGCGCAGCGCCCTCACCCAACTCTCCCCGCAGCCGCACGCATTACTGCTCGACGCCCTACTCCTCCCCAATATCTCACTCCCACAACGCTCCATCATCAAAGGAGATGCGCGTTGCCTCTCCATCGCCGCCGCCTCCATCATCGCCAAAGTCACCCGCGACCGCCTCATGCTTCAACTGCACACCCAATATCCCGCCTACGGCTTCGACCAGCACAAAGGCTACGGCACCGCCGCCCACCTCGCAGCCCTCCACACCCACGGCGTCACCCCCCACCACCGCCGCACCTTCGCCCCCGTCCGCGAACTCCTCTTCGGCCTCTTCACCCAGCCCCAGCAATAAAAACCCGCCCTCCCTTCCAACCAACCCTCAAAGCCCCCTCCCCCAACAAAATACTCTTCCTCAACAAAATTTTGCCCCTCGACCCTTTGCCTTCCTCACCCGATCTCAGCAATGAAAAGCGCTCTCTTACCTCGGATCTGCTTTCAAAGCATACTTCCTCAACAAAATTTTGCCCTCTCGCTTCTGATCCCCTCTCAAGCAACTCCTCTTCAACAAAATACTCTTGCTCAAAAAAAATTTTGCCCTCGGGGCAAAATTTTGTTGAGCAAGAGTATTTTGTTGATTCCGCGCCGCAGGCGCGGCGTGAGGACCGGACAAACCAGACGGTAGCTGATCTGTGACAAGCAGGAAAATCTAAAATTTTCCTGCTTGTCACAGATCAGCAGATATGCTATACTCTACCCCGGAGAGATGTCAGAGTGGTCGAATGTGCCGCTCTCGAAAAGCGGTAGGGTGAATAGCCCTCGTGGGTTCGAATCCCACTCTCTCCGCCCTTCCTGGAGGAGTCTCATAGTGGCCTAGTGAGCACGACTGGAAATCGTGTAGGGTGAATAGCCCTCGTGGGTTCGAATCCCACCTCCTCCGCCTTCCCATCACAATCGTCTTTATCCTTGTTCCCTCACATTCCTTTAGCAAAAACCCCACACCTGAGCTATTCCTAATCAAAAAATCCTGTACAAAATGACCTTCGGTCATTTTGTACAGGATTTTTTGATTAGGAATAGCTGCCTATTGACAATCAACACGCAAAAATGCTATCACATATTCATTGAAACATTTACAACTGTATCACCAGCACCTTGTACAACACCTACGGAAGGACACCAAAAGGAGTAAATCCAATGACGGACCATACGGAAGGATTCCATTCTACCAGGCGCTCGTTTCTGCGCACCGCTGCCGCAGGCCTCGCTGCCACGGGCGCAGTTCTCGCGAGTCCGCTCCTGGCGCTCGCTGATCCCTTCGAACCTGCTTTTGTCGGTCGCAGAGGTTCCAACTTTACGTTACGCGACGATTTGTTCTATTTCGCTGGCACGAACAACTATTATCTTCATTACCAGTCCCATTTCATGATTGACGATGTACTCAAGAACGCAGTTGCAATGGGGCTCCCGGTCATTCGTCTCTGGGGCTTCCTGGACGGTAATCCCGCCAACGGCTTCGTTATGCAGTCTTCGCCCGGCGTCTATCCCGAAGCTGGTTACGAACGCTTCGACTACACCGTATCGCGCGCCGCCCAACTAGGCCTCAAGCTCGTCGTGGTCTTCGTCAACAACTGGAACGACTTCGGTGGTATGAACCAGTACGTCTCCTGGTTTGGTGCATCAAGTCACGATGAGTTCTACACCAATGAGCAGATCAAGACGGCCTACAAACGCTACGTGCAACATTTCCTGCACCGAACCAATCGCTACACTGGCCGTCAGATGATCAATGAACCGGCTATCATGACGTGGGAACTGGCAAATGAGCCACGTTGCCTATCTGATCCTACTGGAGACACCCTGTTTAACTGGGTTCGTGAGATGAGTTTCTTTATCAAGAGCATGGATCACCGTCATCTCGTGGCCGTTGGCGACGAAGGCTTCTACAACATCCCTGGTAACCCCGATTTCATTTACAACGGCAGCCAGGGCGATGACTGGAAGCGTTTTATCTCCTTGCCAACCATCGACTACGGCACCATGCATCTCTATCCTGATGGTTGGGGTAAAGATGAAGCCTGGGCGTTGCAGTGGATCAAAAATCACATCCACGACGCTCGCGCCGCTGGCAAACCGGTCGTCTTAGAAGAGTATGGCTGGAAAGACCTGACCACCCGCGATACCATCTACCAGACCTGGCTCGACACCATCTATCAGGAAGGTGGCAACGGCGACCAGTTCTGGATCTTAACAGGTCTCCAGGATGATGGCACGCTTTACCCCAACTACGACGGCTTCCGCGTGACCTACCCCAGCAGCACAGCCAGCGTCATCTCCGCCCACGCCGCTCAAATGAAAGCAAAATCCGGCAGACGATTCTAAATTTTGTTTAAAACGTCTTTCACCAACTGCCTCCGGCAGTTGGTGAAAGACGTTTTAAACCCCTTATCTCACTTCAGCAATGGCAACCCCTCTATCAATATAGCGCTGCCCTATCGCATACAGCACCACAGGCACGGCAAGTGCCACAACGGTCGCCGCCATCATCTGTGGATAGACCGCCGTATACCCATTAGTAAAGTAAAGTAGTCCCAGCGGGATCGTACGATTGCTCTGACTACTCAGATAGATCAACGGGTTCCACGCGTCACGCCAGCTCGAAAGAAACGTGAAGATCGCTACCACAATGATCACAGGCTTCGACTGTGGCAATATAATATTCCACCATATACGCAGGTTGCTACAACCATCGATACGCGCCGCCTCATCTAACTCCCGTGGTAAATCCATAAAAAACTGCCGAAACAAAAAGACGTTGAAGGCCGATCCAAACAACTGTGGCACCATGATCGGCAAAAAGGTGTCAATCCATCCAAAAGTCTTGAAGGTAACGTACAGTGGTATGGTCAACACCTGCGCCGGCAGCATAAGCGTCGAGAGCATCAGCACAAACCACACTCCACGCCCTGGAAAACGGAAACGCGCAAATCCAAACGCTACCAGCGAAGAAACCAGCGTGTTCACTACCATAGCATAGACAGCCAGAAAAACGCTGTTACCCACATAACGCGCAAATCCATACACTGCAAATGCTTCCACATAGTTCGACCAGACAACTGGATTAGGTATCCATTGAATAGGTGAGGCATAATATTGTGTCGTGGTCTTCAGTGATGCAGATATCAGCCAGGCAAACGGCAGCAGTATAATAAACGCCCCGATGCTCAATACGACATATGTTATCAGCAAGCTCAGTCTCTTATAAATACGCCCTTGCTGATACAATCGGGTATCTCGTTTGCTATCGCCCGATCGCATCTGCCCAAGATAAGGCGACCTTATCTCTATCGATGTCTGTGACGATTTCCGTTGCTTAGAGAGCATAACCTTACCTGTTCTTTCTTCGTACCACACAACCTAACGATCATAATACGTAAACCGCTGGAATAACAGCAACACTACCCCCGTCAGCACCAGCGTTATCAGAAAAATGACAATAGCTATCGCTGACCCATACCCATAATTATGATAAATAAACGCCTCCTGATAGAGATAGGTCAGGAATACCGACAGGCTATTGCGATACCCCAGCACGCTAGTAATCGACCCAACCGAACCAGAACCACCTCCCGCGAATATCAACGCTACATCGAATGTCTGCAAGTGCCCGATGAGCGTCATGATCGTATTAAACAATATCACCGGCGTTAGCAAAGGAAGCGTCACATAGCGAAAACGTTGCCATGCCCCCGCTCCATCTATACGCGCCGCCTCATAATACGTCGCGGAGATGCCTTTCAAACCCGCCAGAAAGATCAGCATGGTCCCGCCCATGAACCAGAATGTGACGAGAATAAGCGCATACAAACCCACAATAGGCTGATCATAGTTATTGAGCCAGTTAATAGTGGCTATATGAAAAATCCCGATCACTTCATTCAACAAACCAAAATCCCCCGCGTTAAACACCTGCACGAACATCGAGCCAATTGCTACCCCTACCATCAGACTCGGTAGATAGAAAACAACACGAAAGAAATGGTTGCCTGGAAATGTGCGGTTCAGTAAGAGTGCCAGCACCATTCCTCCAACTATATAGATCAGCGTTGCCAGGCTCACGTAGAGCACCATATGCAGGCAGGTCTGCACAAACACCGAGTCATGCAGCAAATTCTGATAGTTCTGCAAGCCAATCCACTGTGGTTCCCCAAATAATTTGTATTCGGTGAAACTATTGTAGATCGTATCTAACAGGGGATAACAGTAAAACAGGATAAATCCGATGATCCAGGGCGCAACAAAAAGATATCCCGCCACTCCTTCTTTATGCAGAAATCGCCTGATCGGCCCTCCTGCTCTAGAGCGCTTCCGATCACCTGCCGCCCCTGAGTGCGAAGCCGTGAGCATAACATAGCTCCTTGTCAACTAGTAAACAACCGCATCTACGGCCCCTCCGGGGCCGTAGGGGCCGATTTATCGAGCCCACCGCCGATTTATCGGCCCACGTTCCCCTACTCTACGGCCTATGCATTCGCGTTCAGGTCCGCGTTCCCTTTCTGTTCCATCTGCTGTGCGGCCTGCGTGGGCGTAATCTTCCCATTAGCCAGGTCCGTGAGGATATTGGTATAATCCGTCGCAAGCTGTTGTTTGGGAGTCATGACAATGGGACCCCAGCCCTTGGCCGCCGAGGTGAGCGTCGGTATATATTGCTGGGGAGTAATATAAGCATTCATCTGATTAAACGCTGCCATATCTGTGGGAACATCGCTGATTTTCGCAAAGGTCTTGTCCGGCTCCGTCGATATCGCCCATTTGATAAATTCCCATGCAGCCTCTGCATGCTGGCTTCCCTTATACACGCCAAAGCTATTGGCATTGCCCAGCGTTACCTGTTTGCCATTGACGCTAAAGATTGGTGTGGCTCCGATCTTATCCTGTAAATTCTGCTGCTGGATCTGCGCGAAGTCGAACGCTCCTATGCGTGCAAACGCTACTTTGTTGGTCAGCAGGCTATCGATATCTCCTGTTCCAAAGGGGCCATTGACTTGCTGCGCAAAAGGCACGTTCAGGTTTTGCGTGTAAAGGCTCTGCCAATCAGTCAACCCTTTGATGCCTTCTGGCGTAGTGAGCGTTATTTTCTTAGGATTGATCGGGTTATCATACACCTGCCCTCCTTCCATCTCCACAAGCGCTGTCCACAGAGGGTCCAGATCATTGATGTTGATCGCGTATTGCGTATACTTTCCGCCCGTCTGCTTTGAGAGCTTCTTACCTATACTCATGAACTCATCAAAGGTCATGGGGGTGACCAGATCAGGAAACGGCACTCCCGCCTGTTGCAGCAAAGTTTTGTTATACCCCAACAACGGCACATAAATACCCACCGGCAATGAATACTGCTTGCCATTCCAGTTGCACAGCTTGACCGCATCCTGCTTCAAGTTCTTAATCGCATCTTGATAGCCTGAAAGGGTACTCAGATCGTAAAGGGCTCCCTGATCATAATAGGGAGCCGCCATACCCCCTGCCATACCCACAATATCGTAAGCATTTCCACCTGCAACAGTCGTCTGTAGCTTCGTCCAGTAGTTCGCCCAGGGCAGTATCTCGGCCTTGATCTTAATATTAGGATGAGACTTTTCAAATTCCTGGACCCAGGCCAGCATCGCATTGTCCTTCACCGTCCCGTTGCTCCACCAACCGTATGTTATGCTAACCGGTCCTGATGAACTGCTACTGCTGGTCCCTCCTCCACAAGCGCTGAGCGCCGTCCCTCCTATGCCCACCGCCAGTGCAGCTTTCCCTGTCTCAACGAAAAAACGTCTGCGTGTCATTGATTCCAACATAATACCCACTCCTTCGTGCTAAACTAAAGCTGGTCGCCACAACCAGCAAACCAGGTATTACCATCAGTTAAACGCTTCCCTATAACTCCTGAACAAAAATCATAACCCTACATAAAGACAACCATACAGCGTGTCCTCTCGTACACAGACCACCTGGTTAACTCCTCACTCACCCTTCAGGCAAGTAAGGAGTTACCCGGCATGATGAGCATTTACATCGAGCACCGACTTACCGTACCCCGCTTCATCAATTCAACTTCCAACATGCTCACTACACTCACAGGATCGGGACTATTCACCAGCGATAACAGCCGCTTGAATGCAATAACGCCCAGCGCCTCCTTATTCAACCGCACTGTTGTCAATGCCGGAGTCAAATGTTCCGCTACATCTATATCATCAAAACCCATCACCGATACATCTTCAGGTACACGCCTTCCCGCTTCTCTCAGGGCTTTCATGGCTCCAATAGCCGTCTCATCGTTCATACAGAAAATAGCGCTGAAATCTGCCCCTCGTTGCATCAGCCGTTTACAGGCCGCATATCCACCATCGCTTGACAAATTACCCGCTTCTCGCAATTCATGCGGTATCGGCAATCCTGCTTCCAGTAATGCCGTGCGATATCCTTCTGCCCTTCGCTCAAGCGTATAAATCTCGTTCACCTCTGGCCGACCTTCTAGACGCGGACCATCTATCAGCGCGATCCTGCTATGCCCCATGCTAATGAGATATTTGATAGCCTCTCTCGCTCCCTCAAAGTTGTCGCCTACCACAGAGTTAGTGTGTACTATATAGTTATCTACCAGTACCAGTGGCACCTTGGTACTCTCAATCACGCGTACCGTCCCCTCTTTTGCAGACCCAACCAGTAAAATACCTCCCAGTTTCATGTCATAGATCGTGGTCAGCAATGCATCTGAAGCATACTGGATCTCGCTGATCGAGCGATACATAAGTTTAATATTAGACTTGCTTGCCTCGCTTTCTACTCCATGTAGAATATGCGACCAGAAGGGATTCGTCGCTAGCGAGTAGTTAGCATCAAAACCAGAACAAAATAGAAATCCTATTTCCTTCACTGTACGATTTCCATCATACAGGCGTGGTTCCTGCCCCGATGCTCTAAAATACCCCAGCTGCATTGCCGCTTTCAGCACTCGCTGCCGCGTCTCTTCTGTTACATTAACATGATTATTTAATACACGCGAGACAGTGCCTATTGAGACCTGTGCCTCTCGCGCCACATCTTTGACGGTCACTGACCCGGCCAACTTTTTTTCCTTCCAACAGTTACATATTCAATGAATATTTTAACAAAAACATAGCATACAGTTTCATCTATGTCAATATATTTCTTCAGTCATTGAGCTTTCTGCCTACAATCTCGATCATCTCCTCCCTCACCAGCATAGGGACCAGATAATGGAGTTTAACAAATTCATCTGAGAACAATTACGCTCAGGACCTCAGATGAATTTGTTAAACTCCATTATCGCGTCTGCTGATTTATCACACAATACAACACATCACCCTTACCAATCGTCTACATCTTTCTTTTCCATCCTCACCAGCATAGGGACCAGATTTATCGCGTCTGCTGATTTATCACACAATACGACATTCTAACCTCATTTCATATGTTGCTCGCTAGCTTACCTGCTCAAACAGTTCGCACCTGTGTCAACTCCTTTGCCCGCTTGCATGCTCGCAGCCTCAGCCACCATTTCCTTTCTTCTTGTGGTACTCTCCACCACAGCCCCTCGTCTCTTCCCTGCCTTTATGCCGCCTGTAGCTTGCCTGGTAGCCATAGCTGTTCCTACATGCGTTGGCTTAACGGTACTGATTGGCGTAGCTTGCGCTGTTGGCGTAACAGTTGCCTGCGCTGTAGCTGTTGCAATCACCGTCTTCGTTGCGGTTGCGCTCGCTACAGCTATTACAGACGGTGTTGGGTGGGCAACAGGATCGGGAGTCGCGTTTAATTGTGGCATCCCCGATCCGTCATTTGACTGACCATTTCCTCCTCGCATCCACGAAGAAGTTGGTGTTACGCTTACAGATTCAGGAGTGCAGGGCAATTGCCCCGCTAGGGATGCAGTAGCTGTCGCGGTCAGACCATCTCTACTCATCGTGTCAACAGTAGCTGTGCTCGTCGCCAATCTGCCGACGCTGTTCCCGGAATGCTGTCCTTCTCCCCGAAAAAAGGGCCAGCCACCCGGCGTACCATTTGTCACCAGAAGTAGGGATAGACAGATACATATCAGCAGGACAGCAGAAAATACTCCCGCCGCCTTTCTTGCACACCCCATATTCCATAAAGCCATGAATGTGTCAATCATACACCTCTCCCCTCTCTATCCTCCAGGCCATATGATATGACCATTTCATGCAGTCTTCGAGATCTTCCGCGACTTCTGCCTCTACCGGTTCTCCCTTCCCCTGCTGCGCTGACGACTTTTCCTTCCGTTCAAATAAACGTTTGCGTGCAGATGGGCTTGCCTTGAGAACTAACGTCTCATCTTCATCGCCCATCTGGGCATTTTTGTCCTTTCTCTTTAATAGAGGAGCAAACCTTCCACGCCTGGGTACTGCCTGTGGTACTATCTCTTCATTATTAATAGACGTTTGCCGGAATTGTTGAAAATTTTGTCCCGGTTTCTCTACATCAAACCCTTTCTCGCGCTGTGAACGCTCCGCTCGTAGCGACCTCAGACGCTGCTCCAACTGTTCCTGTGTTTTCTGTGCTGCCAACGGCACTACATACGCATCGACAAACTGCTGCTGGCCGACATCACAACCAGTATCAACGGGGCCCCAGGGGGATGCATGTGAAGGAACCGGCATCCCAGCAGAACGAAAACGAGAACTTTCTTTCTGTGGCGCTTGCCCGCTCCCGAGTCTAAGAGGTGATGATGGAGCCGTTACACACCTGCTATTCAGATACCTCACAATTGCCTGTACTTTTTCCACTGCCACCATGCCCCGTAATACAACAACCTCATTCCTGAAATGCAACTCAAGACGAATCGAGGAAATACCCAGCATGCGTCGATATACAGGATTTGTATACACAAGTTCGTTCAGCGCATAACAGCGACCATTCAGATCAAGATAATCCTGGTAGAGCCGTAATACCCGTCTCCACCCATACATACACTCCACCATCGGTTGTTCACGTAACATTTCGCCTCCTCTCCGCATATCACGCCACAATACACGCTCCAACAGGCTAATTACACATCTTCCTCATTCAAAAACGACAGTAGCGATACAAAGTAACATCCATCGATACATCCATACACATAATATAATCATATAAAACACACAAAGCTTATATCTGGAAGCAGAGCACAAAAGAATAATCCTCAAAACCGCTCAGTGAGCGGTTTTGAGGATTATTCTTTTGTGCTCTGCTTCACGACTTAGCCGCTTGCGTCACCGTCGCCGCCTGAACACGCTTGTAGCGCCCGCCAACTGCCTCGCCAAGCCCTATCGCCCCTAAACCAAACAAAAGATGCAACACCTGCACAAGCCAGTGCAAAGGCTGCAAAGGCCCCACCAGTAACCCTCCCTGTGTCAGCCCAAGCAGTACAACCAGTATTCCCATAATAATTGCGCCTACCCCCAGACCTATATTCCCCCTTGTGAGCATGACAATCGCAACTCCCAGCACCCACAGCGAAAGCGTCACCAGAATACCCAGCAGCATATGCACTGCTACCAGACCCTGTGCAATGCCAATCCAGAACAAAATCCCCAGAATCAGCGCCAACACACCACAGATCCGCAATACCATAACAGTAATACGTATAACCATAAACCTGCTCCTTCACAATTCCCGAATGATAAAAAAACACATGCTGGTATACCGCGTATCGTAGGGGCGTACCCTTGTGGTCGCCCACCCCCCTCGTGGCCCTCTCTCTCCCTTTATAACATTTTCGCGCTTTTATGGACCTTTCCGCCCATTCCTTCCTCATGGACCGCGCAAACCTCAGCTGGCTTCTGCACCGAGAACAGCGCGGGCAAGGCGATCAACGCGGCCAGCACTACGAGTATACCACCTGCGATGAATGGTGCCCCAGGTCCTCCCCATGCATAGATGCTGCCCGCTGCTACCGGACCTATCACTCTTCCCAATCCTCCAACTCCCTGTGCCAGACCCAACGTTTCCCCCTGTGTATCTGAGGGACTGGCAAACGAGAGCAGCGTCGATATCGTTGGTGACACCGCGCCATCTCCCGCGCTTACAATACCCAGCGAGACGAGCAGCCACGCCAGTTGCGAGCTAAACGCCAGCAAGAGCAATCCTGCTGCCAGCATGATAACGCCTGTAATCATCACCTTCTGCTCGTTCCAGCGCTTTACCAGTCTCCCCACGAGCCCGCCCTGCATGATCACCACTATTACGCCGACATACGTGAAAACATAGCCATTTTGTATCGCGCCCCACTTGAAAGTATGCTGCGAGAACAGGGGGAAGACCGCCTCCATCGCTGTAAAGGCGATAGTATAAAACAGGTTCACCAGCACGAATTGTGCTACCGCCGGATTGCGCCAGGCATTGCGCCACCCCGCAAACAAAAAATTCGCCTTCTGCTTACCTACAACAACGGCCCTCTCTCGTTCCTGCCGTACATCGATCCTATTGCGCGTTTCGGGCAATAAAATTATCACCAGCAATGCATTCACCAGCGCTACCACCGCCGCAGTCCAGAACGGCACAGTTGCCCCGAACAGCACCAGCGCTCCTCCCAGAATTGGGCCAAGCACAAAACCCAATCCAATCGCCGCGCCAATCAGCCCCATCCCCTTTGCGCGTTCCTCGGCCGTTGTCACATCCGACACAACCGCCTGGGCCGAGCCAATATTCGAGGCCCCCAACCCCCCAATAAAGCGTGCAATCAACAACAGGGGCAGAGAGCCAGCCAGCGCCGTCAACCCCAGCCCCACCGCCTCAATCAGCAGCGAAACACAGATCACCGGCTTTCGTCCATAGCGATCAGAGATCGTCCCCAACACGGGAGTAAACACAAACTGAGCCAGTGCATATATCGTAATCATCAGCCCGACGCCTATCGCATTCGCCCCCAGGTGTTGTGCCCAGAACGCCAGCATCGGCAATATCAAGCCAAAGCCCGTAAAATCAATCAAAATGGTCAGAGCCATCAACAGCAGCCCCAACCGCTTTGTCTTGTCCATCACAAAAAACTCCCATAACAATAGCAGGCCGCCCCTCACGCAGGGACGCGATGCCAACGCAGGGGCGCGATTTATAAGCCCCGGACCCCTCATAGCGATCCACCCACAATTGTTACAAACTCCCGGACAACCGGTTAAGTCAAATTTGACTCAATTCAGAAAAATGGCCCCATTCCATATATATGGTATAGCCCCAAAGGGGTCATAGGTTGGTCCCGCACGAACAATTCAACTTCTTTCAACACCTGCCTCCGCAGGTGTTGAAAGAAGTTGAATTGTTCGCTCTAGCCACTGGATCTCGGCATCGAGCAAAGCAAGCGTATGCTCATTAACAAACCTGTGGGCCGCATCCTTCACCCCATGCTCCTCCATCTGCCTCTCCACAGACTCGCGATACGCCGTTACATGTTTCAGGCGTTCTCTCAGCAGCGCCACAGCCTCTTCCGAGGTAAGATGGTGCAGAAAGAACAGGCAGGCATCCACCTCGCTCAACCCTGGTGTATAGCTACTCAGCATCGAGCGCAGCAGTCTGGAGAACCGCTGTCGTCCGGCACTCGTAATATAATACACCTCACGTTCGCGAGGAGCCAGCTCATCATGAGCCGCCCCCGGTCCCGGAGCCTCAACCGCCTCGCGCCGTACCTCCAGATAACCATCCTTCACCAGCCGTTCAAGCTGATAATAGATCGTCGGCTTCTTAATATGATCCGCCAAAAAATCGTGATGTTGCTCGATCACCTCCCGAATCTGCTGCCCATACATCGGCCTCTCCAGGAGCAACCCGAGTAACATAACCTGCTTATACATGGTCTCCATCCGTTAAGTCAATCCTGACCTATTATAGCTGGGTTCCAACCACAAAGTCAAGGCGTCCCCTTTATGAACGTATTCAAAAACCAATCGCCCCTTGAGGGCAATTGGTTTTTGAATACGTTCTCTCTACTGCAAGCCTTTCACTCGCACTGCCAGATTCGGCTTGGGTCCGCGGCTGGGTGCCGTCTTGAGTTGAACGGTAAAATCAGGTGGATCAAGCTCTAAATCCACTTCGTTTACAATAGCAGCAATCGTCGCCATGACCTGTATTTCAGCCATACCGGCTCCAAGACATGTGTGCTCTCCAACGGTAAACGGTACAAAAATATTCGCCTGATGGTGCTCGTGGCGTGGCTCGATATAACGATCAATATCAAAGGTGAAAGGTTCAGGGAAAAACTCGGGCAGAAAATGGGTCACCGCTGTCCCAACCAGCACATTTGCCCCCTGAGGTATCCGATAGCCTGCAAATTCGAAGTTGGTCGCTGCTGTTCGGGGCATACCTGGTCCAACTGGATAATAACGTAAAACCTCCAAAATTGCCGCGTGCAGAACTTTCATCTGCTTAAAATCCTGCATTGTCGGGGTCTGCGTCCGACTGAATACCGGGCGCACCTCCGCAGCCACCCTTTCCCACACATGGGGATGTTTCAATAAGCCGTAAACAGCAAAGCAACAGGTCAATGCAACGGTATCGATTCCGGCTATATAGGTGCCAATAATTGCAGCGCGTAAAAAATCTGCCGGGTAAGGTTTACCCTCTTCATCGGTGGCCTCCAGCACATCATCGATCAGCGTGCGATGCTCCGTCTTTCTCGATCCTGTTTTACGCGATTCTAAAACTTCATCAACTAATTGAAAGACTCGTGCCTGTGCCCGACGAAACGGGGGAAGTTTGAGCGCAAACATCGGCAATTGGTGGCTGGCAGACGTTTCAGACGTGATCGTAAAGAACGTTTGTAGATCCTGAAAATATCCTTCGGGATCATGCTGTAATAATACGGTCCCTAACTGGCTGGTGATCAACCTTTTCAGCGCAGGAACGACAAGGATGCGTTCATTCTTTTTCCAGGATCGTACCATATCCCGTGTGAGTTGGACCAGCGTGGGCACAAACGGCGCAACAGCCGTTTTTGAGTACCCTCGTTTGAGCACCTTTCGTAGCTCTCTATGTTTTTCGCCGTCGTGACTCAAAAGGAAATGATCGCTTTTCATGCCTATCGACTGACCTGCATACACCTCCCTGACAGTCAGGCAGTCCTTTCCTTGACGCGTGACAAACTTATTCGCCTCCAGCCCGGCCATAATCGTGAACTCAAGGTGGAGCGCGCGAGCCCTGAAGATAGGTCCATATTCTTGGTAGCCGCGCAGCATAAACATTAACGGGTCTTTGAGCATCTCTTGAGCATTGCCCAATATTGGAAACCCGCTCGCAACCGGGGCCAGGGACAAGGAAGCCTCATCTTGGGGGGTCATCGTTTTCATTCAACAATTCATCCTTTCGCGCTCTTTAATCCCGTTAATCGCGCAATCTACATACTAAGCGAACTGCTAAATCGAGATCAAACCACTACTATTATAGAATATTACACACAAAAAAATCATACGTCAAAAAATTCTCTCAATCCTCTAGAAGCCCTTCAGCTACGACTGCTCTCAATCCGGTTGATGGCAATCCATTCCTTCACGCGCTCCTGCTCGCCACTGATGCGCATCCCTGAAAGCAATTGCTCTCGTTCCTCCTCCAAGCTAAAGAAAAACCTTGCCAGCGTCTCTGGCATCGTTTCAATGCGCACATCAGCATCCGTTACATCAATTGGCTCAACGGACCACCATTCTCCATCAAATCTGACAGTAAACACACGCCTTTCTCCAAACCTCACCGTCCATTTCACCGGCTGAGGCAAGCGCAGACCTCGTTTATTGAGTGAGGTCTTCAATATAGCCATCATTTGCTCAGGATGCACCACCTCTCCAGGCAACGGCATACGCATGCTATGCTCGATGCCCCACGCCTTAAGTGCCTCTATCACTGGCCCAAGATCCCTACCTTTCTCTGTCAACCGGTACCAGACCTCGCGCCGACCTTCCTCTCTCTCCCTCTCGATAATTCCCTCAGCCTCCAACGTGCGCAAATTGACCGTAAGCCGCTTAGGAGTAATCCCCGCCAAAAAGCGCTGCAAATCGCTGAACCTCTGCGGTCCCCGCATAAGATCGCGCACAATCAGAAACGACCACCGATCCCCTAGCTCCTCCAACGCCAGAGCAATCGGACAAAAATGCTGAACATGAAAATGATGAAAAGAAGCTTCCTTCTGCATAACAATCCCCCTTGAAATGAATGGCACCCCTTGACAAACTCATAACTCGCCAGTATCATTATTACTATCCTAAAGATAGTATCTTTTATATACTATCCATTAGATAGTAATCTAACATATGCCCCTATGCTTTGCAACCCGGGCATACCGTCCAAAATTGTGACTTATAGTCGTCCATTGCACTTCTGTCTTTTAATACAGTTCACATGAGCCATCTCGAATTTCTTGTGCACCTGTTTCAGATCATATCCGTCTCACTCACGGAAAAAATCATTTCTTTCAACACCTGCCGTCAGGCAATTGTTGTTCATTGAAGAGATTAATGCTTTCAACACCTGCCGTCAGGCAATTGTTGTTCATTGAAGAGATTAATGCTTTCAACACCTGCCTGACGGCAGGTGTTGAAAGCATTAATCTCTCCCGTATGCCCCCGCCGCAGGCGGGGATTCGGCGTGGTCGAAAACTTTTTAGCCATGAGAGGAAATAATGAATACAACGCATCGCGCCAGCAAGGCAATTACGCTGCTGGTAACCTGCCTTGGCACCTTTATGGTGCTCCTGGATGCCTCTATTGTCAACGTGGCCCTGCCAACCATCCAGACCGATCTCCACGCGAACCTTTCAGACCTCCAGTGGACCGTTGACGCCTACACCTTACCCTTTGCTGCTCTCATGCTCAGTGCTGGCACTCTTGGCGACCGTTTCGGGCGTAAGCGCCTCTTCCTATCTGGCATGGTGCTGTTCCTGCTCGGCTCAACATTCTGCGGATTTGCGCCGACGCTCGGCTGGCTTCTTTTTGGACGTGTGGTACAGGGTATAGGTGCGGGAGCACTTTCAACGGGCAGCCTCTCAGTGTTAGCCTCAGCCTTTCCTGATACGCACGAGCGAGCGCGGGCCATTGGCATCTGGGCAGGTATTTCCGGCATGGCGCTGGCTGCCGGGCCGCTCGCTGGAGGTCTGCTAATCCAGATCGGGAGCTGGCCCTCGATCTTTTTCGTGAATCTGCCTGTGGGAGGGGTGGCGCTTGCCCTGGGCTGGTCAGCTCTTCCCGAGTCTCGCAACCCGCACGCCCGCCGCATCGATCTACCGGGTCAGGTATTAGTCACCGCTGCGCTGGTCTGCCTGATCATGGCTCTCATTGAGAGTTCTTCTGTCGGCTGGACTTCCCCCTTGATCCTCGTCCTCTTCATTGCAACAATAGTATTGCTGGCAGCGTTCTTATTAGTCGAGGCGCGAGCGAGTGAACCGCTGCTTCCATTGAGCCTCTTTGCCAACCGTATATTCTCCGTTGCCCTGGTCGCCGCACTCCTCGCCGGTTTTGTCCTGATGGGAACCGTCTTTTTCATAGCTCAGTACTTCCAGAGTGTCCAGGGCTACACGGCGCTTGGCTCCGGCCTGCGTACACTTCCTGCCACGATGGGCATGTTTCTAACCGCACCCATTGCGGGTCGACTCGCTGCCCGACTGGGTTCTCGCCCGCCAATAGTCCTGGGTGCGCTCCTCACTGCAAGCATGCTCTTCCTGATGACGCGCATTGAGCCTGACACGAACTATGCAAGCATCTGGTGGAACCTGGGCCTATGGGGAATTGGTTTTGGCCTCATGCTCAGCCCAATCACATCTGCCGGGCTTTCCGCCACCCCCCTTACGCGAGCAGGTCTTGGCTCATCCATGCTAAACACCAGCCGTCAAATCGGCGTGACATTAGGTGTAGCCATACTTGGAACCTTCGTCGTGCAGCAATTTTCCAGCAACATCGCATCTCAACTCTCGCAGCGTGGTATTCCCGGGCCAACCGGTGCCGCCATTGCCAGCAAGATCGCCACCGCAGGCGCACAAGCTGGTCGCCTCCATCTATCGGGTCAACTGCCACTATCCCAGGCTACACTGCATCAGACAATTAATCAAGCATTCGTCGACTCACTACACGGCTCATTTCTCATCTCAGGCATCGCCCTACTCATTTCCGCCCTACTGGTAGCATCCCTACTGCACCAGAAGCAGCCGCAACCCGACACAAGCGTACCATCAACCAACCTACCCCCCACAACCGAACCCCTCGCCATACAAGATACCGTATAGCCCGCCCAATGAGCACGTTTTGAGGTAGGCACCAGGGCTTTCAATCGCGCCCCGTGCCTACCTCAAAACTCCCTCTTCTGTCTCTCAAATTTGCCAATACTTCCTCGACCTCCCCCTCATTTGACGACAATGGAGAAGATTTATCATGCCCACCACCAACTTACCGGCCCACTCGTTCCTACCCATATATTGCCTGATCAATCTGTCAAACCCCACCATCATCTTTATTTTGCTCATACAACTCAATCACCGCCTCCTGCTCCGCCGTTTCAATAGAACCAGGCCGCATCGCACGCACCCGCTCTATCGCCTCCTCAGCAGAACTCCCCCGTGAGACCAGATAGCACGCCAGAATAGTTCCCGTGCGCCCAAGACCCGCCCCACAATGCACAGCAACAGGTCGATCTTGCGCGAGAAAACCATCAATACCAGTCACCGCCTGCTCCACCTGCCCCAGCGTTGGTGCAGTAAAATCAGCCACCGGAACATGTTTCATCTGCAATCCATACCGCATCAACATATCAGCATTCACCGGCTCTTCAGACAAGCTCAGCAACGCCTTCACCCCGAGTTGCTGCAACCGAGCCAGAGCATCCTCCGAGAAAGGATAAGAGGTACCAGCCAATCGTTTCTCAATCACCCAGCTAAAGTTTGGCACAATAAATCGCTGCATCTCCTCCTCCGTAACATCATACCCACGCAGCACCTCCACCGGAGACGCCAACAGTCGCTGGCGAAAATCCCGATCTCCCCGCAACCGCTCCTCAATCTGCCGTACCACTTCGCTCGACATTCTTTCATGCCTCCTTGCTTACACTCAAAAACACTTTTCAGATATGAGCCTTTTTCCGATCCCTACAATTCCTATTCATGTATTTCTCCTCAATCACCTTTTCCCATCATCACCGGCATAGGGACCAGATTTATCGCGTCCGCTGATTTATCACACAATACAACCCCTTCACCACATTACACACGAACAACAACAGTTTACACCTCCACCAGCATAGGGACCAGATTTATCGCGTCAGCCGACCGTGCCCCCTTTGGGGGTTGATCGCTAAAAACAACACACATCACCTTACCACACATGCAAAATCTCATTGATACCTGAACAAACAACTCTTTATTCCCCTAATACCCTATCTTCGGCCCCTTATCATTACGCCATTTCAGTCCCATCTCCCCCTGCACCATCAGGCAGCCAATCCTCCACCCTCATCGCCTGAGCCAACTCATTCACCAACTTCACCGTCTCAACGCTCACCGTCACCACCCTACCGACCAGCCGCACAATATACTCCTCATCATCCAGCCTGTTAGGATCGCTCTCGATCCCGCTCCGCTTATCCTTACTGACCTGATACTGATCGATCACCCATTCAAGCGCCGACCGATTGCCCAGCCTATATTGGAAAACCTCTGCCGGTAATGGTCCCAACCTCAAGCTCTCATTGACCACCACCACCCGTCTATCCGTAGACAACCGCATCTTCTCCACCCGCCAGCTAAACGGCACCCCCTCATTCTCAAACCACTCCAGAGGATACTCCCCAACCCGCTCATAGTTCAAATGCATATCCATCAACTGCTTCCCGACACGCACACACATCAAAAACGCCTCCCGCCTGTGAAGCAAAGGAACATGCGGCAAATCCCGCTTAAGATTTTCAGCATAGCGCTCCCGATACTGTGGATGATGCAACATACCATAAACATAATGAAAAATATCCCACTTCGTAACCTCAGAGCCATACTTTGCCTGGAACTGAGAAAGCGCCCAATCCGTAATATTCTCGCGGCGGTTGGAGCCATCTTGGGCATAAATATAATATGGGAAACACTGAAATGCATCGACAGAGGCAAGTACATGTAGATCAGGGATAAAATTAGTTGCTAGAGTACTGAAAGATGCGCGATAACCAATATCGCTAACAACAATCACTATGTTCTCCGATTCAGCAGAAGGAAGAGGCATAATAATTGGGAATTGTCCTTGTCGGTGTGTCATTATCTTGTCGAAATAGAGATATCGTCGCGTGAAAGGTCGATAGAGTGCATTGCGTATGGACTCTTTTTTAAACTGTGCCTCTATCTTTCGTGTAAGACACTCCTTTAGGCGGCTACTCCATTTTATCTTTGTCTCATCTGCAATTACAAAACTATCAATGTCTTTAGGTGAACCTGTCCTTATCTACCGAGAAAGCTCAGCATTATAAGTTTCTATCATATTGCTTGCCTTAGTTGCCAATTCCTGTGCATTGAAATCATACATCCATGTATCACGTGTCGTCTCTGCTCCTCTTGAATATATTTTCAACATAGCTTGACCTACACTAACTCCTGTGATATTAGATGCAGATTTTACTTCTTCAGTTCCTAAAGGAAGGAATTCAGCAAATTCAGCCTGCAATCCTTCTGTAAGCCAAACATTATTCTTATCAGGATTCAACTCCGTCCATTCAATGTTTCTAAGATTCTTTCTCTGAGAAAGAAAACTTAGCTTCTCTACTTTACGCCAGAATTCAGGCACACGATAGTAAAACAATTTCCGCTCTATATGCTGCGAAGAACGTATGGCTATCGTGATGCCAACCCCGACCTGAATACCAAAACTCTACTCTGGCGAATGAGTAGACTCCTCATAATCATCAGGCACCTCTTCAAGCAAATCATGTATAGAGACACCCATTGTTTGCGATAGGCGAAAGAGGGTATGCGTGTTGACGGTTCGGTAAGGGTCTCTGAACAGTGATTTTACTGTAGTAAAACTAATCTCCGACCGTTGAGAAAGCTTCGTCATATTGAAACCCCGTTCCCTGGCAACTTCCTGTACCCGCAATCGTAGCTTTGCCATACCTGCCCCTGAGTTTTCCCCGATTGTATCAAGAAGCGTAGTTGTGTGGGCCTGCTTATTTTCGCTTACTTTCTTATAAGCGCTTTAAAATACCTACCAAAATATTGACCGTATTCGGAATGTATGGTACTCTACACATAGTTGCATCGGTTAGAAAGTAGGTATTCGTAGTGAGTCACTATGACGGAGAAGAGTATGAGGTTAGGATGGAACAGGTAAAGACACCGGAATATTTCTGGAGGGAGAGCACAAACCAACTTTTTACCTTATTATGCTCGTTGGGTTGCACCATCGCAGGCGAGAAGATCACTTTTCCCGAAGGAACGGTAAGAACGTTTAAGATCAGGATAACCACATCTGACCACTACATTATCACCCTACCAGACGGAACAACGCTAAAGGAAGTCTACTCGTTTACTACCGAGAACAGTCTGTTGTTCCAACTAGAAGACAGCAACCCAACGTTCAAATACATCAACGACAGACACGAACTGCACCTGGCGAACCTGGCACACAAAGCCGGTGTTGCTCCCCGAGCGATCTACGCTATGCTTGAGGGCATCCCCATACCAGCTTCAGAGGCGGTGAAAGTGCTTGCGGCTGTATCTGACCAAACAGGCATTGAGTATAACTTACAAAACGTAACCGTAAAAATCAGACCAGAACATAAGGAGGAAGGGAGTTAAGGAGGTTCTTATGATCAGTCTTCTCGTCTGGCCGTGCAGTGATCTGGGGCATCAGGATTGTTACGGCGTGGTTGATTTTCTCCCAGTGCTGCTTGATCTCCTTCAAAAGAGGGAAGTCAGGTCACTCGTCTACCTGGAAGACCATCTATATTACGATGATGCATGCTCACTCGTACAGCGCGATCTTACATTAGAAGTTCTGGATACTCTCATCACAAAGAAAAACCTGTACGACGTATCAGTCTGCGGCGATCCAGCTCATCATGTATGTTATAACGTGGTTGATATCGATGCACAGGTACATAATGCTCCAAACATCCATGTCGTAGAGCATGTCAGCTACATTGAGGCTTTAAGCAAGCTGCAAGAACTCTGGCAACCTGAATAGCCCCAGGCAGGGACGCAGAGGAAGGGCGAAGGCACGTATCCCTAAAGCGTAATAGTTATTATCAAGCTCCACGAGTTCAATGGGTGCCATTCATTGTTTTGCCGACAGGCACGCGTAGCGCCAGCCCTTGAGGCTGACCCTGCCTTATCCGCAAACAAATGAATCGCACTCGGGTTCAATGGAGCCAGGTGCTATTCACTGCTGTGCGGACAAGGCACGCGTAGCGCCAGCCATTGAGGCTGATCCTGCCCTGTCCGCACAACAAGGTATCAAGGTATTTGCTCCTGTAAAGAACGGGAAGGAAACAGACACATGCTTTTACGAAGATCTTTCACCACATGGGCGTTAACCGCCTCCTTGCTTTTGGCTGTGACGGGTCTGCTTACTGCTTGTGGAGGCACCGCATCTAGCTCCACCTCGACAAGCACAGGGACGACTGCAACGGCCACCCCATCTGCTCGCACAGCAGCGGTGACCGGCACTGTTGACGCCTACAATGCTTCGGCACAATCGCTCATCGTGAAACTGCCTAACGGATCAATGCAGACCTTCCAGACCACCCATACTAGAATCGTTGAAGACCAGAAGGTGACGCAGCAGCAATTTGGGGAACTATTGAACAAGAGTGGCATCGTGGTCTTCGAGATAGGTCCCAGGACCAGCGACGGGACCTATAGTGCTCAAGTGGTCGTCGCGTCTTTGACCATGGGCGACAGTACTGCTCCTCAGAATACCACCCGTCCTGGGAACAACAGAGTGTTCCTGCTGCACACCCAGTTGAAGAACAATGAGCTGCTAGCAGAGGATACGAACGGACATGCTCCCATCACCGTGAAGCTAAGTGCAACCACCCTGCTGCTTGCTCAGACGGTGGGGATAGCGAGCGATTTACGAGCAGGCCAGATGATTGTTGTCGTCCCAGGCTCTTCCCAGGGCGGCACGAAGCAGGCAGCGCAGATCTTGATTGGCCCTCTTCCTCGGGCGTAGCATCTGTAGCGTCCATGAGATCTCTCAAAAGTATCTTGCGAGCCAGGCCCTCGTGTTGCTCATGCATCATGGGCGAGCTTGGCCGCAAAGGAGCCTCTCCAGCACTATTTTCCTCAGCAGGAAGGCCGCTGCTCTTTTCGGCATTCTGCTGAGGAAAGCCCGCTCTCTTCCTGTGCTCCCAGATTGTAAATTTGCTCATTGTGTGACACTTCCGCTACTTTGATGAACGATGAGCTTATCAGAAGAAGACTCTTTTTCTCATCTGGTTTACGATACGATCCTTTGGCCTCCTGCCTCCTGTCTCTGCCTTCTTACTTCCGCTTCCTGTTATCTGCAAGATACGACCAACAGTATACTTTGGTCTACTGTGTAGGGGCATGGTAATACGGTATTCTTGTTTCAGACAAGCCACTGGAACTGGAAAGGAGTATCAAAGCCAATGAGATGTCATATCCACATCTGTCGAAAAGGCCATCAGTTTTGTCATTTGTCAGTTAATCTGGGTTAAGAGATTTCTCGCAATCAAAGCGTCTATGAAAGGAATTCGAGTACAATGAAAGCCATCCTTCAACGTTTGGTGTTTCGCTCCACACTTTTTTGTACCCTTCTCTTCGCAGTCCTGTGGCTAATAACCCCATCCACCGCGTCCGCGAAGCCAACGCACCCCCACCAGGCGGCTCGTGCTGCAGATACCGTCTATGCCCAAAACGACTGTCCGACGGTGACAAGCCAGTACTACCAGGATACGGTAGTGATTGTGACTGACTATGGTCGAGATGTTGACTGTTTCTGGGGAGGGGGGACAAAGAGCGTGGGTCTTTCCGCGGTCACTGCCCTGGAGACCCACAATTACAACCTGACCTTTACCTGGAAAGGGTTTGACGGGAGTACCCATACCTCGTACAAATCGAATCATACATTCCTGTCAGCAGGAAACGCCTCCCCCAACTACTTTGCCGGCTACGGAGCGATCCAGGTAATCACATCGATTACCCTCACGCTCGCCTCTCCAACCTCTTCAGACTCAAGTTGCTCGTCGCCGAGCGGGGCAGTATGGGTTGCGACCCATGCTAACGGGTCGACGACCTACTATGCCCTTTGCTTTACGGCTCCTGGGACGCACTCGGTACGCCTCTACGGTGTCTACGCCATTGAGACAGGCTCATGGAACGTCAGCTATAACTGGGAAGACTACAATGGCAATACTGGCACTGGTTCTGCAGGCTTTCGGAGTATGATAGCACCAGGGAGCGCCGTTGCCTCACATGGTTTTGGTGCTGGGACCTCGATAAACGTGATTACCTCGATCGCTCTCTATCAGGGATAGCGTTTTTCTGAAGAGAGGTAGGGGCAGGATGCGTGTAAACGTGAGTCATCCCGAAATTTCTCCAAAGGATGAGATAAAGAGAGAACAAAGCTCATGAAAGAGGGGTCAGCCGGGGCCCCCTGACTGCAGAGGTTCCCCAGTTGGGGAACCTCTGCGGTGGAAGCGCGCCATGTCAGATCAGCTTGCGACAGATGCATGTCTTTCTCATCAAGAGATCTATCTCCCATCATACCGCCCACCTACTCCGCGGATTTTCGCCCGACGTGCGCAAAGTGATTTACAAGTATGGGACACACTGGTACATGCTCCTTCAGGTTCCATCAAGGATGATATCCTTCAATTCAATCAGCGTTTCGATTCGATAGCGAGCCAGTGAAAAGTCCTGTGCTTTTGTAAAGTCGTTATAGACAATGACACAGTCAATACCGGCCGCCACGGCTGAGTTCAGCCCTCTGGATGAATCCTCTACAACCAGTGTCTCTTCTTTGGTGGCTCCCAGGCGCTTTAAGCCGGTCAGGTATGGTTCCGGGTGCGGCTTGGAGAGCTGGTAGTCTTCGCGAACAAGGACGAAATCCATGAACTGTCTAATTTGGCGCTTTTCATGGATAATTTCAAAATCCACACGTTTTGCAGTTGTCACGATGGCCATGCGGACGTATTTTGACAGTTCAGCAAGCGTTTCAACAACGCCTTCAATCTCAATGGCTTCTGTTCTCAGATATTCCTGATAATACTCATTACGAACCTCACGCTGCCTGCTGATAGTCTGTTCATCAACACCTGCCGCCCTGGCCTGGGCCCAGGTGCCCAATCCCTGGTTCATGTCCCGCAGGTATTGATCCTTGTCCAACGTCAAACCAATGTCCGCCAGGGCGCGTTCTCCAGCTTTGTAATACCAGAATTCTGTATCCACCAGAACACCATCATGATCGAAGAGGATGTACTTTTTCACTCTCTTGATCCTTTCCGGTAGTCGCGGTGTCAATCATTTTGCGCACGTCGGGCGAACATTGGATCATTCGGTAGGCGGTAAAACAGACATTGACGATTCGCATCTTCATCTCATACTTCCGCCCTTCAACACCATTTGCTTGGTTGAGCTTCCGAAATGGGCTGAGCCCATCATTCTCAAAAAGAAGTGCAACTGTAGTGAGATAGCAGGCTTCAATCGCTCTCGCGCTCCCCCATCCCTTTAGCCCATGACCTCGCTCAACTGATAAGCCTCAGTCAGAGTACTTCAATCACTCTCGCTTTCACCCACCCTTTTTGCCCGTATAGGCACTGGATTGTCCTGTTTTTATGAGTTCTGCCAAAAACGCCGGGCTATTCCAGGCAAAGCTTTCAACTCCAGATAACTCTTCAGATCCGATTACCCTTAAGAAGCAATACCATCCAAATCGCGAGAAACGCATAGGGACCAGATTTATCGCGTCCGCCGATTTATCGCTAAAAACAACACGTATCACATTACGAAACATGTCAACTATCCGTGATTGCGTGAACCAATCTCTCTTTCTTTGGTCAGAACCGTTTTTATGGGATTGCTTCAATCGCTCTCGCTTTCACCCACCCTTTTTGCCATAATATATCCTGTCCCAGCACCCTACA
>Ga0070741_10002925_pt1 | contig 44104 bp, 42 predicted proteins | sample Coa_R1_4_FD_66440 | JGI IMG/M metagenome (GOLD analysis project Ga0070741, IMG submission 66440) | Surface soil microbial communities from Centralia Pennsylvania, which are recovering from an underground coalmine fire - Coalmine... | ecosystem: Environmental > Terrestrial > Soil > Unclassified ... | reverse complement strand
CCGCACAACGTCTACGGCGAGCTGCAGAACCTCGCCGACCCGTACCGGAACGTGATCGGGATCTTCATGAACCAGGTGATGAGCGGCAAGCCGATGACGGTCTTCGGCGACGGCCTCCAGACGCGGGCGTTCTCCTACATCGACGACGTCGCGCCGGTCATCGCCCGCTCGATCGACGTCCCCGCGGCGGCGAACGAGGTCTTCAACGTCGGCGCCGAGACGCCGTACACCGTGCTCGAGCTCGCGCAGCAGGTCGGGCGCGCGTTCGGCGTCGCCGAGCCCGAGATCGAGTTCCTCCCGGCGCGGAAGGAGGTCGTCCACGCCTTCTCCGACGCCGCGAAGCTCCACCGCGTCTTCGGCGAGACCGGGGCCGTGCCGCTCGAGGAGGGTCTGGACCGGATGGCCGGCTGGGCGCAGGAGATGGGCGTCCAGGAGCCGGTGCGCTTCGAGAGCGTCGAGGTGCTGCGGAACCTGCCGCCGTCGTGGGCGCCCGGTCTGACGCAGACGGTCTAGTTGGCCGACCCCGACGTCTCGATCTCGCTCGTCAACACGAACTCGCGGGAGCTGCTCCTCGGCTGCCTCGAGTCCCTGCGCGGCGTCGAGGCCGAGATCGTCGTGCTCGACAACGCGTCGGAGGACGGCTCCGCCGCGGCCGTGCGCGAGCGCTTCCCCGGCGTGCGCGTCATCGAGCAGCGGCACCGGGCCGGCTTCGGCGCCAACCACAACACGGTGATCCGCGCGACGACCGGCCGTTACGTCTTCGTCCTCAACGAGGACACGACGAGCGAGGACTGGGGATTCGAGCGGATGGTCGCGCACCTCGACGCGAACCCGCGTGTCGCCGCGCTTGCGCCGCGGCTCGTCTACCCGGACGGTCGCGTGCAGTCGTCGGCGTGGCGCTTCCCGAGCCCGGCGGCGGCGGCGCTCGGGCTCCTGACGCTCGGCCGCGCCGGGATCCTCCAGTCCGGCGGGAGCGCAACGCGCGACGTCGACTGGGCGATGGCCGCCGCGCTGCTCGTGCGCCGCGAGGCGCTCGACGAGGTCGGCGTCTTCGACGAGGGCTTCTTCATCTACTCCGAGGAGACCGACCTCTGCCGCCGGCTGCGCAACGCCGGCTGGCGGACGCAGTTCTTCCCGGCGGTCACGGTCGTCCACCACGAGTCGCAGTTCAGCGCCGGCATCCCCGAGCGGCGGATCAACGAGATGTGGCGCGGCCGGCACCGCTATTGGGAAAAGCACCACTCGGCTGCGGGAGCCCGCGTCGCCGCCGCCCTCACCGGCGCGCAGTACGCGCTGCGCGCGCTGGTTCGCGCGGGCGACCGCGATTTCGCCGCGCGGATGCGGCTGCACGCGCGCGACGCGATCCGGGTGAGGGGCCCGGGACTCCGCGAGCTCGCGGAGGAGTGGAACGCGGCGCGCCGATAGGGCACAATCCGTTGTCCTGACAAGCGGCCCGGGGGGAAACGGGGTGTCCACGCTCAAGCCACGCAGGTCCAGCAAGGCGCAGGTTCTTCGCTCGTCACGCGCCCACCGCCCGCCGCACCTCGTGCACGGCACGTGGCGCAGCCGGGTCCGGCACCGTCCGGACCCCGGTGGCGGAGCGGGTGGCAGCGGACGGACGGAAGCCGCTCCGCGTGTCCTCCTCGTCGACGACGAGAACGCGATCCGGACCATCTGCCGCGTCAACCTCGAGGGCGACGGGCTGGCGGTCGCGGAGGCGACGAACGGCCGGGAGGCGCTCGAGCGCGTCCGGGAGCGGCAGCCGGAGATCGTCCTCCTCGACGTGATGATGCCCGACGTCGACGGCTGGGAGGTCGCCGAGAAGCTCGCGGCCGATCCGGCGACTCGCGACATCCCGGTCGTGTTCCTCTCCGCGCGGGCGGCGCGCGAGGACCGGGAGCGCGCGCAGGCGCTCGGAGCGGTCGGCTACATCGTCAAGCCGTTCGATCCGCTGAAGCTCGGCGGGATCGTGCGGGAGGTGCTCGACCGCGTGCGGCGCGGCGAGCGCGAGCAGCTGAACAAGGAGCTGGCGGAGCTCGAGTGACGCTTGTGGGGGTGTCCGGGGGGAATCGAACGCGGGCGAGGCGGCTACGCATCACGGTGCGCGGAGTCGCCGGCCTCGCGGTGGCGCTCGGCGCGCCGGGCCTCGTCACGCTGCTCGCGTTCACGAGCGTCCGGACGGTCGTCCCGGGACTGCTCTACATCGTCGCCATCATCTTCGCCACCGGCGCCGCCGGCCGCTTCGGAGGTCTCGTCGCGGTGGCCGCGTCGGCGTATCCGTTCTTCCATTTCTTCGCCTCGCGCTACGACCGCAACCAGGTCAACGCGGAGGGAGCGACCGCTCTCGCCGTCTTCGTCCTCGCGGCCGTGTTCGGGAGCGAGGTGCTCGGGCGTCAGCGCGCGGCGCGGGAGAGTGCCGAGCAGGCGGTTCGCGCGAGCGAGACCGCGCTCGCTGCGGCGGCTCGTCTCCAGCACGTCGCCGACGCGCTCGCGACCGCCCGGACGCCGCAGGAGGTCCTCGACGCGGTCCTGACCGAGGGAGTCCGTGCCGCCGAGGCGGGAGGCGGGTTGATCGCGACGCTCAGCGACGACGGCGAGTGGCTCGAGGTGATCGCCTCGCGCGGCTACGACATGCAGTACATCGAGCCGTTCAGCCGCTTCCGCGTCGACGGCGACTTCCCGCTTTCCGAAGCCGTTCGCACCGGCGAGGGGGTCTTCATCGGCTCGGAGGCCGAGCGCGACGCCCGCTATCCGGACCTCGTCGGACGCTCCCAGCCGGGGCACGGTCTCGTCTGCATGCCGCTCGTCGGGGAGCGCGGGCCGATCGGCGGCCTCGTCTTCTCCTTCCCGAGGGACGAGGAGTTCCCGCCGGAGCGGCGCGCGCTCAAGGTGGCGCTCTCGCGCCAGGCCGCGCTCGCGCTCGAGCGGACGCGGCTCGGAGAGGCCGAGCGAAAGCTGCGTGAGCGCCTCGAGTTCGTCGACGAGGCGACGGCTTTGTTGACCTCCTCGCTCGATCTCGAGCAGACGCTCGCCCGGCTCACGTCGCTCGCCGTCCCTCAGCTCGCCGACTGGTGCGCGATCGACGTTCTCGTCGAGGAGACGGGCGAGATCGAGCAGGTCGTCGTCGCCCACCAGGATCCCGATCGTGTTCGTTGGGCGCAGGAGCTGCGGAAGCGCACGCGGACGACGTACATCGACGACGAGTTCGATCTCACGGCGCAGGTCATGCGCACGGGCGAGCCGGTGTTCCTGCGGGAGGTGCCGCAGGAGCTGCTCGACGAGGCCGTCGCACGCGACCCGGAGGCGGCGCGGGCGCTCGAGGAGATCTCGATCCACAGCGCGATCACGTTGCCGCTTCGCGCCGGCGACCGAGCGCTCGGCGCGCTCTCGCTCGTCACCGAGGAGCGGGCTTTCACCGACGCGGACTTCGAGCTCGCGCAGCAGCTGAGCGCGCGCGCCGCGATCGCGCTCGAGAACGCGCGCCTCTACACCGAGTCCGAGCGGCGGGCGGACGCCGCGCTCGCTCTCGCGTACGTCGGCGACGGGGTCGTCCTCCTCGACAAGCTCGGCCGCGTCCGCTTCTGGAACGCCGCGGCGGCCGCCATCACGGGGGTCGGGGACGACGAGGCGATCGGCCGCCACGCCGTGGACGTCCTGCCGGCCTGGAAGGCGCTGACGCGACATCTCGAGCTTGCGGACGCGGCGACGCCCGCGCGCGCCCGGCCCGTCACGGTCCCGATCGACACCGGCGCCGGCGACCGCTGGATATCGATCGCCGGCGTCGCGTTCGACGAAGGCGTCGTCTACGCGCTCCGCGACGTCACCGACGAGCAGGCGCTCGAGAAGGCGCGCAGCGACTTCGTCGCCACCGCCTCGCACGAGCTCCGCACGCCGCTCGCGGCCGTGTTCGGCGCCGCCCGAACCCTGCGCAGGACCGACATCGAGCTGCCGGCCGAGCAGCGCGACCGCTTCCTCGAGATCATCGAGAGCGAGACGGAGCGGCTCACGGCGATCGTCTCCCAGATCCTCCTCGCCGGCCAGCTGGAGGAGGGCCGCGTCGATCTCGCCACCTCGGCGACCGACCTCCGTCCGCTCGCCGAGAGCGTCATCTTCTCCACGCGCGTTCGGGCGCCGGCGGACGTCGAGCTGCGCCTCGAGGAGAACGGCCAGCCGGCGGTGGCGCTGGCCGACGAGGACAAGCTCCGCCAGGTGCTCGTCAACCTCCTCGACAACGCGGTCAAGTACTCGCCCGACGGCGGGGAGGTGACGGTCGAGCTCGGCAGCGCGCCCGGCCTCGTCACGCTCACGGTGCGGGACGGCGGCCTCGGGATCCCGCCGGGCGAGCAGGAGCGGATCTTCGAGAAGTTCTACCGCCTCGATCCCTCCCAGACCCGCGGCGTCGGCGGCAGCGGGCTCGGCCTCTACATCTCGAAGGAGCTCGTCGCCCGCATGGGCGGGCGCATGTCCGTCCGCTCGCGCCCCGGCGAGGGCGCCGCGTTCACCGTCGAACTGCCTGCCGCGTAGCGGCACCTCTCCGGAGCACATGTCCTTGAGAGACGTGTCCGGTGCCAGGCACCGGACACGTCCGGAGCGGACGGGGCCGGCTCGCCGAACCAGCTTCCCCGGCGGAGTTCCGCCATCGGGTCGGCCTAAACGGACACGTCCGGTGCCTGGCACCGGACGTGTCCGGCTCGGACCCGTCCTTAGCGGGGTCTCACGTCGCGCGGCACACTTAGAGGCGAAATGCTCGTTCTCGTGGCAGATGACGACCGCGCCCTGCGGGAGGCGCTCGAGCGCGCGCTCGAGCTGCACGGCTACGAGGTCGCGCTCGCGTCCGACGGCGACAGTGCGCTCGCGGCGGTGGAGTCGCGGACGCCGGACGCGCTCGTCCTCGACGTGATGATGCCGGGGCTCGACGGGCTCGACGTGACGCGCCGTCTGCGGCGGCAGGGAAACCGGATCCCGATCCTCCTCCTCACGGCGCGCGACGCGGTCGGCGACCGCGTCGAGGGGCTCGACGCCGGCGCCGACGACTATCTCCCGAAGCCGTACGACCTCGAGGAGCTGCTCGCGCGCTTGCGCGCCCTCCTGCGGCGCTCGAAGCCGGAGGCGCCCGGCGACGTGCTCCGCTTCGCCGACCTGACGCTCGACCTCGGCTCGATGGACGCGCGCCGCTCGGGACGTCGCTTCGAGCTGACGACGACCGAGGCGCACCTGCTCGAGCTCTTCCTGCGCAACCCGCGCCAGGTGCTGCCGCGCTCGCTCATCTACGAGCGCGTCTGGGGCTACGACTTCAGCCACTCGTCGAATGCGCTCGACGTCTACGTCGGCTACCTCCGGCGGAAGACCGAGGCGGACGAGGAGCCGCGCCTGATCCACACCGTGCGCGGCACCGGCTACGTCCTCCGGGAACCGTGAGCCTTCGGACGCGTCTCACGCTCGTCGCGGCGGGTGCCGTCGCGGTCGTCGTCGTCCTCGCCTCGACCGCCACGTACTTCCTCATGCGCCACGAGTTGTACTCGCAGGTCGATACGCAACTCGCCAAGCACGCGGGCGACCGCAACGCCGTGTTCGGGGACTTCAGTCCGTACGCCGGCGACTACGTCGCAGTCGTCGCGCCGGACGGGAGCGCCAACAACCCGCACGGCATTCCGATCGACAGCGCGATCACCAATGTTGCGCGCGGCAACGCGCACGGGTTCTTCCGCAACGTTCGCGTCTTCGAGACCTCTGCGCGCGAATGGGTCACGCTGCGCGAGCGGGTCCAGCCTCTCCAACCTGGCGCGGTCGTCGTGGTCCACAACATCGACTACATCGGTCACGACCTCGACCAGCTGCGGTTGGTCCTCGTTCTCGTCGCGCTCGGCGGCATCGCCATCGCGGCAGCGGGAGCGCGGCTGCTGTCCAGCGCGACGCTCGCCCCCGTCCGGCGCCTCACCGCGGCCGCCCAGCGGATCGCCGAGACCGGCGAGCCGAGCGAGCGGGTTCCCGAGGGCGGGCGTGGAGAGCTCGCGACGCTCGGAGCGTCGTTCAACACGATGCTCGCATCGCTCGAGGAGTCGCTCGAGACGCAGCGCCGCTTCGTCGCGGACGCCTCGCACGAGCTGCGGACGCCGCTCACGAGCCTCCAGACGAACATCGACGTCCTGCGCGGCGATCGCGAGCTCGTGCCGGAGCAGCGCCGCAAGGTCCTCGAGGACCTCCATCGGGAATCGCAGGAGATGCGCTCGCTCATCGCGAGCCTGCTCGAGCTCGCGCGCGCGGGCGGCGCGCAGCCGGAGAAGACGGCGTTCCAGCTCGACGAGCTCGTCGAGGACGCGATCGAGCGCGCACAGATGCGCTTCCCCGCGGTCACGTGGCAGCCGTACCGGATCGAGCCGACCGTCGTCGACGGGTATCGCGACCGGATGGAGCGAGCCGTCTGGAACATCCTCGAGAACGCAGGGAAGTGGAGCGGCGACGGCGACTCCGTCGAGATCTCCCTCACCGCGGGCGAGCTGCGCGTGCGCGATCACGGGCCGGGCTTCGAGGAGGAGGACCGCCCGCTCGTCTTCGACCGCTTCTACCGCGCCGCCCGGGCGCGCTCGATGCCGGGCGCCGGCCTCGGCCTCGCGATCGTGCGCGAGGTCGCCGAGGCGCACGGCGGCACGGTCATGGCCGAGAACGCGGAGGGCGGCGGCGCGCTTCTCCGCCTCGCTCTCGACGGCTCGGCTCGGCCAGGCGTCGTGACAACCAACTCTTAACGGGCTCTTACCGTCCCCTCATCCGCCCGTGGTTCGATTGCTCTCGCATCGAACCCCTCCCGGCCCGCTCACGCGGGTCGCGGCCAGCCCGGTCCGGCGTCTTCCCGGATCCCCTGCGGTGAAGGCGCCGGATCGCGTGGCTGGCGGTCGGTGCCGCCCTGCGAGAGAGACAGCCAGACGTCGGCGCCGCCGCCGGGGAGGTTGCGGAGCCCGGTCGTGCCGCCGTGCGCGGCCGCGACGAGCTCGACGATCGAGAGCCCGAGCCCGGAGCCGCCGCGACTGCGGGCCTCGTCCGCCCGGCTGAAGCGGTCGAATGCTCGCGGGCCGAAGCCGGGCGGGAAGCCCGCGCCTTCGTCGCGGACGTGCAGCTCGACCGTACCGTCCTGCCTCTCCGCCGCCAGCACGACTGTGCCCTGCCCGTGGGTGAGGGCGTTGTCGACGAGGTTGACGAGCGCCTGGCCGACCCGGACGGGGTCCGCGTCGACTTGCAGCCCGCTGCGCTCGATGCGGATCTCGCGGCCGAGCGCGTCGGCGCGCGTCCGGAAGCGCGTCTGGGCGTCGGCGAGGAGATCGTCGACGTCCACGAGCTCCGGGCGGACGGGGAGCGTGCCCTGGTCGGCGCGGGCGATGAGGAGGAGGTCGTCCGCGAGGCGCGAGAGCCGCTGCGTCTCCTCGGCCGCCGAGCGGAGCGCATCCTGGAGCTCCTCGGTCGAGCGGGGACGCCGCAGCGCGAGGTCGAGCTCCGTGCGGAGCAGCGCGAGCGGCGTCCGGAGCTCGTGGCTCGCGTCGGCGACGAAGCGCCGCTCGTGCTCGAACGCGTCGTGGAGGCGGGCGAGCATGTCGTTGAGCGTCACCGCCAGCCGCGACACCTCGTCCCTCGCCGCGGGCACCGGCAGCGTGCTCGGCCCTCCGGCCGTGACAGCCTCCGCGCGGCGCCGGAGAAGCTCGACCGGACGCAGCGCGCCCGCGGCGAGCGCGTAGCCGCCGAGGCAGGCGGCGAGGAGCGCGAGCGGCAGGAAGAGGACGAGCTGGTGGCGCAGATGGTCGAGCGACTCGTTGCGCGGCGTCAGCGAGCGGGCGACGACCGCGACCGGCCAGTAGTCGCGCGGCCCGCTTCCCGTCCGCTCCACGAGAACGCGCCATTCGCCGGGATGGTGCGCGACGTGCTCGTCGACGTAGACGCGGCTGCCGCTCAATGCGTCGGCGAGGACGGTCGCGCCGACGAGAGGCGCGAGCCCGTGCGGCTGGGAGTAGCGGAGGCGTCCGCCCGGGGCGAACAGCTGCGCCAGCGTCGTTCCGCCGCCGGTGTCCGCGTCCACCTTCCCCGTGTCCGCCTCCTCGCCGGCCTGGGCGACGAGCGTCTGGTCGACCGTCCCCAGCAGCTCGTTGCCGACGCGCTCGTAGACGAAGAGACCGACGCCGGCGAGGACGACCGCCATCGCGACGGCGAAGCCGAGCGTCAGACGTACGCGGATCGGAAGCCGCGACATGCTCCCGTCAGTCTGCGCGCAACCGGTAGCCGACGCCGCGAACCGTCTCGATCGAGTCGCGGCCGAACGGCCGGTCGATCTTCTCGCGCAGGTAGCGGACGTAGACGTCGACGACGTTGGAGCGGCTCTCGAACGCGATGTCCCAGGCGCCGTCGAGGAGCTGCGTCCGCGTCAGCGTGATGCCGGGGCGGCGCATGAACAGCTCGAGAAGGGCGAACTCCTTCGCGGAGAGGTCGAGCTCGTCGCCGCCGCGCCAGGCTCGATGGGACGCGGGGTCGAGGCGCAGGTCGCCGACCTCGAGGACGGCGGGACGCTCGACCGGAGTGCGCCGGGTGAGCGCCCGAAGACGCGCCAGGAGCTCCTCGAAGGCGAACGGCTTCGTCAGGTAGTCGTCCGCTCCCGCGTCGAGACCGCCGACGCGGTCGTCGACTCCGTCGCGCGCCGTCAGCATGAGAACCGGAGTCCAGACGCCGTCGTGCCGCAGGCGGCGGCAGACCTCGAAGCCGTCCGCGCCCGGGAGCATGACGTCGAGGACGATCGCGTCGTACGGGACGGCGCGTGCCATCCAGAGCGCTTCCTCGCCGCGGTCGGCGACGTCGGCGGCGTAGCCCTCCTCGCGCAGGCCGCGGCCGAGCAGCTCGCCGAGCTTCTTCTCGTCCTCGACCACGAGAACCCGCATGTCGCCATTGTCGCTGCCGGAGTGAGAGGCGCATGAGGGGGTTCACTGAACCCTCATCGCGGCTTGCTCCACTGGGCGCGTGGGGGTCGACGGCAACGAACGGCTCACGGCCGCGACGGGAGCGGTGCTCATCGTCCTGCTCGCGGCGCTCGGCGTCACGATCCTCTCGATCGGGCCGCTCCTCTGGTGGCACGTGCTGCTCGGGATGCTCCTCATCCCGCCGGTGCTCCTGAAGCTCGCGAGCACCGGCTGGCGCTTCGTCCGCTACTACCGGGGGAGGGCGGAGTACGTGCGCCGCGGGCCGCCGGTCTGGTGGCTGCGCCTCTCCGCGCCGCTCGTCGTCCTCTCGACGCTCTTCGTGTTCGGGACCGGAGTGGCGCTGCTGGCCACCGGCCCGAGCGGCGGGATCCTCGTCGGGCTGCACAAGGCGTCGTTCGTCATCTGGTTCTTCCTCACGGCGCTGCACGTCCTCGGGCATCTCCGCGAGCTCCTGCCGCGGCGCCGGATCCCGGGCACGTCCTGGCGCTTCGCCGCGCTCGCCGGCTCGATCGCCGCCGGCGCGATCCTCGCGGCGCTGACCGTCCGCTACGGCCAGCCGTGGGTGCATTGGATGGCCGGCCGCCACGGCGGCGACGGCTAGCCGGCGAGGAGCTCCCGCAGCTCGCCGAGGCGGCGCTCGACGCTGCCGCAGACGTCGTTGCAGAGCTGCCAGATCCCGTCGTCGACGACGCGGTAGTAGACGAAGTTCCCCTCCTTGCGCCGCCCGACGACGCCGGCGCCCGCGAGCGCGCCGAGGTGCTTCGAGACGTTCTGCTGAGTTGTGCCGACCGCGGCCGCCAGCTCCTGCACGCTCACCTCGCCGTCGCGGAGACGGTCGAGCAGCTTGACCCGCATCGGCTCCGCGAGCAGCTTGAAGCGGCCGGCGATCAGCTCGGCGAGCTCGTCGGGGAGTGGGTGCGGGAGGGCCATCCGTTCAGCGTACGCGAGCGGCCCGGCGCGGAGGGAGTCGCCTCTCCGCGCCCGGCCGTCGCGAGCTCTCAGGCCGGCGTCGGATGCGCCCGATGCACAGCCACCTCGTGCTCGTGCCAGAGCCCCCAACCCGCGAGCAGCATCAGCAGCAGGCCCGGGATCACGAAGAACCACGTGAACAGGTTGAAGTTCGGCAGGCTGTCCACCGACGCGTAGTCGTTGACATTCCCCTGCATCGTCGTGACGAGCGGCTTGTACCAAGCGAGACCCGCCGGCACCTTCTTGAAGATCGGCATGACCGGCGCGAGCATCGGCATCAGCGGCTTCAACTGCTGCGCCATCTGCGGGTTCGTCGCGGCCTTGGTGAAACCCGTCGAGACCGCGCCGAGCGGCACGAACACCTTGTTGTAGTAGTTCGCCGTCGTCTGGACGTTTGCCGCCTGCATCAACGGGCGGAAGTCGTTCAGCATCCGCTGTCCGGCCGCCGTCTTGCCCGGCATGCCCATGGCGAACGGAACGACGGCGAGCGCGAGCCCGATCACGAGAATCGGCCACAGCACCTTGCGTTCCATCTCTCCTCCTTAACGGTGTCGCACCCAGCGTCCATCGCAGGCGGCCCCGGATCCTCGGGGCCTGACCCGATCACGTAGGCGGACAACTACGTAAGCGCGTAGTTGACCGCAGCGACCCCGCTGGCCACTCCCGATGCGACGAGGCGCCGCCGCGTCGAGGCTTGAACTCGACGCCGACAAGGAGGACGACAGTGACTGCAACCATCGACGAGCTGACGACGCTCCAGGCCGATCACGTCGAGGACGCCCGTGGCACCTCGTGCCCCGGACCGATCCTCGCCGCGAAGAAGGGAATGGTGCAGGTGCCGGTCGGAGGCGTGATGGAAGTCCTCTCGACGGACTCCGGCACGCTCAAGGATCTGCCGGCCTGGTGCCACAAGGTCGGTCACGACTACCTCGGTCATATCGAGGTCGCCGGCTACCTGCGGCTGTTCATCAGGAAGACGAAGTAGCCCGATGCCGGAGCGGCTGCCGCGGATCCTCGTCTTCTCGACGACGAACATCTCCGACCCGGGCATCGACCTGGCCGGCAGCAGCCACCTGCACTACCCGCCGACCGTGACGACGATCACGGTGCCGTGCTCGAGCGCGATCAAGCCCGGCTGGATCGTCCACGCGTTCGAGCGCGGCTTCGACGGCGTCTTCGTGGCCTCCGACGGTCACGAGTGCGGCTACCTGACCGACTGCACCGAGCGGTCGGCCCGGATCGCCGCCGAGGCGCAGGAACTGATGCAGGCGCGCGGCTTCGAGCCGGAGCGGCTCCGTATGGCCGCGCTCTGCTCGGTGTGCGCCGAGCCTTTCGTCAACTACATGCGGGAGTTCGCGACGAAGCTGGCCGAGCTCGGGCCGGCCGGCGCCGTCGCGGCCTGAAGGAAGGAGCTCGACATGACCATTACCGCCGACGAGACCGAGATCACGGTCGCCGACCACATCGATACGACGACGAAGAAGACGATCATCGTCTTCAGCGGGGAGATGGACCGCGTCCTCGCCGCCTTCGTCCTCGCGAACGCCGCAGCGGCGATGGACGACGAGGTGACGATGTTCTTCACCTTCTGGGGCCTCAACGTCCTGCGGAAGGACCACCCGCCGCATCCGCGCAAGACCCTTCTCCAGAAGATGTTCAGCCGGATGATGCCGCGCGGGCCGGAGCATCTCGCTCTGTCCCACATGAACTTCGCCGGGATGGGCCCGGTGCTGATGAAGAAGGCGATGCGGGACGCGCACGTCACGCCGCTGCAGGAGCTGATCGACACGGCACGCGAGCAGGGCGTCAAGTTCGTCGCCTGCACGATGTCGATGGACGTCATGGGCATCCGCGCCGAGGAGCTGATCGACGGCCTCGAGTTCGCCGGCGCAGCGTCCTATCTCGGCGAGGCCGACGAGGCGAATGTCAACCTCTTCATCTAACGGCTCTTCACCGGCCGGCTACGACGCCCTCGTCGTCGGGAGCGGCATCGGCGGCATGGAGTCGGCGCTGAAGCTCGGCGCCATGGGCTACCGCGTCCTCGTCGTCGAGAAGGAGCCGAGCGTCGGCGGGAAGATGATCCTCCTCTCGAAGGTCTTCCCGACCCTTGACTGCGCGAGCTGCATCTCGACGCCGAAGATGGCGGCGACGACGCATCACCCGAACCTCACCGTCCTCACGGACGCCGAGGTCGAGGGGATCGTCCGCGACGCGGACGGCCGCTTCACCGCGCGGATCAAGCAGAAGCCGCGCTTCGTCGACGTCGACGCGTGCACCGGCTGCCGGCTGTGCGAGGTCGCGTGCACCGTCTCGGTGCCCGACCAGTTCAACGGCGACTTCGTCGCGCGCCGCGCCGCCTACATCCCCTTCCCGCAGGCGGTGCCGCAGAAGGCGCTCGTCGAGCGTGCCGGCACCTCTCCCTGCAGCTTCGCGTGCCCGGCCGGGATCAAGGCGCACGGCTACGTCTCGCTCATGCGGAGCGGCGAGCCGGAGAAGGCATTCCAGCTCGTGCTCGAGACGACGCCGTTCGTCGGCTCGCTCGGCCGCGCCTGCTACGCGCCGTGTGAGGAGCAGTGCACGCGCGGCGAGCTCGAAGGTGCCCTGCCGATCCGCCGCATCAAGCGCTTCGTCGCCGACGCGCACTACGCGTCCGCCGGCGGGCCGGGGATCGACAGCCCCGAGGAGAGCGGCAAGCGCGTCGCGGTCGTCGGCTCCGGGCCGGCCGGGATCACGGCGGCGTGGCAGTTGCGGCTGCAGAGTCACGCGGTCAAGGTCTTCGAGGCGGCGCCGGTGGCCGGCGGGGCGCTGCGTCTCGCCATCCCGAGCTACCGCCTGCCGGCCGAGGTCGTCGAGCGCGACCTCGCGAACGCGACCGCGATCGGCGTCGAGATCGAGACGGATGCGCGCATCGACGATCCCGCGGACTTGCGGGAGCAGGGCTTCGACGCGGTGCTCCTCGCGACCGGGACACCGGTCTCGGCCAGGCTCGGCGTGGCCGGTGAGGAGCTGTCCGGGATCCATCCGGCGCTCGACCTCCTCCGCTCGGTCAAGCTCGCCGAGGCGCCCGACTTCACCGGCAAGACCGTCGCGGTGATCGGCGGCGGCAACGTCGCCATCGACGCCGCGCGCAGCGTGCGCAGGCTCGGCGCCGCGGCCGTCCATCAGATCAGCCTCGAGTCGCGGCAGGAGTTGCCGGCGCACGAGTTCGAGGTCGAGGAGGCGCTCGCCGAGGGCATCGTCCTGCACGACGCCTGGGGCATCTGCGGCTTCCGCGGCGACGGCGCGGTGAGCGCGGTCGAGCTCAAGCGTTGCACCGCGGTCTTCGACGCGGACGGGCGCTTCGCGCCGCAGTACGACGAGACGGAGACGGACGAGCTCGCCTGCGACGCGGTCGTCGTGGCGATCGGGATGCGACGCGAGCGGAACGTCGACGCCGATCCGGTGACCCTCCAGACCGCCGAGCCGTGGCTGTTCGCCGCCGGCGACGTCGTCAACGGCCCCACGTTGATCACGACCGCGGTCGGCTCGGGGCGCCGTGCGGCCTTCATGATCGACCGCTTCCTCCGCGGCGAGGAGCTCGACGAGCCGTTCGACGTGCGGCTCCCGGTCGTCGAGCACGCCGACGTGCTCGCCCGGCAGAAGAGTCACAGCTACCGCGCACCGCTCGCTAGCGCCCTGTCGCTCGCGGCCGCGCCGACCGACTTCGCGGAGCTCGAGCCCGCCCTGACGGCGGCCGAGGCGCGCGCCGCGGCCGGACGCTGCCTCGACTGCGGCGTCTGCTCGGAGTGCCACGAGTGCGTGAACGTCTGCCCGGCGGACGCGATCCGCCTCGAGCAGCGGCCGCAGGAGATCGAGGTCGACGTCGGCTCGGTCATCGTCTCGACCGGCTACACGCTCTTCCCCGCCGACGCGAAGCCCGAGTACGGCTACGGGCGCTTCGAGAACGTCATCACCGGCGTCCAGATGGAACGGCTGCTCGCGCCGACGCGGCCGTACAACACCGTCCTCCGCCCGAGCGACGGCAAGGTGCCCGAGCGGATCGCGTACGTGATGTGCACGGGCTCGCGGGACGAGACGGTCGGCAATCCGCTCTGCTCGAAGTTCTGCTGCATGTACTCGATCAAGCAGAACCAGCTGATCATGGGCGCGCTGCCGCTCGCGGACGTCACCGTCCACTACATCGACATCCGCGCCTCGGGCAAGGGCTACGACGAGTTCTTCGAACAGGCGAAGGCGATGGGCGGGCAGTTCGTCAAGGGACGCGTCGCCTCGATTGCCGAGGCCGAGGAGGGGAATCTCATCCTGCGCTACGAGGACGTCGACGCGGGGGTGATCCGCGAGGCCGAGTACGACCTCGTCGTCCTCGCGGTCGGCGTCCGCCCGAATCTCGAGACGAAGGCTCTCTTCAGCGAGGAGGAGCTCGCGCTCGACGAGTTCGAGTACGTCGACGAGCCGGACGACGACGCCAACCCGGGCGCGACGAGCATCCCGGGCGTCTTCGTCGCCGGCGCCGCCTCGGGCGCCAAGGACATCCCGGAGTCGATCCTCCACGCCGGCGCCGCGGTCGCGCAGGCGGCGGCGCACCTCGAGCGCGCCCGGACGGCGGTCCCCGCATGAGCGGTCTCCCCGACCGGCGGATCGGCGTCTACGTCTGCCACTGCGGCGGCAACATCTCCGACTACGTCGACGTCGAGCGGGTCGTGGCGGCCGTCGAGAACGAGCCGGGCGTGAAGGTCGCGAAGCACACGATGTTCACGTGCTCGGACGCGACCCAGACCGAGATCATCTCGGACATCGAGGGGGAGAAGCTCGACGGTCTCGTCGTCGCCTCGTGCTCGCCGAAGCTCCACACGCTCACCTTCCAGGCCGCGGCTCGGCGTGGCGGCCTGAACCCGTATCAGTACACGCAGGTCAACATCCGCGAGCAGGACTCGTGGGCGCACACGGACGACCGCGACGGAGCGACCGACAAGGCCATCCGTCTCGTCCGCGCCGGGATCAACCGCACGCGCCTCACGTCTCCGCTCGAGCCGCTCGTCGTCGAGACCGCGCAGCGCTCGCTCGTGATCGGCGGCGGCGTCGCCGGCCTCCGCGCCGCGCTCGGCCTCGCCGAGATCGGGCTCGGCGTCTTCCTCGTCGAGCGCGAGGCCGAGCTGGGTGGCCGCGTCGCCGGCTTCGGCCCGATGTTCCCGCACGACACCGTCGGTCACGAGCTCGTGACGCGGCTCGTCGAGGCCGTGCGCGCCCGGCCGGACGTCACGGTGCTCACGAACGCGCGCGTCGTCGGCAAGTCCGGCAGCTTCGGCAACTACCGAGCCGAGATCGAGGTGCAAGGAGAGACCGGTCCCGAGAAGATCGAGGTCGACGTCGGCTCGATCATCGTCGCCACCGGCGCCGACACGTACGAGCCGGACGCGGGCGAGTACGGCTACGGGATGGACGGCGTCCTGACGCTCCCGCAGTTCAAGGAGCTCGTCGACGGCGGCGACAGCCCGCTCGAGTGGAGCGGCCGCCCCGTGCGGAGCATCGCCTACGTCTACTGCGTCGGCAACCGCAACGAAGAGCACGCCTACTGCTCGCGCTTCTGCTGCCCGGCCGCGATCCACGCCGCGCTCCAGGTGAGCGCGCGCGATCCCGGCGTCCGCCAGTACCACCTCTATCGCGAGCTGCGCGCCTACGGCAAGCACGAGCTCTCCTTCACGGAGTCGCGGAAGCAGGGCTCGGTCTACCTCCGCTTCGCCGACGACGATCCGCCGGACGTCGCAGCCGGCGACGACGGGCTCAGCGTTACCGTGCGCGACCTCCTCACCGCAGGCGAGGAGGTGACGATCCCGGTCGACCTCCTCGTTCTCGTCACGGGGCTCGTCCCGCGCGAGAACGCCGAGCTCGTCGATGTGCTGAAGCTCCCGATCGGACGCGACGGCTTCTACAACGAGATCCACCCGAAGCTGCGTCCGGTCGAGACGATGGTGGACGGCGTCCTCATCGCCGGCGCCTGCCAGGCGCCGAAGACCTCGTCGGAGAGCGTGACCTCCGGCCTCGCCGCGGTCGCGCAGAGCGCGGCGATGCTGCGGCTCGGGCACGCGGAGCTCGATCCGCAGGTCGCGGAGGTGGACGCGGACGCCTGCACGGCGTGCGGCGACTGCATCCAGGCTTGTCCCTTCGCGGCGATTGCGGAGGTGTCGCTCGACGGGCGCACCGTCGCGCGGATCGATCCCGCGATCTGCAAGGGCTGCGGCGCGTGCGCGCCCGCGTGCCCGGAGGCCGCGATCGACCTGCTCGGCTACACCGATGCGCAGATCCGCGCCATGATCGACGGCCTTTCCGAGGCGGTCGCGGTATGAGGGACACGCGCGAGGTCATCCGCGAGGAGCCGCTCCACCGCGACGCGATTCTCGCCGCGCTCGCCGACGGGCCGCTCACCGTGCCGGAGATCGCGGCGACGATCGGCGAGCCCGAGCGCGAGGTGATGTTCTGGATGATGGGGATGCGCAAGTACGGGCGCGTCGCCGAGCTTCGCGAGGAGACCGACGGCTACTTCCCGTTCAAGGCGGTGGGATCGTGAGCGCGGTCGTCTCGCCGGGCTTGAGCGAGCGGGTGCATGCCTTGGGCGCGTTCGACGCCGAGGCCTGCATGAACTGCGGCGTCTGCACCGCGATCTGCCCGCTCGGCCTCGACGTCCTGCCGCGCCGCATCTTCCGCTACGTCGAGCTCGGGCTCGAGGAGCAGGTGCTCGCGGAGGCGGAGACCGTCTACTCCTGCCTGCTCTGCCGGCTCTGCGAGGCGACCTGCCCCGCCGGCGTGCACATCGCCGGCAACGTGCGCACGCTCCGCCGCCATCTCAACCGCTCGCTCTACGGGATGGAGGTCTAGCCGTGGCGCTTCCGACCGGCGCGGTGATCGGGATCCTCGGCGACAACCTCCGGCTGCGCGGCTCCGTCCTGCCGATCCCGGAGCGCGACGTGACCCGCTGGACGGAAGGGCTCGACCTCGACCGTGGCGGCGCGACCGTGCTCTACACGGGCCAGATGTACCAGCTGATGCCGTACATCGAGCGACTGGTCAAGGCGGAGCAGCGACTCGGCGACTCGCCGCTCGTGCGTCTGAACGGGCTCGGCCGCCGCATCAACCGGATCGTCAGTGTGGCCGCTTTCCTCGGTCGGCCGCCTCTCCGCGAGCGAGAGGAGGCGGCGCGGGTGCCGCGCGCGGTCGCCGCGCTGCTGCGTGAGGCCGGCGTCCGGTTCGGCTCGCTGTTCGAGGACGACCTCTACTCCGGCGCGCTCGCCTACGACCTCGGGCTCGACGCGGCGGTCGCGGTGCAGGCGCGCCGCGTGTACGAGCGGCTGCGCGGGAACGGTGTCCGGCTCGCGATCACGATCGACCCGCACACGACGCACATGCTGCGCACCGTCTATCCGCGGGTGCTGCCGGCGTGGGACATCGAAGTGCGGAGCTACCTCGAGATCCTCGCGAAGCGAGCAGGCGCCGCTCGGCCGGTGCACGGCGAGGTCGTCCTGCACGACTCGTGCCTCCTCGCGCGGGCTGAGGGTGTCGTGGACGAGCCGCGTCGTCTCCTCGCGGGCGCCGGGTTCGCCGTCCTCGCGCCGCAGCAGAGCGGGACGCTGACGTGGTGCTGCGGCGGGCCGGCCGAGTCGCTCTATCCGGAGAAGGCGCTCGCGCAGGCGCAGAGGCGGGTCGCGCAGCTCCGGGTGGAGGGCACGGAGTGCGTGACGATGTGCCCGCTCTGCCTCGTGAACCTCTCGAAAGCCGCCGCCGGCGAGCTCGCCTTCCGCGACATCTCGGAGCTCCTGCTCGAGGCGCGGACTACAGCGTCTGCCTGACGCCGGCCTCGTCGGCGATCCGCTCGAGCTGCGTCGCGAGGTCGCCCTCGATCGAGTCGCGGGAGCTGCCTCGCCTGAAGACGGGCAGCACGGTCTCCTTCTTCACGTCCTCGAGGAGGAACGCAAGGCCGCCGTACGCGGCGGCGAAGAAGAGCGCGACCGCGATCCAGGCGGACGCCGTCTCGAGCGTGTGCGGGGCGCCGAACTCCCAGGCGCCGCCTAGCGCGCCGCGGACGGTCGCGAGCAGGAGGAGCAGCCCGATCAGCGGCTTGCCGAGCCACGCGGCGATCGCGAGGCAGCCGACCATGAACGAGAAGCCGAGGAGGTAGAGCCCGATCGCCCGGCTTGGCTCGCCCGCCGGGCCGGTGAGGTCGGCGAGGCCGAGCGTCAGCCACGAGGTCGAGAAGAGCCCGAGCCCTGCCGCGCCGAAGGCGTCGCGGGCGAGGAAGGCGAAGACGACGGCGATCGTCTCGAGCGGGAAGACGAACGCGGCGAGCAGCAGGCCGACGGTGTGCTGGTCGGAGACGGGCAGCCAGCCGTTCCCGAGGCCGCCGAGCAGGAGCATCCCGACGCCGAAGGAGAAGAAGCCGAGCGGCAGCGCCGTCGCGTACGGCCGGACGACGATGCGCAGCTCGCGGGGCAGCTCGGCAGGCATGGCGACTGCCTGCCGCGCCGGCCGATCGTCAAACGCGGCGCAGCAGCAGGAGCGAGTGCTCCTGCACCGGCACGAGCGCCCGCGCGCCGAGCCGGTCGGGCGGCGCCTCGCCGGTCGCGAGCTCGACCTCCCACCAGGCGCCGAAGCGGCGCGCCGGCAGCGTGAACACGACCGGCTCCGCGTGGGTGTTGAACAGCAGGAGGAACGAGTCGTCGGAGATCGGCTCGCCGTGCGTCGTCCGCCGCCGCAGCTCCGCGCCGTTGAGGAAGACACCGAGCGTCCGGGTCTCGGCGGCCGTCCAGTCCCGCTGCGTCATCCGCCGCCCGTCGGTCCGGAACCACCAGACGTCCGGCAACCCCGACGCGCCGGCGCGGCCGCTGAGGAAGACGTTGCGGCGGAAGACCGGGTGCGCCCGCCGCAGCGCGATCAGCCGCTCCGCGAACTCGCGCAGCTCGCCGTCCGTGCTCTCCCAGTCGAGCCAGGAGATCTCGTTGTCCTGGCACCACGCGTTGTTGTTGCCGTTCTGCGTCCGACCGAGCTCGTCGCCGCCGAGCAGCATCGGGACGCCCTGCGAGAGGAACAGCGTCACGAGGAAGTTGCGCTGCTGCCGCGCGCGCAGCGCGAGGATCGCAGGGTCGTCCGTCTCCCCCTCGGCGCCGTGGTTCCACGCGCGGTTGTCGTCGGTGCCGTCCTGGTTGTCCTCGCCGTTCGCCTCGTTGTGCTTGTCGTTGTACGAGACGAGGTCGCGCAGGGTGAAGCCGTCGTGGGCGGTGACGAAGTTGATCGACGCGAACGGCGCCCGGCCGTCGTCCTGGTAGAGGTCGGCGGATCCGGTGAAGCGCTGCGCGAACTCGCCGACCGATCCTTGCCCGCGCCAGAAGTCGCGCATCGCGTCGCGGTACTTGCCGTTCCACTCCGCCCAGAGGACGGGGAAGTTGCCGACCTGGTAGCCGCCGGGGCCGACGTCCCACGGCTCGGCGATCAGCTTCACCTGGGAGAGGACCGGATCCTGGTGGATCGTGTCGAAGAACGCCGAGAGGCGGTCGACGTCGTAGAACTCGCGCGCGAGCGCCGAGGCGAGGTCGAAGCGGAAGCCGTCGACGTGGCAGTCGAGGACGAAGTAGCGGAGCGAGTCCATGATCAGGCGCAGCACCGAGGGGTGGACGGGATTGAGCGAGTTGCCCGTCCCCGTGAAGTCCATGTAGTGGCGCTCGTCGCCTGGGACGAGCCGGTAGTAGCTCCGGTTGTCGACGCCGCGGAAGGAGAGCATCGGCCCGAGGTGGTTGCCCTCGGCGGTGTGGTTGTAGACGACGTCGAGGATCACCTCGATGCCCGCCCTGTGCAGGGCTTTCACCATCCCCTTGAACTCGCGCACCTGCTCGCCGCGCGTGCCGGTCGCCGCGTAGAGCGCATGCGGCGCGAGGTAGCCGATCGAGGAGTAGCCCCAGTAGTTCGTCAGGCCGCGGTCGTGGAGGAAGCCCTCGTCCGCGATGTGGTGGATCGGCAGGAGCTCGACCGCGGTGACGCCGAGCTCGCGGAGATACGCGAGCGCCGGCTCCGAGGCGAGACCCGCGTACGTGCCGCGCAGCTCGTCCCGCACGTCGGGATGGCGGCGCGTGAATCCCTTCACGTGCGTCTCGTAGATGACGGTGTCGTGCCACGGCGTCGCCGGCGGCCGGTCGTCCTCCCAGTCGAAGGACGGATCGATGACGACGCACTTCGGCATCGCCTCGGCGTCGTCCTCGTCGTCGAGCTCGAGGTCGGCGTCCTCTCCGGCGCCGGGGACGTACGGGAGGACGTTCGCGCGATCCCACTCGACCGGCCCCTCGATCGCCTTCGCGTACGGGTCGACCAGCAGCTTGTGCGGGTTGAAGCGGTGGCCGGCGGACGGCTCGTACGGGCCGTGGACGCGGAAGCCGTAGCGCTGTCCCGGCCCGACGCCCGGGAGATAGACGTGGAAGTTGTGCGCCGTGACCTCGCGGAGCTCGACCCGCGTCTCCGCGTCCCCGTCGAACAGGCAGAGCTCGACGCGCTCCGCATGCTCGGAGAACAGCGCGAAGTTCGTTCCCTCGCCGTCCCACGTCGCCCCGAGTGGAAACGGCCGACCCGGCCACACCTCCATCTACTCGGGCACGAGCCAGACGGCTCCGAGCGGCGGCAGCGTCAACTCGGCGGAGAAGGGCTGGTCGTTCCACGCGACGGCCTCCGCCTCGACGCCGCCGAGGTTGCCGACGCCGCTGCCGCCGTAGAAGGCCGAGTCGGTGTTGAGCGCCTCGCGCCAGCGGCAGCAGACGGGCATCCCGACGCGGTAGTCGTGGCGCGGCACCGGCGAGAGGTTGAGGACGCAGACGAGGGGCGGCTCGTCGCCCACGCCGAGCCGCGTGAACGCGACGACGTTGTCCGCGGCGTCGTTCGCCTCGAGCCAGCGGAACCCCTCCGGCTCGAAGTCGCGCTGCCAGAGCGCCGGCGTGTCGCGGTAGACGCGGTTGAGGTCGCGGACGAGCGTCCGGACGCCGTCGTGCTCCGGGTGCTCGAGCAGGTTCCAGTGGAGCGAGCCCTCGGCGTTCCATTCCTCCCACTCGCCGAGCTCGCCGCCCATGAAGAGGAGCTTCTTGCCGGGATGCGCCCACATGTACGCGTAGAGCGCGCGGAGGTTGGCGAACTTCTGCCAGCGGTCGCCGGGCATCTTGTCGAGCAGCGACTTCTTCCCGTGCACGACCTCGTCGTGCGAGAGCGGCAGGACGAAGTTCTCGCTGAACGCGTACATGAGCGAGAAGGTCAGGGTGTGATGGTGGAAGCGCCGGTAGACCGGATCCTTCTGGAAGTACGAGAGCGTGTCGTGCATCCAGCCCATGTTCCACTTGAAGCCGAAGCCGAGCCCGCCGGCGTACGTTGGGCGTGAGACGCCGGGCCAGGCCGTCGACTCCTCCGCCGCCGAGACGATCCCCGGCTCGCGGGCGTAGAGCACCTCGTTGAGCTCCTTGAGGAAGGCGACCGAGTCGAGATCCTCGTTGCCGCCGTGGACGTTCGGCACCCACTGGCCGGCCTTGCGCGAGTAGTCGAGGTAGAGCATCGAGGCGACGGCGTCGACGCGGATCCCGTCGGCGTGATGCTCGCGCACCCAGTAGAGCGCGTTCGCGAGGAGGAAGTTCCGCACCTCGGTGCGCGCGAGGTTGAAGACGAGCGTCCCCCAGTCGGGATGCGCGCCGCGCCGCGGGTCGGCGTGCTCGTAGAGGTGCGTCCCGTCGAACGTCGCGAGCGCCCAGTCGTCGCGCGGGAAGTGGGCCGGCACCCAGTCGAGGATCACGCCGATGCCGCGCTCGTGGAAGCGGTCGACGAGGTAGCGGAAGTCGTCGGGTGTCCCGAAGCGCGACGTCGGCGCGTAGTAGCCCGTCACCTGGTAGCCCCACGAGCCGGAGAACGGATGCTCCATCACCGGCAGCAGCTCGACGTGGGTGAAGCCGAGGTCGGCCACGTAGTCGCCGAGCTCGTCCGCGAGCTCCCGGTACGTCAGCGGCCGGTCGCCCTCGAGCGGGTTGCGGCGCCAGGAGCCGAGATGCACCTCGTAGACCGACATCGGCTCGCGGAGCGGATCGGAGGCTCGCCGCCGCTCGAGCCACTCCTCGTCGCGCCAGGCGTGCTTCGCCTCCCAGACGACGGAGGCGTTCGCCGGCGGGACCTCGGTGTGGAAGGCGAGCGGATCGCTCTTCAGGCGGAGCCGCCCGTCCTGCGTCCGGATCTCGAACTTGTACTTCGTCCCCTCCTCGACGCCGGGGACGAACAGCTCCCAGATCCCGGACGAGCCGAGCGAGCGCATCGGGTGGAGGCGCCCGTCCCAGGAGTTGAAGTCGCCGACGACCGCGACCGAGCGGGCGTTCGGCGCCCAGACCGCGAACGCCGTGCCGACGACGCCGTCGATCTCGCGCACGTGCGCGCCGAGCCGCTCGTAGAGGTGCTCGTGGCGGCCCTCCATCGCGAGGTGGAGGTCGAGCTCGCCGAGCGTGGGGAGGAACGAGTACGGATCGCGGAGCGTGAACGTGTTCCCGTCCTCGTACTCGACCTCGAGCTCGTACTCGAGCGGCAGCCGCGCCTTCGGGAGGAGCGCCTCCCAGAGGCCGGCCGGGTCCTTCAGATCCGCTTGTGACAACTTGTCACTTGTGCGAATCCGGACGGCGCGCGCCTCGGGGCGGAAGGCGCGGACGACGACGCCGTCCTCCGCCTCGTGGGCGCCGAGGACGCCGTGCGGATTTGCTCCGAGCTCGACGCTCACAGCGCCTCGGCCGCCTTAGGCACGGGGGAAACCATGTTTCCCCCGTGAGCCCCCTTCTTCGAGTTCTCGGGGCAAGCACTGCAAGCGCCACGCGAGAGCGCGGTCTCGCGTGGCGCGAGAGACAGGGCGGCTCGGCGTAACAGGAGAGGGCTCACAGCGCCTCGGCCGCCGCTTCCATCAGGCGCTCGATCCCCGCGACCGGAATGACCACCCAATCCGGACGGTTGTCGAGCTCGTAGCGCAGCTCGTAGACGGCCTTCTCGAGCTCGAAGACGGCGAGGAGCCGCTCGATCGCCGCGTCGCCGGCGGGGAGGAGGGTCGGGTCGACGGCGGCGAGGTAGCTCTCGAGGAACCGCCACCGCGCGCGCTCCTCCCAGTCGTCGGGCACGTCGGCGTCGCGCGTCAGCGCCGCGGCCGTCGCCGCGTAGGCGAACGAGCGGAGCATCCCGGCGACGTCGCGGAGCGGCGAGCGCTTGCGGCGGCGCTCGGCCAGCGTCCGCGCCGGCTCCCCCTCGAAGTCGAGGATCACCCAGTCGTTCCCCGACACGAGCGTCTGGCCGAGGTGGTAGTCGCCGTGCGTGCGGATGACGCGGCCCGTCGTACCGGCGTGGGTCAGGAGACGGAGCTGCTCGCGCACCTCCTCGCCGCGGCCGGCGATCGGCGCGAGGCGCTCGTCGTCGTCGGGGAGCGAGAGGAAGACGCGCGCAATCTCCTCGTCCACTGTCGCCGTGAGCAACCCGAGCGACTCGACGCTTGGCTCCTCTGGACAGAACGCGGCGTCGTTGAGATCGGAGCCGAGCGCCGTATGCATCTGCGCGGTGACCTCGCCGAGCCGGCCGAGCCGGTCGAGGAACCGCTCCGGCGCGTCGGCGATCTCCTCGAGCGCGAGCTCCCACCCGTCGACGCCGTCCGCGACGTACTCCTGCAGCAGGCCGAGTGTCGCGGTGAGCGGCCCGCCCGAGTACTCGTACCAGCCGCCGAGCGCCGGCACGTTCCGGAAGCCGTGCTCGCCGAGGAAGCGGAGGAGCTCGAGCTCCGGGTTGATGCCCGGCTCGAGCCGGCGGAAGACCTTGAGGATGAGCGTGTCGTCGAAGACGACGGAGCTGTTCGATTGCTCGGACGAGATGAGGCGCGCCTCGCCGAGCTCGCGGCCGAGCGGCGTGAAGTCCTGCGCCGGCTGGAACGCGGCGGCACCCTGCGAGCCCTGCAGCGTCAGGCTCGAGCGCATCGCGCTCACGAGCTCGCGCGCGAGCCCCGCGTCCTCCGCGAGACCGTCGATCTCGCCCGCGTCCGCGCTCCCCGAGAAGAGGAGCTGGTAGATGTCGTGCGCGCCGGTGTCGTACGTGAGCTCGACGAGCGCGAGCGTCAGCTGCGGCTCCGCCTGCCGGATGACGACGGTGTCGAGGACGTCGGAGTGGATGACCGTCCGCGACTTCGCGCCGTACCAGCGCTGGCGCGTCACGTACTCGATGAGAGCGTTTCCGTCCACGGTCACGGCGTCTGTTCCGCCTGTCGGAGCTGGAACCAGAAGAACCCGCGCGGCGCGAGGGTGAGGAGGTACGGCAGCTCCCCGATCGGCGGGAAGGCCGTCTGGCCCAGCATCTCCACCGGCACCGTACCCGCGTACCCGGGCAGGTCGAGCTGTACCGCCTGGGCCGACCGCGCGAGGTTGTGGACGCAGAGGAGGACGTCCTCCTCCCACGTGCGGATGTGCGCGAAGACGCGCGGATTGTCGCCGCGGAGCGGCTCGTACGAGCCGAGCCCGAAGACGGGATGCTCCTTCCGCAGGGCGATGAACCGTTGCAGCCAGCGGAGGAGCGAGCTCGGCGTCCGGAGCTGCGCCTCGACGTTGACGGCCTGGAAGCCGTAGACCGGATCCATGAGCGGCTGGAGGTAGAGCTGCGCCCAGTCGGCGCGCGAGAAGCCGGCGTTGCGGTCGCCGGACCAGTGCATCGGCGTCCGCACGCCGTCGCGGTCGCCGAGGTAGACGTTGTCCCCCATCCCGATCTCGTCCCCGTAGTAGAGGACAGGTGAACCCGGCAGCGAGAAGAGGATCGCGTGGAGGAGCTGCGTCTCATCGAAGCCGCCGTCGAGCAGCGGCGCGAGGCGGCGGCGGATGCCGAGGTTGAGCTTCATCCGCGGGTCCTTCGCGTACTCCGCGTACATGTAGTCGCGCTCCTCGTCCGTGACCATCTCGAGCGTCAGCTCGTCGTGGTTGCGGAGGAACAGTCCCCACTGGCAGTTGTCCGGGATCGCCGGGGTGCGGTCGAGGATCTCGTAGATCGGCGTCGCGTCCTCGCGGCGGAGCGCCATGAACATCCGCGGCATGACCGGGAAGTGGAAGGCCATGTGGCACTCGTCGCCGTCGCCGAAGTACTGGACGACGTCCTCCGGCCACTGGTTCGCCTCGGCGAGGAGGACGCGGTCGGGGTAGCGCGCGTCGACCTCGGCCCGGACCCGCTTCAGGTACTCGTGCGACTCCGGGAGGTTCTCGCCGTTCGTCCCGTCCCGCTCGAAGAGGTACGGCACGGCGTCGAGCCGGAAGCCGTCGATGCCGAGGTCGAGCCAGAAGCGGAGCACCTCGAGCATCGCCTCCTGCACCTCGGGGTTGTCGAAGTTGAGGTCGGGCTGGTGGTGGAAGAAGCGGTGCCAGTAGTACTGGCCGCGCAGCGGGTCGAGCGTCCAGTTCGACGGCTCGGTGTCGATGAAGATGATCCGCGCGTCCTGGTAGCGCTCGTCCGTGTCCGACCAGACGTACCAGTCCCCCTTCGGCCCGGCGGGGTCGGCGCGCGACTCCTGGAACCACGGGTGGTCGGACGAGGTGTGGTTCATCACGAGGTCGGCGATGACGCGCATGCCGCGCTGGTGCGCCTGGTCGACGAACTCGCGGAAGTCCTCCACCGTCCCGTAGTCCGGGTGGATGGCGAAGAAGTTCGAGATGTCGTAGCCGCCGTCGCGGAGCGGCGACTCGTACATCGGCAGGAGCCAGAGGCAGTCGACGCCGAGCCACTCGAGGTAGTCGAGCTTCTCGATCAGGCCGCGGAAGTCCCCGGAGCCGTCGTCGTTGCCGTCGAAGAAGCCGCGGATGTGGATCTCGTAGAAGACGGCCCGCTTGAACCAGAGCGGATCTCGCTCGAACCACTGCTCAGACATGGCCCCTCCAGACACGTCCGGTGCCAGGCACCGGACGTGTCCTGAGTGGACAACCGATGGCGTGGATGCCGCTTGGCTGCGTCAGCGTTGGTCCGCAGCGGACATGTCCGGTGCCTGGCACCGGACATGTCTCTCCAGGACGCGTCTCGAAGGTCATGCGCCGATCCTCAACACATGACTCTGACCCGGCGGCAGCTTCACGTAGTTGCGCCCGATCCGCCACGTGTACGCGTCGCCGGTGAGGAGGTCGCGCACGGGATACGCCGGCGGGAAGCCGGTGGAGACGGGAAGGACGCAGACGCCTTCCTGCTCCGCGCGTGGATCGAGGTTGACGACGGTCACGACCGCGTTCTCTCCCCGCCGCTTGAGGAACGCGAACAGCTGCTCGTTCTCCGTCTCGAGGATCGTGAGCGGATCGAGCCACTGCAGCGCCTCGTTCTCGCGCCGCACCGCGTTGAGCTTCGCGACGAGCGGGAGCAGCGCGCCGTCGAGCGTCCGCTCCTTCGCCTCGTACTTCTCCGAGTTGAGGTACTCCTCCGAGCCCGGCCGCACGGGGACGTTCTCGCACGACTCGAAGCCGGAGTAGATGCCGTACGACGGCGCGAGCGTCGCCGCCAGGACGAGCCGGGCCTCGAAGGCGGGGCGGCCGCCGCTCTGGAGGTACTCGTGGAGGATGTCCGGCGTGTTCGCGAAGCAGTTCGGGCGGTAGTACTCGCGCCACTCGAGGAGCTGGCCGAGGAACTCGAGCAGCTCCCAGCGCGTGTTCTTCCACGTGAAGTACGTGTAGCTCTGCGCGAAGCCGGCCTTCGCGAGCGTCGTCATCGGCGCCGGCCGCGTGAACGCCTCGGCGAGGAAGATCGTCTCCGGGCGCCCGCGCCGCACCTCGCGGATCAGCCACTCCCAGAAGGCGACCGGCTTCGTGTGCGGGTTGTCGACCCGGAAGACGGTGACGCCGCAGTCGACCCAGTGGAGGACGACGTCGAGGAGCGCCTGCCAGAGCCCCTGCCAGTCGTCGCAGTCGAAGTTGACGTTGTAGATGTCCTGGTAGCGCTTCGGCGGGTTCTCGGCGTACTTCAGCGTCCCGTCGGGCCGGCGGTGGAACCACTCCGGGTGCTCCTGCAGCCAGGGATGGTCGGGCGAGCACTGGATCGCGAAGTCGAGCGCGACCTCGATGCCGTGCTCCTTCGCGTCCGCGACGAGGCGCCGGAGTTCCTTCTCCGTGCCGAGCTCGGGATGGACGGCGTCGTGACCGCCCTCCTCGGAGCCGATCGCCCACGGGCTGCCGGTGTCGCCCTTCTCCGCCCGCTCGGCGTTGTTGCGTCCCTTGCGGTTCGTGTGCCCGATCGGATGGATCGGCGGGAGGTAGAGGACGTCGAAGCCGAGCTCCGCAAAGCGTGGCAGCTGCTTGCGCACTCCCGCGAAGCCGCCCCACGAGCGCGGGAAGAGCTCGTACCAGGAGCCGAAGCGCGCGAGGACGCGGTCGACGTCGACGTCGCACGTGGCGGACGCCGTCTTCTCCGAGCGGTCGCCGGCGGCGGCCGCGAGCGCGTCGTCCACCGTGAGCTCCTCCCGCTCGAGCAGCACCGCGCCCTCGGAGAGCTCGCTCGCGAGCTCGGTCTGCCCGCCGGCGACCTTGCGGCGCAGCTCCTCCTGGAACGAGGCGATCCGGTCGACCCAGGCCTCGACGCGGAAGCACCAGAGCCCGGGCCGGTCGACCACGAAGGAGCCGCCCCAGAGGTCGTTGCCGAGCGGCTCGAGCGGCGCCTCCGCCCAGCGCGTCGAGCCCGGCCGCCGGTAGCGGACGGCGGCGCCGAGCGTCTCGTGGCCGTCGCGGAAGATCCGCGCGGTCACCTCGACGCGCTCGCCGGCGGTGCGCTTCGCCGGCCAGCGGCCGCAATCCACCTGCGGCGCGACCTCCTGGATCTGGATCCGCGCCGGACGTGTCTTCGGAAGAGCCACGCGCCAAGTCTCACCGATGCGGAAGGATCGAAGCGTGAGGCTCGAACGCTCCGCCGGAATCCTTCTCCACCCGACGTCGCTGCCGTCCGGGAAGCTCGACCGCGAGGCGTACCGCTTCGTCGACTGGCTCGCCGCGGCGGGCCAGTCGTGGTGGCAGGTGCTGCCGCTCGGACCGCCGGACGAGTTCGGCTCGCCGTACCGCTCGCCCTCGGCGTTCGCGGCGTCGCCTGAGCTGCTCGCCCGTCCGCGCGCGCGCGTCACATCCCGCGAGATCGAGCTCTTCGTCGCCCGCCACTCGTTCTGGATCGGCGACTGGGAGCGGTTCGCCGGCGAGGACGCGATCGCGAACCAGGTTCGGTTCGAGCGGGAGTGGACGGCCCTCCGGGAGTACGCCGCCGAGCGCGGCGTCCGGCTCATCGGCGACCTGCCGATCTACGTCTCCCCCGCCGGAGCGGACGTCGCCGGCCGGCCCGAGCTGTTCCAGCACGGCGACGTGGCGGGGGCGCCGCCGGACGCGCTGAGCGCGACCGGGCAGCTGTGGGGGAACCCGCTCTACGACTGGCCGGTCCACCGAGCAAGCGGCTACCTCTGGTGGCGCGAGCGGTTCCGCCGCACCTTCGAGCTCGTCGACCTCTGCCGCGTCGACCACTTCCGTGGCTTCGTCTCCTACTGGGCGGTGCCGGAGAGGAACAAGACGGCGCTGCGGGGACGCTGGCGCCGCGGGCCGGGCGCGGACCTGTTCCACGCCGTCGAGCGGGAGCTCGGCGACCTGCCGGTCATCGCGGAGGATCTCGGCCGCATCACGCCGGCCGTCTACCGGTTGCGGGACGAGCTCGGCCTGCCGGGGATGGTCGTCCTCCTCTGGGGCTTCGGCGGCGCTCGCGGCAATCCGCACCGGCCGGAGAACCACCGCCGCAACGCGGTCGTCTACACGAGCACGCACGACACCGACACCGCCGCCGGCTTCTTCGGCGGCAGCCCGTCCAACTGGCAGCTGATCGAGACGGCGTATGCCTCTCCCGCCGCGCTCGCGATCGTGCCGGCCCAGGACGTGCTCGGTCTCGGCAGCGAGGCCCGAATGAACCGGCCAGGCACCGCGCGAGGGAACTGGGAGTGGCGGCTCGAGCCGGGCCGGCTGACGCCGGCGCTCGCCTCGCGCCTGCGCGAGCTGGCCCGGGCTCACAGCCGCTAGAGCCCCTTGATCGCCGTCTTGTCCTTCGCGACGACGTTTTTCGGCAGCGGCGCGAAGTCGAGCGGTGCCGCGTCCTTCTGGCCGGCCGTCACGGCGTACGTGAGGAACTCCTTCAGCGCGGCGAGCTTCGAGGAGCTACGCGGGACGATGACGTACGTGAAGGTCGAGATCGGATACGCGGTCTTCGCCGACGCCGGCGGGTCGACGATCGAGGCGGCGTTGTCCTTGGTGAAGCGCGCCGTCGCCGCGGCGGCCGCGATCGACGCGGTCGACGGCTTCACGAACGTCCCCGCGCTGTTCCCGATCTCGGCGTAGTCGAGCTTCGACGCGACTGCCTGGCCGATCGCGACATAGCCGACCGCGCCGGGCGTCGCCTCGATCGCCGCTGCGACTCCGGCGTTGCCCTTGCCGCCGGTTCCCGTCGGCCAGCTGACGGTCGTCGCGTAGCCGACCTGCGACTTCCACTGGCTGCTCACGTCGGAGAGGTAGCTCGTGAACGCGTACGTGTCGCCGGAGCCGTCGCTGCGGTAGACGACGTGGATCGCCATGTTCGGCAGGTTGAGGCCGGGGTTGAGCTTCGTGATGGCCGGGTCGCTCCAGTTCGTGATCTTGCCGAGGTAGATGCTCGCGAGCACCGGGCCGGTCAGGCGCAGCGGCTTCGTCAGGCCCGGGACGTTGTAGGAGACGGTCGTCGCGGCGAGCGCCCAGGGAATCTGGACGCAGCCGCTGCACGCCTTCGCCTGGTCGGACGTGAGCGGCGCGTCGCTGGCGCCGAAGTCCACGGTCCTCGCGGTCATCTGCGCGATGCCGCCGCCCGAGCCGATCGCTCCGTACGTGATCGTGACGTTCTTGGCGGTCGAATACGGGGACTCCCATTGGGCAACGAGGGGAGCGACGAGCGTGCTGCCGGCGCCCACGAGCGTCGAGGAGCCGGTCTGCTGCGCGCCGGGGCCGTTCGTCGAGGTCTGGCCCGAGCCGCCGCAGCCGGCGGCGGTAAGGCCAAGGACGAGCAGGGCGGCGAGTGCCGCCGCAGTGTGTGTTCTGTTGATCCGCATGCAGTCCGTCTCCCCGGCGAGCCGCGTCTCTCACCGGAAACGGGTTACAGGTTGGTGACAGTCGCGCTACAGGGCGAAATAGATCGCCGCTGCAGTTCCCGCGCAGAGGCAGTAGATCGCGAACGGCGTCAGCGTCCGCGTCTCGAAATAGCGCATGAGGAAGCGGACGGCCAGGTAGGCGGTGAGCGCGGCGCAGAGTGCGCCGACGAGTGCCTGGCCGCGGACGCCGTCCCCCTGCGAGCCGGCGAGCTGCGGCAGCTTCAGCACGCCGGCGGCGAGGATGATCGGCGTCGCGAGGAGAAAGGCGAAGCGGGCCGCGTCCTTGTGCGAGAGGCCGACGAGGAGCCCGCCGCCCATCGACGCGCCCGAGCGCGAGAAGCCGGGGATGAGCGCGATCGCCTGCGCGGCGCCGACGGTGAACGACTGCCACCAGCCGACCGTGCGCGCGATCCGCGTGTCGTCGTCCTCCTCCGTTCGCGGCGCGCGCCGCCGCAGCGCCTCGGCGCCGAAGAGGAGCAGGCCGTTGAGCGCGAGGAAGATGCTCGCGTACTCCGGCGAGGCGAAGAGCTTGCGGAGGTAGTCCTGCAGCGTCAGTCCGAGGATCCCGGCCGGGATCGTGCCGACGACGAGCAGCCAGCCGAGCTTCGCGTCGCGGTCGGCGCCGATCTCACGGTCGCGCAGCGAACGGCCGAGCCCCTTGACGATCCGGACCCAGTCGCGCCAGAAGAAGCCGAGCAGCACGAGCGCCGTGGCGATGTGGAGGGCGACGAGGAACGTCAGGAAGTACGGCGCGCTCTGGTGGATGTTCCAGCCGACGAGCTTCGGGAGGATGACGCTGTGCCCGAGGCTCGAGACGGGGAAGAGCTCGGAGACGCCCTGCAGCAGGCCGAGCATCGCGCCCTGGAAGTAGCTGATCGGGTGCACGCGGCGAGGCTACGCGCTGCGCTTCTTCGGCCCGGAGTTGAACCAGGCGAAGGCGAAGCAGGCGAGGCCGACGAGGAACGACGCGATGCCGTGCTTCGCGTGATGGTGGTTCGAGCCGGCCTGGTGGCCGGGAAAGAACGACGGCAGCGACTTCGCCGGCTCCACCCAGTAGACGACCGCGATCGCGATGAGGGCGATCCCGAGGACGATCGCGAGCGGGACGAGGTATCTCCGGTACGCGGCCATGTCGGACTTCTATCTAGCTGTTCGGATGTGAGGCGTCGGTGAACTCGCGGAACTCCGCCGTCAGCAGATAGGCGGTCTGCTCGCCGATGTCGACGGCGCGGTCGCCGATCCGCTCGATCGTCCGGGCCACGACGACCATCCGGAGGCCCCATTCGCGCATGTCCTCGGCGGCCATGATGTCCACGAGCCGCTCGACGAACCGCCGGTTCGCCCGGTCGATCAGCTCGTCGAGCTCGACGAGGCTCTCGGCGCCGGCGATGTCGCGCTGGCTGAAGGAGTCGAGCGCGACTCGGAGCATCTCCTCCGCGCGCTCGCCCATCTCCGTCAGCACGTCGACGAGCGCGGGATCGGGCTCGACGTCCGCGACGAGCTGGGAAAGCTTCGCGATCGTGACGGCACCGTCGGCGCTCCGCTCGAGCAGGAGATTGATGTGGATGATCGCGAGGATCAGCCGCAGGTCGCGCGCGACGGGCGTCTGCAGGGCGAGGAGCGCCTGGATCGCATGCTCGATGCCGAGAAAGTGGTTGTCGATCTCGTCGTCGAAGGCGATGACCTCGGTCGCGAGCTCCTTGTCGCGCTCGCCGACGCACCGAATCGCGCCGCGCACGGAGCTCAGAACGCGCTGCCCCATCTCCTGAATCTCGGCTTCGATTTGAGAAAGGGCGGCGTCGATCGCCATGCGCCCAGCGTACTAGCTCGCCTCGGGGGGCGCGCCAGCCCCTGTCACCACTCCGTCTCCACCTCGCAACCCGGGCGTAGCCCACGTGCGCGGAACCCCGCCGTACTTTGGGCGGCGGAACCCCCAAGAGGGAAGAGGAGGAAAACACTGATGCCGAAGCACGGCATGCTCATTCGCTCGATTCTCGTTCTCGCCGCTGCGGCGCTGCTCGCGTCGATCGCGGTTGGCAGCGCGGCCGCCGGCCACAAGAGCCGCCAGGGCGGCACGCTCAGGGGTGCCGGCTCTTCGCTCGTCGCCCCCGCATTCTCGATCTGGGCCCCGGCCTACCAGTCGGCCAAGGGTGTCACGGTCAACTACTCGTCCGTCGGCTCGGGCGCCGGGATCGCGCAGATCAGCGCCCGCACCGTCGACTTCGGCGCGAGTGACGCACCGTTCTCGACCGCGCAGGCCCAGGGCTGCGTCGTCAACGGCGTCGGCTGCATCAACATCCCGTGGGCGCTCGCCGCGACGGGACCGGTCGTGAACATCCCCGGCGTCGGGACGCTGCAGCTCAAGCTCACCGGCCCGGTCCTTGCCAAGATCTATCTCGGCCAGATCACGAACTGGAGCGACCCGGCCATCACGAAGCTCAACCCGGGCCTCAACCTGCCGAACATGGCGATCCACGTCGTCTACCGCAGCGACGGCTCCGGCGACACGTACGCGTTCACGAACTACCTCTCGAAGGTGAGCAAGCAGTGGGCGTCGCAGGTCGGCTACGCGACCACGGTCAACTGGCCGACCGGGACGGGCGGCCACGGCAACAACGGCGTGGCTGCAGTCATCGGGGCCACGTCCGGCTCGATCGGGTATGTGTCGACCGCCTACACGATCGCGAACCACCTCCGGATCGCGAGGCTCAAGAACGCCTCCGGCAGGTACGCGGCCCCGACCGTGAGGGCGATCGAGTCCGCGGCGTCGCTCGTCAACAGCAGGAAGATCCCGAAGAACTTCGTCGGGGGGCTCTCGATCGTCAACCCGCCGAAGACGAAGACTCACAAGTACACGAACGCGTGGCCGATCTCGACCTTCACCTACGTGCTCGTCCCGCTGAAGACGCCGCAGGCTGCACTGATCAAGTCCCTCATCAAGTGGGTTCTGCAGCCGGCGCAGCAGAAGTCGATCCAGCATCTGGTCTTTGCGCCGATGCCGACGGTCGTGGTCAAGGCTGCGGAGAAGGCGCTGAACAAGATCTCGTCGTAGGAGATACTCCGCCCGACTCGTGAGCACGCTCGACACGACTTCGGACGTACCCCGCCGCCCCTTCTCGGGGCGGCGGGTACGTCTGGGCGACCTGCTTCTCCAAGGGGTCGCAGGCCTCGCGGCGCTCGGCGCGACGGTCCTCGTCGGGCTGATCGCCTACAAGATCGTCGAGGGCTCGAGACTCTCGATCTCGACCTTCGGCCTCGGCTTCCTCCAGCGCGTCGGCTGGGACCCGGTCCACAACCTCTTCGGGGCGGAGACATTCCTCTTCGGCACGGCCGTGACCTCGATCGGCGCCCTGATCCTCGCGACGCCGCTCGCGCTCGGGATCGCGCTGTTCCTGACGGAGCTCGCGCCGAACTGGGTCCGCGGCCCGGTCACCGCGCTCGTCGAGACCCTCGCGGCAATCCCGAGCGTCGTGATCGGCCTCTGGGGAATCCTCGTGCTCGGCCCCGTCCTGCTCAACGACGTGATGCCGGCCCTCCACTCGGCCCTCGGGTTCATCCCGCTGTTCGGGCCGACGAGCACGGGAGCGAGCGTGTTCACGGCGATCATCGTCCTGACGATCATGATCCTGCCGATCGTCTCGAGCATCTCGCGCGAGCTCTTCCTCGGCGTGCCGTCCGAGCTGAAGGAGGCGGCGCTCGGCCTCGGGACGACGCGCTGGGAGATGGTGCGCGGGGTCATCCTGCCGTACACCCGGGGCGGCGTGGCCGCGGCGATGATCCTCGGCCTCGGCCGGGCGCTCGGAGAGGCCGTGGCCGTGGCCCAGGTGATCGGCTCGTTCTCCGGAAACGGGATCAGCTGGAACCTCTTCAATCCGGGGAACAGCATCGGGAGCGAGCTCGTCAACGAGTTCCTCAACTACTCGACGACGCTCGAGCTCTCGTCGCTCTTCTACCTCGCCCTGATCCTGCTCGTCTTCTCGCTCGCCGTGAACCTGCTCGCGCAGGTGATCGTGCGCCGTGTCGCCCGCCGGCAGGGGTTTGTCTCATGAGCGCCGCCGACGCGACGCAGCTGGGGCGCCGCAACGACCGGCTCCGCCGCCGGCATGCCGTCAATCGCGGCATGGAGCTGCTCGCCTGGCTCGCCGCCGCGATCGCCGTGGCGATCCTCGGCATCGTCGTCGTCTCCGTCGCCAAGCGCGGTGCGAGCCAGCTCAACCTCGACCTGTTCACGAAGACCCCGACCGCGACGGCCTTCACGCTCCACCCCGTCGCGCAGGGAATCTCGAACGCCTTCGTGGGCTCGCTCGTGATCGTCGGGCTCGCGACGGCCTTCGCCCTCCCGATCGGGATCCTCATAGCGATCTACGTGAACGAGTTCGCCCCGGGCGCGGTGAAGAACGGCATCGGTCTCGTGCTCGACGTGCTCAACGGCGTCCCGGCGATCGTGATCGGGATCTTCGTCTTCGGGCTGCTCGTCGTCGGCCACGGCCAGAGCGGGATCGCCGGCGCGTTCGCGCTCGCCGTGATCATGCTGCCGCTCGTCGCGCGATCGACGATCGAGGTGCTCGCCCTAGTGCCGAACACACTGCGGGAAGCCGGCCTCGGGCTCGGAGTGCCGCGCTGGCGCACGACGCTGGGGATCGTCGTGCCGCAGGCGGTCGGAGGCATCGTCACCGGCGCCGTCCTCGCGATCGCGCGCATCGCGGGCGAGACGGCTCCGCTCATCCTCGTCTCCTCGATCGCGGGCAGCTCCGTCGCCTGGAACCCGATTCACGCCCTGCAGACCGTGCCCGTGGCGATCTTCCAGCTCTCGGAGGAGCCGGACCCGCAGGCCCACGCCCGCGCCTGGGCGGCCGCGCTCGTGCTCGTCCTGTTCGTCCTCGTGGTGAGCCTGGTGGCCCGCTGGTTCGCGACGCGAAGCCGGCGGAAGCTGCAAGGGGCGCGTTGAAAGGAGAATCGTGAGCGTCGTGTCCAGTAGCATCGAGCCCACCGTGCGCGTCGAGACCAAGCGGCAGCCGTTGCCTCCGCGCGAACGCCTCGAGACCGTGTTCGAGATCGAGAATCTCGACGCGATCTACGGGTCGAAGTCTGCGCTCAAGGGCGTCTCGCTCGAGGTCTACAAGAATCTCGTCACTGCGATCATCGGCCCGTCAGGGTGCGGCAAGAGCACGTTCATCCGCTGCCTCAACCGGATGAACGACCTCGTCCCGAGCTTCCGGCAGACCGGGACGATTCGCTACCACGGCCAGGACATCGCAGCGCGCGACGTCGACCCGGTCGCCGTCCGCCGCACGATCGGCATGGTCTTCCAGCGCCCGAATCCGTTCCCGAAGTCGATCTACGACAACGTCGCGTGGGGCCTGCGCGTGCTCGGGATGAGGGACAACCTCGACGATCGCGTCGAGCGGGCCCTCACGCAGGCTGCGCTCTGGGACGAGGTCGGCGACCGCCTCAAGGCGAGCGCGCTGTCGCTCTCCGGCGGCCAGCAGCAGCGCCTCTGCATCGCGCGCGCGATCGCGGTCGAGCCGGACGTCGTGCTCATGGACGAGCCCGCCTCCGCTCTCGATCCGATCGCGACGCAGAAGATCGAGGAGCTGATGCACAACCTCAAGACCGAGTACACGTTCGTGATCGTCACCCACAACATGCAGCAGGCGGCGCGCGTTGCCGACATGACCGCGTTCTTCTCCATCTCGCGCGGCGAGGAGGGAGCGCGCTGGGGCGAGCTGATCGAGTACGACGCGACAGAGAAGATCTTCACCGCTCCGTCCGACAAGCGGACGGAGGACTACGTCACCGGCCGTTTCGGCTAGGGACGAGCCGCCAGACCGGCGCGAGCAGCGGGTCGCTGAGCCGCTCGACGCCCCGCACGACCCGGTCGACGAGCCCCGGCAGGAGACGAACGACGATGCCGGCGGCGGCGAGGCCGACCGCGAAGCCCGTCAGGACGTCCCCGGGGTAGTGCGCCCCGATGAAGAGGCGTCCGACCGTGATGATCGCCGCAACGACGAGGAAGACCGCGCCGGCGACGCCGTCGAAGGAGAGGACGGCGAACGCGATCGCGAAGGTGACCGTCGCGTGGTCGCTCGGGAACGACGCGTCCGTCGTGTTCGACCACGGATGGGCGATGTGGTGCGTCATGTAGGGGCGCGGCCGCGCCCAGATGTGATGGATGACGGAGGCGATCCCGAACGCGAGCGCGGCGGCTGCGAAGGCGCTCCCACACGCGAGCTTCCACTTGCGGCTGCCGCCGGGACGGCTGAGGAACCACAGCGCCGTCGTGAGCACGACCATCGCGGGGATGCTCGCCTGCTCGACGGCGTTGAAGAGCGTCCCGACCCAGTGGTGGTGGAGCGACACGCCGTAGACGGCCTTGTAGAGACGCCAGTCCATGCACCTCCTATCCCCGCTTCGCGCGGGGTTATGTCGCCGGGAAGCCGATCCGGATCGAGAGGCCCTCGCCGGGCTTGCTCGCCGCCTCGACCTCGCCGCCGGCGGACGTGACGATGTGCTTGACGATCGCGAGGCCGAGTCCCGTGCCGCGGCTCGTCCGCGCCTGGTCGCCGCGGTAGAAGCGCTCGAAGAGGCGCGGCAGGTCGGCCGGCGGGACGCCCGGCCCGTCGTCGGCGACGGAGAGGGAGCTGCCGGCGAGCTCGATCGTGCACGTGCTTCCCTGGCCGGCGTAGCGGATCGAGTTGGCGAGCAGGTTCTCGAGCACGACCCGCAACATTCGCGGCCGCAGCGGCAGCTCGACGCCCTCGTCCGTCCGGACGACGAGCGTCACGCCGGCGTGGTCGGCCCGGTCGGCGAGCGAGTCGACGACCTCGTCGACGACGGGCTTCGCGGCGGTGTGGCCGAGCGACACGACCTCGCGCCCGGTCTCGAGCTCGCCGAGGAAGAGGACGTCGTCGATCAGCTCCCGCGCCTGCTCGACCTCCTGGCGTGCCTGCTCCATCAGCGTGTCGACGTCGGAGCCCGGCAGCGTCGCGTTCTCGAGCAGCACGAGGAGGCGCGCGAGCGGCGTCCGCAGCTCGTGCGAGACGGCGGCGGTGAAGCCGATCCGCAGCTCCTGATACGCCGAGAGCTCGGGCAGGGAGTCGAGGAAGAGCACCACGACCTCCGGGTGAGCAGCGAGCGTCTCCTCGGTGAGGCGAGCGCCGGCGATCGCCCCCTCGAGCTGTGCACGGGCTCCGTCGCTCGCTCCGACGATGTGCCGTTCGCTGTCGAGGATGACGACGGCCTCGTTCGACGTGTCCGCGATTCGGCGCGCCTGCCAGACCCGCGTGTTGTTCACCACTCCTTCACCATCCAGCTACCCTCTCCCAACCGGGTCTCGACCGATAATGAGGCAAGCATGCCGAAGGTTCTGATCGTCGAGGACGACGAGGTCATCGCGGAGGGAATGGCGCGCCATCTCGGCGCCGCCGGCTTCGACCCCGTCTCCGTCGGCAACGGCACGCAAGGCCTCGCCCGGCTCCGCTACGAGAAGCCGGACGTCTGCGTCCTCGACCTCATGCTGCCCGGCATCGACGGCTGGAAGCTGATCGAGACCGCGCGGCAGGAGGGGATCGGCACGCCGATCGTCGTCGTCTCCGCCCGCGGCACCGAGCACGACCGGATCCACGCGCTCGAGATCGGCGCCGACGACTACCTCGTGAAGCCGTTCTCGATGAAGGAGCTCGTCGCGCGCGTTCGCGCAGCGGCGAGACGCTCGATCCGGCGCGAGGAGACTCCGCGCGGCGAGCCGATCGAGATCGAGGAGCTCCGCATCGACCCGCTCGAGGTGCAGGCCTTCGTCGACGGGATCAGCGCCGAGCTGACGCCGACGGAGTTCCGCCTCCTCTACCAGCTCGCGCTCGACCGCGGCCGCGTCGTCACCCGGGACGAGCTGCTCCAGAAGCTCTGGGGACGGCGGGAGTCGCATCGCGACCGCACCGTCGACGTCTTCGTCCGCCGGCTGCGGGAGAAGGTCGACCGCCGCTCGTCGCGGCACACGTTCATCCAGACGCGCTACGGCGTCGGCTACCGGCTCGAGCCCGTCTCGAAGGAGCGGGCAGACGCCGTGCAGCCCGCATAGTCAGCGGCGTAGCGGCTCCGACACCACCGCGTCACCGCATCGACCCCCACGCGCGCGGCCCGCGTCCGCACGATCTCGGCATGAGATTCGCCGTCGTCGCCCATCGGCGCAGCGCGACGAACGAGGCGCTCGTCGCCGCGGCTCGCGCCTGCGGGCTCGAAGCGGAAGTGCTCGTCCCGCACCGGGCTCTCACGCTCCTCGAGCCGGGCGACGTCGCGCTCGCCCGGCTCGACGTCCGCGACGGGCTCGACGGCATCGAGAGCGGCACCGGCGAGCTGGAACGGCTCGCAGCAGAAGGCGTCGAGGTGCTCAATCCTCCGAGGGCCCTCGTCGCAGCTCACGACAAGCTGCTGACCGCTCGGGTTCTCCGGCTCGCCGGCCTGCCGCATCCGCACACGACGCTCCTCGCACCGGCGCTGCTGGCGGCGGTGCCGGAGCTGCCGCTCGTCCTCAAGCCGCGCTTCGGCAGCTGGGGCCGGGACGTCGAGCTCTGCTCGTCGGCGCAGGAGCTCGAGGATGCGCTGCACGCGGCGCAGGGACGTCACTGGTTCGCCGAGCACGGCGCGATCGCGCAGGAGCTCGTCGAGCCGCGCGGCTGGGATCTCCGCGTCGTCGTCGCGGGCGGCCGCGTCGTCGGGGCGGCGCGCCGTGTCGCCCTGCCCGGCGAGTGGCGGACGAACGCGGCGCTCGGCGCGAACGTCGAGCCGGCGGACGCCCCGGCGCTCGCCCGGACGCTCGCTCTCGCCGCGGTCGAGGCGGTCGGCGCGGACCTCGCGGGCGTCGATCTCCTGCCGACCGGCAACGGCTACGTGATCCTCGAGGTGAACGGCGCGGTCGACTTCCGGCCGCTCTACGCGCCGGCCGGCAACGTGTTCGCGGACACGCTCGCCGCGCTTCTCGGCTCCGTCGCGCGCCGCCGGCCTGCAGCGCTCGCCGCCGTCTAGCCCTCGTAGGGCTCGGGCTCGAGCCCCGTCTCGACCGCGCGCCGGCCGCCGCTCTCGTAGACGACGTCGACCGTCTCGTGCTTGCGATACGAGCCGGCGATCCCGAGCCACATCGACGCCCAGCGCCAGAATCCGAGCTTCCCTTCCTGGGCGAGCGGGCGCGGAAAGACGAGCGATCTTCCCTCCAGCTCGAAGTCCCGGCCGGGCTCCTGGCGGACGCCGTTGACGAAGACGTCGAACGTCGAAGGGACGTGCGGCGGCAGTTCCACGCGCGTGCGCTGAGACACGCTTCATAGAATGCCCGGCGGGTGCGCCGGAAGCTGCCGACCTTCGTTCTCGCCATGCTGGTCGCGCTCGCGACGGCGAGCGTTGCCGCAGCTGCGAACGGCGGCTTCACCCCGGTCACGCCGGAGTCGCCGAACGCGAGTCACACGCAGACCGCGTACTACGTCATCCTCGCCTTCACGTCGGCGATCTTCCTCATCGTCGAAGGACTGCTCGTCGCCTTCATCGTCAAGTACCGTCGCCGCGGCCGCGCCCGCACCGTCGAGGGCGCGCAGGTGCACGGTCACACGCGGCTCGAGCTCATCTGGACGGTGATCCCGGTGCTCATCCTCTGCGTGATCGGGATCGTCGTCTTCTTCGAGCTGCCGCAGATCTCGAGCGCGCCCGCCTCGCCGGATCCGATCCACATCACGGTGGAGGGCCACCAGTTCTACTGGCAGTTCGACTACCCGAACAAGGCCCGCTCGATCGGGACGCTCTACGTGCCGGTCGGCGCCGTCGTCGAGCTCAATGTCACCGCGCAGGACGTCATCCACAGCTGGTGGGTGCCGGCGCTCGGCGGCAAGATCCAGGCGATCCCCGGCCACCCGAATCGGTTCTGGTTCCGGGCGGAGAAGGCCGGGACGTACACCGGGCAGTGCGCCGAGCTCTGCGGCCTCTACCACGCCTCGATGACCGCACGGGTCGTCGCCGAGTCCCCGGCCGCCTACAACGCGTACGTCTCGAAGACGGCGGCGACGACACTCGGCAAGCAGGAGTGGGCCGGGGTCTGCGCGACCTGCCACGGCAATCTCGGCCAGGGCGGCTACGGGCCGAACATCGCCGGCGACTCCGTCCTCGCGACCCGCTCCGCGCTCGTCGGGCTCCTGCGGAACGGCCTCGACACGGCGCGGGCCGGCGCGATGCCGCCGGTCGGCGACACGTGGGACGGCGCGCAGATCGACGCAATCGCGGCGTACGTCAAGCAGCACGTCTACAAGGCGGCCCCGATTGGCGGCTAGATCCGAAGCGGTCTACCCGGTCGGCTGGAAGAACGGCCGCGTGGCGAGCTGGCTCGTCACGGTCGACCACAAGCGGATCGGGATTCTCTACATCGCGACCGCCCTCATGTGGTTCGTCGCCGGAGGGATCCTCGCGCTCCTCATGCGCTCGCAGCTCGCGACGCCGGGCGAGCACTTCCTGACGAAGAACTCGTACAACGAGGTCCTGACGATGCACGGCACGACGATGATCTTCCTCGTCGTCGTCCCGATCCTCGCCGGCTTCGGAAACTTCCTCGTGCCGCTGATGATCGGCGCGCGCGACATGGCCTTCCCGCGCCTGAACGCGCTTTCGCTCTGGCTCTACATGCTCGGCGGGATCGTCCTCTGGCTGAGCTGGTTCGCGAAGGGCGGCACGGCGCACGCCGGCTGGTGGTCGTATCCGCCGCTCTCCGAGGCCGCGCCGTGGGCGAGCCCCGGCCACGGCCAGGACTACTGGATCCTCAGCATCCACATCCTCTCGCTGTCGTCCCTCCTCGGCGCCATCAACTTCATCGTCACGATCCACAACATGCGCGCGCCGGGGATGACCTGGATGCGCATGCCGCTCTTCATCTGGGCGATGGAGACGTACGCGATCCTCCTGCTCGTCGCACTGCCCGCGCTCTCGGCGGGCGTGACGCTGCTCCTGCTCGACCGCAACTTCGGGACGCACTTCTTCCTCCCGTCACACGGCGGGAGCGACGTCCTCTACCAGCACATGTTCTGGTTCTTCGGGCACCCCGAGGTCTACATCATGGTGCTGCCCGTCTTCGGGATGATCTCGGAGATCCTGCCGGTCTTCGCGCGCAAGCCGATCTTCGGCTACAAGGCCGTCGCGTTCTCGACGATCGGCATCGCGTTCTTCTCGATGCTCGTCTGGGCGCACCACATGTTCACGACGGGGCTCGGGACGGGCCTCGACAGCTTCTTCATGATCTCGTCGATGGTCATCGCCGTCCCGACCGGCGTCAAGATCTTCAACTGGCTCGCGACGACCTGGCGCGGCAACCTCATCTTCGACTCGCCGATGCTGTTCGCGCTCGCGTTCATCGCGCTGTTCACGATGGGCGGCCTGTCGGGGATCTTCCTCGCGGCGTTCCCCGTCGACTGGCAGCTCAACGACTCGTACTACGTCGTCGCGCACTTCCACTACGTGCTCTTCGGCGGCTCGGCGTTCGGCCTGTTCGGCGGGCTCTACTACTGGTGGCCGAAGATGTTCGGGCGGATGCTCGACGAGCGGCTCGCGAAGCTCCACTTCTGGCTGATGTTCGTCGGCTTCAACCTCACGTTCCTGCCGCAGCACATGCTCGGGCTGCTCGGGATGCCGCGCCGCATCTACACGTACCACCACGGCGGCCTGTGGGAGGTCTACAACTTGATCTCGACGATCGGCTCCGGGATCATGGCCATCTCCATTGCCGTCTTCCTCGTCAACGTCTGGATGGCCCATGTCCTCCGCAAAGGTGTGCGAGCCGGAAACGACCCGTGGCTCGCGGACACGCTCGAGTGGTACACGACCTCGCCGCCGCCGGCGTACAACTTCGACACGGTGCCGTACGTGACGAGCGCGCGTCCCCTGCGGGATCTTCGCCAGCGGCTCGCGGAGCAGCCGGGATGAGCGATCTCGTAGGGAACACCGTGTTGCCAAGTCGGACCCGGCCGGGCCCCTGGCTGCGCCTGTCGGCGCTCGCCGCCGCGGGAGGGACGCTGCTCGCGGTCGTCTCCGGCGCCGAGAACCTCGGCACCGCGCACCGGCTGCTCGCGGCGCTCGTCGTGCCTCCCCTTGCCGCGCTCGTCGTCTCCGCGTGGTACGCGCACCGCAGGCTCGTCCCCTTCGCGCTCGTCGCCTCGGCGCTCTTCGCCGCCGCGGCCGCCGTACCCGGCGCCCACGCCCACTCCGGCCTCGCAGCCTTCGCGCTCGCCGCGCTCGTCGTCGTCGTCGCGGAGAGCTTCCGCGGCGAGACCGTGCCGTGGGGATCGTGGCGCGACTACGTGACCCTGACGAAGCCGCGGATCATGACGCTCCTCCTGACGACGGGCTTCTGCGGGATGATCGCCGGCGCCCGCGGCTGGCCCGGAACCGGCACCGCCGTCGCCGCGATGGCCGGCCTCGCGCTCGCCTGCGGCGGCGCCTCGGCGCTCAACCACGTCCTCGACCGCGACATCGACCCGCTGATGGGGAAGCGGACGAAGTCGCGACCCGTCGCCTCGGGCCGCGTCCCCGCGAGCCGCGCGCTCGAGTTCGGGCTCGCGCTCTCGGCCTTCTCCTTCGTCCTCCTCGCGAGCGTCGTCAACGTCCTCACCGCGGTGCTCGCGCTCGTCGGGAACCTCTTCTACGTCCTCGTCTACACGCGCTGGCTGAAGCGCTCGACGCCGCAGAACATCGTGATCGGCGGAGCCGCCGGCGCCGTGCCGCCGCTCGTCGGCTGGGCGGGCGCGACGAATCACATCGGGATCGCCGCCCTCCTCCTCTTCCTGATCGTCTTCGTCTGGACGCCGCCGCACTTCTGGGCGCTCGCGATCCTGATCAAGGAGAACTACGCCGCCGCGAAGGTGCCGATGCTGCCGGTCGTGCGGGGCGAGCGAGAGACCGCGCGGCAGATCGTCCTCTACTCGGTCGTGCTCGTCGGGGCGACGCTCCTGCCGTGGGGGTGGGGAGGCGCCGGCCCTGTCTACGTCGTCTGCGCGCTCGCGCTCGGCGCCGTCTTCGTCTGGCTCGCCGAGCAGCTGCGGCGGGACACGACGCCGCGCCGCGCGATGCTCCTCTTCCACTACTCGCTTCTCTACCTCGCGCTGCTCTTCGCGGCGCTCGCCGTGGACGCGGTCCTCTGATGGATCCGGAGCTCGCCCGCAGGAACGTCCGCCTCGGCTGGCTCCTGTTCGCCGTCTTCGTCCTGCTCTTCGCCGGCTGCATCGGGATCGCGTTCCTCTATCTCCATTTCCAGTAGCGACGGGATCTGGCTCGCGCGGCCCGAGGCGCTCGGCCCCGGCACGCCGGTCGCCGTCAAGGACCTGCTCGACACGGCCGGACTGACGACGACGTACGGGTCGGCGCTCTTCGCCGACCACGTCCCGGCCGAGAGCGCCATGGCGGTGCGGCGGATCGAGGCGGCCGGCTACGTCGTCGCCGGCAAGACGAACCTCCACGAGTTCGCGTACGGGATCTCGTCCCAGAACCCGCACTACGGGACGGTTCCCAATCCCGCCGCGCCGGGCCGGCTCGCCGGCGGCTCGAGCGGCGGCTCGGCGGCGGCGATCGCGGCCGGCGACGTCGAGCTCGCGCTCGGCAGCGACTCCGCCGGCTCGATCCGGATCCCCGCCGCCTGGTGCGGCGTCGTCGGCTTCAAGCCGACCTACGGGCTCGTCCCCGCGGACGGCTGCTTCCCGCTCGCCCCGAGCTGGGACGTTGTCGGCCCGCTCGCGTCGACGGTCGAGGGTTGCGAGGAATTGATGCGTGCCCTCGCGCCGAGCTACGCAAGTGACAACTTGTCACAAGCGTTGTCAGAGCTCGTCGTGGGAGTCGCCTGGCTCGAGCACGCGGAGCCGCTCGTGCGGGAGCGGGTGGCGGCTGCCGCGGCGTTCTTCCCGCAACGGCGGGAGATCGAGCTGCCGCTCGCCCCTTCGAACCGCGCCGACTTCATGCGCGAGGCGGCCGACGTCCACCGGGCGCTCTTCCCGGGGAACGAGGAGCT
>Ga0070741_10002924_pt1 | contig 44109 bp, 42 predicted proteins | sample Coa_R1_4_FD_66440 | JGI IMG/M metagenome (GOLD analysis project Ga0070741, IMG submission 66440) | Surface soil microbial communities from Centralia Pennsylvania, which are recovering from an underground coalmine fire - Coalmine... | ecosystem: Environmental > Terrestrial > Soil > Unclassified ... | reverse complement strand
TGCGGCCCTTTTTTTTGGTCCCTTACATGTTCAACGACGCGATTTTGCGTCACAGCACGTAGGAAAGAACGATGCGCATCACAGGCAAGGTCAAGTGGTTCAACAACGCCAAGGGGTACGGTTTCATCGAGCGCGACGGAGGCAGCGACGTCTTCGTGCACTACTCGGCGATCCAGGGCGACGGGTTCCGTTCGCTGGAGGAAGGCCAGGCAGTGGAGTTCGAGATCGTTGACGGTCCCAAGGGCCCGCAGGCCGGCAACGTTACCAAAATCTAAGACAACCCCTCAGGGCTGAGGGCGAACGGCCGGGAGCATCCGGCCTGGAGCCTTCAGCCCTTCGCTCGCTTCTCTCCCGGTCCCGCCCTAGTCTTTCGCGCCTTTCAGCCCGCGCGCCGTAAAGTTCACCTTTCCATCTTTGACCGCGACGCGGAACGCGACTTCCCGGCTTCCGTTGTCGCGCAGCTTTTTGACCTGCGCCTTCACGAGCTCGGCGAACTTGTGGAACGGCACCTGCTGCTCGCCCAGCTCTTTCCGCGCTTCGGTGAGCGAATCGTACAGTTGCTCCAGCTTGTCCGCCTCGCGGACCGGATCCCGGAACGCGGCGACGTGCAGGATGCGATCTTCCGGCGTTCTCCTGTCCTGATCCTTCTTGGTCTGCGCCTGTCCGAACGGACCGGGACGTCCTTCCTCGCGCGCGCGGAGCCCGCGGTCCCACAGGTCGATGAACGTCTGGAACCGCGCCTGCAGCGTGTGGAACCGGAAGCGATCGCCGGTGTTCTGGATGTACGCGCGGTCCATCATCTTCACGACCTTCTCGACGCGGGTCCGCGTGTCCCATGGCGGCTTCGGCAGCCGGCCCGAGAAGAACATGTTGTACTCGGCCTCGAGCTGCTTGAGATCCGCTTCGAGCTTCAGGAGTTCGTGTTCGAAAGGGGTAGCCACGCGCGTCCTATTTCGGAATGAGGAACCAGACGAGCGGCAGCCACAGCTCGCGCGCGAACGGCACGGGACGATCGTCGATCAGGACCTCGGTGGCGTCCGACGGTCCGACGATTTCGAAGAGATCGCGCAGCCTGGCGGCGTCGCTCGACCGGAACCGCGCGCGGTACCGATGCGCGGCGCCGCTGCCGGTCTCGCGGAATTCGGCCGATGCGCGCGCCAGTTCCAGCGCGCGCGGGAACTCGGGGACGTCGAGGTGCGGAAAGACGAGCGAGATCGAGAACGGCTGCGGGCGACTCCCGAAGAGCGCCTCGTGCAGATCCGGATCGAGCGCGGCGAGCTCCGCCTCGCTCGGCTGCTCCGGCAGATCCGCATACGGCCAGAAGCGCTCGAGCGGTCGGTACTTCGGGGGATCCGGAACCATCAGTTTTATCGCAGGAAGACGGATAGCATACCATTTCGGCTCGTGCCCGACTTTCGCGCCATCCCCTCGATCGAGCAGCTGCGGCGGCGTCCGGCCGTGCGCGCGCTCGAGGCGCGGTTCGGCGGCGCGGCGACCGTCGAGGCGCTGCGCGCCGCCGCCGACGCGGCGCGATCGGCGATCGCCGCGGGGACGGCGGCCGGCGACGCGCCCGATCCGGCCGACGCAATCGAAGCGCGCGCGGCCGCGCTGCTGACCTCGTCGTTCGAGCCGTCGCTGCAGCGCGTGATCAACGCCACGGGCGTCGTCATTCACACCAACCTGGGACGCGCGCCGCTCGCGCAGGCGGCGATCGATCGCATCGCCGAGATCGCGCGCGGCTACTCGTCGCTCGAGTACGACCTGGGACGCGGCGCGCGCGGCCGCCGCGACGTGCACGCCGAAGCGCTGCTGTGTCGCCTGACCGGCGCGGAAGCAGCGGTGGTCGTCAACAACAACGCCGCGGCGACGCTGTTGATCCTGGCGGCGGTGGCGAACGGCCGCGAAGTGATCGTGTCGCGCGGCGAACTGGTCGAGATTGGCGGGGGCTTCCGCGTTCCGGATGTGATGGCGCAGTCGGGTGCGGTGCTCCGCGAGGTGGGGACGACGAACAAGACGCGCGCGGCGGATTATGCGGCGGCGATCAGCGATCGGACCGCGCTGATCCTGCGCGTCCACCCGTCCAATTTCCGCATCGAAGGGTTCACCGAACGGCCCTCACTGACAGATCTCGTCACCGTCGCGGCAAAGTTCCACCTCCCGGTCGCCGAGGATCTCGGCAGCGGCGAACTTGGGGACGGAGTAGGGACGGAGTGGGGACGGAGTCGACTCCGTCCCCACTCCGTCCCCGAACCGACGGTTCGCGACTCTATTGACGCTGGTGTCGAGGTCTGCTGCTTCTCCGGCGACAAACTGCTCGGCGGACCCCAGGCCGGCATCATCGCCGGACGCCGCGCCATCGTGGACCGCATCCGCACCCACCCGCTGATGCGCGCGCTGCGCGTCGACAAGCTGACCTACGCCGCGCTCGAAGCCACGCTCGCCGAGTACGCCGCCGGCCGCGCGGACACGACCGTGCCGCTCCGCCGCATGCTGACGCTGACCGCCGCCGACATCCGCGCGCGCGCCGAGCGCCTCGCCGACCGCCTCGCCTCGCCCACCGGATGCCGCGTGCATCTGGTCGACGGCGCCTCCGCCGTCGGGGGCGGCAGCGCGCCGGGCGTCGAGCTGCCGACGTGCCTGCTCGCGCTGACGCACGCGACGCTCGCGGCCGAGGCGATCGAAGCGCGGCTCCGCGCGGGCGCCCCGCCCGTCATCGCGCGCATCGAGCGCGACCGCGTCCTCCTCGACCTCCGCACCGTCCTCCCCGGCGACGAGGACGCGCTCGTGCAATCGATCGCGCGGCTGAGCCTATAATCCGCCTGCCACGCCGGCGCGGCGTGACCGTTCACACTGCGAGGTGTCAGGTGCGCTATGCGTTGATCGCCTCCGCTCTGCTGGCTTCGGCAACAACGGCGCTCGCGCAGCCGCGGCGCGCGCGACCCGTCCCGGCGACGCAAACGATCGCGGCCGGCAAAACGCTCTTCGACGCGCAGTGCGCCTGGTGCCACGGCGCCGGCGGAGACGGCGGCACCGGTCCCAACCTGCACGGCCGGCTGCGCCACGCCACCGACTACAAGTCGATCGTCGACATCATCACGAGCGGCATTCCGGGCACCGAGATGCCGTCGTTCCGGTCGCCGCTGACGGCGCGGCACATCGGGCAAATCGCCGCCTACGTCCAGTCGCTCGTCCGCACCCGGGGCCCTTCGGTGGCGGGCAACGTCGAGCGCGGCGCCGCGATCTATCGCGCGAACGGCTGCGCGAACTGCCACACGGTGGACGGCGGCGGCGGCACGCTCGGGCCCGAGCTCACCTCCATCGGCGCGACGCGCGGCGGCCCCTACCTGCGCGACGCCGTCGTCAAGCCGGCGGCTGCCCATCCGCCCGGCTACCTCGTCGTCCGCGCCGTGCGCGCCGACGGCCAGGAAGTGCGCGGCATCCGCGTCAACGAGGACGTGTTCTGGATTCAGATCCGCGACGCCGCCGGCAACGTGCACGTGCTGCAGAAGGCCGAGCTCTCGAAGCTGGAGCGGCAGCTCGACGCGTCGCTGATGCCGTCGTACGCGTCGCGCGTCACCGGCAGCGACCTCGACGATCTGATCGCGTATCTCACGACGCTGCGAGGTGCGAAATGACCGGACACCGAAGGCTCGCACACCTGCGCTGGGCCTGCGCGGCGGCCGTGATCGCCTCCGCCTCGCTCGCCGCGCAGCAGCGCAACGGCGACTGGCCGATGTACTCCGGCAACTACCGATCCGAGCGGTACTCGCCGCTGACGCAGATCACGGCGTCGAACGTGTCGAAGCTGCATCCGATCTGGGTCTACCAGCCGCCCGGCGCCGGCTCGCTCGAAACGACGCCGCTCGTCGTCGACGGCGTGATGTACGCGACGGCCGGACCGACCGCCGTGCAGGCGATCGACATCCGAAGCGGCCGCCCGTTGTGGGAGTGGACGAGGCCGATTCCCGCGAGCGTGCTGAATCTGGGATTTCCACGCGTGAACCGCGGCGTCGCGTACGCGGACGGCCGCGTCTACGTCGGCACGCTCGACGGCTATCTCGTCGCGCTCGACGCCAGGAGCGGCATCGAGCGCTGGACGGTGCACGTCGGCGAGAACCCGCTCGGCCATTCCGTCACGGCGGCGCCGCTCGTCGTCGACAACAAGGTGATCGTCGGCGTCAGCGGCGGCGAAGCCGGCATCCGCGGATTCCTCGACGCCTACGACGCCAGGACCGGCAAACAGGTGTGGCGCTTCTGGACGATTCCGTCGCCGGGCGAGCCGGGCAGCGAGTCGTGGCCCGGCGACAGCTGGGTCCACGGCGGCGGCGCCACGTGGCTGACCGGTTCGTACGACCCGGAGTTGAAGCTGCTGTACTGGGGCACCGGCAACCCGGGGCCCGACTGGAACGGCGACTCGCGCGTCGGCGACAACCTGTACACCTCGTCGATCGTCGCGATCGACGTCGAGACCGGCAAAGCGAAGTGGCACTTCCAGCACACCCCGCACGACGTGCACGACTGGGACTCGAACCAGATTCCGGTGCTCGTCGACGCGGAGATCAACGGCCGCATGCGCAAGCTGATCGTGCAGGCGAACCGCAACGCGTTCTTCTACGTGCTCGACCGCCAGACGGGAGAATTCATTCTCGGGGCGCCGTACGCGAAGCAGACGTGGGCCAAAGGCCTCGACGCGGCGGGACGGCCGATCGTGATCCCGGGCATGGAGCCGTCGGAGAAAGGCACGCTCGTGTACCCGAGCCTGCAGGGATCGACCAACTGGGCGAGCCCCTCCTACAGCCCGCAGACCGGCCTGCTCTACGTGCCGACCCGCGAAATGGGATCGATCTACTTCAAGACGCCGGCCGAATATCGTCCCGGCACCTACTACACCGGCGGCAGCGAGCGGCGCCTCGACGAAGAATCGTGGGGCGCCGTCCGCGCGATCGACGTGAAGAGCGGCAGGAAGGTCTGGGATTTCGAGCTGCCGACGCCGTCCTGGGCCGGCGTGTTGTCGACCGCCGGCGGCCTCGTCTTCAGCGGCTCGAACGAAGGCAACGTCTACGCGCTCGACGCGAAAACCGGCAAGCCGCTGTGGGAGTTCCAGACCGGGGGCGCGGTGCGCTCGGGGCCGATGTCGTTCGAGTTCGACGGCAAACAGTACGTCGCGGTCGCCGGAGGGCACGCGCTGTTTCTGTTCGGACTGGAGTAGCGGCCGGCCGCGTGCGGGCCGCTCGAGGCGATCACGACCCGGCGAGGTAGCCGGGTCTCGCCTTCACGTCGACGCCCCGGCGCTTCACGCGCACGTCGAGGCGATGCCATCCGTCGCTCGTCACGCCGCGCGGCGTGTAGCTGACGAGATAACGATGGCGGAACTCGTCGACGATCGTCCTGAACGTCGACGACAGATCGGCGCTCTTCTCGAGCTCGAAGAGTCGCCCGCCGCTGAACGCCGTGACGTCGCGCAGGAACTCCGGCTTCACCGGCGACTTCACGACGACCGCGTACACCACCACGTCGGATCGCTTCGCAGTGTCGAGCACCGCCGGTGCGGTCAGCCAGCTCGCCGTATCGAGGCCGTCGCTGAAGACGATCTGCAGCGAGCGGCCGGCGTCCGACTCGCCGACCATCATGCCGGCGAACACGCCGTCGACCAGCGACGTCTCGCCCGCGCCGATCGCTGCGTCCAGCGCGCGGCGGGCGGCCGTCGAGCCGGCCGTCAGCGGCGCACGGATCTCCACCGCGTGGCTGAACGTGACGAGCGCGGCCTGATCGCGCTCCTCCAGCGCCGCCAGCGCGGCGTGCCCCGCCGCGCGCAGGTGCTCGAGCCTGTCGCCGGCGACGCTGTCGCTCATGTCGAGCGTCAGGATCAGGTTGAGCGGCACCTGCTCGAAGCTGACGAGATCCACCTGCTGCGGCACGCCGTTGTCGAGGATGTCGAAATCGGCCGGGCCGAGATCGACGACGGGGCGGCCGCGGTCGGTGACGAGCGCGTCCACGCGCACCGCGTCGACGCGGCTCTTGAACGGCTCCTGGGCCGAAGCGCCCGCCACCGCGATCGCGGCAGCGATCGCGGCGAGCGCCGCCTCCCGCGTCACCGCTGCGCGCCGGATTGAAACGGATGCCACAGCACCTCGAGCAGCACGCCGGCATTGCGCGCCTGCGACACGGCGTATGACCACCACGGGTCGTCGCGCTCGAATGCGTCGCGATCGCGCAGCGCCGCCAGCTGCGTCAGCGCGCCGCGCCGATCGCCGCGGCGTCGCGCGAGCTGCATCAGCGCGACGATGGGCGACTGCGCCGACGGCGCACGCTCGGCGGCGGCCTGGTACGCCGCGCGTGCTGCGTCCCAGTGGCCGGCGCCCTCGTGCGCGGCGCCGAGAAACAGATCGGCGATGTACTCCAATTCGTCGCCGTCCAGCGCGCCCGACGCGTGCGAGAGCTCGGCAATCGCCGCATCGTGCTCGCCCAGCAGGTCGAGCACGCGCCCGTAGTGCAGGTACCACTCCGGCTCGCCGCCGCCGCCGCGCGCCGTCGACTGCCGAAGCGCATGCTCCGCCGTCTTCAGCTCGGCGCGCGCCGAGCCGACATTCATCAAGAACCCCGGCGGCAGGCGCATCGACGCCACCGACGACTGGATCCGCGGCGACGCCAGCACTTCGTGCATGCAGCCGTCGAGGAACAACAGGCTGCGGTCGTCGGGGAACAGCTCCACGGCATGATCGATGTGGTCGATATCGTCGTTCTCCGTCTGCTGCATCCACGCCGCCGTCGCGCGATACCAGTCGCGGGCGAACGTGTCGCGCGGCCCGTGGTCGACCAGCATCCGCGCGGTTTCCCAGTGGATGGCCGTCGATCCGACCTCCAGCGTGCGGCCGTCGCCGATCTGCGCCGTCACACGCTCGGGCGCGAGCGAGGGCGAGGTGCCGACGCGCTCGGGCACGTACGCGATGTTCATGGCGATGTCGGTGTGCAGCAGGGCGCCGCGGCGCAGCACGCCCTCGGGTCCCAGCACCTCGCGCGCGTGATCGACCGACGCCTTGAGCCGTCTGAATTCGTCGGTCGAGTACCGGATGGCCTCGCGCCGCCGGTTGCGCCCCGCGAGCGTGAACGACACCATCCGCGGGTGATAGAGCAGCTCGGCGACCGCGTACACGTCGACCCACAGCGCCTGCAGCTCCGGATTCGACCACGACCCCACTTCCGCCGCCGCCGCATCGACCGTGCCCGGCCGGTGACGGATCACCGCGTCGACCCAGCGCTCGACGTGCTCGATGCGAGAGAGCGCACCGGTCGGCGCGGGGCCGGCCGGCGCCTGCGCGAGCAGAAGGGTGAAGGCCAGCACAGAGATCATCGTCTGGCCCTCATGGTAACGCCGCAGGTCAGAACCCGACGCGCACGCCGACCTGCGCCTGCCGCGGCTGGCCGCCGCCGTAGAGCGTCGTCAGCAGCAGGAAATTCGTGCTGCGAAGATCGCCCGTCGGGCTGACGAAATTGGCGCGGTTCGTCACGTTGATGACGTCGGCGGTCACGTCGACGGTGCGGCCGCGCGCCGGCCGGAAGCGCCAGCCGATGCGCGTGTCGAGCTGCGCGAAGCCAGGACCGTAGGCGCCGTTGCGGCCGCCGGCGTCGTCGACGGTGATCGCGTTCGGACCCCTGCCCGTGTAGCTGCCGGCCGCGAGCGGATCCTGCAGGATGCCGTTGCGGTCCGCGTCGACCGCGCTGTTGATCAGCGAGAACGGCGTTCCGCTCAGCAGGCGCAGGGTGCCGCTCAGCGTCAGGCCGCGCGTGCGCGGAATCTCGCCGCGTCCGCTGATCACCAGGTTGTGCCGCCGATCGAAGTCGGTCGGCCCCTGGTTCGCATCGAGGTTGTAGTTGTCGAGCACCTGGAAGTTGTCCGTCGCGGTGAGCTGACCGCTGCTGTTGCCGCGCGGATACGCGAGCGTGTACGAGACGCGTCCGCTCCAGTTGTTGGCGTCGCGCTTCTCGACGATGACGTTCAACGCATCGTAGGTGTACTGGCCGACGTTCGCGCGCTGCCACACGTTCGTCACGAAGTTCGGATCCACGCGGTTGATGCGGCCGGACGCCGTCGCGTCGACGCGCAGACCCGGGTTGAGGTTGATCAGCTCCCACAAATCTCGCGCCATCGTGTGCACGTAATCGGCGCTGGCCGTTCGAACGCGCTGCCGTGGACGCTGTCGGTCCCCGACTTGATCACCGCGTTGACGATGGCGCCCGACGTCCGCCCGAACTCCGCGTCGAACTGACCGATCAGCACCTGGAACTCCTGCGCCGCTTCGAGCGGCACGCGCGCCTGCGCGCCGTTGTTCTGGCCCAGGTAGTCGTCGTTGTCCCACGCGCCGTCGACGAGGTAGCTGTTGTTGCGCGAATCGACGCCGTTCGCCGTCAGCGTGTCGGAGCCCCGCGACGCGAGGTTCGCCGTCGGCGCGACGCCGGGCAGCAGGCCCGCGAAGTAGGTGAAGTTGCGCGAGATCGTGGGAATGTCGGCGAGCTCCTTGTTGCTGATGTTGCCGCCGATCTCCTTCGACGTGACGTCGATGAGCGGTGCTTCGGAGTTCACCGTCACCGTTTCCTCCAGCGTGCCGAGCTCCAGCTTGATGTCGACCTCGAGCTGGTTGCCGACGGCCAGCACCACGTCTTTGCGCAGGAACTTGCTGAAGCCCTCGAGCTGCGCGCCCACCCGATACCGTCCCGGCGGCAGCGCGGGCGCCAGCCACGATCCGTCCGATCCGCTGATTACTTCCCGGAAATTGCCGGTGTCCTCGTTCGTGATGGTGATGGTCACACCGGGCAGCGCCGCGGATTGGGGATCGACGACCTTCCCCCGAAGCTCGGCTGTGGCTTGTTGCGCGTGTAGCGATGCGGTCGACGCGGCGAGGAGCGCCGCGCCAACGATTCTGGCGAGACGACGAGCACGCATATCAACCCCACTTTGATCATGAAGGCTGGGGCGGCCGACGAAATAACGCGCGCGTAAAGAGCGGACAGTCTAAATCAAAAGATGGTGGAAATCGACGCCGCCGCCCATTCGAGGACGCGCGTCGGCAGGATGCCGAGGTAGAAGATCAGGACGGCCGACACGGCGAGCGCCACACCGGCCGCGCGCGGCACGGGCGGAAAGCGCACGTGGCCGTCCGCCGGCGTCATGTACATCATGACGACGACGCGGAGGTAGAAGAAGACGGACACGACGCTCGTCAGGACGCCGACGATCGCGAGCGTGGTGTAGCCGGCCTTGACCGCGGCGCTGAAGACGTACCACTTCGCGATGAAGCCGGCCATCGGCGGGAAGCCGCCGAGCGACAGCAGGAAGATCGTCATCGCCGCGGCGAGCGCCGGGTGCTCGCTCCACAGCCCGGCGTAGTCCTCCACGCGATCGTTGCCCTCGGCGCGGTTCTCCAGCAGGCCGATGACGCCGAACGCGCCGAGGTTGGTGACGGCGTACGTCAGCAGGTAGAAGAGAATCGCGCCCTTGCCGAGATCGTTCGCCGAGAGGATCGCGAGCAGCAGGTACCCGCCGTGCGCGATGCTCGAGTACGCGAGCATGCGCTTGACGCTCGACTGCGCCACACCGACGAACGTGCCCACGACCATCGTCGCGGCCGTGACGATCCAGAGCACGGCGCTCCAGTCGCCGCGAAGCGGCTCGAAAGCGGACAGAAACACACGCGCGAACGCGGCAAACGCCGCGGCCTTGACGCCGGTCGACATGAAGCCGGTGACCGCGGGCGGCGCGCCCTCGTAGGCGTCGGGCGTCCACATGTGGAACGGCACGGCCGAAACCTTGAACGCGAAGCCGACGAACAGCAGGCCGACGGCGAGGAGCTGCATCGGCGTCGGCGTCATCGCCTGCGCGGCGATCAGGCTGCCGATGCGATCGAGGCGCGTGCTGCCCGTCAGGCCGTACGTGAACGCGATCCCGTACAGGAAGAACGCGCTCGAGAAGGCGCCGAGCAGGAAGTACTTGAACGACGCTTCGCTGGCGGTCGCCCGATCGCGGCGGATGCCGGTCAGCACGTACACCGGAATCGACAGCACTTCGAGCGCGAGGAAGATGATGAGCAGATCCGACGCCATCGCCATCAGCATCATGCCGGCAATGGCGAAGAGCGTCAGCGCGTAGAACTCGCCTCGCGGGAGGCGCTCGCGATCGATGGTCGGGCCGGCCAGCACCATCGACAGCAGCCCGACGATGATGAGGATCCAGGTGACGAACAGGCCGAAGTTGTCGGCGGTGACGACGCCGAAACTCGAGAGGTTGCGATCCCACAGCAGCAGCGACGCGATCGCCGCGCCGATCAGGCCGACGATGCCGAGACCGGCGATCGGCATCGACTCGCCCGGATCGCGGAAGGCTTCGGCGACCATCGCGGCGAGACCGGCCGCGGTGACGCACAGCATCGGCACGACGGCGTTCATGGAGGACATCATCGCAGTGGGTGCCGGCTGGCGGCTGGAAGCTCGAGATCGGTGACCGGCCGGCCGGCGGGCGATCGCCCGGCGCCCAGCGCGGCGCGGAACGAGGTGCTGCGCTGCATCAGCGCGAGAACGCGCTCGACCGACGGCTCCATCGGTCGCAGGAACAGGTTCGGCAGCACGCCCATCAGCACGGCCATCGCGAGGATCGGCACGATGGTCAGCCGCTCGCGCGGGTTCAGGTCGGGCAGCGCCGCGTTCTTCTCGTTCGTCACCTCGCCGTAGTTCACCCGCTGGAACATCCACAGCATGTAGGTGGCCGACAGGATGACGCCGGTTGCCGCGAACGCCGCGAGCTTCGGGCTGGCGCGGAACGTGCCGAGCAGGATGAGGAACTCGCCGACGAATCCGTTCAGGCCCGGCAGACCGATCGACGAGAGCGTGACGATGAGGAACGCGGCGACGAGGTGCGGCACGACGCGCTTCAAGCCGCCGTACTCGGCGATCAGACGGGTGTGGCGGCGGTCGGACAGCATCCCGACGATGAGGAACAGGCCGCCGGTGCTGACGCCGTGGTTCAGCATCTGGTAGACCGCGCCCTGGACGCCCTGCGTGTTCATCGCGGCGATGCCGAGCACGACGAACCCGAGGTGGCTGACGCTCGAGTACGCGACCAGCTTCTTCAGGTCGGGCTGCACCATCGCGACGAGCGCGCCGTAGATGATGCCGACGACCGCGAGCACGCCGAGCAGCGGCGCGAAGTACGCGGCGGCCGCGGGAAAGATCGGGAAGGCGAAGCGCACCAGCCCGTACGTGCCCATCTTCAGCAGCACGCCGGCCAGAATCACCGATCCGGCCGTCGGCGCCTCGACGTGCGCGTCGGGCAGCCACGTGTGGAACGGGAACAGCGGCACCTTGATCGCGAAGGCGAGCGCGAACGCGAGGAAGAACCAGTACTGGAGCGGCTCGGGGATCGAGAGCTGGTAGATCCGCAGCAGATCGAAGCTGTAGCTGCCGACCTGCGAGTTGTGGAGCACCGCGAGGCCGAGGATCGCGAGCAGCATCAGCACGCTGCCGGCCATCGTGTAGAGGATGAACTTGACCGCGGCGTAGATGCGCCGGTCGTAGCCCCAGATGCCGATGAGGAAATACATCGGCACGAGCATCGCGTCCCAGAAGACGTAGAAGAGGAACAGATCGAGCGAGACGAAGACGCCGATCATCGCCGACTCGAGCAGCAGCACGAACATGCAGAAGGCGCGCGTCTTGCGGTGGACCGACGCCCACGAGCTGAGCAGCGCGAGCGGCGTCAGGAACCCCGTGAGGACCAGCAGGAACAGGCTGATGCCGTCGACGCCGACGGCGTAGCTGATGCCGAACTGCGGGATCCACGGATGGCGCTCGACGAACTGGAAGTCGCCGCTGGTCGCATCGAATCGCATCCAGAGCAGCAGCGTCAGCGCGAAGACGAGCGCCGACACGATCAATGCGACGTTCCGGATCAGCGCCTCGTGCGCCTCGTCGTCCTTGACCAGGAGCAGGAGGAGCGCGCCGGCGATCGGCACCACGATCAACGAGGAGAGAATCGGAAACGGCATCAGCGTCGCGCACCACGGCGGAGGCGGCCGACGCGGCGCCGTTCGCCGGCGCGGCAGCCTCGATGTCCGTCGGGATGGATCATCGCCACAGGTAGTACCCCAGGATCAGGACCACCCCGAAGAACAGCGACGCGGCGTACGCGCGCACGGAGCCGGTCTGGAGGCGGCGCAGCACGTCGCTCGTCCCGGCGACGGTGCGGCCGACACCGTTGACGATGCCGTCGATCACGTTCACGTCGACGCCCTTCCACAGCCCGCTCTCCGACGTGATGCGGATCGGCTGCACGAGGGCGGCGTCGTAGATCTCGTCCACGTAGTACTTGTTCTGCAGCAGCAGCCGCAGCCCGGCGAACCGCGCCGCCAGCAGCGCCGCGGCGCGGGTGTTCTTCAGGAAGTAATAGGTCGCGATCCCGATGCCCGCGAACGCCACGACGATCGACACCAGCATCAGCGTGGTCTCGACGCTCCCGTCCGCCGCGATCTCGGCGGTCTGCGGCGCGAACGACGGCTCGAGGAAGTGCTCGAAGCGTCCGCCGAGGCCCGCGTACCCGGCCACGACCGATCCGATCGCGAGCACGACCAGCGCAATCGCCATCGGCGCCGGCGCGTCGTGCAGGTGCGCGTGTTCCGCGCCGTGCGCCGCCGGCTCCTCTTCTTCGGGGTGCGCCGGCGCCGGCGCCGCCCGGCGCCGCGTCCCGTGGAATGCCATGTACACCAGGCGGAACATGTAGACGGCCGTGAGGAGCGACGTCAGCAGGCCGACCGCCCAGAGGAGCGTGTGCCCGCTGGTAAACGTCTTCGCGAGGATCTCGTCCTTGCTGAAGAACCCGGCGAACCCGGGCACGCCGGAGATGGCGATCGCGCCCGCGAGGAAGGTCCAGTAGGTGATCGGCAGCTCGTGCTTCAGGCCGCCCATGTTCCGCAGGTCCTGCTCGCCGTGGAGCGCGTGGATCACCGCGCCGGATCCGAGGAACAGCAGCGCCTTGAAGAACGCGTGGGTGTACAGGTGGAACACGCCGGCGGCGTACGCGCCGACGCCCATGGCGAGGAACATGTAGCCGAGCTGCGAGACGGTCGAGTACGCGAGCACGCGCTTGATGTCGTTCTGCACGAGCCCGATCGTGCCGGCGAAGAACGCCGTCGCGCAGCCGATGATCGCGACGATCGTCAGCGTCTGCGGCGCGTGGGCGAAGAGCACCGCGTTGCGTCCGATCATGTACACGCCCGCCGTCACCATCGTCGCCGCGTGGATCAGCGCGGAGACGGGCGTCGGGCCTTCCATCGCGTCGGGCAGCCAGACGTAGAGCGGAATCTGCGCGCTCTTGCCGGTGGCGCCGACGAAGAGCAGCAGGGTGATCAGCGACACGGTGCCGAACGTCGTCTCGGGCGAGAGCGGCGCGATGGCGCGCGCGATCTGCTGGAAGTCGAGCGTGCCGAAGCGCACGAACAGGCCGAGCACGCCGAGCACGAAGCCCCAGTCGCCGATGCGATTGACGATGAACGCCTTCTTGCCGGCGTCGGACGCCGACTGCTTCCGGTACCAGAAGCCGACCAGCAGATACGAGCAGAGGCCGACGCCCTCCCAGCCGAGGAACATCACGAGGAAGTTCGAGCCGAGGACGAGCACGAGCATGAACGCCGCGAACAGGTTCAGGTACGAGAAGTAGCGGGCGTACTCCGACGGCGGCTCCTCGTGCATGTAGGCGGTCGAGTAGATGTGGATCAGCGATCCGATGCCGGTCACGACGAGGATCATCACGGCCGACAATGGGTCGAGCCGCAGCGTGAACCCGACGCTGAAATCGCCCGAGGTGATCCAGGTGAACACCGCTTCGGCGAGGGCCCGCGACTCGGGATCCAGGCCGACCAGGCGCGCGACCGCCACCGCCGAGACGACAAACGACGCGACGATCGCGCCGCACGCCACCGCGCCCGACGCGGCGCGGCTGATGCGGCGTCCGAAGCCGGCGTTGACCAGGAACCCGAGGAACGGCAGCAGCGGGATCAGTAGCAGCATCGCCCTACCACTTCAATTCCGTGAACGTGTCGGGGTTGAGCGATTCCTTGTGGCGGAACAGGCTGATCACGATCGCGAGCCCGACGGCGGCCTCGGCCGCGGCGACGGTCATCACGAAGAAGACGATGATCTGGCCGTCGGCGGAGCCGAGCGCCCGGCCGAACGCCACGAACGACAGGTTCACCGCGTTCAGCATGATCTCGATCGAGAGCAGGATCGTGATCAGGTTGCGGCGGACGAAGACGCCCGCGGTGCCGATCGCGAAGAGCACGGCGGAGAGGACGAGATAGTCGTTGAGCGAGGGCATCAGCGCCAGTCCTCGCGGCGCGCGAGGACGACCGCGCCGACCATCGCCGCGATGATCAGCACGGAGGTGACCTCGAAGGCGAAGGCGTACTGCGTGAACAGCAGCCGTCCGATCGCCGCGACGCTCGAGACCGCGCCGCCGGCGAACCGCCCCGACTCGGCGCGCTTCGTCAGCGCCCACACCAGCTCCAGCGCCAGCGCGATCGCGAGCACGCCGCCGAACCGCATCGGCCCGGGCCGCATCAGCGGGTGCACGCGCTCGTCGTAGTCGGTGTCCTCGTGCGGCGCGTTCAGCAGCATGACGACGAACAGGAACAGCACCATGATCGCGCCGGCGTACACGATGATCTGGATGACGGCGACGAACGGCGCCTCGAGCATCACGTACAGCCCGGACAGCGCGCCGAACGACGCGATCAGCAGCAGCACGCTGTAGATCGGGTTCCGCTGCGCGATCACGAGGAGCGACGCGAGCACCGCCACCGCCGCGAACAGATAGAACAGGCCCATCAGGCTCCGAAATACAGCACGCCGGCCGCCGTCACCAGCAGGTTGACCACCGACAGCGGCAGCAGCAGCTTCCACCCGAACGCCATCAGCTGGTCGTAGCGGTAGCGCGGCAGCGTCCACCGCATCCACACGTAGAAGAACAGCAACGCCGCGACCTTGAGCAGGAACCAGATCCATCCGAGCGACTCGGGCAGCAGCGGCCCGTGCCACCCGCCGAGGAACAGATCGGTCGCGACCGCCGACACCGTCACCATGTTGATGTACTCGGCGAGGAAGAACATCGCGAACGACATGCTGCTGTATTCCGTGTGGTAGCCGGCCACGAGCTCCTGCTCAGCTTCGGGGAAGTCGAACGGGGCGCGGTTGGTTTCCGCGATCCCGGCCGTCATGAAGATCAGGAACCCGACCGGCTGCAGGAACACGAACCACTTCGGGATCACGTGCAGCCACGCGCCCGCCTGGTGGTTGACGATGTCGGTCAGCGACAGCGAGTTGCCGAGCAGCAGGACGCTCGCGAGCGCCATCCCGTACGACAGCTCGTAGCTGATCATCTGCGCCGACGACCGCAGGCCGCCGAGCAGCGAGTACTTGCTGTTCGAGCTCCACCCGGCCAGCACGATGCCGTAGACCCCCATCGACGCGATCGCGAAGATGATCAGCACCGCCACGTTCACGTCGGCCACCTGCAGCTTGATCGGCTCGTTCAGCAGGCCGAAGAACGTCGTCTCGGCGCCGAACGGCACCACGGCGAACGCCGCGAAGGCGCACGTGGCCGAGATGATCGGCGCCAGCGCGAAGAGGAAGGCGTCGGCCGCTTTCGGCCGCAGCTCCTCCTTGAACATCAGCTTCACGACGTCGGCGAGCGGCTGCAGCATCCCCTTCGGGCCGACGAGATAGGGCCCGAGCCGCTGCTGGATGAACGCCGCCACCTTCCGCTCGACGTACACCATGATCGCCGCCGAGTTCAGCAGCATGAAGAAGACGAACAGCGTCAGCAGGATCTGCGCGATGAGGACCGGCGTCAGCATCAGTGCGCGGCTCCCACCGGCTCGCGCGCGCGCCAGTCGGCGACGAGCGTGCAGCGGCCTTCGGCGACATGCGCTTCGTACTCGTGGCGGAAATGCTTCAGCGTGGTGACGACCGGCGTCACCGCGGCGTCGCCGAAGGCGCACAGCGTCTTGCCGCCGATGTTGGCCGAGATGCTCGACAGCAGATCGAGATCGCGCATCGCGCCGCGGCCGCCTTCGATCTTCTGCAGGATCTTGTGCAGCCAGTCGGTCCCCTCGCGGCAGGGCGTGCACTTGCCGCACGATTCGTGGCGGTAGAAGTGCAGCAGGTTCTGCGCGAGCCACACCATGCACGTGGTGTCGTCGAGGACGACAATCGCCGCGGACCCGAGGAGCGACCCCGCCTTCTGGATGCCGTCGAACGACGCCTGCGTGTCGAGCTGATCGGGCATCAGGATCGGCACCGACGATCCGCCCGGAATCACCGCCTTCAGCGTGCGCCCGTCGCGCACGCCGCCGGCACAGCCGTCGATCAGCTCGCGGAGCGTGATGTTCATCGACGCTTCGAACACGCCCGGCTTCTTCACGTGCCCGCTGACGCAGTACAGCTTCGGGCCGCCGTTCTTCTCCGGCCCGAGCGCCGCGTACCACTCGGGCCCGTTGGCGACGATGAGCGGGACGTTGCAGAGCGTTTCGACGTTGTTGACGGCGGTCGGCTTGTTGTACAGCCCGACGACCGCCGGGAACGGCGGCTTGTTGCGCGGCTGCGCCCGCTTGCCTTCGAGCGACTCGAGCAGCGCCGTCTCCTCGCCCGCTTCGTACGCGCCCGCCCCGCGGTGGACGTACACGTCGCAGTCGAAGCCCGAGCCGAGCACGTTCTTGCCGAGATACCCCTTCGCGTACGCCTCGTCGATCGCGCGCTCGAGCACCTGCTGCACGTGGAAGAACTCGCCGCGGATGTAGATGTAGGCGATCCTCGCGCCGATGGCGTAGCAGCCGATGGCGCACCCCTCGATCAGCAGGTGCGGGTTGCGTTCCATCAGCAAGTGATCCTTGAAGGTGCCCGGCTCGCTCTCGTCGGCGTTGCACGCGATGTAGCGCGGCTCGATCTTCTTGTCGACGAACTGCCACTTCATGCCGGTCGGAAACCCGGCGCCGCCGCGGCCGCGCAGGCCCGACGCCTTCACCATGTCGATGATCTGTTCCGGCGCGAGCGTCAGCGCCTTCTTCAGCGCGCTGTATCCGCCCTTGTCGAGGTAGAAGTCGAGCGTCGACGAGTTCGGCTCGCGCACGTAGCGGGTGAGGATCGGGTCCATGCGTCAGGCCTTCTCCACGACGTGATGGCAGCCGCTCAGCGCGGCGTCGCCCCGCGCACGCAGATCGTCGATCAGCTTGCCGACATCTTCGGGGCGCTGGCACTCGTGCCACGCGTCGTTGACCATGACGACCGGCGCGCGATCGCAGGCGCCGAGGCATTCCACTTCCATCAGCGTGAAGGTGCCCGTCGCGTCGGTCTCCCCCGGCTTGATGCCGAGCTTCTGCGCGATCGCCTCGGTGACGCGCTCGGCGCCGTTGATCGCGCACGACAGCGTGCGGCAGACGTTCAGCACGTAGGTGCCGACCGGCTTCCGGTAGAACATCGTGTAGTACGACACGACGTCCTCGACGTCGGCGCGCGTGATGTCGAGCGCCTGCGCCACCGCGCGGATCCCGTTCGCGGTGATGTAGCCCTGCTGCTTCTGCACCAGATAGAGCGCCGGCAGCACCGCCGAGCGCTTGCGATCGGGCGGGTAGCGCTTGACGATCTCGTCGAGGCGCGCGCGGTTCTCCGCCGTGTACGCGAACGCCGGCCCCTCGTCCTCGAGCTGGCGCGCCGATTTGTGGAAGGTGGCGTCGTACGCCATCTTCGGGTGAAAGCTCACCGGTCCACGTCTCCCATGACCACGTCAATCGACCCGATCACCGCGATGACGTCGGCGATCAGCCCGCCGACGATCATCTTCTCGAGCGCCTGGCACGCGAGCAGCGACGGGGCGCGCGACTTGACGCGCCACGGCCGGTTCGTGCCGTCCGACACCACGGTGAAGCCCTGCTCGCCGCGCGGCCCTTCGACCGGCACGTACGCCTCGCCCGCCGGCACCGTGAACCCCTGCGAGTAGATCAGGAAGTGCTGGATCAGCGCCTCCATCTCCGTGTACACGCGGTCCTTCGGCGGCGGCGTGATCCGCGGGTCGTCGATCGCGTACGGCCCGGTCGGGGCAATGCGCTCGAGCGCCTGGCGGCAGATCTTCATGCTCTCGCGCATCTCGGCGACGCGCACCTGGTACCGCGAGTAGGCGTCGCCGGCCGTGCGCGTCGGCACCGCGAACTGGTAGGTCTCGTAGCCGAGATACGGAAAATCCTTCCGGACGTCGTAGTCGACGCCGGAGGCGCGCGCGATCGGCCCAAGCAGGCTGTAGGCCACCGCGTCCTGCGCCGAGATGACGCCCACCCCTTGCGTCCGCTTCAGGTAGATCTCGTTCTGCGTCAGCAGATCCTCGTACTCGTCCAGCTTCGGCCCGAGCCGATCGAGGAACTCGCGCACCACCTGGTGGAAGCCGCGCGGCAGATCCTCCCGCAGCCCGCCGACGCGCATGTAGCTCGGGAACATGCGGAAGCCGGCGAGCATCTCGTTGATGTTGAGCAGAATCTCGCGCTCGCGGAAGCAGTAGAGCATCACCGACACGGCGCCGACTTCCATGCCGTGCGTGCCGAGCCAGACCAGGTGGCTGTTGATCCGCTGCAGCTCGGCGATGAGCACGCGGATGTCCTTCACGCGCTGCGGCGTCTCGACGCCGAGCAGCCGCTCCACCGACAGGCAGAACGCCATCGAGTTGGACTGCGCGCTCAGATAGTCCATGCGCTCGACGAGCGGGATCACCTGCTGCCATTTCTTCTGCTCGGCCGTCTTCTCGATGCCGGTGTGCAGGTAGCCGATCGTCGGCGACGCGGAGAGCACCGTCTCGCCGTCGAGCGACAGCACGAGCCGGAGCACCCCGTGCGTGCTCGGGTGCTGCGGCCCCATGTTGACGGTCATCGTCTCGGTGCGGATTTCAGGCAACCGACTGCTCCACCAGATCGCAAATCACGTGCAGCAGCGTCCGATGCACTTCCTGCACGCGCGCCGCCGAGGGCGACGGCACGTTGATGTGAATCGCCGCCGAGCGGCCCACCGCGCCGCCGTCCTTCCCCGTCAGCGCGACCGTCGTCAATCCGCGCGCCGCGGCGGCGCCGAGACCGGCGACGATGTTGCCGGACGCGCCGCTGGTGCTGATGCCGAACGCGACGTCGCCGCGCGCGCCGAGCGCCTCCACCTGCCGCGCGAAGACGCGCTCGAACCCGTAGTCGTTCGCGATGCTCGTCACGACGCTCGCGTCGGTCGTCAGCGCGACCGCGGCGATGCCGCGGCGTTCGCGCTCGAACCGTCCGACGAGCTCGGCGGCCACGTGCTGCGCGTCGGCCGCGCTGCCGCCGTTGCCGAAGACGAGCAGCTTGCCGCCGGTCGCCACCGCGCCGGCGATGGCCGCCGCCGCCGCGAACACCGGCGCGAGATCGCCGTCCATCACCGTCCGGTGGAGGGCGATCGTCTCGGCGAGCGTCGAGCGCAGCAGTTCGCGCGTCACCGCCGCGACAACCGGTCCTTTTCGAGGCTGCGCCGGAACTCGTCCTCCGTCACCTGCAGCGGCTCGACGTAGTTCGCGCCTTTTCGAATCTGGACCGGGTAATCCTTCCGCAGCGGAAAGCCGTCCCAGTCCTCGGGCATCAGCAGCCGGCGCGGGTCGGGATGTCCATCGAACGCGATCCCCAGCATGTCCCACACCTCGCGCTCGAGCCAGTTCGCGGCGGGCCACAGATCGGTGACCGTCGGCAGGTGCGCATCGGGGCCCTCGACGCGCACCTTGACGCGCAGGCGCTGCGGGCGGACGAGCGACACCAGCACGTAGCTCACCTCGAAGCGCGGCTCGCGCGGCCAGAAATCGACGGCGGTCAGCTCGGCAAGAAACGCGAACGAGAGGTCGGCGTGATCGCGCAGCGTGCGCGCCGTATCGTGCAGGTTCGCCGCCGGCACGTACACCGTCGCCTGCGGGTCGACCGACGGCGCCGGTTCGAACGCGACGCCCGGAATCGTCTGCTGCAACGAAGCGATCAGCGCGTCGTGATCCATTTACGAGAGCTTCTGCTGCGCGATCTTCCGCTGGAGCTGGACGATGCCGTAGATCAATGACTCGGGCCGCGGCGGGCAGCCGGGCACGTAGACGTCGACGGGCACCACCTGGTCGACGCCCTGCACGATCGCGTAGTTGTCGAAGACGCCGCCGATCGAGGCGCACGCGCCCATCGAGATCACCCATTTCGGCTCGGGCATCTGGTCGTAGATCCGGCGCAGCGCGGGCGCCATCTTCCGGGACAGGCGCCCGGCGACGATCATCAGATCCGACTGGCGCGGGCTGCCGCGGAAGACCTCGGCGCCGAACCGCGCGACGTCGTAGCGCGAACAGCTCATCGCCATCATCTCGATCGCGCAGCACGCGAGGCCGAAGGTGACGGGCCAGATGGACGACCGGCGCGCCCACTGCACCATCTTCTCGACCGTCGTCGTCAGGACGGGGATTTCGCTTTCAAGGCCCATAACGCTCTCAGCTTCCGGCTATCGCTTCTCTTCGCCCCAGTCGAGCGCGCCCTTGCGCCAGACGTACACGTAGCCGGCGAGCAGGAGCGCCATGAAGAGGAGCACCTGCACGAAACCGGGCCACCCGAGGTCGCGCAGCGCCATCGCCCACGGATAGAGAAAGGCGACCTCGATGTCGAACAGCAGAAAAATCATCGCGACGAGGTAGAACTTGACCGACTGGCGCTCGCGCGCGTCGCCGACCGGCGGCATGCCGCACTCGTACGGCGCTTCCTTTTCAGGCGTGGGCTTGCGCGGGCCGAGGACGCTGGAGAGCAGGACCGAGAGCAGCGCGAACCCCGCGCCGAGCCCGATCATGATGAGAATGGACAGCCAGCCCTGCACGTCGGTAGTCGTCTGCAACGGGCTTGTGAACTATTTCCCAAGCCAACACGCCATGCTATCCCACTCGCCAGTCCACAGTCTACAGTTCACACGCGTCCGCGCATCCTGTTAACTGTCAGCTGTCGACCGTGAATCGCCCCACACGCCTCGCGTGGTTTTCGCCGCTGCCGCCGTCGCGCTCCGGCATCGCCGCCTACACGGCGGAGCTGCTGCCGCATCTGCAGCACGACCATCATATTGATGCGTTCGACGAGCGGAGCGCGCACGAGTTCGCGTGGCGCGCGCGCCGCCAGCCCTACGACCTCGTCGTCTACCAACTCGGCAATGCGCCGTGCCACGACTTCATCTGGGGTCACCTGGCCGCGTACCCCGGCCTCGTGATCCTGCACGACGCGCGGCTGCACCACGCGCGCGCGCGCCAGCTGCTCGCCGCCGGGCGCGATGCGGATTACCGCCGCGAGTTCGCCTTCGACCACCCCGACGTCCGCGCCGACGCCGCCGAGTACGCCGTCGCCTCGATGGGCGGCGCGGTGCAATATCTCTGGCCGATGCGGCGCGTCGTGCTCGCGTCCGCGCGGCGCGTCGCGGTCCACAACGCGTTCGTCGCGGGCGAGCTGCGCCGCGAGGCGCCGGAGGCCGCGATCGACGTCATCCGCATGGGCGTTCCGGCGATTCCGGACCGCGACGACGATCGCGCACGCGTGCGCGCGGCGCTCGGCGTGGCGGACACGGCGACGGTGTTCACGGTGTTCGGCAAGATGACCGCCGAAAAACGACTCGACGCCATCGGCGCGGCGACGACGACGCTGGTGGCCGAGGGGATCGACGCGCACCTGCTGCTCGTCGGCGACGGCGCGGCATCGTGGGCGCCGGCGATCGCCGGCCGCGTCCACGCCGCCGACCACGTGTCGGACGCCGAGGTGCGGGCCTACCTGCTCGCCTCGGACGTCTGCCTGTGCCTGCGCTGGCCGACCGCGCTCGAAACGTCGGCCGCCTGGCTGCGGTGTCTCGCCGCGGGACGCGCGACGATCGTCACCGATCTCGCCCACACGGCGGACGTGCCGGCGTCGGCGGCGCGTCGTGTCGCTGTGCTCGAGGAGGACGCGTCGCTGCGCGCCGCGATGCGCGAGCTCGCCAGTGACGCGCGGGCGCGCGGCGCGTTGGGCCGCGCCGGGCGCGCGTGGTGGACGGCCCACCACACGATGGAGCTGATGGCGGACGACTACCGGCGCGTGATCGCGAGCGCGATCGCCACGCCGGCGCCGGCGCGCGAGCTGCCGCCGCACTTCCGCGACGACCACGGCGCGTTCGCGCGCGAGACGCTCGCGCGGATCGGCGTGTCAGTTGATATCGTGTGAGCGCCGCGCGGCGCCGCGGCGGATCGGGATCACGCGTCGAGCGCCGCGGCGGCTTCGGTGATTCGGCGATCCACTTCGGCGATGGCCTGCTGCAGCTGCGTCCGGCGCCGCTCGTTGGTCGTCGCCGCGAGCTGCGCGTCCAGCTCCTTGCGCGCGAGCTTCAGCGATTCGTGCGTGCGGACCTTCTCCGGGTCGCGCACGGTCTTGGCCTGCTTCTTCGTCCGCTCGCGCTCGAGCTCCTCCATCCGCTCCTGAATGCGTGAATCCTGATCGATGAGTCCTTCGCCCGCGTCACCCATAATGCGCACATTATAAGATGGCGAGGTGAGCGCGCGCCCGACGATCGATCCGCTCGCGCCATTTCATCCCGCGGTGCGCGAGTGGTTCGCCGCGTCGTTCGAGGCCCCGACGCGGCCGCAGGCGCTCGGGTGGCCGGCGATCGCGCGCGGCGAGTCGACGCTCATCCTCGCGCCGACGGGCAGCGGCAAGACGCTGACGGCGTTTCTCTGGTGCCTCGACCGGCTGATGTTCGGGCCGGAGCCCGCCGCCGATCCGATCGCACCGGGCCGAAGCGCGTCCAGGCGCCGCGCTCGAGCGGGCGCCGCACCGCCGCCGAAGCGGTCGCGCTGCCGCGTGCTGTACATCTCGCCGTTGAAGGCGCTCGCCGCCGACGTGGAACGCAATCTGCGGGCGCCGCTCGCCGGCATCGCGCAGGTCGCGGCGCGAACCGGCGCCGCGATCGGCCGGCCCTCCATCGCGATTCGGACCGGCGACACGCCCGCGAGCGAGCGCGCGCGGTTCCAGCGCGAGCCGGCCGACATCCTCATCACCACGCCGGAGTCGCTCTACCTGCTGCTGACGTCGAACGCGCGCGAGGCGCTCCGCTCGGTCGACACGGTGATCGTCGACGAAATCCACGCGCTGGTGCCGACCAAACGGGGCGCGCACCTGGCGCTGTCGCTCGAACGGCTCGAGCGGATCTGCGCGCAGCCGCCGCAGCGCATCGGCCTGTCCGCGACGCAGCGGCCGCTGGACGAAGTCGCCCGGTTCCTCGGCGGGTCCGTCGTCCGCCGCCCGGCGCACGCCGAGCCGGCGCGCGGCGGCGCGAAGGGAGCCGCGCTGCGGAAGACGGACGTCGACGCCGAGATCGAGCACGAATTCGCGGCACCGCACGGCACGGCGCGCTACCGTCCGGTGACGATCGTGGACGCGGGCCACAAAAAGGCGCTGAAGCTGACGATCGAAGTCCCGGTCGAGGACATGGCGAGGCTGACGACCGCGGACGACATCCCGAGCGGGCCCGCCTCGGTCGGAGACACGCGCCCGTCGATCTGGTCGGCAATCCACCCGCGCCTCCTGGAACTGATCCGCGCGCATCGATCGACGCTGATCTTCGTCAACAGCCGCCGCCTCGCCGAACGGCTGGCCGGCGCGCTCAACGAGCTCGCGGGCGAGACGCTCGTGCGATCCCATCACGGCTCGATCGCGCGGCCGCAGCGCGTCGAAGTGGAGGATCTGCTGAAGGCGGGTGCGCTGCGCGCGCTCGTCGCGACCTCGTCGCTCGAGCTCGGCATCGACATGGGCGCGATCGATCTGGTCGTGCAGATCGAGGCGCCGCCGTCGGTGGCGAGCGGGCTGCAGCGGATCGGCCGCGGCGGCCACACCGCCAACGCGATCAGCGAGGGCGTGATCTTCCCGAAGTTTCGCGGCGACCTCGTCGCCTGCGCGGCCGTGACGCGCGCGATGCACGAGGGCGCGGTCGAAGCGTCGCGGTACCCGCGCAACCCGCTCGACGTCCTCGCGCAGCAGATCGTCGCGATGGCCGCGACCGACACGTGGAACGTCGACGAGCTGTTCGCCGCCATCCGCGGCGCGGCGCCGTTCGCCGAGTTGAGCCGCACGGTGTTCGAGGGCGTCCTCGACATGCTGTCGGGCCGCTACCCGTCGGACGAGTTCGCCGAGTTGCGGCCGCGCGTCACCTGGGATCGCGTCGCCGGGACGCTGTCCGCGCGCGAAGGGGCCAAGCGCGTGGCCATCGCCAACGGCGGGACGATCCCCGACCGCGGGTTGTACGGCGTCTTCCTGCTCGGCGCGGGCCCCGGCGCGGCGCGCGTCGGCGAGCTCGACGAAGAGATGGTGTTCGAGAGCCGCGTCGGCGAGACGTTCGTCCTCGGCGCCTCGTCGTGGCGCATCGAAGAGATCACGCACGATCGCGTCATCGTGTCGCCCGCGCCGGGCGAGCCCGGCAAGATGCCGTTCTGGAAAGGCGATCGCGCCGGGCGGCCGCTGGAGCTCGGGCTCGAAATCGGCAAGCTGACGCGCGACCTGCTGCGCGTGCCCCCTGCCGCCGCGATCGACCGCCTGACGCGCGAGCACGATCTCGACGCGCGCGCCGCCGAGAACCTGCTGCAGTACCTCGCCGACCAGCGCGCGGCCGGCGCCGTCCCCGACGCCGCCACGATTGTCGTCGAACGCGTCCGCGACGAGCTCGGCGACTGGCGCGTGTGCGTCCTGTCGCCGCGCGGCGGGCGCATCCACGCGCCGTGGGCGATGGCGGTCGCGGCGAAGGTGCGCGAGGAAACCGGCGCCGACGTCGAAACGCTGTGGGGCGACGACGGGTTCGTGGTCCGATTTCCCGACGTGGACCAGCCGCCGGACGCGCGCCTCCTGATGCCCGACCCCGACGAGGTCCAGGCGCTCGTCGTGCGGCAGCTCGGAGCGACCGCGCTGTTCGCGGCGAAGTTCCGCGAGAACGCCGCGCGATCGCTGCTGCTGCCCAAGCGCCGCCCGGGCACGCGCGCGCCCTTGTGGCAGCAGCGCAAGCGCGCCGCCGATCTGCTCGCGGTGGCGTCGCGCTACGGATCCTTTCCCGTGCTCCTCGAAACCTACCGCGAATGCCTGCGCGATTTCTTCGACATGCCCGCGCTCGTGTCGACGCTGGCGGACATCCGCAGCCGCAAGGTGCGGGTCGCCACCGTCGACTCCGACACGCCGTCGCCGTTCGCCGCCTCGCTGCTGTTCACCTACGTGGCGAGCTTCATCTACGACGGCGATGCGCCGCTCGCCGAACGGCGCGCGCAAGCCCTGGCCGTCGACCAGTCGCAGCTCCGCGAGCTGCTGGGCGACGCGGAACTGCGCGATCTCCTCGACGCCGGGGCGCTCGACGACGTCGAACGGCAGCTGCAGCGCCTCGATCCGCACTATCAGGTGAAAAGCGCCGACGGCGTCCACGACCTGCTGCTCGCGGTCGGCGACCTGACGCGCGGCGAGCTCGCCGCGCGCGCCGTCAGCCCCGCCGTTGCGGCAACGGTCGACGATCTCGTCCGCGCCCGCCGCGCGATCGAAATCCGCGTCGCCGGCGAATCGCGAATCGCCGCGGTCGAAGATGCCGCGCGCTTCCGCGACGCGCTCGGCGTGCCGCTGCCGCTCGGGATCCCCGACGCGCTGCTGCAGCCGGTCGCGGACCCGTTCGCCGACGTCGCGCTCCGGTACGCGCGGACGCACGCCCCGTTCTCGGCCGTCGAGTTCGCCGCGCGCTACGGCGTGGCGACGGACGCGGCCGACGCGCTGCTCGCGCGCCTCGCCGCCGACGGACGGTTGATCGAGGGCGAGTTCCGCCCGGGCGGCGTGCGCCGCGAATTCACCGACGCCGGCGTGCTGCGCATGATCCGGCGCCGCTCGCTGGCCAAGCTGCGCCACGAAATCGAGCCGGTCGACGAGCCGGTGCTCGGCCGCTTCACGACGACGTGGCAGGGGCTCGTCAAGCGGCGGCAGGGCGCCGATGCGCTGCTCGACGCGATCGAGCAGCTGCAGGGCGCGCCGATCGCCGCCTCGATCCTCGAGACCGAGATCCTCGCGGCACGCATCGACGGCTACGACCCGTCGGACCTCGACGCGGTCACCGCCGCAGGCGAGGTCGTCTGGGTCGGTGTCGAGCCGCTCGGCGAACGCGACGGGCGCGTCGCCCTCTATCTCGCCGACCACCTCCCGAAGCTGCTTGCGCCCGACGTCCGCCCCGCGCCGGAGCTCTCCGACCGCGAACGCGCCGTCGTCGACCACCTGCGCGCGCACGGCGCCTCGTTTTTCGGGCCGCTGCACGACGCGGCCGGCGGCGGGTACCCGAACGAAACGGTCGACGCGCTCTGGACGTTGGCGTGGCGCGGGATCATCACCAACGATACGTTCCACGCGCTGCGCGCCTTCACGCGCGCGCAGGCCGCGCGCCGCAAAGCGCGGCGTCAGGAGCCGACGGCGTTCCGGTCGCGCCGGCTGGCGCCGCCTTCCGCCGAGGGACGCTGGACGCTCGTGCCGCGTGCGGCTCGCGAGCGCTCGCCCAAAGCGATCGCGCTGCAGACGCAGTGGGCCGCGGCCTTCGCCCAGCAGCTGCTCGCGCGGCACGGCGTGGTGACGCGCGAAGGCGTCATGGCCGAGGAGGTGCCCGGCGGCTTCGGCGTCGTGTACCCGGTCCTGAAAGGGCTCGAGGAGAACGGACGCGTCCGCCGCGGCTATTTCGTCGCCGGCCTGGGCGCCACGCAGTTCGCGATGCCCGGCGCCGTCGATTTGCTGCGCTCGCTTCGCGACGCGCCGGACGTTCCCGAGGTGCTAGTCCTGGCGGCGACCGATCCGGCGAGTCCCTACGGCGCGACGCTGCCGTGGCCGAAGACGGCCGATGCCGGCCGCGGTCCGACGCGATCGGTCGGCGCGACGGTGATCCTCGTCGACGGCGCGCTGGCCGGGTACCTGTCGCGCGGCGAGCGCCAGCTGCTGACGTTCGTGCCCGACGCGGAGCCCGCACGCTCGAAAACGGCGCGCGCGCTCGCCGGGGCGCTCGCGGATCGCGGACACGGCACGATGCTGATCGAGGAGATCGACGGCACGCCGGCCACGCAGCATCCGCTGGCGAAGGCGCTCGAAGCGAGCGGCTTCGTCGCCGGCGCGCTCGGGATGCAGCGCGTCGCCGGCCATCAGCCGCCGGCCGTCGGTCACGCGCGTTACCCGGTCCCGCGCCGCCCGTCGCGATCGACCGTCTCGAGCCCGTTCGCGCGGCGGTACTTCGACGACCAGACCGAGACCGACGAGTGAGATGCCCGAAGGCGACACGATCTTTCTCGCGGCGGCCACGCTGCGGCGCGCCATCGAGGGGCAGATCGTCGCGCGGTTCGAGTCGGTCTTCCCCGCGCTGACGCGGATCGATGCCGACCGCCCGATCGCCGGACGCACGATCGACGCCGTGACCGCGCGCGGCAAGCATCTGCTGATCGCCTTCTCGGGCGATCTCGTGCTGCGCACGCACATGCGGATGAACGGCAGCTGGCACGTGTATCCGCCCGGCGGCCGCTGGCGGCGTCCCCGCCGCGACATGCGCATCGTGCTCGAGACGCCGCGGGCGATCGCCGTGGCGTTCAACGTGCCCGTCGCCGAATTCCTGACCGCCGCGCAGCTCGCGCGACACGATCAACTGAACGCGCTCGGACCGGACCTGCTCGGCGAACCGTTCGACGCCGCGGAGGCGCTGCGCCGCCTGCGCGCGCAGGGATCCGCGCCCATCGCCGACGTCCTGTTGATGCAGCGCGTCGTCGCCGGCCTCGGCAACGTGTTCAAGTCCGAGATCCTGTTCCTCGCCGGCGTCTACCCGTTCACGCCGACCGCCGCGCTCACCGACGCGCAGCTCGGCCGGCTGCTCGAGCTCGCGAGGAAGGTGATGGCGGTCAGCGTGCGCGTCGGGCGCCGCACGACCCGCAGCAGCCTGGATCCGTCGGCGCGGCTGTGGGTGTACGGGCGGGCCCACCGGCCATGCCGGCGTTGCGGGACGCCGATCCGCGCCAGGAAAACAGGCGACGACGCGCGTATTACGTACTGGTGCCCGCGGTGTCAGCCCCAGCCGTCAGCGTGACCGTCGCGTTGTAGTCGGGCTCGAACGACTGTGGATCGATCGCGGTCGCCGACAACAGGACGTTGCCCTCGGGCCAGTGCACTTCGAGGTTTCCCGGCGTGATCGCCGCCGCGGTCAGCCGGCCGGCAAAGGAGCCGTTGACGGAGCGCAGCAGCACGCGATCGCCGTCGCGCAGGCGGAGCCGCGCGAGATCGTCCGCGCTGATGAAGACGGCGTCGCGCGATGCCCCCGTCAGCGGATCCACGTCGCGCTGGATCATCGAGTTGAACTGCTTGCCGCGGCGCGTCGACACGCGAAACGTCGGATCGACGCCGCGTGGTTCGCCGTCGCGCGCGCCGGCGGCGGCGATCGGCGCAAGTGCGATCGCCGAAAAATGCGCCTTGGCATCCGGCGTCGCGAAGCGTCCGTCGGCGAAGAGCGTCCGGCCCCCCCACTGGAACTGATCGCCTTTGGCGCCGAGCGTTTCGATTCCCCGATACAGCGGGATCGCCCGCGCGATCTCTGCGCGAATCGCCGCCGCGTCGGCGAAGCGCGCCCCCGGCGCCCGCTCCGGCTTCGCGCGCGCGACGACATCGCCGAAGACCTGCCACTCCGGACGCGCCGATCCGATTCGGCGGCCCGGGATCTCCGGCGAGAACACGATCCGGCGCTCGGTCGTCGTCTCGGTGCCGCCGCCCTCGGATTCGTAGCGCGTCGTCGCCGGCAGAAGGACGACGTCGCCGGCGCCGTCGACGAGCATCGACGACGAGAGAACGATGTCGTGATGGACGCGAAGGCGCGGGCGCGCGAGCGCGCGGCGGCTCGCGCCGGGATCCGGCAGCGTCTCGAGGAAATTGCCGCCGACGATCCAGAAGGCGTCGACATCGCCGTCGGCGGCGTGGCGCACCATTTCGGCGGCCGTCCAGCCGCGATGCGATGGCACGGGGACGCCCCACACGTCGCGCCATCGAGCGGCGGTGTCGGCATCGACGGACGGGACGCACCCCACTTCGGCGCCGCCCTGCACGCCCGAGTGGCCGCGGATCGGAACGAGGCCGCGGTTGGCGCGGCCCGGCAGTCCCCGCGCGAGTCCGACATTCACGAGCGCCTTGATCGTGTCGACGCCGTGCGCGTGCTGCGTCAGGCCCATGGACCAGACGAGGATCGCGTTGGGGCGCTCGGCGAGGAGACGCGCGAGCGCGCGCATGTCGTCGCGCGTCGAACCGCTCTCGCGCTCGAGCGCGTCCCACGGCGTCGCGAGCGCCGCCGCCCGCGCCTGCGCGAACCCCACCGTGTGCTCGCGGACGAATGGCTCGTCGATGGCGTCGGCTTCGACCAGCGCGCGGAAGACGCCGGTCAGGAAGGCGAGATCGCCGCCGGTGGTGACGTGGAACCAGCGGTCCGCGATGGCGGTGCCGAACAGCGCGCTCGACGGAATGGACGGCACCCAGTACCGATCGAGCCCCGGCTCGCGGAACGTGTTCACGACCGCGACCTGCGCCCCGTTCGCCTTCGCGTGGTGCAGGTACTTCATCGTCACCGGCTGGTTGTTCGCGACGTTCGCGCCGAGCAGGACGATCAGATCCGCGTGCAGCCAGTCGACGTAGCTGCAGGTCGACGCGCCGTAGCCGAGCGTCGCCTTCATCGCCGCCGTCGATGCGGCGTGGCACAGCCGCGCCGAGTTGTCGACGTGGTTCGTGCCGAGGCAGCGCGCCGCTTTCTGGGCGGCGTAGTAGACCTCGTTCGTGATGCCGCGGGACGTCAGGTAGAAGGCCGTGCGTTCGGGATCGGTCGTGCGGAGGTGTGAGGCGATCAGGTCGAGCGCCTCGTCCCACGTCGCCACGCGGAATCCGCGATCGCCGCGGCGGCGGATCATCGGCTCTGGCAGGCGGCCGAGCGTTCGCAGTTCGCGCGACGAGCGCGACGCGAGCGTCGACGCATCGGCAAGCCGCGCCGGGTCGAGCGCCGCCGCGGTGTTGAGCGTCATCAGTTCGAGGCGCACCATGCAGAGGTGGGTGCCGGGAATCGTCCAGTCGTGCAGCCCCGACGTGCCGAGGGCGCAGCCGTCGCAGACGCCGTCGCGCAGGATGCGCCACGCGAACGGCAGCTCGGATCGGTTCTCCCACGCGACCCGCAGCATCTCGCGGTAGTGGCGCGGCTTCTGTCGTGTCAGTCCGAACACGATGTCACGCGACGCGCTGCGGGCCGGCGTAGACGTTGAAGCTGTCGCCCCGGATGAAACCGATCAGCGTGATGCCGGTGCGCTCGGCGAGATCGATCGCCAGGCTCGACGGCGCCGACACCGCCGCGAGGACCGGAATGCCGGCCAGCGCTGCCTTCTGGACGATCTCGAACGACGTGCGCCCGCTGACGCACAGCAGCGCGCGCGACAGCGGCACCTGCCGATGGAGCACCGCGCGGCCGATCACCTTGTCGACGGCGTTGTGGCGGCCCACGTCTTCGGCGATGTCGAGCAGCACGCCGTCGACGGAGAAGATGCCGGCGGCGTGCAGGCCGCCCGTCTCGTCGAAGGCGCGCTGCGAGTCGCGCAGCCGCGCGGGCAGCCGCGCAATCGTGCGCGGCGGCACGACGAGGTCGTCGTCGATGCGGACGAGATCGCAGGCGAGATCCTCGATCGACTGCCGGCCGCAGACGCCGCACGACGCCGTCGCGGTCAGGTCGCGCCGCTGCCGCCGCGCGCGCTTCGCCGCCGCGAAATCCACCAGCGTCACGTCGACCGTGTTCTCGTGTTCCGCGGCGTCGGCGCAGTGCGCGATCGACGCGACGTCGTCGGCGCGGCGAACGAGGCGCTCGGCGAAAAGAAATCCGGCGGCGAGATCGCGGTCGGCGCCGGGCGTGCGCATGATGACGGCGAAGGGTTCGCCTTCGATCCGGATCGCGAGCGGCTCCTCGGCGGCGGCACGATCGCGCGCCATCACACGCTCGCCCATCGACACCCGCACGATGTCCACCGCTCGCGTCGGTGTCGTCACGAGCGCATCTTAGCGCGTCGCGGTGCGCCTGTCGCGTTCGACGCCGCCGACAGCTGATAGGTGCGCACGCGCGCGAGGAACGCCGCCCGCGCGTCGACGTCGTCCAGCTCGCGTTCGTCGACGATCGGCAGGTCGGGCAGGCGCGTCATCAGCGCCTGCGCGAAGAGCCCGCGTGCCGGTTCGTCGCTGCCGGCGACGCGAACGCCGCCCGGTCCGCAGCTCGGCGAATCCGACTTCAACACGTACGCGCTCAGGCCCAGCGCGGCGAGCGCCTCGACCCGCGCGGCGGCAAACGCCCGCATGCGTTCGGTGAGATCGACCCGCGTGCCGGTCGTCAGCAGGCGGATACCGCCATCGCCCGAGCGCACGAGATCGATCGGTTCGCGCGGTGTGCCCAGGCCGATTTCGACTTCCGGGCAGACGGGAACCCACTCCACCTCGCGGCCCCACACGTCCACGAGCCACGCGTGGCGCTTGTGGCCGCCGTTGTAGCGGACCGGATCGCCGAGCAGGCAGGCCGACACTCCGACGCGCGGCCTCTGGTATTCGCGTTGCATCGGACCTCGAGGGGCACTATGCCACACCGAGCCCGCCTGCGCGGGACGAAGCTCGAGCAGATGTCCGAAGCGGTGACGCGCTGGGCCGGATCGACGCCCGCGTTCCTGACCGCCATCGCCGTCATCATCGGATGGGCGGCGCTCGGACCCGTCTTCCACTTCTCCGACACGTGGCAGCTGGTGATCAACACCGGCACGACGATCGTCACCTTTCTGATGGTGTTTCTCATCCAGCGGAGCCAGAACAAGGAATCGCTGGCGATTCACCTCAAGCTCAACGAGGTGGTCGCGGCGCTCGAGGGCGCGAGCAACCGCCTGATCGACTCGGAAGGGTTTTCGGAGAAGGAGCTCGCGGCGCTGCAGCGCCACTATCACGAGCTCGCCCGGCTGGCGCGCGAGACGGGCGACGTCACCGAGTCGCACTCGGTCGAAGAGGCGCGCGAGCGTCACGCCCGGAAGCATCGACGGTCCGGGCGCCGTTCTGCGTAAAATGGCCGGATGGCCGCCACCGTCTCGTTCGACATCACCTCGACGATCGATTTCGCCGAAGTCGACAACGCCTTGAACCAGGCGCGCAAGGAAGTCGGCCAGCGCTACGACTTCAAGGGCGCCACCGCCGACATGACGCTCAGCGAGAAGGACAACACGCTGACGCTGCTCGCCGACGACGAGTTCAAGATGAACGCGCTGTGGGAGATCGTGCAGACGCGGCTGGTGCGCCGCGGCGTGGCGGTCAAGAACTTCAAGGTGAGGGAGAGCGAACCGGCCGCCGGCGGCCACGTTCGACGCGTCATCGAGATTCAGCAGGGGATTCCGATCGAGGCGGCGCGCGAGATCGTGAAATTCATCAAGGACAAGAAGCTGAAGAAGGTGCAGGCGGCGATTCAGGCGGACCAGGTGCGCGTCAGCTCGCCGTCGAAGGACGATCTGCAGGACGCGATCCGGGCGCTCCGCGAGCACGACTTCGGCGTCGCCCTGCAGTTCGGCAATTACCGCTGACCCGCAGCCCGCCTACTTCTTGTCCTTCTTCTCCTCCCACTCGACCGACACCGACTTGCGATCGAGGTCCAGAATCCGCTGCGAGACGCGATCGGTCTTGACCTCGAGCGGCAGGTGGACGTCGTAGCAGATTTCGTCCTTCGACGACGTGCGCAGCTCCGCCGCCGCGCCGTAGCGCGCCAGAAGGCGTTCGACGTCCGGTTTGATCGCCGTCGGATCGTCGGCTTTGACGCGCAGCGCGAACAACATCGTCGCCTTCGGCTCGAACGACTCGACGATCCACAGCACGGCGAGCACGAACGCCGTCGCGAACACCGCGAGCATCCAGACGCCGACGCCGGCCGCCAGACCGATGCCGAGCGTCGACAGCATCACGCCGGCGTCCTTCGGATCCTCGATCTTCGATCGGTAGCGCACCAGCCCCGCGGCGCCGACGATGCCGAACGCCCGGGCGAGGCTGGATCCGACGACCAGCATCACGAGCGCGCCGACGATCGCCAGGATGATCTGCGTGTGGATGACCGCGGCGGTCCGGCGCGGCGTGCCGCGGCGCCGCGGGCGCATCGCCAGCACGGTGGCCAGGCCGGTGGCGATCGGCAGCCGCACCAGCGCGAGCATCAGCTGACTGAGCTGCGTCGTGGTGTCGGGCGAGTCGGTCAGGACGTCGCGATCCACCTTCTTGCCCTGCGCCGCCGCGGACGCCGAGAGCGCCACGACGAGCACGATGACCGCCGCGACACCGAAGCACCTCACGCGTTCGACACGACGGCGGATCATCGCAGCGCCAACCCTTCGCCGATCTTCTGTTTGATGCGCGCGACGTAGCGGCTCGTCGTCGCCGCGTCGAAGTTGCCTGCGGCGAACGCGTCGGCCCACTGGCGATCGGTAATCCGCGAGAGCCGCTCGCACGTCCACCGCACCGCGTCGGGCCCGATCGACGCCAGCAGCTCCTGATGGCGTCCGCGATACCCGAAGCGGACCCGGCCCGATTCCACCCCGCGCGTGAAGGGCTCGCGCTCGAACGCCGTGATGTCGCCGCGGCGCGGATCGTAGCGCCCGCTCTCCCCCAGCGATGCGCCGAGATCCTTCACCACGTACCAGCGCGACGCGCCTTCGCGCGGCTCGCCCTCGAGCGTGTACAGCTCGTTGTTCTCGTTCTTCAGGTCGGTGCTGTTGAGAATCATCATCAGGACGATCAGGCCGTTGTACGGCGGCGCGCCGACGAACGGGTTCTGCTGCCACGACCAGCTGCCGTCGGAGGTCAGCGGCAGGTCGCGCGGGCGAAAGCGCGCGCCGCCGAACTGCTCGCCGCGTCCCCGCTCGACGCCGATCCATCGCTCGACGAAGAACGACGGGAGCTGGTGATACCCGAGCGCCCAGACGATCCGCGACGTGACCACCTCGGTCTGCGCCTCGGGGCCGATCTTCACGTTCCACTCGCGGCCGCGCGCGTCCCTGACGCGGTAGGTGATGCTGAAGCCGCGCGTATCACGGCTGAGGATGTCGTATCGAGTGTCAGGATCCGGACGCTCGGTCACCCGAAGCGCCGCGGCCGCGCCGGAGCGCAGATCGCGCGGAGCGGATCCCGGATCGATCCACAGCTGCGCCATCTCTGCCGCTGCTGGCGGGCCGGCCGTGCGCTGCACGCGCGGAGTGCAGGCTGTCGTTGCGATGAGGAGGCAGAGGAAGGGCGCCACGCGCGACACGATCGCCGGGCCGAGCAAGGACTCTGCCATTCCGCACGGATGAGACGGGGCGCTGGCGCTGGGCTTGCACCTTTCTAACGCGGTGTTCGCGACGCGTCTGCCTCTCTCGACCTACCGCGTGCAGATGAACGGGCAGTTCACGTTCAACGATGCGCGCGCGATCGTCGACTACCTGCACGACCTCGGCATCGGCGACTGCTACGCCTCGTCGTATCTCGCCGCGGTGCCCGGCAGTCCGCACGGGTACGACGTCGCCGATCCCACGCGCCTCAATCCCGACATCGGCACCGACACCGAGTACTGGGCGTGGGTCGAAGCGATGCGCGCGCGCGGCATGGGGCACATCATCGACGTGGTGCCGAACCACATGGGCATCGCGAAGTCCGCGAACCCGTGGTGGCTCGACGTGCTGGAAAACGGGCCGAGCTCGCGGTTCGCGCGCTGCTTCGACATCGAGTGGCATCCGATCAAGGACGAGCTCGCCGACAAGTTGCTGATCCCGGTGCTCGGCGACATGTACGGCGAAGTGCTCGAGCGGCAAGAGCTCGTGCTGCGTTACGCGAACGGCGCCTTTGCGGTGCACTACTACGACGACACGCTGCCGATCGCGCCCGACACCTACCCGATGATCCTGGAGCCGGAGCTGCAGGACTGGATCGCGGGTCATCCCGGGCCGGACGCCGACGAGCTGCAGAGCATCCTGATCGCGGCGGTGCACCTGCCGCCGCGCAGCTCGCGCGACGCAGACGCCATCAGCACGCGCGCCCGCGAGAAGGAGATCGTCAAGCGCCGGCTCGCCGCGCTCACCGAGCGCAGCGCCGCGATTGCCTCGCTCGTCGACGCCGCCGTTCGCCGGATCAACGGCGAGCCGCGGGAGCCGCGCAGTTTCGATGCGCTCGATCGGCTCCTCGACGCGCAGTCGTATCGCCTGGCGCACTGGCGCGTCGCGTCGGAGGAGATCAACTATCGTCGCTTCTTCGACATCAACCAGCTTGCGGCGCTCCGGATGGAAGACGCGACCGTCTTCGAGGAAGTGCATCGGTTCGCGTTCGAGCTGATCGCGCGGGGCGCCGCGACCGGGCTCCGCATCGATCACGTCGACGGCCTGTTCAACCCGGGCGGCTACCTGCAGCGCCTGCAGGACCGGCTCGGCCCCTTCTACGTCGTCGTCGAAAAGATCCTCGGCGCGGACGAGCAACTGCCGCGCGACTGGCCGATTGCGGGGACGACCGGTTACGAGTTCGCCGCCGTCGTGAACAACCTGTTCGTCGACGGCCGCAACGAGAAGGCGCTCGACGACATCTACCGCCGGTTCGTCCGGGACCGGCGCGACCCGCACACCTTCGCCGACCTCGCCTACGCCAGCAAGAAGCGGGTGCTCCACGAAACGATGTCGGGCGACATCAACTCGCTCGGCCACCAGCTCAACCGGTTCTCCGAGCGGAACCGCCACTTCCGCGACTTCACGCTGTACAACCTGATCTCGACGCTGAAGGAAGTGATCGCGTGCTTCCCCGTGTACCGCACCTACGTGAACGAGCGCGATCCCGTCAGCGCGCACGATCATCGGTACATCGCCGAGGCGGTGCGGTGCGCGAAACAGCGCGCCCCGGGCATGACGTCGCTGGCGTTCGATTTCATCCAGCGCCTGCTGTTGAAACAGACCAGCATGCCGTCGCCGGAGGCGTGCGCCGAGCGCGCGCGCTTCATCGGGAAGTTCCAGCAGCTGACGAGCCCCGTGGCGGCAAAGGGGATCGAGGACACGGCGCTGTATCTGTACAGCCGGCTCCTCTCTCTGAACGAGGTGGGCAGCGACCCGACGATCTTCGGGCTCGACCCGGCCGACGTGCACGAGTGGATGCGGCGCCGTCAGGAGCGGTGGCCGGCCGCGCTGTCGGCGACGTCGACGCACGACACGAAGCGGGGCGAGGACGTGCGCGCGCGGATCAACGTGCTGTCCGAAATCCCGGGCGCGTGGAAGGGCGCGGTGTCGAAATGGCGCGCGCTGAACCGGCGCCACAAGACGGACGTCGGCGCGGCTGCGCCGGACCCTGCCGAGGAATACCTGCTCTACCAGACGCTCGTCGGCGCGTGGCCGTTCGAGACCGACGACGCCACGGCAGAGGCGTTTCGCACGCGGATCCAGGACTACATGCGCAAGGCGCTGCGCGAAGCGAAGGTGCACACGAGCTGGGTGAACCCGAACGAGGAGTACGAAGCCGCGGTGTCGCGGTTCGTCGCCGCGATCCTCGATCGCCGGCGGTCCGGTCCGTTCCTGCAGGCATTCCTGCCGTTCCAGTCGCGCGTCGCGGAGCTCGGCATCTACAACAGCCTCGCGCAGCTCGCGATCAAGCTGACCGCGCCGGGCGTGCCCGACTTCTACCAGGGGACCGAGTTCTGGGATCTGCATCTCGTCGACCCCGACAACCGGCAGCCGGTCGACTACGACACGCGGCGCGCGGCCCTGGCGGCGCTGCAGGACTGCTCGGCGGACGCGTCCGCGCTCCTCGAGCAGCGGCGTGACGGGCGCGTGAAGATGTTCGTCACCGCCCGCGGGCTGCACGCGCGGACGCAGTGCCGCGACGTGTACGAGCGGGGCGCGTACGTGCCGCTGACGTCGGTCGGCGCCCGCCGCGATTCGGTGTTCGCGTTCGCCCGCGTTCTCGACGGACGCGCCGCGCTGACGATCGTGCCGAGGCTGATCGCGTCGCTGTCGCCTGACGCGAGCGTTCCGCCGATCGGCCGCGCCGTGTGGGGCGACACGCGCGTCGAGCTCGCCGATGCGTCGCTCACGACCCCGCGCTTCCGCAACGCGCTGACCGGCGCGGTGGTCGAGCCGGAGTCGATCGACGGCGTGCGGACGCTGGCCGTCGCCGCCGTCCTCGACCGCTTCCCGATCGCCGTGCTCCTCCCGGCCTGATGCTCTACCTCACGATCATCGGCGGCGCCTTCATCGCATGGCTGATCCTCGCGATGCTGTTCACGCCGGCGATCCCGTATCACGTCGAAGCGCCGGTGGATCCCGCCAGCGATCATTTCATCCACGTGCTCGAGTCGACGTGCCACACCACGCTCGAGCACGACAACGCCGTCGAGATCTTCACCAACGGCGACCACTTCTATCCGGCGATGCTCGATGCGATCCACCGGGCGCGCGAGACGATCAACCTCGAGTGCTACATCTTCAAGCGGGGGGAGATGGCCGCGCGGTTCGTCGACGCGCTCAGCGAGCGCGCGCGGGCGGGCGTGCGCGTCAGCGTCGTGATGGACGCGATCGGATCGTTCGGCGCGATCCGGCGGTTCCGTCAGACGCTGCAGGCCGCCGGCTGCCGGGTCGAGGTGTATCAGGCGATGCGCTGGTACAGCCTTGCGCGCCTGAACAACCGCACCCACCGCGAGCTGCTCGTCGTCGACGGCGCGGTCGCCTTCGTGGGCGGCGCGGGCGTCGCCGACTGGTGGTGGACGAGGCACAAGGGCAAGCCGCGATGGCGCGACATGATGGCGCGCATCGAGGGGCCCGTCGTGTCCGACATCCAGGGCGTGGCCGCGGAGAACTGGCTGGAGTGCTGCGGCGAGATCCTCACGGGGAGCGAAACGTACAAGCCGCACCAGCCGGCGGGGTCGACGGCGGCGTTCGCGATCAAGAGCTCGCCGTCGGACCGCGCCACCGCGTCGCGCGTCCTGTTTCAGACGATCGTCGAAACGGCCACGCGCTCGGTGTGGATCGCGACCCCGTACTTTCTGCCCGACCGCGCGTTTCGGCAGGCCTTCCGGCGCGCGGCGGCGCGCGGCGTCGAAATCGTCGTGGTGGTGCCCGGACCCGCGACGGATCAGCGGTGGGTGCGGCTGGCGAGCCGACGCATGTACGGGCGGCTCCTCGAAGCCGGGCTGCGCATTTTCGAATACGAACCCGGCATGACGCACGTGAAGATGCTCGTCGCCGATCGCCTGTGGTCGGTCATCGGGACGACGAACGTCGACAACCGGTCGTTCGAGCACAACGACGAAGTCAACGTGGTGATTCGCGACGGAGGCGTCGCGGCGCGTCTGCTGACCGACATCGAGAGCGACCTCGAGCACGCCACCGAGATCACGCTGTCGGCGTGGCGGCGCCGTCCGTTGCTCGAGAAGCTGATCGGTACCGTCGCGTGGATTCTCGAACGTCAGCAGTAAGCGGATGGATCTGCGATTGCACGAACCCGCGCGGAGATCACTCACGTGGCGATGACAACTGCGGACGTACTGGCGAGCCGCCTGATCGATTGGGGTGTGCGCGTCATCTTCGGGCTCCCCGGCGACGGCATCAACGGCATCATGGAGGCGCTGCGCAAGCGCCAGGACCAGCTCACCTTCGTGCAGGTGCGGCATGAAGAAGCGGCCGCGTTCATGGCGTGCGGCTACGCGAAGTACTCGGGACACCTCGGCGTTTGCCTCGCGACGTCCGGTCCCGGCGCCATCCACCTGCTGAACGGCTTGTACGACGCAAAGATGGACGGCGCGCCGGTGCTCGCGCTCACCGGCCAGACGTATCACGACCTGCTCGGCATGCAGTACCAGCAGGAAGTCGACCTGCTCTCGCTCTACAAGGACGTCGCGGTGTTCAATCAGCAGGTGATGGGCGCGCGCCACGCGCGCTCGCTCGTCGACGCGGGCTGCCGTGCGGCGCTGTCCAAGCGCGGCGTGGCCCACATCACCTGTCCGGTGGACCTGCAGGACCAGACGCTCGACGAGGACGAGAAGAAATCCGAAAAGGAGGTCGACGATCACACGTCCGACATGTGGCGGCCGCCCATCGTGGTGCCGTGCGACGCCGACCTGCGCGCCGCGGCCGACGTCGTCAACCGCGGCCGCAAGACGGTGATCCTCGCGGGCCAGGGAGCGCTCGGCGCCGGCACCGAGCTCGAACAGCTCGCGGAACTGCTCGCGGCGCCGATCGTCAAGCCGCTGCTCGGCAAGGCCGTTGTGCCCGACGATTCGCCGTACACGACGGGCGGCATCGGCCTGCTCGGCACCGAGCCGTCGGAACTCGCGATGGAACAGTGCGACACGCTGCTGATGGTCGGCACGAGCTTTCCGTACATGGAGTTCTACCCGAAGCACGACCGCTGCCACGGCGTGCAGATCGATCGCGATCCGTCGCGCCTCGGCCTGCGGTTTCCGATTGACGTCGGATTGTGCGGAGACGCCAGAGCGACGCTGCAGGCGCTCGCGCCGCACCTCCAGCGGCGCGCCGATCGATCGTTCCTCGAACAGGCGCAGTCCGGGATGACGAAGTGGCGCGAGCTGATGCGCACGCGCGCCCATCGGGACGAGATGCCGCTGAAGCCGCAGGTCGTCGCCGACACCCTCAACACCCTGCTGGCCGACGACGCGATCGTCTCCACCGACTCGGGAACGATCACGACGTGGGTCGCGCGGCACATCGAGATGAAGCGCGGACAGATGTTCTCGTGCTCCGGCAACCTGGCGACGATGGCGCCCGGGCTGCCGTACACGATCGCGGCGCAGGTGGCGTACCCGGGCCGTCAGTGCGTCGCGTTCGTCGGCGACGGCGGCTTCACCATGCTGATGGGCGAATTCGCGACGGCCGTGAAGTACCGGCTGCCCATCAAGGTCGTGATCATCAAGAACAACACGCTCGGCCAGATCAAATGGGAGCAGATGGTGTTCCTCGGCAACCCCGAGTACGGCGTCTCGCTCGAGCCGATCGACTTCGTCAAGTACGCCGAAGCGTGCGGCGGCATCGGCTTCCGGTGCGAAAAGGCCGACGAGGTGCACTCGGCGCTCGAAGCGATGATGCTCGCCGACGGCCCGGCGCTCTGCGAGGCCATCGTGGATCCCTTCGAACCGCCGATGCCGGCGCGCGTCACCGCAAAGCAGGCGCTGCACCTCGCCGAATCGCTCGCGCGGGGCGAACCGAACCGCGGCCGCATCGCGCTGACGTTGTTCCGCGACAAGGTGAACGATCTGACCGGGAAGTAGTCCGCGAAGGAGGCGCACCATGGCCACAACGGGCGTTCGCACCTACAGTCCGTCGTACCAGGCGTACGAGATCCTCCACATCGCGTACACCGTCGCACCGCTCGCGGCGGGGATCGACAAGTTCTTTCACTTCCTCGTCAACTGGGACGAATACCTGTCGCCGATGGTGTCCGGCGTGCTGCACGTGCCGGCGCACACCTTCATGCTCGCCGTCGGCGCCATCGAGATCGTCGCCGGCCTGATCGTCGCGATCGCGCCGCGCATCGGCGGATGGGTGGTCGGACTCTGGCTCTGCGGCATCGTGCTGAACCTGCTCTCGATTCCCGCGTACTTCGACATCGCCCTGCGCGACGCCGGCCTGGCGCTCGGGGCGTTCGCCCTTGCGCGGCTGGGCGTCGACTACAGCCGCTATTGATTGCACCGCTATGAAGCACATTGTCGTCGTCACAGGAGCGTCGGCTGGCGTGGGTCGCGCGGTGGTCCGCGCGTTCGCACGGCAGGGCGCTGACATCGGCCTGATCGCGCGCGGCGCGGACGGCCTCGACGGGGCGAGACGCGACGTCGAAGCCGCCGGCGGACGCGCGGTCGCCGTGCCGCTCGACGTCGCCGACGCCGCCGGCGTGGACGCGGCCGCGGATCGCATCGAGCGCGAGCTCGGACCGATCGACATCTGGGTCAACAACGCCATGGTGTCGGTGTTCTCGCCGGTGAAGGAGCTGCGGCCCGACGAGGTCAAGCGCGTCACCGAGGTGACCTACCTCGGCGTCGTCTACGGCACGATGGCCGCGCTGAAGCGCATGCTGCCGCGCGATCGCGGCACGATCGTGCAGGTCGGATCGGCGCTCGCGTACCGCGGCATTCCGCTCCAGGCGGCGTACTGCGGGGCCAAGCACGCGATCCAGGGCTTCACCGAGTCGCTGCGATGCGAGCTGCTGCACGACGGCAGCCGCGTGCACGTCACGATGGTGCAGCTGCCGGCGATGAACACGCCGCAGTTCGACTGGGTGAAGAGCCGTCTGCCGCGGCAGCCGCAGCCGGTGCCGCCGATCTACGAGCCCGAGGTCGCCGCCGACGCGATCGTCTGGGCGTCGCGCCATCGGCGCCGCGAGATGAGCGTCGGCATCCCGACCGTCGAGGCGATCTGGGGCAACAAGGTGGCGTCGCCGCTCCTCGATCGATACCTCGCGCGCACCGGGTACGATTCGCAGCAGACCGACGAGCCGGCGGATCCCGATCGGCCGAACAACCTGTGGCATCCGCTGCCCGGCGACCACGGCGCGCACGGCCGGTTCGCGTCGCGCAGCACCAATCGCAGTCCTCAGACGTGGATCAACGAACGGCTGCCGGTGTTCGCGCTGCTCCTCGCCGGCGGCGCGGTGATCTGGGGAGCGCAACGATGGATCGCCTGAAGGGAGCGCTCGCCGGGATCGTCGGCGGACTCGCCGGCACGTACGTGATGAGCGAATTCCAGGCGGCATGGAGCCGTCTCGTCGACGGCTACGAATCGACGTCCGCGGGCGGGCGTCACGACGCGCGCGACTGGCAGGAGCGGAGCGAGGACGACAACGCCAACGAAGCGGCGGCGCAGGCCATCGCGCGGACCGTGAGCGGACGCCCGCTCGACCGCCGTCAGCTCGCGATCGCCGCGCCGGCCGTGCACTACGCGTTCGGATCGAGCGTGGGGGCGCTGTACGGCGCGGCGGCGGAAGGCTCGCCGGCGCTGCGCGCGGGCGGGGGCGCCGGCATGGGCATCGCGCTGTGGGCGGCCGCGGACGAAGTCGCGATGCCGCTGCTCGGTCTGTCGGGCCCGACGACCGATCGCGAAACGGAGCTGCACCTGCAGGCGTTCGCCGCGCACGTCGTGTACGGCGTCACGACCGAGGCGGTGCGACGCGTCGTGCGCTGCGCGCTCGGGTAGACCTCACGGCTTCTTGATCGCCGCCGTCCAGATGTCGATGTGCTCGCGCGACATCGGACCGTACGGCTCCTCGCGGCCGTCGCGGTACTTCCACGCCTCGAGGTCGTGGAGGTACTGCTCGCGCGACAGCAGCGTGCCGTAGCAGACGTCGTTCTGGAGGTTCGGGCGGCTGACGCCGAGGCGGCGGATCAGCTCCTCCATTACCCAGCTCGGGATGTTCTGCCGTTTGTCGGGGTAGACGAACCCGAACATGATCAGATGGCTGAGGAGCACGCGCCAGTAGTCGCCGAAGCGCATCAGCAGGCGCGGCCAGTCGAGCGACGGCCCGGTCTCGCGCAGCAGGTGCAGGACGTCCGCGCCGTCGAACCGCTCGCGCTCCTGGATGAACGCTTTCGACCAGAGCATCTCCTCGACCGGCGAGATGCGCACGATCAACCCGAGCACGTTCGTCTTGACCGCGTGTTCGAACCACAGATCGTCGACGCGCGCGACGCCGTTGCCCGAATTGAAGATGACGTCCATGAAGTAGCCGCCCGAGTGGATCTTGCCGAGCCAGTGCGGGAACGGCAGCTCGGTGTCGTAGCCGAGGCGCGCGAACGCGTCGAGGACGCGCGGGCAGTCGTCCGGCTTGACGAACACGTCGATGTCCTTCGTGTCGCGCGGCACGTGGGCGAAGTGCGAAAAGGCGAACGCGCCGCCGACCAGGAACGGCACGCCGCTGTCCTGCAGCTTCCGCACGGCGTCGATGTAGAACTCGGCGGCAGGATCGTGCACGGCTCTGGCAGTCGATGTTTCCATGCAATCCTCAGGAGGCGATCGCGTCGGTGGCGCGACGCCGCGGACCGGTGGCGGCGAGTTGGCGCTCGCCCGTGGGAACGTTGAACACGCGGAAGGGCGGGCGATCGGCGAACGTGCGCGTCAGCAGCGGCATCGACACGTTGTAGACCGGCACGCCTTTCTGCGTCACGCCTTCGGGCTGTCCCCGATGCGCGTGGCCGTGAAAGACAACCGAGACGGGATAGCGTCCGATCGGTTCCTCGAGGCGGCTCGATCCGAGGAACGGGTAGATTTCGAGCGGCTCGCCTTCGACGGTCTTCGCGATCGGCGAATAATGCAGCAGCGCGACGAGCGGGGTCGCGCGCAGGCGCGCCAGCGCGGCCTCCAGCTTCAGCGCTTCGTCCACCGCCTCGCGCACGAACTGCTTGATGATCGGCTCGCCCCACGGTCCGAGCGCGCGCTGCCCGAAGCCGCCGCCGAACCCCTTCACCCCCGCGATGCCGATACCCTTCAGCTCGCACGCATCGCCGTCGAGCATCTTGATCCCGGCGTCGCCGAGGATCTGGCAGATCTCTTCGGCGCGGCCCGACTCGATGTCGTGGTTGCCCAGCACCGCGGCCGCCGGCACGCGCAGCGCCGTCAGCTCCCGCGCGAGGACGCGCGCCTCCTCGGGGAGCCCGTAGTCGGTGAGGTCGCCGGCGAGCAGCAGCACATCGGCCGCGTCCCCGATTTGCGAGAACACGGGCTGGAAGACCCCCTGCGAGGTCTTGGTGCAGTGCAGGTCGGCAAGCGCCGCCACGCGGACCGTCCCGGCCATATACCTGCGGCGGTGTTACAAGAGTTACGCCAGTACAGGTCGGCTGCCGAGCTGCAACGGCGGCTGCTTTGCAATCTGTAACAGCGGGTATGAAGCCGCAGCTGCTCGGACGCGTGATCGTGGTGCCGTTCATCACCATCGGCGTCATTGCCGCGGTGCTGTTGTGGACGATCGAACACGTCGCGTCGATCCCGCTCGCCGT